>Ga0187848_10002832_pt1 | contig 13287 bp, 12 predicted proteins | sample June2016WEW_4_40_FD_132424 | JGI IMG/M metagenome (GOLD analysis project Ga0187848, IMG submission 132424) | Peatland microbial communities from SPRUCE experiment site at the Marcell Experimental Forest, Minnesota, USA - June2016WEW_4_40 | ecosystem: Environmental > Terrestrial > Soil >... | reverse complement strand
CTGGTGGACCTGGCGGCCGAGCGGGGCGGCAACTGCGAGCTGACGCAACCCGGCCAGACGGTGGTCCACCAGGGCGTGAGCATTCTCGGGCCGCTGAACCTACCCGCGGAGGTCCCCAACCACGCCAGCCAGCTCTACGCCAAGAACATTGCCACGTTTCTGCTGGCCTTGGTCAAGGACGGCAAACTCCAGATCGACCTGGAGGACCAGATTGTTCGCGAGACGCTGGTGGCCCGGGAGGGCGGGGTGGTCGGGGCCGCGGTGCGGGAGAAGGCGTCGTAGGCGGGGCCGTCTGCCGCTTCTCGGAGGAGACCCACTTGAGCGACACAACAATACGGTTCATTTCCTTCCCGTTGACCGAGCCCCCGCCAGACTTTGCCCCAAGGGTGGTCCAAGTGTTCCAACAGCACGAATCGGTGATAGCTACGCTCGAACGTGGGCAACACCTGAAAAGCGATGAAGTGCTCGCCGTGCTGCGCGCGGGCCTTGAAGCGATCGGGTTCAGCGTTGAGAAAGGCAAACACGCGAACCAAAAGATCGAGCGTCCCGTGTTCTTTGGTGAGAACGGTGAGCCAACTCTGCGATTCGAGGTCGATGCCTATCACGCGGCATGGGAGTGCGGGCTTGAGATCGAGGCCACCCGTGCAATCCGAGGCGGTGCGCTCTACCGCGATCTTCTACAGGCATTGGTGATGGTGCAGGTCAGCCACCTGTGCCTCGGCATCCCAAACTTCATCCAATGGGGCAAAGGGAACAGGAGCCGGCCGTACGATGAATCGCGGCGGACCGCCGAGGCGCTATTCGGGCACAGCCGCGTGCGGATGCCCTACGGCCTGACGATCATTGGTTATTGACTCCCACGCTCTGCGCGTACAGCACTTCCGGGCAGAGATCGGCCCCGTTGGTCCAGTCGATGGTGTCGAAGCTGACGCGAACCGAATGGAAAAGCGAGGGGTCTCTCACGGCCGCAAAAATCCCCTTGTCCAGGTAAGGCTTCACGTCGAAAACGCGTTGCTCTCCGGCGTCGAAGGTCAGCAGCAACCGGTAGTCAGCCAGGGGCACAACAGAACGGACCGCGTGGCAGATTGTCTCCATGGCAGCACCTCTACTTCTACTTCAATCGCTCGATCTTGAATGGCAGTTCTCCGTCGGCGGCCACATGCCTGCTGCCGAGCATAACCGGCCAGCGCGGCTCAGTCAACCCGCCGACGCAGTCGGCGGGCTTTTCACCGCCCACTGCCCACCGCCCGCTGCTCACTTCTTCAGCAGCTTCACCATCTCCGTGAGCGTCTTCTTGGCGTCGCCGAAGACCATCATCGTCTTCGGGTCGTAGAACAACTCGTTGTCCTCGCCGGCGAAGCCGGCCTTGAGGCTCCGCTTGAGGATGATCACGGTGCGGGCCTTGTCGGCGTTCAGTATGGGCATACCGTAGAGCGGGCTGTCTTTCTTGTGGCGGGCGGCCGGGTTCACCACGTCGTTGGCCCCCACCACCAGCACCACGTCGGTGTTCTGAAAGTCGTCGTTGATCAGGTCCATTTCCACGAGTTGGTCGTAGGGCACCGCCGCCTCGGCCAGGAGCACGTTCATGTGTCCCGGCATGCGGCCGGCCACCGGATGGATGGCGAAGCGGACCTGCAAGCCCCGCTCCGTCAACAGATCCGCCAGCTCGTGGACGACGTGCTGCGCCTGGGCCACCGCCATGCCGTAGCCGGGCACAACGATCAACGAGCGGGCGGAGTCGAGCACGTGCAGGGCGTCCTCCGGCGTATAGCGGATGACCGTGCGGGCCTCGGTCTCGGCCGCCGCCTCGGACTTGACGGCCCCCACGGCCCCGAACAGCACGTTGGCGAACGAGCGGTTCATCGCCCGGCTCATAAGGATCGAGAGGAAGAAGCCCGAGGCCCCGTCCAGGGCCCCGGCGATTACCAGCACCCGGTTGTCGATCACGAAGCCCGTGGCCGAGGCCGCCAGGCCGGCGTAGGAATTCAACAGCGAAATCACCACCGGCATGTCGGCCCCGCCGATGGGCAGCACGATCAGCACGCCGATCACCAGCCCGATCGAGAGCATCGCGTAGAAGACGGCCGGGGTCTGCGGGGCGTAGATCAGGTAGACGAACATACCCAGCGTGGCCAGGAAAATGGTGATGGTCGAGACGTTCTGGAGGCGGTAGGTGATCGGCGGGCTGGGGAGCAGCCCCTGGAGCTTCGAGAAGGCCATCAGGCTGCCGGTGATCGTCAGCGAGCCGAAGAGGATCTCGAAGCCCAGGGCCCCCATCGTCCCGTGACCGATCCCGGCCAGCTCCTTTTGGTAATGGGCCACGCCCACCAGCACGGCGGCCAGGGCGCCGAACGAGTGCGACAGGGCGATCCGCTGCGGCATGGCGGTCATGGGCATCCAGATGGACATGGCCGCCCCCGCGGTCGAGCCGATCAGCGCCGCGGTGATGATCCACGGCCACAGGGCCTCCCAGGTCAGGATATGGTTGCCGATGAGCGTGCCCACTACGGCCATGACCATCCCGACCTCGGCATAGACGATGCCGCGGCGGGCACTCTTCGGCGAGCTGAGGCCCTTCAGTCCCAGGATGAACAGAACTGAGGCGGCCAGGTAGGCGATCTCCAGCAGATATTTCTCGGTCACGCCCGGCCCCCTTTCGACTTGAACAGCCGCAGCATCCGGTCGGTGATCATGAAACCGCCAACGACGTTCGTCATCGCCGCCGTAACGGCCACGAATCCCAGGACCCGGCTTAGGGGGTTGTTGTACTCGCGGCTGCCGGCGATCACCAGCGCGCCCACGACCGAGATGGCCGAGATCGCGTTGGTAGCCGACATCAGGGGCGTGTGCAAAAGCGGCGACACGCCGCCGATCACCTCGAAACCGACGAAGCCCGCCAGCACCAGGATGTAGAGCGAGGCGATCAGCACTTGCGGATCCGTCGCGCCGGCGCCGCCGGCCTCGGCCGCCGGCGGCGGGGGGGAAGTGGGCTCGGGTACGCCTCGCGCCGCAGGAGGCGGGCTGTCCCCTTCCGGCGGCGACTGGCTGGGAGCGGATTTTCCTCCCAGCGCCGTGGCCAGGAATGCCCCGAGCGTCAAGAACAGCAGGAGGGCCACGAAGAGCCGGGCCCTCCGCATTCGCATAGGAAGCCGATCTGGCATGGTATGCTCCACAGGGACGGCGTCAACCAAGTTTCCCTATTCTACGTCGCCTGGCAATGGACGTGGTTTCTTGGGACCTGTCCATCGTAGTGAGTTCCCCCCCGGCGTCAATTGGTCCGCACGCACCCACCGCACCCGCCGCGGGCACCATGCCAGGCATGGCCGGTCGGCGGGCTTTTGGCCCTCTTGCACTGCCCACTACCGGACGGGGCTCGCCGGCGAAGAATCGGGCCACGGGGGGATATCGAGGGTTGGGCGGGGGGTGGGCGGCGGCAAGGGGGGCGGGGAGGTCTCGGCGCTGGGGTGCCTGGGGCGCCCCGGCGAGGCCGCCGGCCGGCGGATTGCCGGGCCCTGGACGCCCGGCAGCCCGGCAAACAGGCGATCGCGGAGTTGCCGCAGCCGCTGGGCCTTTGGGCCGAATTCCGGGCCGAGCCGGGGCTCGTCGAAGTATTCCGGCTCGACGAACAACTGCGCCGGCTGCGCGAGGCGATTTGCCCGCGCAATCCTCCCGAGCAGCCACCGTTGCGACCAGGAGAGTCGATGGGCGCGGCATAGGCTGCGGAACAACCGCCGCGGGCTGTTGACAGCCGCGCCCCGCCTGCCGAGCATCGCCACTTGGCGGATCGCCCACAGGCCGACCAGCACGGCCGCGATGAGAAAGAAGCCCAGGAGGACTCCCTGTTGCTGGCCGGGGGGGGGCCGCGAGTGGACGGCATCGCCCAGAAGAGGGAATGCCAGCGGGATGGCGGCGATAGGGCTCATGAGAGGCTCCGCTGGGCGGCCTCGCGGACGGCCTCGCAGGGGTCGGCCAATGCCCGCTCCAGGGCCACGCGGCTGGCCAGCGAGTCGGCCAGTCCCAGGGCCGCAGCCGCCTCGACGCGAACCATGTGGTCTTCGTCTTCCAGCAGTTGGATGACGACGCTCTCCAGGGCCCCGACGGCCTCGATGGCGCGGGCGACGGCTAGGCCACGGAGCCGCCGCGTCCGCAACGGCGAGCGCAGCTCATTCCTCAAGAGCGGCACCGTGTGCGGGTCGATCCGCTTCACGAGCAGCCCGGTGCTCTGCCGCACCTCGTCGTCGAGCATGTCGAAGGTGGCCAGGTAGCGCTTGAAGCTGAATTCCGCGAGGGCCTCGCGGGCGGCGCGGCGGACGGCGTCGTAGGGGCTTTCGGCCAGATCCAGGAGGACGGCCAGGGTGCCGGGCATGCCGCGGCCGCGGAGCTGTGGCACGACGTTGGCCTGCACCTGCGGATCGGGGTCCCGCAGCGCCCGCATGGCCAGCGCGTTGGCCTCGCTGCCGTGGAACTCGGCCAGGGCGCGGGCCGCCTCGCGCCGTCCTCCCGGCTTGCCGCACGAAAGCAGGTGCTCGACTGTGGCCAGCGCCCGTTGCCGCGGCACGCCGCTGGCCATGAGCAGCCGGACGGCGGCGTGCTGGTCGGCGTCGTCCAGTTGATCGAGGAGCCTGGCCGCGCCGGCAAGCCAAGCGAGCGACTCGATCCGTTTGAGGTTCCCCGCCACGACAGCCGACGGCTCCCGTCCGACCTTCCGCAGCAGATAGTGCACGAACTTCGCGTCGCTCCGCCGGGCCAGCACCGACAACACGGCCGCCGGCGCGCGCAAATCCTCCAGGAAGCTCAGCAGCAGGCGAATTACGCCCCGCTGCGGGCTCTTGGCCAGCGTGTCGAGCATCACCAGGCAGGCCGGGTGGTGCGGGCTCTGCAGGATCTGCTTCAGCGTGGCATTGTCACGCCCCACCAGCAGCAGGAACGCCTCGACCACTTCCCGCCGCTTGTGCTGGCTGAACCGCTGCACCCACTCCTCGAGGCTGCTGACCGCGTAGCGGCGGGTCTGCTGCGGGTCGCGCCGCTGGCCGGGAGTGCGGGCCGCGGCCAGATCGTCGTACAACGCGTCGACGATCTCCAACACCGTCTTGGCCGCCAGATCTGCAGCGGGGCGCCCCGCCCCTGCCAGCGACCCCAGCAGCGTCGGAATCAAGTCGTACTCGCGAAAGGACACCGCCACCCCGCAGGCGGCCGCACACCGCTGGGCGTCGCTCCCCAGGATCGCGTCGCGCAGGGCGCCGGTCAGCCGGCCCTCGTGCCGCTGCACGATGGCTTTCCACTCGGGCTTCAATTGGGACATGCGGTCGAGGATCTCGCGGCCACCGGCCGCCGGCCGCCGGTTCAGCAGGGCCACCAGCGCACCTTCCTGGATCGCCGGGCTGGCGTGGTCCAATGCGGCGACCAGCACCGGCACGGCCGCCTCGTTCTCCGTGCGGGAGAGCAATTCGAAGGTTGTCGCCAAGCCTCCGCCCACCGTCGAGCCCCCAGGTCCGATAGTATCCCTTAGTCTCCATCGACCACCCGGCGGGCAGTCCTACAGCGACCTGGCAGAGTTTACCGGACAGTCGGATTAGGCAAGATGGTGGGCGGGGAACAGTGGGCAGTGGGCGGTGGGCAGTGGGAAAGCCGGAAAAAGCCCGCCGACTGCGTCGGCGGGTTCGGTGGCCTTCACACCTGCCGCGGGTCGGGCACCACCGGGCACCATGCACGGCATGGTCGGCATGGTTGCCGCGGCTATCGGCCCACCGCCCACTACTCCCTGCCCGCCGCCCTCTTGCCCCGCCCGCCTCGCCGTGCGAGAATCAGAAGATCAGACCACGCCGCCAGGCCGGGGGCCGGTGCCCCCGGCCGCATGATGCCCGGAGGCCCCCATGTCGCATCCACTCGACGCAGGCCAAACCTTGGACCGCGAGTTCCTCGCCATCCGCTCGAAGCTCATCGACGTGGCCGCCGCGCTGGATCGGATCGACCGGGCCAAGGGCTCGGTGGCCGCCGATCCGCGGTTGGCTAAGATCCGGCAAAGTCTGGGACTGCTCTCGTCGGCCGCCGCCGACCGGACCGAGGCCGTGCAAATGATTTTCTCGCTCCCCTACCAGGCGGACTGGCGGAAAGCATAAGGAAGGAAAAAGGGGACAGCCACCATTTGTGCAAAGCACCCCTCGGGCCGTTCCGGCAAATGGTGCCTGTCCCCTTTTTCCCAGCAAGCGTTCATAAGGCAACAGCCATGTACTTCTTCGATCCCCACATCCACATGGCCTCGCGGACGACCGACGAGCTGGCGGCTCTGGCGCGGGCGGGCTGCGTGGGCCTCGGCGAGCCGGCCTTCTGGATGGGCTACGACCGCTCGGGCGTGGACAGCTTCCGCGACTACTTCCGGCAACTGACCGAGTGGGAGCCGAAGCGGGCCGCCGCCTACGGCATCCGCCACTACGCCTGGATCGGCATGAACGCCAAGGAGGCCGAGAACGTCGCCTTCGCCCGCGAAGTGCTCGCCCTGCTGCCGGAGTTCCTCGATCGGCCCGGCGTGTTGGGGGTCGGCGAGATCGGCCTGAACAAGAACACCCCCAACGAGGTCACGACGCTCGAGGCCCTGCTGGACTTGGCCCTGGGGCGCGACGAGCAGATCCTCTTCCACACGCCGCACCTGGAAGATAAGTACAAGGGCACGCGGATGATCCTGGACCTGCTGCGGGCCGACCGCCGCGTGGACCGCAGCCGCATCGTGATCGACCACTGCGAGGAGCACACGATCCGCCTGGCCCTGGACGAGGGCTACTGGGCCGGCATCACGCTGTATCCCACGACCAAGGCCACGCCGGAGCGGGCCGCCGACCTGGTGGAGGTCTACGGCCCCGAGCGGATCCTGGTGAACTCGTCGGCCGATTGGGGGCCTTCCGACCCATTGGCCGTGCCCGCGTTCATCGCCGCCATGCGCCGCCGCGGCCACCCGGAATCGCTCATCCGCCGGATCGTCTACGACAACCCGTTGGCCCTTTTCAACCAGAGCCGCAACTTCCAGTTCGCCCCACCGGAGTGATTGGGCCTTCCCCCATCTCCCTCCGGGAGGGGCACCCACGAATGGGTACCCGGGGGTGAGGGCGTTGTGTGTCGCATTGAAAGAATGACTGCTTTCTCGCTCCCCGCCCTTACCCTCGGGCACCGCACCAGTGGTCGCTCCCGAAGGGAGAGGGGACTACGAGGTTTGCTATTCTGAGATCGTTTCCAACGGAGCACAAGCCACCATGCCCAAGCCAACCGACATCCGCCTGTGCGAGGTCCGCAGCAGCACGCAGGGCATCAAGTACCGCGCCCCGATCAAGTTCGGCGGGCGGGTGGTCAACGACGTCGTGATCCTGGACGTGGCCGTCGAGGTCGAGACCCGCGACGGCCGCCGCGGCCAAGGGCTGGGCTCGATGCCGATGGGCAACGTCTGGGCCTGGCCGACCGACCGCACCCCCGCCGAAAAGACCCTGGCGGCGATGATCGAGCTGGGGCACCAGCGGGCCCGCGAGGCGGGCCGGTACCGCGGCAGCGGCCATCCGCTGGAGATCACCCGCCACCTGGATTCCACCGCCGCGGCGGCCGCCGCGGAGGCCGTCCGGGCGGCGGGCGTGACGGAGCCGATGCCGCGGCTGGCACAACTGGTGGCGGCCAGCCCGCTGGAGGCCGCCATCCACGACGCCTACGGCAAGACCCTGGGCCAGAACGCCTACAACCTGCTTGGCCCCGAATTCGTCAACGCCGACCTGGCCGCGTGCCTGACGCCGGAGTTCGCCGGCGAGTATCTCGACCGCTACACGCTGCGGAGCCCCAAGCCGCGGATGCCGCTCTATCACCTCGTCGGCGCCCTGGACCCGCTCACGGCGGCCGACGTCAAGCGGCCGATCGGCGACGGGCTGCCCGAAACGCTTCCCGAATGGATCGCCGCCGACGGCCTGACGCATCTGAAGATCAAGCTCGACGGGGCGGACCTGGCCTGGGACGTCGAGCGGGTGGTGGCGGTCGAGCGGGTGGCGGCCGAGGCCCAGGCGGCCCGCGGCTGCACCGAGTGGCACTACTCGGCCGATTTCAACGAGCGGTGCCGCGACGCCCAGTACGTCCTCGACTTCCTGGCCAAGCTGGCAGAGCAGGCCCCGGAGGCCCTGCGGCGGCTGCAGTACATCGAGCAGCCGACCCACCGCGACCTCGGCCGGGCCGGCCCCGAGCACCGCATGCACCGCGCCGCGCAAATCAAGCCGGTGGTGATCGACGAGTCGTTGGTAGACCTGGAGAGCCTCCAACGGAGCCGAGAACTGGGCTACTCCGGCGTGGCCCTGAAGGCGTGCAAGGGGCACAGCGAGGCCCTCCTGATGGGCGCCGCCGCCCAGAAGTACGGCATGTTCCTGTGCATCCAGGACCTGACCTGCCCCGGCCGCTCGTTCCTGCACTCGGCCAGCCTGGCGGCGAGGATCCCCGGCGTGGCCGCCGTGGAGGGCAACGGCCGCCAGTATTGTCCGGCCGGCAACCGCATCGAGGCCCAGCGGTTCCCGGCGATGTTCCACATCACCGACGGCACGCTGGGCACCGGCGTGCTGGACGGCCCCGGCTTGGGGTTTTGAACGCTAATTCATTTATCGCGCCGGGCTTGCCGTTTTGCCGGCGGGCTTGTCCGCAGTTTGTCGCTATCACGGCGGGCACGGCACCACGCCTGGCGTGGTCGCCCGCTAAACGAATCGTATGCAACGCACACAACGCATTGCTTTGTGGCTGGTGGGCCTCCTGCTGGGGGCGGCGGTTGGCGGCGGCACGGCCCTCTGGTTCCTGCGGCGGGCGGAGCCTGCCCAGGACGACATCCGCAGCTTCCTGGAGTCGTATTTCGGCACGTGGTCGGCGCGGGACATCGCCGGGTATCGGTCGCATTTCGACCCCGCGGCCGAGATCGCCATGGTCGAGCAGGGTGAGATCGTTTACGTCGTCCAGCTCGATCCGTTCGTGGAGGAGCAGGCCAAATTGATTAGCGAGTCCCGCGAGCCCATGGTCGAGTGGATGACGACGTTCACCGCCCAGGCCGACGCCGCGGCGGCCCAGGCAACCGTAGGGTGGGAGCTGCAAAAGGGCAGCCAGACGATCACCGGCGTGGACCGCTTCACCTTGATCCGCGACCCGCAAGGCCAGTGGAAGATCCTCTTCCTGGTCTTCTACGAGCGATAGGCAGGGAGCAGGGGGTGGTGCGGAACGCGTCCAAAGCCCGCCGACTGCGTCGGCGGGTTCGGCCCTTCGGCGGGCAGCCCACTGCGCTGCGCTCGGGGACGTACCGCTGGCTCTGCGGTTGGGGCCTGTTGTACGCAAGCTACATTTGCAGCAGCTCCAATACCTTGGCCACGACCTCCGCGACACTGTTACCCGTACGGAGGTTACCCAGGTCATCCTCGAAGGTGAACGGGCAGGCTCCGTTCGGCGATTCGATTTGGGTCCGGTTCCTGCGCGGCGGCAGCGTGAGGAACCAGAGCCCGTCGTCGTCGCCGGGCCAGGACTGCTGATACTGTACAACCTCCAGGCCGGGGAGCAGTTCACGAGCGGCCGCGACGATTCGGTCGATATCTCGCAGTCGCGTCCGACGATAGGGCGCCCGCGATGGATAGCCCTCCGGCGGGGCCCACCAGGCATTTGGCCAAGTCACGTATTGCTTCGCGGTGCTCTGGTGCTCCCAGACACGCCAGTACGTTCCGCAGTCGGGGCACCACAGGCGGCCCCTGCGCCTATCCGCGGCAGCATTCGGGTTCTCCAGGGCCGCTTGCGCGACTTTGAGGCGGGTTGGCGGTGCCGCGTTTCCCGCGCGATCGGAATGTTCGCATAGCCAAGTGCCCTGCGCGTCAATCGCGGCTCTCCATCCCCCGTCATCCATCTATCTGCCCCTTCGATTTGCGAAATGCCCGTCCCTAGTGATCCAGGACGTACAACGGTTCTTTTGCGGCCCCTTCAGTCCGCCCGCGCTCGCCCAGCCATGCGCCATCGCTCCATTACCGCCAGGTCAGCTTCCCGGCGGGCACCTGTGTGGGCCGCGGAACGGTCAGGACCTTCAACACCGATAATTGCGGCACCAGCAACACCGGGCCGACCGGCACGCCCGCCTGCCAGGCATAGTAACCATAAGGGCCCACTCCCGATTCCTGCCAGATCCGGCGGGGCTGCTCCGGCCGGCTGAAGTCCCAAAGCTGCACCGGGTCGTTGTAGGACTTGATGTAAAACCACCGCCCGTCGGGCCAGCAGTCGCTCATTTCGTTGCCGCTTCCCTGGTAAGGAAGCCGACCGAGGAACTTGGGCTTGCGCGGGTCCCGGGCATCGATCACCTCGGGCGGACCGCTCCCGTAGCTGGTGATGACCGCAATCCCGTGGGCCGCGGCGATGACGTGCCCCTGGGCGGTCCAGAACCACTCGCCGCGGACCGCGCAAAGCTCCGGGTGGTGCAGTTGCGCGAGCAGAACCGGCTTCTTGGGGTCGGCCACGTCCCAGATCAAGAACACGGCCTTCCCCTTGTCCCCCTCGGTGACACCGTAGAGCAACGAGCCGTCGGCGAAAAGGCCGTTCACTTGCCCGGTGTCCAGCTCCGCCATCGGATACACCGTTTGGCTGAGCATCCGCGGCTGGGCGGGGCCGGCCATGTCGGCAATCGTCAGGCTGACCGGTCCCCTGCCGCTCTTTGGGCCTCCTCGCGACCCGTAAAGACGCGTCCCCCAGGCGGTATCCACCGGGGCCTTATCCCAGACCTCGCGCGGGTTGCCGGGGTCACCGAGGTCGATGATCTCCGTTTGGTCGTGGGTGGTTACCACGGCCCGGCTGCCGTAGACCGTCCGCACGAAGAACCAGCGGTGGTTGAACCAGTTGCCCAGCCGCTTGGGGGCCAGGGGATCCGAGAAGTCGAACCATTGTCCCAGGGTCGAGCTGGTGTACATGGCCTTGTCGCCCCAGGCGGCTACGCGGTTGCCCTCGAAGCCGAGCGGCGCACTCACGAGCACCCTCGGACGCAGCGGATCGGAAAGGTCGGCAAAGTGCATCCCGAAACCGAAGCCCTCCTCCTTCACGAGGACCACGCTCTGCCGGCCCGGATGAGGAATCAACTGCATGTCGCGGGTTGGAAAGCCGGGGTCCCACGTGCCCACTTGCTTGGGGTTTGCCGGGTCGGAAAGGTCATAGATATCCAGATGGGTACCGTCCCAGGTGTCAACTTGCCCGCCGCCGCGGTTCGTCGGCAGCACCGACACGTAGGCGTATTTACCCGCGAAAAGGCTCAAGTGCGAGGCGGTGGGCGCCGCTTCCACCGGGGCAGACAGCACCACTTTCCCCCCGGAAACGTCGAGGACCTGCAGGCGGTTCTTGCCGCCCGGCGCCGGGTAGAGCAAGACGAACCGCTTGCCGGGCGTCAGCGTTTCAAGGCGGATCTTCAACCACCCCCCTACCTTCTGCTCGGCGGGCGAAAGCTCGGGCAAGGGGACCGTGCGCGTGATCTTCCAGGCCGCCGGTCCGCCCCCCAGGTCCACGAGGGCGAGGTTCGTGTCGGCCAGGCGGAACCAGGCGGGACCGTCCGGGCCGGCAGGATCGATCCGGTCGGCCAAGTATCGCCGCACGTCCGGCTGCACGGTCTCGGTCACCTCGGTCACTTTGTCGGGCAGCTTGGAGGCGTCGAACACCCGGGGCCCCCGCGGATCGTCGCGCGGGCCTTTCTTCGCCTGCCATACCGCCACGTACCCCGGGGCGATCACGTCCACCCAATCATATTCCGGCACCAAGGACTTCACGACCTCCATCTTGCGGGGATCGCGGAGGTCCAAGAGCATGACGCCCTTGCCGGTCGTGCCCATCAGTCCCCAACCGGAATCGAGCACGACGAAGCCGTGGGCGAAGTTGGCGACCGGCAATTCGCCGATCTTGACCGGGGCGGACGGATTGCCGGCGTCGTAGGCCCAGACGTGATAGGAACTCTCCCAATGGCTCAAGAAGAGCGTATTGCCCCGCCAGCGGGCGAAGGCCCAGTCGCCGTGGGTGCCGCGGAAGCTGGCCACGACCTCGCTTTGGAACTTCGCCGGGTCATGCCCGCTGAAAAAGCGGACTCGCCCGGTCCGCGGATCGACCAGTACGCGGTCGGGCGGGCACTGCGGCGCCTTGTTCCAGTCCGACAAATCGGCCGCCAGCGGCCGCAGCGGCTCGCGGCGGCCCGCGCGGTGCGCGGACTCCATGCCGAAGAGGCTCGCGCCGTCCCCGAGGATGTCGTAGCCGTCGGGCTTGCCGGCCAGCGATTCCACCTGGGCCGCAGCGAGCGGTTTTCCCCGAATGCTTTCCGGCCCCGGACCGCCCTGCGGCTCAAAGGCCCCCGGCAGGCCGGGCACTGCCTTCAGGCCGGTCTCGGCCACGGCCGAGGCGGCGCCGAGACAACAAACGCAGACGATGGCCGCCGCCACTGGCGAGGAAGCGGGTTTCGACATGGTTACACTTCTCAGGTGCTGAAGCTCCCGGGTGCGACGACAACTCGCTGCATCCCGAAAAAGAACAAAGCCTAGTCTGGTGGATCTGGATTGGCTGGTCAAGAGCCGCTGCTCCGACAGCCGCTGCCCCGACAGGGTGGCGGCGGCGGGGAGGGTGGCAAGCTGGCCGTAGTAAATGGTAAAGTGGCCGGAGGCGACCATGTTCCAGGTGCCGCGAGTGAACCCCGGCCCCCCCCGCGACCGTATAGTCCATGTCGGTGTTCAGTCAGGTGCCGGCGCCGTTAGGCTGAGTCCGGGGTAGACTGGACCTTGAACGACCGCCACGACCCTTTCGACAAATCGCGGGCCACGACAAAGTCAAGGACCCCGTAACTGGGAACGGAAGAACATGTTCAGATCGGCCCTTGGCCTGTGTTTCATTCTTCTTTCCGGCATGCCCCCTGAGTGTGTCGCCGAGCTGCCTGTGCCCAAGGCAGGGCTGCTCGTGCCGAAAGACCAGGCCGGCGCCGTGCGACAGCACGTCCTGGCATTGGGAGAGGAACGGGTGCTGGTGAAGCTCCGCGCGGAGGCCGACCGGATGGTGGCCGAGTGGCCCAACCTTCGGCCCGAGATCGCGAAGCACGTGGGCGATCTGCTCGACGTGCGCGGGGAGCACAACCCGCGCGAATTCGTCCCGGCCGAGGCCCGCGCCGCGGCAGAGAAACTCGACCCGCTGTTGAAGAACTCGGCCAAGCTCGGGTTTCTCTATTTCCTGACCGGCCAGCGGAAGTACGCCGAGACGGCCGCGGAGGTCCTGGACGTGGCGGGCCGGGTCCCGCGCTGGGGT
>Ga0187848_10002821_pt1 | contig 13322 bp, 8 predicted proteins | sample June2016WEW_4_40_FD_132424 | JGI IMG/M metagenome (GOLD analysis project Ga0187848, IMG submission 132424) | Peatland microbial communities from SPRUCE experiment site at the Marcell Experimental Forest, Minnesota, USA - June2016WEW_4_40 | ecosystem: Environmental > Terrestrial > Soil > Wetlands... | reverse complement strand
TACACCGATCCGACGAACTACCTTACGCCGGTGGGCGCTTTTGCCGACTCACCAGGCCCGTACGGCACCTACGATATGGGCGGCGATGTCTGGCAGTGGAACGAGGCGAGCTCCGCCGGTATGGCCCGCGGGACGTGTGGCGGGTATTTCGGCTACTACGCGAGCAACCTGGCCGCCGGCACCGTCAGTTTCCCCGACCCGGCGTCCGCGACCCGCTATACCGGCTTCCGTGTGGCAGGCGTTCCCGAGCCCGGCAGCGTCACGCTGCTCGTTGCGGGCGCCGTCGCCGGTTTGATCTTCTGGAGGCGTTGGAGGTAGCACCCTTCATCCTTGCGCGAGTTGGAAACGCAAAGTTGGCCGGATGGGGAGGTGCGAAGGCCAGTGCTCGGTACTGAGTACACAGCACCCTGTACTCGTAACCGGGGCCGGCGGGCAAGGAGGGCCGGTGCAATCCCCAGGACCCGTCGGCAGCGGCTTTTCTACTTGGGCACGACGCGGATTTCGTGCGTGGTGGGCGGCTTGCCGCCGGGCTCTTGCCGGCGGATGCGGAGCACGATCAGGTCGTCGGCGAAAACGCCCATCTTCAACCAGCGGTCGAGGATCAGGTACTGCAACTTGGCCGACATGCTCAGCTCGACCCCCTTGATCGAGACGATCTCGTCGCCCTTCTTCAGGCCCGCCTTGTCGGCGGGGGAGCCGGGCTGGACCTCGCCGATCCGCACGTAGCCTTCGTCCTTGTCGGGCTGGGCCAGCTTGATGCCGATCGAGCCGCTGCGGAGCTTGACCAGCTTGACCCGCAGCGGCGTCTCGTGGCCGCCGCGCTCGATGTCGATTTTCACCTCCTGGTCCTCGGGATACATTCCGATCAGGCCGGCCAGTTGGACGAGGCTCAGGATCGCGGTGCCCTCGAAGCGGACGATGCGGTCGCCCTCGTGGAAGCCCGAGCGGGCGGCGTGCGAGCCCTCGGCGACCCCTTTGATCATCACGCGCTGCGACTTCTCGGCCTGCTCCGCGTCGAACAGCAGGCCGGGCAGTTGGCCGTGGGCGACTTCGCCTCCCTTGGCCTCCTTCAGCCGCGGGACCCAGATGCGGATCTGCCGCGAGCTGATGGCGTAGCCCAGGCCCGTGTTGGAGCGGAGCCCCCAGCGCGAAGCGATCTGCCCGTTGATCCCCACCACCTCGCCGGCGGAGTTCAGCAGCGGGCCGCCGGAGTTGCCGGGGTTCAGGGGGGCGTCGGTCACCAGGGCGTCGGTGTAGTTGCCGTTGACCTGGTTCAGGCCGGAGATGATCCCGAAGGTGAAGGTGGGGGCTTGGTCCACGAGTCCCATGGCCAGCGGATTGCCGACGGCCAGGGCGTCGTCGCCCGGCCGCAGGGCCTCGGAGTCGCCGATGTTCAGGCAGGGCACGGTCTCGCCCTTGGCCAGAGGGAGCTGCAGCAGGGCCAGGTCGCCGCGGACGTCGCGGCCCACCAGCTTGGCCTGGAAGTGCCGGCCGGCGCCGGTGCGGACGTCGAACTGCTGTCCGCGGGCGACGACGTGGTTATTGCTGAGCATCAGTCCGTCGGGGGAGATGATGACGCCGCTGCCGCCGCCGATGAACACGAAGGCCGGCTTGACCCGCTCGCACAGGGCGGGCAGATCGAGCTCCGCGGCCGCCGCGGACCAGGGCAGCAGCCACACCAGCGACAGCCAGGGCAGCAGGCGAAACCGCAAGCGTGCATCCTCACGTTGGTGCCGATTCATTTACTTCTCTCCCGCGAGGATGACGTCGAGCGTCTTGGTGTCCGACTGGAACAGGCTGCCCTCGAACTTCTCGTCCGGTTTGAGTCCGTCCATGAGTTTCTGCAGGTCGGCGAGGGTCTCGACCTTCTGTCCCTTGATGATCAGGTGGCGGTCGATGTTCTTGCGCTGGACTTTCAACTCGATCTTGTCGCCGGGTTGGTGCTGGGCGACGAGATCCGAGAGCTGTTTCCAGGAGTCGAGGGGGCGCTTGTCGAGGGCCAGGATGCGGTCGCCGGGCCGGAGGCCGGCCTTGTCGGCGGGCAAGCCGGGGACGACCGAGCCGATGATCACCTGGTCGCCCAGGGCCCGGCGGGCATCGACCGCGGCCCCCAGGAGCGCGCCCAAGGGCCGCTGGACCCCCTTGCCCGACTTGAGCCCCTCCAGCGCAGCCGCGAGCTTGTCGCCGCGGGCGGCCATGGCGAGTCCCGAGTTGGGGGCGGCCAGCCAGGTGTGCAATTCGGTGGCCGAGAGGAGGCGGCCGAGCACGGTTCGCGGGCTGATGGGGGCGCCGGCGATGCCCAGCCACTGGCCGTTGGCGGAGATGACCGGGCCGCCCGAGTTGCCGTAGTTCACCGCCGCGTCGATCTGGAATCGCGTCCCGCGATTGCGGTCCGCCGCGCTGACGATGCCGGCATTGAGCGTGTAGGGCGGGGTGCCGCCGCCCATGTAGCCCAGCACGGCGACGCGCATCCCGAGCCGCGGCTCGGCCCGCTTCTGCGGATCCAGGAACTTGGGCGTCTTGGCGTCGATCTTCAGCACCGCCACGCCCAGCGGCTGGTGCTTGGCCAGCAGCTTGGCCTCGTGCCGGCTCCCGTCCGGCAAGACAGCCCAGATCCGCACGACGGGATTCTTGTCCTCGGCCAGGTTCTCGGTGGCATTGCGGACCACCTCGGCCAGGTTGCCGCCGAGCTCGATCCTCCGCGGCTGACCGCTCTTCTTGTCCTTGAAGATCGTGTCCTCCTCGACGTTGAACTCGCTGGTGACGAGGTAGCCGTCGGGGGAGATGGCCACGGCGGTCAGCGCGCCGCCGGGGCGGCGGAGCATCTGGTTGCCCTCGAAAACCCGCGAGACCGACAGGAAGGTACTGTGGATGCTGGACTGCTCCACGAGCGGCTTCTTACCCCAATCGGCGATCTTGCCGCGGTACTGCGGCCAGGGGACGCGGTACACCGTCTCGGCCGGGAACTTCCGCTCGACCACCAGCCCGACCAGGCAGCCGGACAACTCGGCCGCCTGCCGCGCCAGGGCGGCAAAGGGGCTCGCAACAGCCTGGGCCACCAGCGGGGCGTCGCGGAACTTCACCTCGCCCGACTTGAGCTTCGCGAGCCCGGCCAGAAGCTCGGGCATGGGCACGCCCAGCCCTTGCCAGCGGAGCGGCGAGACATTGAGGCTGACGATCCCGCAGAGCCGCCCCTGGCAATCGACGATGGGTCCCCCGTCGGAGCCGGGGTTGATGGCCGCCGAGGTCTCGATGGCCGGCCCGGCATACACGCTCTCGCCGCCCTGGTTCTCCACGCGGTACAGTCCGCTCAGCGCGCCGGCGCTCACCAGCGCCCGGCCGTTGATGCTCATCGCGTTGTGGGCGTTGCTGAAGGCGTACACCGGCTCGCCGACGGCGGGGAGCTTGCGGGCCGGCGGCAGGCACTCCAGCCCCGAGGCCTCCACTTTCACCAGCGTCGCCTCGAGGTCCTCGCGGGTCTCGACGATCTTGGCCTCGCGGACCACGCCCCCGTAGAACACGACTTTGATCTTCGTGGCCCCCGGCGGGACGACCGTGGTCGAGGTGAGGATATAGCCATCGGGGGTGAGCACCGCGCCGGTCCCCATGTAGCTATCGTACTGGCCTATCTCGCAGGAGAGGCCGACGGTCGCCCGCAGGCCGTGCTCGACCACCTGAGACACGGGGTCGGCCGGCGCCCCGGCCCGGGCCGGTCCGCTCGAGGCCGCAATCAGCCCGACGATCGCCGCGAGAAGCCCCCACCCACCTTTCACGAAACCATGCCTTGGCCACATCACTTCCAGTTCCCCCTTTTCCCTTGGCTGCCCCGGGCTCGAGCCGGGCAGTCGTGCATCGCGTCCCATACTAATTCAAGACCTGCCGTCTGGCAAGTGAAAAGGTAGGGTGTGAAAGGTAGGGTGGGTCGAGCGCAGCGAGCCCCACCATTTTTCAGGCGGATTCTTGTGGTGGGGCTCGCTGCGCTCGGCCCACCCTACCCGCTGCCGTCTGGCAAGTCGCCGGTTGCCAGGCTGAGTGCATGCACGGCGTAGACCCCCGTCAGCCAGCCCAGCAACCCACCGGCAATCACGTCGCCGACGAAGTGAAAATTCAGCCCCACCAAGGCCGCGCACAGGCCGCCGCCGGCCGCCGCCCAGAGCCATCGCCAGCGGGGATAGGCGACCCACAGCACGGTAATCACGGCGAAGGTCATTGCGGCGTGGCCCGACGGCAAGGCCCCGAAGTGCGGGGACAGTCCGAAGGGGTGGAAGCCGTAGGCCCCGTTGCCGATCAGCGAGGGACGGCCGTTGCCCCAGGCATCGGGCCAAGTGCGGCCGAAGGCCCATTTCAGGAGCAGCTTGAGAATCGTGGCTGCGACCAGGCTCGCGGAGACGGCCAGGAGCGTCGTCTGCAGCCGGCCGCCGCGCTTCGCAAGCCGCCATAGCACGACCAGCAGGATCGCCGCGGCCGCAGCGTCGCGAAACCAATCGGACGCGGTCGCCGCCCACCGCAATGAGTCCCGCGGAACCGGGACGTGGGCATGGAGCCACATCGCCAGCGGACGGTCGACGAAGTAATAACAGGCGACCACCGCGACGGCGCCCAGCGCCAACGTGACAGCCGTTCTGAGCAACAGCGGTTTCACTCTCCGGCCTCCCTACCCTCCATGCAGCCCCTGGTAGAACATCATCGCCGCGCAGCCGCCGAAGGAAATCGCCAGCCAGGCCGCGTCGTCGATCTCGGCCTGCGAAAAGCCGGCATCGCGGGCTTTCTGAATGTGGACCTTTGCACACGGCTCGCAGCGGGCCAGAACCGACAGGGCGATGGCGATCGCACGCTTCGTTCGCGCGTCCAAGGCCCCGGGGGCGGCGGCGGACTTGAGAAACTCCATGAACTTCTGCTGGACTTCGCTCCGGCCGCCGGTCGGCGGACCAAGGGCAGACTCCGCAGGGCCATGCTCGGGACAGCAACTCATGGTCTTGTCCTCCTGGTGTGAAGGGGGTGAAGGGTGTGAAGGGGGCGAAGGGATCTGGCGGCGGCCGGCGTGCTCGACCAGCACGCGGCCGGTTCCCGGGCCAAGCACCTGCCCGATGATGGCCGCCTCCTCGCAGCCGTCCTGGCGGAGGCGGCCCAGCAGGGCCTCGGCTGCGGACTCCGCCACGGCAATCAAAAGGCCGCCGGACGTTTGGGGATCGAAGCAGATGTCGAGCGCCTGGGGCGGCAGCCCGTGCTGGGGCTCCAGGTGCGCGGCGGAGGCCTCGCGGTTCCGCTCGGCCGCGCCGGGCAGGATGCCCGCCGCCAGGCATTCCAGGACGCCGGGCAGGAGAGGCAGGTCGTCCCAAGTGATTCGGACGTCGACCTGGCTGGCGGCGGCCATTGAGGCCAAGTGCCCGGCCAGGCCGAAACCGGTCACGTCGGTGGCGGCGTGGGCCTGGGCTTCGATCATCAGCTCGGCGGCGCGGCGGTTGAGCTGGGCCATCCGGCGGCCGGCGGCGGCCAGCCAAGCAGGCGGGGCCCGGCCGATCTGCGCCGCGAACGCCAGCACCCCCGTGCCCAGGGGCTTGGTCAGGATCAGCCGGTCGCCGGGCCGGGCGGCGGCGTGGGTGATGATCCGCTCCGGGTGCACCAGGCCGGTGACGGCGAAGCCGGCCTTGATCTCGCGGTCCTTGATGCTATGGCCGCCGAGCACGGCGACCCCGGCTTCGGCCATCTTGTCCAGGCCGCCGCGGAGGATGGTGTGCATGACCTCGGGCGGCAGGAGGTCGGTGGGGAAGCCCACGATCGAGAGTGCCACGAGCGGCCGGGCCCCCATGGCGTACACGTCGCTCAGGGAATTGGCGGCGGCGATCTCGCCGAACAGGTAGGGGGCGTCGACCGAAGGTGAGAACACGTCGACGGTCTGCACCAGGGCGGTCTGGGCATCCAGGCGGAACACGCCGGCGTCGTCGCCGGCCGGGGCCCCGACCAGCACCCGCGGATCCTCGGAAAACGGCAGTCCGCGGAGCACCTGCCGCAGCGTGGTCTCGTCGATCTTCGACGCGCAGCCGGGGCTCTGGGCCCACTCGGTCAGCCGAACGGGCCCGGCGGGCGGGTCCGGCCGCTCGCCGGCGCAGGGGCACAGGTCTTCCTGGCGGAAGGTGTCGCAGGGGCAAGGTTGGACGGGGTTGCAGATGCAGTGTCCCAACTCCATCGAGCGCCGCATAACGCGGGCCCGCTTCTGGCGGTTCTTCATTGTCACGCTGCGGCTTGGGTCTTGGGTTACCCGGTACACAGTACATAGTACTCGGTACACAGTGCTCGGTACTCGTTATTCTGTTCTCCGCGGCGGCGAGTTCACTGTGCCGCTAGGAGGGCGGCCCCCAGGGCGCCGGTCAGTTGCGGGTCCGGGGCCACGGTCACCGGGCAGCCCAGGGCGGCGGCCAGGGCGGCGTCCATGCCCGGTACCAGGGCCACGCCACCGGTGAACACGACCGGCGAGGCGACGTTCCGCCCGGCCATCGCAGCCACGCGAGCGGCGATCGCGGCCTGGACGCCGGCGACGATGTCGGCCGCCTCCGCCCCGGAGGCCAACAGCCCTACGATCTCGGTTTCCGCGAACACGACGCACATGCTGCTGATCATCGCGGGCAGCGAGCTGCGGCGGGTCAGGTCGCCCAGCGACCCCAGCGGTACGGCAAGCCGCGCGGCGAGGACCTCGAGAAATCGCCCGGTGCCCGCCGCGCAGCGGTCGTTCATTACGAAGTCCCGCACACCCCCGTCCTCCCCCAGCCGCAGCAGTTTGCTGTCCTGCCCGCCGATGTCGATGATCGTGGCGGCCGCCGGGACGCGGTGGCGGACGCCGTGGGCCTGGCAGGTGATTTCGGTGATGGTCTCCTGGGCGATCTCGACCAGGCGGCGGCCGTAGCCGGTGGCCACCGCCCGGCGGACGTCGCCGCGGCCGAGGCCCCGCTGGGCCAACAGCTTGTCGAGGAGCTGCCGGGCCAGGAGGTCCTGCTGGATGCCCTGGTCCTCGACGCCCGCGGAGAGCACCTCGCGCGTCTCCGGGTCGAGGAGCACGACCTTGACGGTCCGCGATCCGGCGTCGATTCCGGCACAGATCATTGCGGCCTCGCGTAATGATAGGGGTAGGGGGGACCGGGAACCTGACCGGTCCTCCCTTCCCCTATCGGAAGATGCGAAAGTTATTCTTCGGCTGGCGCTTACTGTGCTGGGCCGTCCCGGACGAGCACGTCGAGGGGCTTGGCCAGGACGTTGGTTTCCGGTCCCCCGGTGCCGAAGCCGACGACCTGGAGCCGGACGGGGCCGGCGCCGAGCATCGCCGCCTTGATCTCGCAGCGGCCCTGCGGACCGGCGATCCTCGCAACCACCCGTGTTCCCTGGAGCACGCCGACGTTCATGGCCCGCGGGGCATTCACCACCAGCACCAGCGGGGCGTCGGGCGTGACCGCCGGCTGCGGCAGCGCCTCGACGGTGATCGAGCGGCCGTGATTGGCGGTGCTGATTTCGATGATCCGCCGTCCCTGCGAGCGGATCGGCCCCTTCTGGACCGCCACGACCCGCAGCTCGTGGTAACCGTCGGCCAGGGGTTGGGTGTCCAGGTCGAGCGTGCCCTCCGGCGGGCACTGCCGGACCCGCAGCCCGTCGAGGAACAGCTCGAAGTGGTCCAGCGCGGACTGCGGCGCGGCGAATCGGGCGGCCGGCCGGATCGCCAGCCGGCCTTGGACCGCACCCTGCGCCGCCAGCGGGGCAACCGTCACCTGCGGGATGTCGGCCCACGGCCGGCACAGCGGATCACCCACGATCAACAACTGGTACGGAGACACCACGGACTGGTAGAAGGCCTCGGCGACCGTCGAGCCGCGGGCGTAGTGGACGTGCATCATCGCCGTGGGAAACTTGTCGGCCAGGGCGAAGGGCTCGGTCACGGTGCCGCTGGCCGCCGCGGCGCCGTAGCGGAGGAACTCGGAAAGCGGCGTCTGGCCGGCCCCCGCGTTCATCTCCCCGCCGCAACTGGTGAAGTGCTCGCAGATCGCCCCGGGCAGGATCGTACTGTGCGACGCCTTCCAGTCGAATGATGCGGTGCCCAGCATGGCGCCCTGAACGTCGGGCTTGTCGGGGGGCATGATCCCCTGAAGGATCTGGGCGCGGACGCCCAAGTCCCGCAGGGCCTCGACCGCCGCCGGGAATTGGCCCTTGCGGACCTGGGAGCGGATGTCGTCGTTCTCCATGTAGTAGATCGTGCCGGCGGGGTGGGTGCCGTCGGCAGCGGCGCTCCGCTTCAGGCCGTCGAGCACCTCCTGCCGCGAGTTGCCCCGCCCCGAGGTCACGCCGAGCATCATCGACAGCAGGTAGCTCCGCCCGCCGGACGCCAGCGGCTCGCCCGCGGGTCCGAAGCCGATCGTGCTGGAGAATGCCCGCGTGCCGGTCCCCGGCTGGGCATACCGGTTGCTCCGCCGCTCGAAATAACCCCCGGGAGACCCCAACACCGGCTGCCACAGGTACGTCAGCCCGTTGATCGACGCCACCGGAGTCAAGAACCTCGGCCAAACAGGCTTCTTCTGCCGGCCTGCTTCTTTTTCCTTGCCCTCCGGATGCTCGCCCTTCTCGGAAGAGGATCCTTCCGAGGGCTTGGTCAACTTGTCGACGTCCTGGTCCAGGCGGATCCCCCAGGGGAAGTCGGACGAGTAGACCACGTAGTCGACCTGCCGGCCGGGGCGCATGGCTCGGGCCGCCTCGAGCACCGGGATGAGGATCTTTCGCCGGAACGTCTCGATATCGGTCGTCTCGGCCTTCGGGTCCCACGGCAGGTAAAGCGTGTTGCCGGCCGGGATCGAGCGGCCGGCCGCGTAGTGGTTGGCCACCGCCATCGAGTCCGGGCTGTCCGGGTTGACCACCAGCAGGACGTTTTCCGGCCCTCCCCCGGCCCGGGCCGCCGACGCGCCGATGCCCCACAGCACGAGCGCGCCCATTGCGAGGAGCCGCTTGCGGCTCCGCAACCCGCGCCCTGGCTGGCGTCTGCCGGCATTGTGCGCCATAACGGCTCGGTTCTTCATGGGGTTCGTTTAGCCAGTTGGGACCCGCGCCGAGCCGGCGTTTAGCGGGCGGGCTTGCCCGCCGTTGGGGGACACGGTGGGAACGGTGGGCAAGCCCGCCCGCTAAACAACAGGTTCACATCGGATGGCATTAGATCATACGGCAAAACGGGCCAAAGGGACAGGGCAGGCGGGGGAAGGGGACGCCCTGCCCACGCGCCCCGCACCGCCGTTAAGGTCCTGCACCGCCAGCGGGGGGCACCAGGCCCACGGCCGCTTCCTTTCGGCCGCTCCATCGCCTATATTGATGTTGGCCATGCCAAGACTGTGGAAGAGCGTGGAAAGCGGGCAGTAGAAATGGTAGGCGGTGATGACAAGGCGGCTGTGCCGAGGCCGTTTCGGTTCCGACTGCGATCGCCGCTTGTCGTCGCCACCGCTGTGGCCTTGTGGCTCGGGCTGCTGAAATGGCATCCAGCTTCAGCCATCACTTTGCCCATCGCAATGGTTCTCTTTCTACCATTCCTCGCCCTTGGGCGATGGCTCGTCCGGAACGGCCAACCTCGAAACGGCCTTGGTTGCATCGCGAGTGCGTTGTTGATCCTCGCGCCTTGGGTAACGCTTTGTGGCATTGTCGAGGTACATGAGGCATCTGATGGAAATCGTCTCGTCGACGTGGAGGTGGTGCTGTTGTCCGCGCTCGCCCTGTGTGGGCTAATCGGATTTGTTGTGTGTTTCTGCGCGTTGGTGCCTTTCATGGCCGAGCGCGAGGGACGCCTCGATCGCTCGGAAGAGAATTCGGAAGAGAATAATGCCGTTGCCGGGCGAGAAGACGAGCCAGGTTAACACGGGCTGGGCGCGGACTCTGCCTTCGGCCGAACACCCGCGGCGCCGGCCACAAATGACTGAAGGGAAGCAGCATGCATCGTCGTGATTTCCTGCGGCGTTTGAAGGCGGCCGGGCTGGGTTTGACGGCCGGGGCAGGGGTGCTGGCCAGCGCGGCGTCGGTCCGCGCAACCCCTGCCAACGAGCGGATCGTCCTGGCCGTCCTGGGGGTCCGCAGCCGTGGCCACGCCCTGGCCACCGAATTGGCCCAGCGGCCCGATTGCCGCATCGCCTACCTCTGCGACGCCGATAGTAGCCTGCTGGCCTCGCGGGCGGACAGCGTGGCGAAGATTCAGGGGGGCCGGGTCCCAAGCTGCGTGCGGGACTTCCGCAAGGCCCTGGACGACCGGGCGGTCGATGCCCTCGTGATTGCCACCCCCGACCATTGGCACTGCCTGGCCGCCCTGTGGGCGTGCCGAGCGGGCAAGGACGTGTATGTGGCCGCCCCCCTGAGCCACAATGCTTGGGAGGGCCGCCGGCTGGTCCAGGCCGCGCGAAAGCACCAGCGAATCATCCAGGCGGATCTGCCCGCGCGGAGTGTCTCCTACGCGCACACGGCGAAGCAGTACTTGGCGGAAGGCAAGCTCGGCAAGATTCATCTCTGCCGGGTGTTTGCACAGACGGGGCAGAGCAACTTCCCTCCAAGACCCGACAGCGCCGTGCCCACAGGGCTGGATTGGGACGCCTGGAACGGCCCCGCCCCGGCGGCAGAGTACAACGTGAACTACCAGAACAACTGGCACGGCTTCTGGCGGTTCTCCGGCGGCGAGATGGCGGTGGGCGGCATCCACCAGTTGGACCTCGCCCGCTGGCTCTGCGGCCTGGAGTATCCGGCGTCGGTCTATGCCGCCGGCGGCCGATTCGATACCGAGGGGGCCAACGAGACGCCCGACACTCTGGTTGCTACGTACCAGTTCGCGAAGCTCGTAATGACCTTCGAGCTGACGCTCTTCACGCCTTACATGCTGAAGGTCGCGCCCGCGGTTCGCAACGGCGATCTTTTCCCGTACTGGCCGCAGCATGCTTCGCGGATCGAGATCTACGGCAGCGAAGGGGTGATGCTCATTGGGCCGCACGGGGCCGGCTGGCAGGTCTACACGCGGCCGCGCCGCGAGCAACCGACCATCGTCGACCGCACCTACGGCCGGGCGACCGGCCCCGAGCACTACGAAGACTTCGTCCAGTCGATCCGCAAGCGGAAACTGCCCAACGCCGACGTCGAAGAGGCGCAGCGGAGTACACTGCTGGTGCATTACGCCAATCTGAGCCTCCGCACGGGGGAGAGGAAGCTGGTGGTTGACCCGCGGACCGAGCAGGTCGACGATGCGGATGCCATGAAGCTCTTCCGGCGGGAGTACCGTCCGCCGTGGGTGATCGAGTAGCTCCCCCCGATAGGGGAATATGCGAAAGGGTTTTTATCGACTAGACTTATGTGTTTGAATAATGGACCGGCTGAACTGACCGGAACATCATGTGCATGCTGGCGATCCTGTACCGCGTGGCTCGGAACACGCCGCTCCTGGTTGCCGCCAACCGGGAGGAGTTTTTCGCGCGCGAAACGCAGTACCCGAAGATCCAGTCGGGCACGCCGCGGGTGGTTTGCGGGATTGATCGTCAGGCGGGCGGGACGTGGCTGGGAGTCAACGAGCACGGCTTGTTCGTGGCGGTGACCAATCGGCCCAAGAGCATGGTTCCGTTAGAGGCCCGCTCGCGCGGCTTGCTGTGCCGTGACCTGTTGGAGTTGCGGACGGCCCGCGACGCCGCGGAACATGCTCGCAAGGAACTCGAAAACCGCTGCTACGCGGGGGCCAACTATGTCTGCGCGGATGGGAAGTTTGCGGCGGTGGTCTACGGCGGCAATCGCGTCGAGGTGGTCGAGATTACCCCGGGGCTGCACACGCTCAGCAACGGCGAGCTGGACGACCCGCGGGACGAGCGGCACGAGGTGGTCCGCCGCATGTTGACCCTGCACACGCTCGATTCGGCGGTGACCTTCCTGGCGGTGGCCAGCCGCGCGTTTTCCCGCAAGCCGGACGCCGAGGGCCGCTGGGGTGTCGTCCTGCCGGGGTCGGAATACGGCACCGTATCGTCCACGCTGGTGTCGCTGCCGCGGAAGATCCAGCATGCCATTCTTCAGTATTGCGACGGCCCCCCCTCGGACCGCGGGTACCAGGACCTCTCCGCCCTGCTGCGGCAAGTGCTCTCGGCCGGCCGCAAGCGGAAAGCAGCCGCCCGCGACGGCCAGAAGCGCGACAGCAACGGCGCCAAGGGCAAGGGCACGAGCAAGACCAAGAGCAAAACCAAGAGCAAGAGCGCCAGATAGGTGGACAGCAGCGGATGACGGCGAATCGGCGCATCGGCCTGTGGTTGGTCGGAGCGAAAGGCGGCGTGGCGAGCACGACGATCCTGGGCCTCCTGGCCCTGCGGAAGGGCCTCATCGGCACCACCGGCCTCGTGACGGAACTCCCGCTGCTGGAAGGGCTCGACCTGGTGCGCTGGGACGAGTTGATCGTGGGCGGCCACGAGATTCGCAGCCTGAGCCTGGCCGAGGAGGCGATGCGCGTGGCCAGCGAGATGCGGGCCATCCGGCCGGACATCGTCGCCCAGTGCGCCGGGGAACTCGACGAGATCGACCGCCGCATCCGCCCGGGGACGATCCGCAACGTCGGGCCGGCGATTTGCCGCCTGGCCGACCCCGCGATCCCCCGCGAGCGGTCGCCGCGGGAGATCCTCGATCGCCTGCGGGGGGACATCGAGGCCTTTCGCGCCGCGGCGGAGGTCGAACACGTGGTGGTGGTCAACGTGGCGTCGACCGAGCCGCCGGTCGATGCGGCGGGGCTGCCGGCCACGTGGGCCGAGATGGAGCGGGCGCTCAACGTATCCGGCACCGGGCACCATGCTTGCATGGTCGATGTGCCGCCTGCCATCGGCACACGGAGTGTGCCGGATACGTTGCCGGCCAGCTCGCTGTACGCGATTGCCGCGTTGGACCTGGGTTGTACGTACATCAATTTCACGCCGTCCTTGGGGGCCGCGCCGCCGGCCATCGACGAGCTGGCCCGGCTCCGCGGCGGCCGCCACTGCGGCGTGGACGGCAAGACCGGCGAGACGCTCCTGAAGAGCGTCCTGGCCCCGATGTTCGCCCGCCGCAACCTGCGGGTCCTAAGCTGGGTCAGCCACAACATTTTCGGCAACATGGACGGCCGCGTGCTGGACGATCCGCTCCACAAGCGGTCGAAAGTGGCCAGCAAGGAGCACCTGCTCGGCGAGATCCTCGGCTACCGGCCGCAGAGCCATATCTCGATCGAATACATCGAGAGTCTCGGCGACTGGAAGACGGCCTGGGACCACGTGCATTTCGCGGGGTTCCTGGGCACGCCGATGACGCTGCAGTTCATCTGGCAGGGCTGC
>Ga0187848_10002818_pt1 | contig 13326 bp, 8 predicted proteins | sample June2016WEW_4_40_FD_132424 | JGI IMG/M metagenome (GOLD analysis project Ga0187848, IMG submission 132424) | Peatland microbial communities from SPRUCE experiment site at the Marcell Experimental Forest, Minnesota, USA - June2016WEW_4_40 | ecosystem: Environmental > Terrestrial > Soil > Wetlands... | reverse complement strand
GTTGAAGTCACTTTCGCCCCTAGGAGTTGCAGGACTAATATATGACGAGGATAAAGCCGTTTTCTTTAGCCGTTTAGAAAACCATATACATGGGGAGCCATCGCACGCAAGCCTCGAGTTCAGGGCAGTACGAAAGAACGGTTCAATAGTTTGGCTGGAAGCGTTTGCAAGCCGCATTGAATACATGGGACAAGCTGCGGTGCAGGGCATGTTTTTGGACATTGATGAACGCAAGAAAGCTCAGGAAATTGTTAAAAAAAGTGAGGAAGAATATTCTGCTCTTTTCGAAAACATGATTGACGGCTTTTCTTATTGCAAAATGATGTTCAATGAGAAAGGCAAGCCTAATGACTTTGTTTATCTCCAAGTTAATGATGCTTTTGAAAGAATAACAGGTCTAAAAAGAGATGCAATTATTGGAAAGAAAGCAACAGAGGCAATTCATGGAATTATAGAAGCTAATCCTGAGCTTTTTGAAATTTATGAAAGAGTCGTGTTTACAGGTAAAAAAGAGAAGTTTGAATTATTCTTTAAATCATTAAACTTCTGGCTAAACATTTCGGTCTATAGTCCAGCAAAAGGTCATTTTGCCGCAGTCTTCGAGGACATCACCGAACGCAAAAAAGCTGAAAAAGCATTGATTGAGAGTGAGTCACGTTATCGCCTACTAGCAGACAACACACGAGATGTAATTTGGACGACGGATTTGGAGGGTCATTGTACTTATATTAGTCCGTCAGTGTTGCAGCTTAGGGGCTATTCTGTCGAAGAGGCGATGAAGCAGTCGATGTTAGAAGCTCTGACTCCATCTTCTGCTCAATTAATGCTTGAAGGCATGCGTCGTTTTCAAGAAACTGGTGAGATTGCTTCAAACTGTTTTGAATTGGAGAACACCTGCAAAGATGGTTCAACGGTTTGGGTCGAAGCTAATCTTACAATTCTTCGGAACAGCAATGGGGAACCCGAGTCAATTTTAGGTGTAAATCGCAACATTACGGAACGTAAGAAAACTGAACGTGCTCTTTCGGATTCTGAGGAAAAATTTAGGGGTCTTTTTGAGTGTGCAGGTGATTACATTTTTGTTTTAAGATTTCCTCCGAATGAGCTTCCCATCATTGTCGATGCTAATTCTGCAGCGTTGAGAATTCACGGTTACTCTAAAGATGAGTTGATTGGTAAACCCATATCTATTGTGGATAAACAAATTGACGTTGAAACAATAAAAAAAATCCTTGAACAACTCACGCAAGACAAACCATTTATTTTCGAGGCTAAGCATCAACGAAAAGACGGCTCAGTTTTTGATGTTGAAGTCTCAGCTCGAACAATGAAGATTGGAATGGACACATTTGTTGTCACGCTTGAACGAGACATATCCAAACGCAAGAAGACCGAAGAGGCTCTTAGGCAGGAACGGGACATGCTAGAATCCTTAACTGGAAACATCGGCGCTGGACTTGTGATGATTAGCAAGGATTACAAGATACTTTGGATGAATAATTACTTGAAGCAATTAACAGGCGCTTCAGAAAACAACCCTTGTTATTCGTCTTTCAACACGTGCACCAGTATCTGTCCCGATTGCGGTGCTAAGAAGGTTTTCGAAGGAGCTTCCATTGACCGCCGTGAATACTGCAATCAAACGGAATTTAACAAGGACCATCCTGTTTGGTTTGAGCTCATAGCAACTCCAATTAAAGACAAAGATGGAAATGTTGTTGCGGCGTTGGAACTTACTGTAAACATAACTGAAAAGAAAGAAGCTGAGAAGAAACAAAGTGAAAGCAGCGACAGAATTAAAATGATGAATGAGAAGTTGCGGGTCGTAGGCAGCTTGAGTAGGCATGATGTTGGTAACAAGCTTTCAGCCGTAAATGGTTACACGTACTTGATGAAGAAGAGGTATAAGGACCAGTCGGATATTGTGGAGGGGTTGGGTAAGATTGAGCAGGCTGTTGCAGATTCAGTAAAGATTTTCGAGTTCTCTAACATGTTCGAGCAACTAGGCGCTAAAGAGCTAACCTGCATCGATATGGGCAAGGCTTTGGATGAGGCTGCATCTCTTTTCACAGGCTTGAAATTTAAGATTGTTAATGAAGTTCACGATGTACGCGTGCTGGCGGATTCGTTCCTCAGGCAGATGTTCTATAACTTTATTGATAATACACGAAAGTACGGCGAGAAAGCTACCACGGTAAAAGTGTATTGTGAGGAGACAGATTCAGGTGGTTTGCGGCTGATTTATGAGGATGATGGGGTTGGCATTTCGGCTGAGAATAAATCAAAGCTCTTCACGGAGGGGTTCAGTACGGGTGGGAGCACTGGCTTCGGCTTGTTCTTCATAAAGAAAATGATGAGCGTTTACGGCTGGACTATAACTGAAGAAGGAGAAACAGGCAAGGGAGCAAAAATTGTAATATCAATTTCGATGCCCTCAGTTTATAGTTTTGGAAAGAGTAACTTAGACTCAAAATAGAAAACCTGAATCGCTCAAATTTCTAATCTACTCCTTTTTTGGTGTGTGTTGTGTCGTGTGGTGTCGTGTCGTTGTGGTTGTTGTTGTGGGTGTGTTGAGGGGTTATGAGAGAGAGAAAAATTAAATTTTAATCCCCAAACCCAAACCCAAACTACGACTTACACGACTACGACTACGTCTATTACTCTCTCTCTACTTTCCCACACCCCCCGCCCCCAGCCAAAGACAAACAGACAAAGACAGACAAACAAAGCGCTCTCTCTCTACTTTCCCACATCCCTCCCAGACAGACAAACCCTAACCCCTCTCTCCCTACTAACTACGGCTCGAGACTGCGAATATGACTTAACGGCGATGCCTTCTCTTCTTTCTTATACTCCCCCCATCAAAACAGAATACAATTACAAACAAATACAATTACAGTTAACCACAATTACTTGAAAAAGCAGAACGCCAGAAGTTCACATAGACTCTCATAATAATAGCATAGGAAGAAGCGGCTTCTGTGCGCTATGCAAGCGAGCGCAAAGCAAATACACAACTAGCATAACTGAAAAAGGTCTTTCTTAATTTTTTTAGGTTACCTTTTGATTGGTTTTCCATTTACCCATGCTCAAAGTTAAGGCTTCGTTTCTTTGTATAGCGCGCTGCGTGGTACTGTTATTTATAATTAATTTTTATTTATAATTAATTTTTTGTATTCATAATTATTATTAAAGGAGTTTTCCACAATAGTATATTATATTGAGAGTCCCTTATGACGAACGAAGCCACAACTGAAAATCCGTTCATATCTTACGCGACAATAGCAAACGAGCACTTGCTATCGGTTTGCACGGATAAAATAGTCCCAAGAAAGACTGTGGTTTACGAGACCCTGGTCGACCCGACCGTCATAAAGGTAACCGGAGAGAGGCTAAAACGACGGCTGTTCACTAAGTTTGGAATTCTAAGGCCTAACCCCGCACACATCCAGTTAGTTTCCATGAAGAAATACTACGAACCCTACATAGTGGTTAACGCCAAATACTTTCTGGATTATTACCGCCTATGCTCTTACACCGTTTCAATCGATAACGATGTTGTTGAGGTCATCCTGCAGAACCAGAAATTTTATCCAAAGAAGTCACAGAATTCGACGGCGAGCATAAAGATTGAGGGCGAAGAACGGCTTGTGATAGATAAGACATCCTTTTTAATGTTAGCCAAGAATGGGCAAGAAGCGAACTTGGAAAAGTTACCTTCCGCACCTTCAGAAAAGAACCCTGAGGAGACAATCTCGAAGTTCGGCATCACGGAAATCGATTCAGAAGCAGATGTTGACTTTGTTCGGAAAAGGCTTGTTCAACGACCGAAGGATCTGAGTCGCACAGTCACTGAGATTTTTGAAATCGGTGAAAGAGTCGTAATTTATGCTCCAAGGTTCAAGCTTACGTACATTAACGCAACCACTTACCAAGAAAAATCAATAGAGTTTGACGGAGTCACATCAAAAAGAATCCGCGACGAGAATATCCGTTTTCGAATATTCCAAGCTGTCAAGTCCACCTTAAACTCGATCATCAGGAAATAGAACAAAACCCGCCGACTTTTGTGCAGTACGGCTTTTCCAACGCGCGCGTTGGCGCTTCGGCGAAAAAAGCCACATCCCAGAAAACCAAATCTTCATGGTAGGCAACACAATCGTCGACGCGGTGCACCAAAACTTGGAAATAGCAGAGTCTAAAACCCAAATTCTCGACCAGCTTTGTGTTGGTGAGGGCAAGTTTATGTTGGCTACGTCGCATAGGCAGGAAAACGTGGACGACAAAAGCCGGTTCGAAGGCATCATCAAGAGTTTACAGCTGGTTCAAAGCGAGCTTGGGTTCCGTTAATTTATCATGCTCATCCGCGTGCACGAAAAAGCAGCTCGAGCAGTTTGGTATAGCTATGGATGGGTTGACGCCGGTGAGCCTCTGGATTATTTGTCGTTTTTGCAACTTGAGAGTAAGGCGATGTTGGTTTTGTCAGATTCGGGCGGGTGCAGGAAGAAACCTGCATCCTCGGTTTGCCCTGCATTACTTTGCGCGATGGTACGGAGAGGCCTGAAACCCTAGACGTTGGTTCAAACATTCTAGCCGGAACTGACCCAAATAAAATTCTTGAAGCAGCAAAAATCAGCTGTGCCACAAAGAAAACATGGGCTAATCCATTCGGTGAGGGCAAAACCGGCTCAAAAATAATTAATATTCTAAGGAACGAACTCAAATAGTTTCAAAGCTGAAGCCATAGATTTTGATACTCTCCGACCTTTGAATTACGCGTCAGGTACGTGTAACTTTGCCCTCATTTGTGGTTACTTTTTTATTTGCCAGATGCAGTAATATGTGAGCATAAAGGGTGTGGCTGTGGGCAAAGCCAGCGGTTTCCTTCGATTGATCAGGCCGATGAACTGCATAGTCATGAGCTTCGCCATCCTCGTAGGAGCCAGCTTGACGGGTTTCAGCAACATGCATTGGCTGAACCTATTTTTCGGCGCAGTAACAGCCTTCACGTTGACAGGAGCCGCAATGGCCGTTAACGACTACTACGATTTTGACATAGACAAGATAAACGAGCCCCTTCGCCCGATCCCGAACGGCGACGTTCCCAAGAAAGCCGCGCTGCTAGTCACAGGCATCCTGACGGTTGTGGGTCTTTTTTTCGCCTACACCATCAGCCTCTATTGTCTTCTGTTCGCCACAGCAGCCTGGGCAATTATGCTTGCTTATTCAACCTTTGGGAAGCGAAGCGGATTCGCTGGCAACCTGCTGGTCAGCGCATGCGTCGCCGCGCCTTTCCTGTACGGAAGTTTGGTGGCCGTCAACGTGGTCAGGGTGAACATTCTGCTTTTTGCATCCATGGCTTTCCTTTCAAACACCGGCCGAGAAATCGCCAAAGGTATCGTTGACGTTCAAGGCGACGGCGTCCACAACATCAGAACTCTCGCCGTAAGGTTTGGCGAAAGAAAAGCGGCTTTGGCAGTGGCTGCCTTCTTCATCTTCGCCGTGTGCCTGTCGCCTTTGCCGCTGATTTTCAATTTAGTGTCTTTCTGGTTTGTGCCCTTTGTCCTGGTGACTGACGCTGGGTTGGTATGGTGTTCTGCGTCGCTTATTTTGAATCCTTCAAGGAGCAATGCTCGCCAGATAAAGAAAGCCGTTCTCTTCCTATTCGTCTTCGGTTTGCTATCGTTCATCTTCGGAATGTTCAGGTGACCAGCACGGATGACTGAGCCTGAGTTACTTTGGAATTTGGGGTTGCTCGGCTCATGCTACCTGTACATAATCGCCATAATCCTGATAACAGACAAGATTAAAGGTCGCATACCCACAAATTTTTCCCGCAAATTCTTGCACATAATGATAGGCAACTTCATTTTTATCATTCCGTTCTTCACACTCAGAACGCTTCCACTCAACTTCCCCTTCTTCGTGGCTTCACCCTTCATTCTGGTCACCTTCCTGTTTTCCCCCTTATCGCCAGTTGACTTAAGCAGCAAATTCAGCGGGTTAGCTGAGGTCACAGGCGGAGGTCACAAGTTCGGGTTGGTCTTGTATGCGATTTCCTACAGCCTACTAGCCTTATTCTTCTCAACCAAGCCGTACATTATTGCAGCAGGTGTCTTGCCGATGGCGTACGGTGACGCCGCAGCTTCTTTAGTTGGACAAAAATTTGGGCGGCATAAATTCAACATTTTCGGCACGAAGAGTTTTGAGGGGTCAACGGCGATGTTCGCCATTTGCATTTCTGGTCTAATAGCATGTGCACTATTCTTCTCGTACTTTTACCCAATCTCAATCCCAAGCTTCGCGCTGGCTTCTTTAGGCGCGGCTACAGTGGCAACGGTCTGCGAAGCGCTTACTCCAAAAGGCTTTGACAATTTGACGGTTCCCTTGTTCAGCGCCATGGTTTTTCTGCTCTTGATAGGAGGCGTGTAGTTGGAGCTAGTAATCATTGACGGTTTAGACGGCTGCGGAAAAAGCACGCAGGCTCACCTCATGATGCAGTCACTGAAAAGCATGCGTAAAACAGCCTGTTTACGTGTGCATCCTGAAACTGACAACTGGTTCGGTCTTAGGGCACGCGTCTACCTGTACTCAAAGGGCAAGAGCGCCCATTTCGCTTCAGCCCTGTTCTACATGGTGGACGTCATTCGCTCCATCCTCCTCTTCTCGTGGAGGCGGGAAGACTTCGTCATATTCGTCAGATACCTCATGGGAACGGCTTACCTGCCGTCTCCTCTAGACACTGTTGCCTACAACTTCTTTTCATCGACGGTTCCCAAGTCAAGAAACATGTTCTTCTTGGACGTCAGCCCCGCCGAAGCTGCAGCCCGCATCGCAGAAAACCGGACAGAAACTGAAATGTTTGAAAGCTTGGAGGCTTTGAGAAAGGTTAGGGAGAAAGCGCTTTCACTGACCCGTTTTGACGAGTGGACAATTATCGACTCAAACAAGCCCATGAATGAAGTGGCTTCAGCGTTAAGAAAAAACATGTTCGGGAAGTAAACAGGCAGAACATCAGTGAATAATCATAATCGCGACTGTTTTCATTCGAGGTTTTTCAAACCTGAGCAATCGCGAGTGACCCAGTTCGCAGTCCGCGCGCGCTCCCGCAGGATCCTTTGTAACCATTTAGGAAATTAGCGTTTGTTCGAGCGTTTTTCCTTTTGACGTATTCTTGGCTTCAGTTTTTGCTTTAGGATTGTTCCACAACATTTCAAATTGCCACTTGACAATTTCAACTACTTCTTTAACGTCAGTTACGATTGTCGCATCTTCTTTTCCTATTGAAGGAGTGGTTAGCCAAAGTTCCTTAGAATCTATCAGAGCCAGGGAAGGACAAGGTATGTTATCCTCCAGTGTAAGAGTCTTCACTTCGTAGTCTTTCTTCGGCATCATTTTTATTGTTGCTTCAAGTTGGGTCCTGTCGATTCCTTTACCTACAAACAGCATTTTTATCTTCACGCTTCTCTTAGAAATCTTCTTAAACTGTATTTTGCCATAGTTGGCACTGAGTTTACGGTAACTTGAAGCGCCGTCGACCACGATGCAATCATATTCTTCTTTCAAGTTATCAAAGGCTAAATCGACTCTCGACTCAGGCGCCTGCTTTTCAAAAACCATAACGCTGCCTTTGCTTTCTTTTTTGGCCTCGAGGTTCTGCAGGGCTTTCTTGTTTTCCAAAGCAATTTCTTTGGAATACCTTCTTAGCATTTCAATTTCTTTTCGAGATTTAGATTCGATCGAATTAATCAGAGTTTGTAGTGCTTGCTCAGCCGGGATTGCTGCAATAATTAATGGCTGTGTCTTGGTTCTCAGGACTAATCCTTTCTTCTCTAACGCTGCCACAGCCTTGTAAACATCTTGAGCGTAAACTCGCGTAGCCTCAGTAATATCCGAGATGTTTGCTGCACGAACCTCACATAAATAGGCATAGACTTTCGCTTGATTAGGCGATAGGTTGAAAGCGCAAAGCTTCTCAACAAGCTCTTTTTTCACAACAACCCCTACCCGAGTCCCATCGTCTCGATCGGCTTATCACTTGAATTGCTTTATATCTTTGAGCTCTAATGTTTTAAACCTTTTCCAAGAACCCTCTGTCTAAAAGTCAATAAATACTATTTCCGGCTAATTAAAAACCATCGCTTAAAGGAGAATAAAAAATGAAAAAGCAAAAAAATAAAGCGATATTTGCAATTGCAATCAGCGTGTTGCTATTAATCTCGATGGTAGCGCTTTTATCACATTCTACGGTCCCTTCGGCCAAGGCACAGATCGCTTCAGGAAGCACAGTAAGCTCAAACCTGATCAACGACATTTACGCATCGCCTGCCGGTAACGACAGCCGAAGCTTTGCAGGCACAGGTCCAGGTCCAACAACCGCAAACATAATGTGGACAGATCACATACCAGGAGTTACTGTACCACCCGTTAGCGGCATGGCGGCTTTCGGCGGCTACGTCTTTGTTGTCAACAAAACCGACACAATTGCATTAGACGGTGGAACAGGAAACATTGTTTACGCTATTCCTAATCCAGGAGGATTTCTAGGAGCACCTTTGTACTTAGGCGGTAACTACATGCTAATAGCAGACGATTGCTATGTAGTTGACACGGGAACGTTCGTTTGGGCAGGTCCAGCGGGATTCTCCAACTTAGGCTTCGAGGGATTTGGACAAATATTAATAAGTGGAGGAGGAGCACCTGTTACAGATCCGCAACATCTACCCGGAACTATGTTCTTCAATAACGGTTGTGGTTGGCTACTAAGCAACCCAGCAAACCCGCCTACGCTGTTGTGGAACGATACTGGCAAAGCAGGGGTCGCGACAAGCTCAGCCGCGCTTTCGCTAACATCAAGTACAGGTTCAGTATATGGCGACGGAGTCATAGTCTACGGTGATTCTGCAGACCAAACGTTCAGCGGGTTCAACGCAGCAACGGGAGCGTACCTATGGACGGTTCCTGTTCCATCTACAGAGTTTTGCGGTACCACATCCATCGACGGTGTTTTCGCTTTCGGAACACAAGACGGCTACATATACGCTTGGAACATAACCACAGGGCACTTTATGTGGAAATGGAATCCAGGAAATCCCGACAGTGATTGGTCTTGGAGCCTAGGCTCAAGCTACGGAATGATTTACGGGCACAACCAAGATGGGCACTTCTACGCAGTAAACGCTACGACAGGAGCGCCTGTTTGGGACGCGTACACAAACAACGGCGTCGCATATTCAGGCACTTTCTCAATAGCTGGCGGCTACATATACGCACAAATGGGAGACAATGAATACCGAAACCCATACACAGGGCAATACGGACATTCAGAATTTGACTGCTTCAATGCCTATAACGGGACTGAAGTTTGGTCACTTCCTATTGAGAACGGAGCCCCAGACAACGCCCAATGCAACGCTTACGGCAACCTTTACCTGATACCCACTACTTCATCATCCACACCTGGAGTTTACACATATTCAACAACCTCGAGCGTCGCTGGTGGAATTGGCACACTCGGCGAAGTCGTATGCATTGGAAATGGACCAGCAGAAAGCTGGCCGCAATACATGAATGATGCCACGCATGACTCGGACGGTTGGGGACCAACAAACCTTACAGTGCTGTGGAGTAAACCCTTGGGTAGCGGCGCAGCGTTCGCAAGTTCACCAGTATTTGCTAAAGGCATAGGGTACATCGGCTCAACAGACCAGAACGTCTACGCATTCAACGCCAGCAACGGCAAAGTGATTTGGAACTTTGCAACTAAAGCTCCAATTTATTCCACACCCGCAGTCGTAAACGGTTACGTCTACACTGGAGCAGACGACGGAAACGTGTACTGTTTAGACGCAACCACGGGCGGTTTAGTATGGAGCGTCGCCTTGCCCGCAGGACCTGCCACTAACGAGGGCTTCGGAGAAACAGGAACAGATGGACCCCCATCACCGATGGTGGTTGGCAACAATCTTTACGTTGGAGACAACAACTACCTCTACTGCCTAAGCACAAGCAATGGAGCAATAAACTGGAAGTACACTTGGGGCAGCGCGTTATTAATCGGAACGCCGACAATCGTTAACAACGTCGTCTACATTGCACCTAACCAAGGTGGCGGTTCTTTGGAGTCTATGTCCTACACCAACCCTGACGGTTTCCTATACGAACTTAACGCGCAAACAGGAGCGCTCATTGGCAACATAACCATTCCTTACGTCATTAATCCGTTTATTGCGGCAGGAAACCCGTCGGCTATTATATCGGGAGAAGGAATATTGGCGCCAGTAACAGTCGATTCAGCAGACAACATTGCCTTCGTACAACAGGTTAACATGCGCACTTTCGCCGTCGATCTAACAACGGGAAAAATACTATGGACTTACGACGCGTACTACAACCCAGGAACGCCTGGACAATGGGGAGTAGACAACGACGAAGGCGTACTCTATGCCGCTGGCAACGTTTACTTCAACGAGTGGTACTCGATCGTTTGCCTCAACGCGCGTACTGGCAACGTCACATGGACAACTTGGCTTAACAGGGAAGATATGACACCCATATCCATCTACGCTGGAAAAATCTACGTTGACACTTACACATACAACGTCTACGTCCTTAATGCCGCCACCGGAGCGAAATTATCGTATGCCTCCTGCGGTAATGAACCGACAGAACCTGTACTTTACGCTGGCAACCTGTACGTGGCATCTGGCGACTTCAACATAACATGCTACACACAAGCAGCCGCGGTCTCAGTAAGACCAGCGCCCACGCCAACTCCAACCCCAGCCCCGACGCAAACACCATCGCCTACCTCTGCACCCACAGCAACGCCACTATCGCTATCTCCACTTGGCTGGTCCCTGCTGTATGTAACCATAGCCATCATAATCACCATCATAGTCGCAGTAGCCATAGTCGGCGCGCTCGTGTTGCGAACATTGAAAAAACGACCATAAGAATGCTTAAACAAACCTATCACTACCCCTATTTTTTTTGTTCAAACATAAAAAATATGCGATAATCGAGGGGCTAGAAGACTTGGAAAAAAAGAATACGGATTATCTATTGAATGAGGTGATCCTGTGGAGGCTATGATGCAAGAAACGCGTTCGGCTAAAGCAGCTGCTTTCGCGAAAACAATCAAACCGAGAGCGTTCATATTCAAAGCAACCAATAAGGATTTTGACAAAATTACAGAACTAATAAAATCAGAGTTTCCAGAAGTTGAAATCCTTTACATCACGACTGGTCCTGTTGCAAGCATCCTACGCGTTACCAAATCATTGCCTTTTGAACTGCAGAACTCTCCTGAGCAATCACTTTACACCATTGAGTAGTTGCAGACGTCCAGCGATTTGAACCATTTTATTCATGTTAGAACTGCGTTGGAGAAAAGATAAATGGGCTGAGAAGGCTCTGGTTAAATTCAAAGTTGCAGTGAAAAGGATTTGCATTTTTAGCGCGCGCCAAGTTTGTTGTTATCAAATAACCCAGCTGTTCCCTTTAGATTGTTGATTTTGAAATTTTTGTTTCATATAATGGGTTTATGAGGAGTGTTGTTTGATGAATTTGGAGAGGTTGATGATTTCTAGATCGCACTTGCATCTGGGGCAAGTTTTTTGGATTTCGGGTGCTCTTGCGCCGATTTTCAGCGGTGCTCCACAGTGGCAGCAGTAATATGTTAGGCTTTGTCCTTTCTGGGAGAGGTTTTTGGCGAGGGCAACTGCTTCTTTTTGCATCTGGGTTAAATCTTTATCTTTCTTTTTGTCAGGATTTGCTTTTTTCTCAGTGGAGTAGTCTTTGCAGGTTTCTGCCTGAACAAAATACGTGTTAACCCCAGCCTTAACAGGCACCAAGGCTACGCCAGTCTTCTTACATGAATCCTCATTGAAGTAGCCGCAGTCCTCGCAGGTCTTCTTCTTATCATACTCCTTCCGAAGCACCCAGAAACAATCCGCACAGTAAGCCCTCTGTTTTCCATTTGAAGTCACGATTAAGCCTGAGCCAGAGAAGGATTTCTTGCAGCCACTGCATTCAAACCGCATAGTGTTCGCGTGAAAATTACTATGTGATTAGCTTTTATTTATTGTTTGATACTTTAAAATACCAGGTTGCAGTTATTCCGGCGCTCGGTGTGGCTGTCGGTGTGATCGTGATGGCTTGATTAGCCGCGCGTCGCGCGCCTTTTGATCTAGCGGAAAGACAGCACATACCCGTTTCAAGCAGCTATCAACAAGCATAATCGATGTAAAGCCCGAAGCATAGGATACTTCGCAAACTAATTTAGGAACAACCATGCGCGCTATTTTTTCACTGTATCCTGATAAAAATTCTAACTTAAATCAAAACTAAAACTTTTACCAACCTTGATTTAGCTCTTAAATTACTATTATCTTAGCCCGCGTGTCTGTTGTACAATTGCTTTAGAACGTTAAAATTGGAAACTATCCAAAGCAGAATTCAATCAAGAAAGAGCATTCTAGCTGTTTTCTCTGAATGTGTAATTGCATTTTGTGCAGCGCAAAAATTGTGTCGAAGATTCATCTGCTCCACGCGTTTGTACTTGCCAAACATAAGCCGTGTTGTTTCCGCATCTGGGACACTCAATACGCACAGTTGGCAACGTATTCAACTTCTGCTCCTGTTTCCCAATAACAGCCACAAACTGTTGAGGATTATGCTGAATAACTTTCGGCGCCACTTTAGTCTCAACTTTTTTGCCAGTTTCCGACTTCTTATAGCTACATTTCTGGCATACAAGAACTAACGAAGCCTTTTTGCGGCTTTTGGATTTCTTTGGCTCAAGACGAGAACCACATTTAGGGCAGAATTCCATATTCCGTTACTCCATTATCCGTTTTTGAGAGCGGGCACGGGGAGATCGCATTTTTGGCTGAAACACAGACAGCGTTCTCCGTCGTGGTCACATTCATAATTATTCAAGCGGTAATTCAAACAACGCCTAAACAGTTTACATGTCACACCAAGTCACTGTTGTCTTCATAATCCATATTCGCGTTAAAAAGGAGTGTTTCCGGAACAATAATATGTCAAATGCTGTAAGCAAAGGGAGCAAACGCGGTTGATTGGAAGAGAAAACTTAGGAAAAGGGGTAAGAATGGAACTTGGCAAAACATTACAGAATGCTATCAAGACAACTCTTGGCGAGATCATCATGGAAAAAAACATTAAGCTATTATTCGCAGCGCGCTGCCTTGTCCCGATATTAAGTGTTGAAGTAGGTTGGTGAGACTGCTTTATCATATCTTCCTGTGTTTTCTGCTGCCTCTCGATTTAGAACTAGGCATAGAATGCTGAAGAGCGCAT
>Ga0187848_10002813_pt1 | contig 13336 bp, 13 predicted proteins | sample June2016WEW_4_40_FD_132424 | JGI IMG/M metagenome (GOLD analysis project Ga0187848, IMG submission 132424) | Peatland microbial communities from SPRUCE experiment site at the Marcell Experimental Forest, Minnesota, USA - June2016WEW_4_40 | ecosystem: Environmental > Terrestrial > Soil >... | reverse complement strand
CACGTTGCCGAGTGGGTCGGGCATGAACGAGGCCGACATCAACCGGATACTCGAGGCCATCAGCTCGTTTCTTGCTGAGCGTCGATGACGAGCCCACTACCCAGGCGACGCCCGTACGACCCGGTAAAGCGGGCGATCGACGTCGTTGTGGCAGCCATCGGCCTACTGCTCACCGCTCCGCTGCAGGCCGTGCTCGCCTACTTGGTGGCCCGCAAGCTCGGCCGGCCTGTGCTGTATAGGCAGCGACGCCCGGGTCTGTATGGAAAGCCCTTCACGATGGTGAAGTTCCGCACGATGCGCGAGGCTGATCCCAAGGCGGGTCTGATCAGCGACGCAGACAGGCTCACGCCGCTCGGATCCGCGCTGCGCAGCACGAGCCTCGACGAGCTCCCTACCTTATGGAACGTGCTGCGCGGAGACATGAGCCTGATCGGGCCCCGGCCGTTGCTCATGGAGTATCTGCCCCGGTACACATCCGCACAAGGGCACCGGCACGACGTGCGGCCCGGGATTACGGGGCTCGCCCAGGTGTCGGGCCGCAATGCGATCAGCTGGGAGGAGAAGTTCGCTGCAGATATGGACTATGTGGAGCGTCGCAGTCTTTTCCTCGACCTCGGAATCATCGCGCGCACAGTTCTGTCAGTGGTGCGTCGTGAGGGTATCTCTGCGGCAGGGGACGTGACGATGCCCGAGTTCACAGGCCCGCCGAGCACCGACCAATCGACGTAACCAGGCGATTCCTTCCGGTCCCCGCCGGGCGCAAAGGAAGGCGCAACGATCCCTTCTGTGAGCGAAGCCATCCCTGTGCCCGTCCCCCAACCGTGGTGGGACGCCTGGGTCGCTCTCTCGGGAGCCCCTTGGCCCTCAACGACCGCAGGGCGACGACCCACTGAAAGAGGTTCCAGGCGCATTCGTTCGCCGGGGTGTCGAGGCTTTGCTGGAGCGCAGGGTCCAACAACAACCTTCGGTCGCCTGGCCGAGCCCCGCCGTGTCGCGTCGCTTAAGACCATTGCTCCCCTGGAATGAGGCCATCTAGGCTGCGTGAGGTGCGTGATCGTCCGACCGTGCTCGCCATGGTGCTGACCTACAATTCTCCCGAGAACCTTGCTCATTCTCTTCGTGCTATCGCGGCCCAGACAAGACTCCCGGAGGCGTTGCTCGTCGTCGACAATGCAAGCGATACCCCGGCAAGTCAAGTCGTTGACGCGTGGACACGGCCAGACGGCATGGACGTGCAGGTGGTGTCTCAGGTCGAGAACACCGGCCCTGGGGGTGGATGGGCGAGGGCACTGGAGCACTTCCGATCTTCGGCTCACGATCTCGGTTGGCTGCTCGACGACGACATCATTCCGCCGCCCGACTGCCTCGCTGTTCTAGTAGAGGAGGCCGGGGATCCGGATTGCGCCTTCCTCATCCCTGCCGTCCGACAGCCCACAGGCGTTACGACGACATATCCCGCATGGCACGGGGTACTCCTGGCGCGACGCATCGTTGAAATGGTGGGTCTACCGCGAGCAGACTTCTTCTGGTGGAATGAAGACAGTGAATACCTCATGTGGCGTATACCGCGAGCGGGATATCCTCTGCGCTTTACGCGGCGCGTCACCGTCGAGCACTTGAAGGGGCGCGCTGAATGGGGAATTCCCCCGTGGAAGTACTACTACGAAGCTAGGAACATGACGTATTACTGCCTGTATCTGCAACGGGCTAGTGACAGGCTGCCCATTAAGTTGCTGATGCTCACTGGTCGGGCGGTGCTACGGGAAAGAGACCGGCGCGCACTCAGATTCGGCATGATCATGCGTGGAATATTCGATGGCGTCACGGGTCGACTTGGGCGCCGCGTGGACCCGGTGCTCACGAGCCGATTGCCTGGTGTGACGACTACCTCTTATCGGGCGCGACGCTGAGTGCCTCGTACATGGCGGGAGCGCCAGAGTGCTCTTTAGGAGCCGGTCCTCGAGCCGGATCCCAGGACCTCCGGCGGGGAGTCACGGGACCACCCTCGCCTCGGGCGTGCCGAGAGGTGCGCTGACCAACCCGCCGTCCCGACGGAACCAGTCGACGGTGGAACGCAGGCCAGCTCGCAGTGGAATGGCTTCTGCCGCGGGGAAGAGCTCCACGAGCCGCGAATTGTCTGCCTGCGAGTCGCGCACGTCACCTGGGCGCGGGTCGCAGTGAGTCGTGCGCAGGGGTCTGCCGAGTACCTGCTCGAGCTCAGCAACCAGGTCGAGCAACGAAGCCCTCGTGCCGAACGCCAGGTTGACCGGTCGATCCGAGGTCACGCGCCGGTGCACGGCGTCGGAGAGGATCATCGTCACGCTGCCGACGAAGGTGAAGTCGCGTGTCTGGCGGCCATCGCCATGAACCTGCAGGGGCTCATCCGTGAGCGCAGCCGACACGAAGGCCGGGACGACAGCGGCATACGCGTGACCGGCGCGCTGATAGGGACCGTAGACGTTGAAGAACCGGAAGGCGAGCACCTTGAGCCCGAAGCACGCTCCGTAGGACAGAGCGTAGGACTCGGCGGCCAGCTTTGAGACGGCGTACGGGCTCACGGGCATGGGAACCAAATCCTCCGATTTCGGCATAGTCCTATTGGCTCCGTACACGGAGGACGACGACGCCACGATGACATGGGGCTTGCTCGCACGGCGGGCGGCCTCGAGCACTTGCAGGGTACCCGTCGCGTTGGCATGGTGGCTTGCAAGTGGGTCGGCGAGTGACCTGGGGACCGAGGGCCGGGCGGCTAGGTGGACGACCGCCTCCGCCCCATCGAGGGCCTCGTCGAGCGCGAAAGTGTCAAGGACCGATCCTTGCACGATCGAAGCGTCGCATCCGTCAAGGTTCACGCGTTCACCGGTCGAGAAGTCGTCGAGGACGCTGACCATGTCGCCACGAGCCAGGAACTCCCGGACGAGGTTCGCACCGATGAACCCGGCGCCACCAGTCACGACGACCTTCATCGGCCGAGTATATGACAGATCTCAATCTCCAGATCTGGTCAAAAGATCCTGCATCGTCAGACACTGAATCAATCGTGTGGTTACCGGCCCGACTCGGCGCTCTCTCGCCGAACGGGAGGAGATCAGTCTCGGCTTGCGCGGCGGTGACGCGCGGCACGCGATCGGAGAACGGCTCGGTCGGGCGACGTCGACTATCTCTCGCGAGGTCGCAGGAAACGGTGGCCGGTCGCACTATCGAGCCGTTCGGGCGCACCATGGAGCTTATGAACGAGCACGTCGGCCGAAGACTGCGAAGCTCGTTGCCGGACCCCTCGCCTCCCAGGTCGAGTCGTGGCTCGAGGAATGGTTGTCGCCCGAGGAGATCGCTCGCCGGCTGCGGTTGGAATTCCCCGACGACCCGACGATGCACGTGAGGCACGAGACGATCTATCATTCCCTCTTCGTCCAGGGTCGTGGTGAGCTGCGCCGGGAGCTTTCCCGCTGTTTGCGAACCGGTAGGACGCAGCGTCGCCCGAAGGGTCGCACCGTGGGCAGGGGACAGATCCCCGACATGGTCATGATCTCCGGACGCCCCGCCGAGGCAGAGGACCGGGCGGTGCCCGGTCACTGGGAGGGCGATCTCATCATCGGCAAGAACAACGGTTCTGCTGTCGGGACCCTGGTCGAGCGGAGTACCCGTTATGTGCTGCTGCTCCACCGGTCAGAAGGCCGGGACGCCGACAAGGTCAACGGGTCAATGAAAAAGGCGATCGCCAGTCTTCCCTCCGAGCTCGTCCGGTCCCTCACATGGGACCAGGGCACGGAGCTCTGACACCGTGGGACCTTCACGGTCGACACGGGCGTCCAGGTGTACTTCTGCGACGCGCACACTCCCTGGCAACGAGGATCGAACGAGAACACCAATGGGCTGCTCCGTCAGTACATGCGGAAGGGGACCGATCTGTCCGTGTCGCCGGTCCAGACGGGGGCTCATCGCATGCCGCAAAGGTCAGCGCCAATGTCACCAGCGCGAGGACTCGGAGCCTCACGATGCTCGTGTTCCCATGAAGCTCGGACAGGATGGTCTCGCCCATGGGACGCCGACCTCCTGGCCGCCGACAGCTGATCCGTCCGTACGTCTGGTCGACACACCACACTTACGACATGAATGACGACGAGGTGGCTGCCGTGCTCGCCGAGGCCCCCGCTGGCCGTCGTCTGAGCCGCCGCACAGCCCGCCAGATTGCCGCCACGCTCCGGCGGGGCCGGGCGGTAGCAGTCGTACGTGTCGGCAACGGCACCGAACGACAGCGCCCTCGCGGCCATGGGCGAATCGATCACCGCCCGGACGATATCGGGAGGCGACCATCAGTTGCGGCCAAGCCGAACCGAGGCGCTCCCGGGATCCTCCGTTCAGCTCAGCGACCGCGTGCTCTGTTACGGCGTTCCCGTCGTTGTCGGAGGACTGCGAGGAGCTTGCGGAAGATATAGCCCACGGGCGAAACCTACTCGTCCATTACATCCCGCTCAACGCGTCCGTCCCGTCGCCCGCCTGCGGTCGACAAGGATCCTCCCCTCCCAGATGCGCTCGAGCAGGGTCATAGGCATCGAGGGGCGGGAGCGATGGACGGACGATGGGTAGTACCGGTAGGTCACTTGGTCCACGAAGCCCATCTTGACCCCGGCAGACTGCATACGGCGCCAGAGGTTCCAGTCCCCGCCTTCAAGGAACTTCCAGCTGTTCTCGTTGTAGCGGAAGAACCGGAGCCCTCCTGCGTACAGCACCGACCCGTGGGTGATCTTCCCAGGGGCGAGCGGCGAGCTGCCGACGTCAGCCCACTTCCCCGCTTCGACCTCCGTCGCGGCTTTGCTCCATACGAACTCGAGGCGACGCTGGCGGGCTTCACGGAGCAGCACCTCGACATGATCGTCGGTGATCTCGTCGTCGTCGTCGCAAGGGGCGATCCATGCTCCCTGGGCGATTGCAAGCGCTGCGTTCCATGGCGCGGCTCCTGCGACCATCCACCGCAGGTGCGGATCGGTTGGGTACAGATCGCGCTCGGCCAGGTTGATAAAGCGCAGGCGAGGATCGTTGACTGACCTGACCGCTTGCTCGGTCGGTTCGTCGCAGTGGTCACCGATGACGAGAATCTCGAGTCGCTCGTAGGTCTGACGGACAGCTGATGCGATGGCTCTCTCGGCAACGAGCGGCCCGCGGTTATAGGTCGCGATCCGTACGGTGACGAGCGGTTCTGGTTCGTCTGTTGCCGCCCAACAAACGTCATTGCTCCCACGCGCCTGTGCCAAGAGCCGGCGCTCGTCGTCAGCTGCGAGACGAGTGCGAATAACTTCGCCGAAATACAGGCGACTCGCCGGGCCATGAGCCGCCTTCTTCAAGTAGCGCAATCGGTAGCGTAGGAGACGTAGACGCTTGGGGACCACCCGCCGTGCCAAGTACGGCATGACGCCCCGCCGCTCCTCCAGGACAGGGCTCGCGCTTGCCTCAGGGGTCATGTAACTAGCATGCCAGTTGGATTCTGCGGCGTGTTGCGTGCTCAGCTCGGTCGTCGGGCTTTGGCGTGACTTTCGCGTCGTCCCAGGTAGAAGGGGGCGCGGCGGAGACGTTTTCTCCCTACGCGTGACCTGAAGGTGCTGATCAGGCGATTTCGGCCTTGGACCAGCTGGAGGTGTCGACGTGGAGCGCCTTCAGCGCCTTGGCCTGCCAGGCGCTGCGGCGGTTCACGAGCTTGATCTGCTTGTCACCGGCGCCAAGTTCGAAAAGGGGGTGATGGTCGAGCGCGCCGAGCAGTCCGATCAGAAAGCCGCCGCGTGATCAGCGGGAGGGTCTATCCACAACTCTTGACGATTCCTCCCCTGTGCGTGAGTGCCGGGACAGCGTTGCCTCTGGGCAACGCCCGCGCCTGTCGTTGCGGGATGACCAGCGGAGAGTCACCAGCGCAATACCCCCGCTGGCCATCCGCACATCCCGGTTGGTCCCGATGTCGACCGTTCAGGCGCGAACATTGCCGTACCGAATAAGTTCGTCACACAGCACAGCTCGACGGGGCCGTGAGGACGCCAAGGGCCGAGGTGAACTGGGATTTCTTCGAACCCAGCTCGCCAAGGCTGCGTGGACGGACCGCGCTTGGCGGGACTCGTGCATCGCGAGCTGGCTCCCTGAAGGAACGCATCAGGGTCGGGTTGCGGAAACCTACCTGTGTCCTTTCCCGACGGTGACCGCGTCTGGAATCAGGCCCGAGCCTGGGAGTCGGTAAAGGCACGACCTGGCACTACAGGTACTCCACGTTCGGACGGCGGGCGACGCGGTGGCGCGTGTCGAAGACTCGCCGGGCCTGCCCGACGACGAGGTCCCAGTCGAAGGCATCGTGATCAGTTGCAACGACCACCACGTCGGCGGCCCGCAGCTCTTCGGCGCTCAGTTCGGCACGGGCGATAGCTGACGGGAACTTCCCGTCGGCGAGGTGTGGGTCGACGGCGCGAACCTCGGCGCCGAGCGCTGCGAGCCGATCGCATAGCACCGGCCCGGGGGACTCGCGGGCATCGCCCGAGTTCCGCTTGTAGGTCAGGCCGAGGACCAGGATCCGCGAGCCGTTGACCGCTTTGCGATCGCAGTTCAGTAGCGCGGTGATGCGCCGGGCGACATAATCCGGCATGTGGTCGTTGACGTCGTTGGCGAGCTCCACGAACCGGAATGAGGCGCCCAGAGCCCGCTTGACCTTCCACGACAGGTAAGAGGGGTCGACCGGCAGGCAGTGCCCACCCACACCCGGACCGGGCGTGAACATCATGAATCCGAACGGCTTGGTCGACGCCGCGTCGATCGCCTCCCAGACATCGACGTCGAGGTCGGACGCGAACATAGCCAGCTCGTTTACCAGCGCGATGTTGACATGGCGGAACGTGTTTTCGAGTAGCTTCACCAGCTCGGCCACCTTGGGACTCGACACCGGCACGACGCTCTCGACAAGTGCGGCGTAGAACTCCTGAACGGAGGTAAGCGAGGCTGCATCGATACCCGAGACGACCTTGGGGGTGTTGTGGAGGTCCCACGTGTGGTTGCCTGGGTCGATCCGTTCTGGGCTATAGCCGAGGCAAAAGTCGCGGCCTGGGACCATCCCGGACCCCGCCGCCAGGATCGGGGCCAGGAGCTCCTCGGTTGTCCCCGGGTACGTCGTCGACTCGAGCACAACCGTTGACCCAGGCCTTACCAACGGCGCCAGTTCGCGGGTGGCATCCTCGATGTAGGACAGGTCTGGGACGCCCTCGCGAAGTGGTGTGGGCACCGTGATCACGGCAACGTCGAACCCGGAGCAGTCGGCGAGATCGGTCGTGGGGCGATAACGGCCGCTCTTATGAGCGGCCGTTATCGTGGCATCGGAGACGTCCTCAACATACGAGCGCCCGTCTTGCAGGCGCTTGACCCGTTCGTTGTCGCGCTCGTAGCCAACGACGTCGAAGCCAACCTCCACCGCCCGCATGGCGATCGGCAGTCCGACGTAGCCCTGCCCGATCACGGCCACTTTGGCGGCAGTCGAGTCGTTGGCAGGAGTGGGTGGAGCGTTTCGGAGATTCGGTTGGGAACTCACGACTTCGGGTGCCACGTGTCCACCTCCCACTAGGCATGCCCATAACTCAGGACTCCTCGACGGGAACGCAACACGACCGTCACGCCGGAGGAATGTTACAGCCCACGGTCCGGGGCTCAAGAGGAGTGACCGTGTGCCTGCCACTCGAGTCCCCAAAGTTACCAAGCGGCAAAACTGATAGCCAGCCTTCGAGCGCTCCACCACCCCGGCGGGTGGGGCCCACTTGGTCGTATCCTCGCGCAGCTCGCAGTCGATCGGGATCCGCCAGGCCAACTCCATCAGGTTGTGACGGTCATTCGGGACTCGAGCCACGATGGCCGTCGTTGGCCGGTCTACTTCGTAAAGGTGCCGTTGGGAGGATAGGTTCAGGCACGGTCAGTAGCGTTGCTGGCGAGACGCTTCTTGTGTCCGCGAGATCGGCGTCGATCACGCCGGCGCCCAGAGGCGGCATGAGAGTGAGTTACAGGAATGGCGAGCCCAACGAGGTTGCAAGGGTGGGAACCGTGGTCGAACGTATCGTGATCGTCGGGGCGGGAGGCCACGGTCGGGAGATCGTGGCATTGGCTGCAGCGTGCAACTTTGCTGCAAAGCATCCAATCTACGAGGTGGTTGGAGTGGTCGACGACGGCAGGCCTGACCTCGGGAGGCTGGAAAGACTCTCGGTCCCGCTGCTCGGTCCCGTTGAAGCGGTTGGCAACCTGGACGCGCGATATGTCATAGGAATAGGAAACCCTTCGGTTCGGCGTGTCGTCGATGAACGCCTTGCTGCGATCGGCGCCACGGCGGCCGCGCCGATTGTCCATCCGTTGGCCTGGGTTGGTCTGGACGTCGATCTAGCACCCGGCGTCATCGTGTGTGCCGGAGCGATCGTCACAACCAATGTCCGAATCGGTCGTCACACCCACCTTAACGTCCAAGCAACCGTTAGCCACGACTGCCGCCTTGGAGAATACGTAACCGTTGCCCCGATGACCGCCATCAGCGGCAACGTGACCCTGGAGGACGAGGTCGAACTGGGAATGGGGGTATCGGTTGTCCCGTCCATGACCATCGGTCGGGCGTCGCTGGTAGGAGCCGGTGCTGTGGTCACCCGAGATATCGCACCGGGAATGGTGGCAGTCGGCGTACCTGCCCGATCCCGACCAAGGTGATATGAGTTCGGGAGCGCGGCCTCAGCCCCGACTTCGTCGGGTCGTTCGCGAATGTCCTGGTCACAGGACCGCAAATGAAAAGTGTTCCCCCTACACAATGCCGTTGAGCTGGGACGAAGCGATCAGCTGATTCTGGCTGTGTCCCAGGAGCTCGTGTTGACGCCAAAGGTGCTCAAGACCTTTGCCTGCAAGGGAGTCCGGCGGGTCACGACCTCGACTCTTCGTTCGCCGGCGTCGAGCTCGACGAGGCGGACGCGGTCGAGCTCACGAAGTGCCCGCCGGGCGCTCAGGTGCTGGAAGCGGAGGTCCGGGTCGCGAACATCAGCTGTCTTAAGGTCTCGAGCCATGAGCGCCTCGAGCGTGGCTGCGAGCACGCAGACCCCGATATGTCCGCGCACCCGCTGCTCGGTGAAGTGCCGGACCGGGCGAAGACCTAGGAAATCCTTGAGTTCTCGGAATCTGTCCTCGACGCCGAGCAGTCCGCGGTACGCGGTGACGACGGACTCGGTCGAAGCCGACGAAGCCGGGAGCGAAGTCGTCAGCACGTAGCGGCCGCAGAGAAGGTCCTTCTCGTAGTCCAGCGCCTCGTGGTCGTAGTCGTAGAGGAAGCGGCCCTTTGCGATCTCGAGCCTGAACAGCCGCGAGACCCCCGAAGCCCCGAGGATCCGTTGTGCCGCCCGGCCGATCTTGCCCGGGTCGACAAGTTCGCCGTCGCGCACACGCCACTCGAGGGCGAGCAGCTTCTCCTCAGTCCGCTTGACGAGCTCGGTCGTCCTCGCCTGGTCGCGCCGCCAGCGCTCGGGGGAGGCAACGACGACACAGCGGGTGCCGCCGATCACAGCCTCGGTGGCAAAGCTCGACGCGTCAGGCACCGGGACCCAGGCCGTCGCCGGGCCGACCGAGGCCGCAAGCGCTTGCTCGCAGAGCTCGTCTCGATGAAGGCGTGCGGCCAACACGTAGTCGATGCCCGCCTCGGACAAGACGTTCAGGTTCTCGGCGGTGATGATGCCGCGGTCAGCCACGAGACAGAGCCTGCCGACGCCAAAGCGTTGAGAGAGGTCGCCGGCCACGACCGGAAGCGTCGTCGAGTCGCGCGTGTTGCCCGGAAAGACGTGGTGCGAGATTGGGATGCCCTCGGTTGTGGTGAGGAGACCCAACATCACCTGCGGGCGGTCCGAGCGGTGGTCACGTGAGTAGCCGAAGGCCTTGGAAGGAAAGCGCTTCGATGGACGTGGGTCTCCTTCGAGGTAGCTCGATGTGAGGTCGTAGAGGCCGAGCCGCAGGTCAAGGTCCATGAGGCTGCAAATCTCCGAGAACAGGTGCGCCTCGGTCGCCTCCTTATGCTCGGCAAGTACATCGAGTGCCCGGTAGCAGGACTGGAGGCTCGGTGGCTTGACTCCTTCTGGCAACACGACGTCGCTACCAAGCCAGTCAAGGGTTGCCTTCCGTTTCGAGCAGGGGTCGATGAGGCGATTGGCCACCATGACGAACACGGCATCGGCGAGCGAGGACGCGCGGCGAGCTTTCTCGATCCTCCCGAAGTGCTCGTCAAGGCCGAGCCGGCACCAGTAGGCATAGGCCGCCTCGATCCCTCCGACAGCCGGCGCATCCGGGGCTGCCGAGATGGACGACGCCTGGCACCAGGTTCCCTTCGCGTGGCGGGAAAGCGCTTCGATGATGCGATCGAGCTGACCGGAGCGGCGTAGCTCGGACACCTCGCCGAGGCGGAGAAGCGTCCGCTGGGTGACCCGGTGGCCGTCGCGCACTGCCTCAACGAGCGACAGGTAGGTGTACTCGGTTTCGCCACGACGCTTAACCGTGGTCTTCACGTACACAATTCGTAGATTACAGCACTGTCATTTAGATGTCGAGCATCATTTCGCCCCTACATTCTATTTCCGTAGCCTTGTCTCCCGAGACGATCTACCTGATCACAGCGTCGCAGGGGTCGTTCCCGGGCTCAAATCAGGGTGGTAGGCGTCAAACTCGGGTCAGCGGAGTTCCATATCCGCGACCGTCGCTGTTACTGAATCGCCGTAGCTGCCACTCAGGCTGGCTGCTCGTCCGAACAAAGAACCTCGGCACCTCGAGTGACGACAAGTCGGATGACATCTGGCGGCGAAGCACACAGCGCCTCAAGGATATGACCCACTGCGGCGCTCCGTCGATTGGCCGCCCAATCGCCCGCCGCCGCTCGCATGTGATCGGATGCTGACCATCTGCGCACAACGATGGACCCCCGCCACGAGAGGCGCCAGAGACTCCAATCGTGTCGGCGCGCTGCTAGTCGCCGGGCGTCGGCGAGAGCGCGTGCGCCTTCTCGACGCTGCTCAGTCAGTCGAGTGTGGGTCATGTTCTCAGCATGCGAGCGGTAGCGAACGCAGTCCTTAGGCACGAACGCGGACTGACCCAAGCTGTGAAGTCGCAGCAAGAAGGCGAGATCGCCAGCCTGACGATACGAGGGATCCAGTCCTCCCAAGGTAATAAACAGCGCCCTGTCCACGAGAAGGCTGCTCCAATCGTAAGAGAGCTTCCTGCTGAGCAGATTGCTCAACGTGACGGGCTGACCGCTGCCTGTGGCCGTTGTGCGGCCGTCTCGATCGATCCAACAGAACTGTGTCAAGCACGCTGGGAGCCCCTCCCAGTCCCGCAAGAGCTGAAGCTGACGCTCGAGCTTGTCTGGCTCCCAGACGTCATCGTGATCCAAAAAGGCGAGCCACTTGCCGCGAGCATGATACGCGCCGAGATTGACAGCATACGCCTTGCCCGGCAACGGCTGATCAAACACACGTAGGCGAGGATCACTGGGCAAACAGGAGCAATCCACCGCTGGCGCGTTGGTTATCACAAGTAGTTCAAGATCGCTCATGCTTTGTGCGAGAACAGACGTGACAGCCTCGGCCAGGTAGGCGCCGCGAGGAACGGTTGGTATGACCACGGATACGAGTGGTGACGCGTCAGCTGAGCTTTCTACGAGGCCCTCCGTCACGCCCATAGAGCCCCCACTCTCTGGCACTTTCCTTATCCTAGTGGCTCGCACAAGCTCGGCCACAGCGCCTTCTTAATTTTAGTCCTGAAGCAGATCAGATGAGTGACCGTCCGAGCGGGTAGTCCAGGGTCCTCCAGACGTAGGCTGCCCCGCACCGCTGCACACTGCACAGCGAGCAGGCGCCGGCCTGAGCGACGGCAAAGGGGCCCTGTTGCAATAGAGAAGCCAAGACAGCCGCGCGAGCCCGGCCCTCCAGCAGCGCGATGCAGGCGGCATGATACGCAACACAGCCTGAACCCATCGATGCATGGTGCTTGGTGCCGTTACGCCGGTTACCGGACGAGTCTGCAGCGGTAGTAGCGCCTGAAGCCTCGTTCAGCGTCCAAAGAACGGCGGGGGAGTCTCCTAGAACGACGGACTTGTAACTCATCAGTCTGTCACCGTGTTCCCGCTTGTCGTGACATTCGTGGAAAGATCATCCACGCTGTCGGGCCCCCCTCCCCCTAGGCCGCCGAAGTGAGTGAAAGTGTTATTGGTGATAGCCACCCCATGTGAGTCGGACATTCTGACGCCGTAAGCAGTACCGCCACAGCCGAGACTGTTGAAGATAATGGTGTTGCCGGAAATGGTTACGTTGTCGGCACCGGCAAGGTCAATGCCATCTCCGGGTGCGTAGAACTGGTTGTTGGTGAACGTGTAGGTGGAGCGATAGGTTGCCCCGTCCTGGCCCACCGAGATCGGCGTCACGCACGCGACGGCTTCGTTCGTCTCAGTGTTGCCCGAGAAGGTGATGTTCCCTATGTTCGGCTGCCAGCCCTGACCGCCGTTACTGAGCAAGCCAAAGTTGATGTTGGTGAAGGTGTCGCCCGTGATATTGATGTTGCTCCCGAATTCCACCGGGGAATCAGGCTCCACGTCCACGGCGTCCCAAGCCACATTGGAAATAGTGGTGTTCTCCATCGTGAAACCGTTCACGTCGGTTAGCCCGACCCCCATTCGCCCGGCACAGCTAAAGTCCGAGTTTTCGACAAGGATGTTTTCGGTAGGCGACGAGGTGTAGACGCTCAAATTCTGGTCATACTCAGCCTCAACGAAGTCGCCACCGACGTCGTTAATCGTGACGTTATTGACCGTCCCGCCCTGGGTTGCCTGGTAGTCGATGCCGTACTGCCACTCATAGGACGCGTTGTAGGCGCAGGTCGGGTCCGACCCGTTGATCGTCATGTTCTCGAAGTTGATGTTGCTGCCACCGCTCGCCCGCCAGACGCTGTAGTTCGTCGGCCAGCCCGACACGTTGTCGAAAGTCGAGCCGTTGCCGTTGATCGTGATGTTCAGTCGATAAGGGATCCCGAGCGTGGCATTCTGCCCGTAGCAGCCGTTCGGCGGGAACGTGATGACGGCGTTGTTGGGCACCGTTGAGATGAAGCTCGCCCAGTAGGGCTCGATATCGGTGGTGCAGTTGCTGGGCCACGAGCTCGGCACCGAGTAGTACGAGGTCGGCGGGGCAGTCGTGGTCGTGGTCGGGTCGCTGGTCGTAGTCGTGGTCGTGCTCGGCTGACTGGTCGTAGTCGTAGTCGTGGTCGTGCCCGGCTGACTGGTCGTACTCGTGGTCGTGGTAGTGGTCGGCTCGCTGGTGCTGGTCGT
>Ga0187848_10002810_pt1 | contig 13345 bp, 14 predicted proteins | sample June2016WEW_4_40_FD_132424 | JGI IMG/M metagenome (GOLD analysis project Ga0187848, IMG submission 132424) | Peatland microbial communities from SPRUCE experiment site at the Marcell Experimental Forest, Minnesota, USA - June2016WEW_4_40 | ecosystem: Environmental > Terrestrial > Soil >... | reverse complement strand
TGCGGATCGGCTACATGCCGCAGCACGCCAACTACGATCCCCTGTTTCCCGCCACCGTGATGGACGTGGTCTTGATGGGCCGGCTGGGGCGCGGGGGACTGCGGGGCCGCTTGGGCTGGTTCAGCCGCGGCGATCGCCGCGCCGCAATCGAGGCCCTCGCCCAGGTCCACCTCGAAGAGCTGGCCCGCCGGCCCTTCGCCGCGCTGTCCGGCGGACAGCGGCAGCGGGTGCTGGTGGCCCGCGCCCTGTGCTGCCAGCCGGAGCTGCTGCTCTTGGACGAGCCCACGGCCAGCGTGGATAGCCTGGTCGAGGCCCGGCTGTTCGACATCCTCCGCGAGCTGGGCCGCACGATGACGGTGCTCGTGGTCTCGCACGACCTGGGCTTCGTCGCCGACCTGGTGGAGAAGGTCATCTGCGTCAACCGGCAGGTGGTCGTCCATCCCACCAGCCAGATTACCGGCGAGCTGATTCGCGCGATCTACGGCGGCGACGTCCGCATGGTCCGCCACAGCGACGTCCTCTGCCAGCGGGAGCACGTCCATGAGTGAGTTCCTCGACGCCCTCCGCGATCCGGACATCCCCATCCTCCGCGACGCCCTGTGGACCGGCCTGTTGGCAAGCGTGGCCCTGGGCATCATCGGCACGTACGTGGTTACGCGGCGGATCAGCTCGATCGCCGGCGCGATCTCGCACAGCGTGCTGGGCGGCATCGGGGCCGCCCTGTACCTGCAAACCGTCGCCGGCTGGCGGTGGTGCGACCCGACCTACGGCGCCGTGGCCGCCGCCCTGCTCGCCGCCGTGATCATCGGCCTGGTGAGCCTCTACGCCAAGCAGCGCGAAGACACGGTCATCGGGGCCCTGTGGGCCGTGGGCATGGCGGTGGGCCTGCTGTTCTTCGCCAAGACCCCCGGCTACACCGACCCGATGAGCTACCTGTTCGGAAACATCCTCACGATCACCCGCGGGGACCTGTGGCGGGTGATCGTGCTGGACGTGCTGGTAGTGGGATGCGCGGTGACCCTGTACAACAAGTTCTTCGCCGTCTGCTTCGACCAGGAGTTCGCCGACCTCCGCGGCGTGCGCGTCAAGGTCTACTACCTGCTCCTCTTGTGCCTGACTGCGCTGACCGTGGTACTCTTGGTCCGCGTGGTGGGCATCGTGATGGTCATCGCCATGCTCACGCTGCCGGCCGCGATTGCCGGGCATTTCGCCCGCCAGTTGTGGCAGATGATGATCCTCGCCGCGGCCGGGTGCATGCTCTTTACGACGGTTGGGCTGGCTGTCAGCTATCGTTTCGACGCCCCCAGCGGCCCGGTGATCATCCTCCTGGCCGCGGCGGTGTACCTGGCGGTCGTCCTCGGCCGCCGCTGGGGGCTGCGGCGCGGGACGTGACGAGGCCCCACGGCACGGTGCTAGCCGTACAATGCAGTGGCTAAGGTCTGGCGGAGAAAAACCTCGGAGGAAGTCGCCCATGAATCACGGGGAACTCCTCAAGCGGATAATCAGCGATCCCAAAGTCCTTGGCGGTAAGCCCGTGGTCAAGGGCACGCGGCTATCAGTGGAGTTCATCGTGGGGCTCCTCGCGTGCGGCGCGACCGCCGAGCAGATCCTGGGCGAGTATACCAGTTTGTCACTCGATGATATCCGCGCTTGCCTGTTGTTCGCGTCGCGCCCCGGCGGGGGAGGAGATGACGGCGCCCAAGCTGTCGCGTGCTGGCTACGACGAAAAGTAGCGCGGGGGCTGCTTAGCTGCGGTTCTTGATGTCAGGCAAGCTGTTCGACCGATTCGTCGTGCTGGCCGAGCGGCAGGTGAGGTTCTGCCGGAGATGGCAGAAACGTCAATCGCCGTGGGAGGCGGCTTCCCGCCGGGCGGCAGGGTGGGCGAGGAACTTCGGCCCGCTGAGGGCGTGGCCCGCAGCCGGGCGCACACTTGCGCGTGCGGTGAAGAACGCCGCGATGCGATCCACCACCACCCGCTGTTGGGCGACCGTCAGCTCGGGGAAGATCGGCAGGGCCAGGACCTCGCGGGCCGCACGCTCGGTCTCGGGCAAAGCACCCTCCGCCAGGCCCAAGGGGCGGAAACACTCCTGCTGGTGGAGCCCCAGCGGATAGTAAATCTCCGTCCCGACGTGCGACTCCGTCAGCCACCCTCGGAGCGGGTCGCGGAGCCCGTCGGGAATGCGGACGACGTACTGGTTCCAGACGTGCCGCTGCTCGGGCCGGGCCTCGGGCAGCCCCAGCACGCGGTCCAGCCCGGCCTCGGTCAACATGGCCGAGTACCGCTGGGCGTTGGCCTGCCGCATGGCGGTCCAGCGGTCGAGGTGGGGCAGCTTGACGCCGAGCACGGCGGCCTGGAAGGAATCCAGCCGGCTGTTGATGCCGATCGTCGAGTGGAAGTATCGCGGCCGCATGCCGTGGCCCCGCAGGAGCCGCAGGCGATCGGCCAGCTCGTCCGACTGCGTGGTGAGCATGCCGCCGTCGCCGGCGCCGCCGAGGTTCTTGGTAGGGTAGAAGCTGAAGCAGCCGACCTGGCCCATCGACCCCGCCCGGCAGCCGCGGAACTCCGCCCCGATGGCCTGGGCGGCGTCCTCCACCAGCGACACGCCGGCGGTCGCCGCGATCCGGCCCAGGGCGCCCATGTCGGCCGTCTGCCCGAAGAGGTGGACCGGCAGGATGGCCTTGGTGGCGGGGGTGATGAGCCGCTCAACGGCCTGCGGATCGAGGTTGAAGGTCCCAGGCTCGATGTCGGCGAAGACCGGCCGGGCCGCCAGCCGCGTCACGGCGGTGGCGGTGGCGAAGAACGTGAAGCTCGGCAGGATCACCTCGTCCCCCGGCCCGATCCCCAGGGCCATGAGGGCCAACAGGAGTGCGTCGCTCCCGGAGGCGCAGCCCACGGCGTGTTTGGCCTGGCAATACTCGGCCAGGTTCTTTTCGAGCTCGACGACTTCCGCCCCCAGGACGAATCCGCCCGAGTCGCAGACCCGGCCGAGGGCGGCGAGGATCTGGTCCTTCAAGGTGGCATGCTGGCGGGCCAGATCAAGCAGGGGGACGCCCTGGATCGGCCCATCTTGTCCATTTTGACCATGCGCGGCGGAAGTCATGCTCGGTGCTCCCCATCATTGTGGCAACGCCCCCCCCGGACCGCCGGCGCGGGCGGGGTGGAAGGGTGGGGCACCTTACCCGTTCACGGCCGGTGGGTCAACAGCAGACGAGCAGTTTGCGCCCCAGGGAATCGGCGGATGGGCGGTCGGGGTACCCCGGTCTACCCCGGGGCATCCCGGGCACCCGCGCAGCGGGGCGGCGGGCCATGTGTGCGGGCCAAGGGTCTGCCGGGAAACTCCGCGCAAAGCTGCCGGGGGCCGGGACTATCGCACTTTTCCACCACGCCCGACCGGCCTACAATGACTCCATGTCCTGGTCCAGGCATCTCCCGCAGCGGCTCTTCTCATGATGCCCGCCGAGTTGGACGCGACGATCGGTGTGCTCCTGAGCGGCGGCCTGGACAGCGCGATCCTCGTGGGGCATCTATTGGGCCAGGGGCGGCGGGTGCAGCCGTTCTACGTCCGTTCGCACCTGGTTTGGGAGCGGCGCGAGCTGGCGGCGGCCCGGCAGTTCCTCTCGGCCCTGGCCGCCCCGCGGCTGGCGGCGCTGGTGGTCTTCGACATGCCGATGGGCGACGTGTACGGGGACCATTGGAGCCTGACGGGCCGAGGGGTGCCCGACGCCGCCAGTCCCGACACCACCGTCTATCTTCCCGGCCGCAACGCCCTGCTCTTGTTGAAGCCGGCCCTGTGGTGCCGCCTGCACGGGATCGAGCAATTGGCACTGGCGGTGCTCGGCTCGAATCCGTTCGGCGACGCCACGCCGGAGTTCTTTGCCGCGCTGGAGTCGGTCGTGGCCCGGGCCACCGGCGGCAACGTCCGCACGCTGCGGCCCTTCGCCGAGTTCCAGAAGCGGCAGGTCCTCGCGCTAGGCCGGGCGCTGCCCGTGGAGTTGACGTTCTCCTGCATTGCGCCGGCCGGCGAGCTGCACTGCGGGCGGTGCAACAAGTGCGCCGAGCGCATGGCGGCCTTCCATGCCGCCGGCATCCCCGACCCGACCGTCTACGCCAAGGAGAGGGATTAGGGATTAGGGATTGGGGATTGGGGACTGGGGATTGGGGATTGGGGATTAGATTGCCATGTTCCGCGTATCCCGCCAGCTCGAATTCTGTTACGGCCACCGGCTGTTGGACTACGAGGGCAAGTGCCGGCACTTGCACGGCCACAACGGCACGGTGCAGATCACGCTCCAGGCGGCCCGGCTCGACCGCCGCTCGATGGTGCTGGACTTCGGCGACATCAAGACCGCGCTGGCCCGCTGGATCGACGAGAACCTGGACCACCGCATGATCCTGTGCCGGCGGGACCCGGCGGTGAGCGTGCTCCAGGGGCTGGGCGAGCCGCTGTACCTGATGGATGAGAACCCGACGGCGGAGAACATCGCCAAGCTGCTGTTCGACATGGCCGTGGCGCAAGGCTTCCCGGTGGTCGAGGTGCGGTTCTGGGAGACGCCGCGGTGCTCGGCCGACTACGCGCCGTAGACGAGTTTCCCGGGCCGTCTCGCGGGGGGGCACCGGCGGCTGTTAGCCGCCGGCTGTCGCCCCCCTTCCGACCTCCGCCTTCCCGGCGACCTATACTTGCCGGGGGACATCATCCTCGGGAGTCGCTGCCCTTGGTCCTAATTATCGTTGCGGTCGGAGTATTGAACGTGTGCCTGGGCTTCGCCGCGGCCTGGTACCTGGGGTACGGTCCGCCCGGGCTCCGCGAGGCATGGAAGGCCCTGGCGCCGATCCCCCGGCCGGCGGAGATGCCGGGTCCTCCCGCGTCCGCGGCGTCCGCGGCTGTGCCGGCCGCGGAAGGCAGTCCGGCCCAGGCGGCCGGCAGCGTCGAGGGGTCCGAGCCATCGGCGGCGGCGCCCGCCGAGGCGCCGGCCGCGAGCGACGTGCCGCCGGCGGCGATTTCCGATGGCGTGCCCGCCGCGGGCGATCTCCTCGCGACGCCTCCCGCAGCCTCTCAGTAGCGCCCGCCCTACATATCCTGGTCGTTGACCAGCTTGTCGTAGAAGGCGAGGTACTGGTCCCGCAGCGCGGCGTCATCGCGGGCGGCCATGGCGCTGCGGGGGTGCTCGTTGAGCTGGCCGGTGATGTTGTACTGCACCAGCGGGCCCCATTCGAGCCTGCGGCTCAACGGCAGGAGGTGGTCCTGGAGGAGTTGGTAGACCGCGCGGATGTGGAACTTCGGATTGCGGAGGAATCCGAGCATCAGCTCCATGGGGCAGTTGCCGGCGCCGCGGCCCAAACCCATCATCGAGGCGTCGACGCGATTCGCCCCGTGGATGATGGCCTCGATCGAGTTGGCAAAGGCCAGTTGCTGGTTATTGTGGGCGTGGATGCCCACCTGCTTGCCGGTGGCCGCGCCGTACTTGAGGTACTTCTTCACCAGGATCTCGACCTGCTCGGCATACATCGAGCCGTAGCTATCGACGACCACCAGCACGTGGGCGGGCGTTTCAGCCAGGACCTCGAGCACCTGGTCGATCTCCTGCTCCTTGACCGTCGAGATGGCCATCAGGTTGGCCGAGACTTCGTAGCCCTTCTGAAAGGCATCCTGGATCATGTCGATGGCTTCGGACACCTGGTTGGCGTAGAAGGCCACCCGGATCAAGTCCAGCACGCTGTCTTTCTTGGGCAGGATGTCGGTCCGCCAGTCGGACTTGCCGGCGTCGACCATCGCGGCCAGCCGCAGCGGGGTGGGGTTGTCGCCGACGATCCGCCGCAGGTCGTCCTCGTCGCAGAATTTCCAGGCGCCGAAGGCGTTGCGGGCGAAGAGTTTCTTGGCCGCCTTGTAGCCCAGCTCCATGTAGTCGAGGCCCGCGTCCACACACGCCTGGTACACCGCCCGGACGAAACCGTCGTCGAAGCCGTGGGCGTTGCACAGGCCGCCGTCGCGGATCGTGCAATCCAGCACTTTCAGCTCGGGGCGATAGGTAATCCAGGGGGCGGTCATGGAAGTAGCGGGTAGTGGCTGGGAGAACTTCGTAGGTTATGCTTCAGCATAACGCAAGATACTATCGGGGCGAATGTTATGCTGAAGCATAACCTACGCACTCAATTCTGCTAGCGCAATGGCGGGATGTCAACCGACCTCGAAGACAGCCTCGATCTCGACCGCCGCCCCCAGCGGCAGCGAGGCAGCGCCCAGGGCGCTGCGGGCCCCCACGCCGTCCTGGGGGCCAAAGACCTGGGCCAACAGCTCGCTGGCCCCATTGATCACCGCCGGGTGCTGGGTGAATTCCGGGGTCGAGCGGACCACGCCCAACAGCCGGACCAGGCGGCGGACGCGCCCCAGCGAGCCCAGAGAACTGCGGATCGAGGCCAGGATGCCCAGGGCGGCCAGTCGCGCGGCCTCGCAACCCGCCGCCACGTCCAGATCGGCCCCCACGCAGCCGGTGACGACCTGGCCATCCGGCCGGACCGGCAGATGGCCCGAAGTGTAGGCCAGCCCCCCGGCCACCAGCACGGGCCGGTAGAGTCCCTTGGGCGCCGGGGCCGGCGGCAGCACAAGACCCAGCTCGACGAGCTTTTCGGCAAGTCTTTCGTCAGGCGTCATGGCGATCTGGGAGTCGGGTCTTGGCCCTTGGGTCTTGGGTCTTAGGTCGCTATGCCAAGGCCTACGACCCAAGACCTTACTCAATGACCTTATTCAGCGGATATTCCACGATTCCGCGGGCCCCGGCGGACTTCAGCCGCGGGATGATCTGCCGCACCACCGACTCGTCGACGATCGTGTTCACGTCGACCCACTGCTCATCGGCGAGGCTGGAGATCGTGGGCTGTTGCAGGGCGGGCAGGAGGGCCAGCACCTGCCGCAGGCGGTCGCGGGCCACGTTCATCATCAGCCCCACTTTGCCTTCCGCAGCCATCGCGCCGCGGAGCATCAGGGCGATGTCGTCGATCTTCTGCTTCTTCCAAGGATCGGCGTAGGAGGCGTGGTTGGCGATGAAGCGCGTGGTGCTTTGCAGGACCTCGGCGATGATCCGCAGGTTGTTGGCCCGCAGCGAGCTGCCCGTCTCGGTCACCTCGACAATGGCGTCGGCCAGGTCGGGGGGTTTGACCTCGGTGGCCCCCCAACTGAACTCGACCTGGGCCGTGACGCCGTGCTGCTGGAGATAGCGGGTGGTCAGTCCCACCGCCTCGGTGGCAATCCGTTTGCCCTGGAGGTCCTGGACCGTCCGGATGGGCGAGTTCTCCGGCACGCACAGCACCCAGCGGACCGGCCGGCGACTGACCTTCGAGAACACCAGCTCGGCCACTTCCTGGACGTCCGCGGCATTCTCGACGATCCAGTCGTGGCCGGTCAACCCGGCGTCCAGTGCCCCCTGTTGGACGTAGCGGGCCATTTCCTGGGCGCGGATCAGAAGGCACTGGATCTGGTCGTCGTCGATCGCCGGGTAGTAGCTCCGCGAGCTGGTAGTGATCTTGTAGCCGGCGCGGCGGAACAGCTCGGCCGTGGCCTCCTGCAGGCTGCCGGCGGGGATGCCGAGTTTCAGCAGATTCGTCATTTCGGTCCCGACTCCTTGTGGCCCTTGCCGTAGACCTCCGCCGGATCGAAGACCCGGCGGCCGACGGTTTCCAGCCCCGCGGGCGTGACGCGGCGGAAGAAACAACTGCTGTAGCCCTCGTGGCAGGCGGCCCCGCCGACCTGCTCGACCCGCAGCAGGATCGCGTCGCGGTCGCAGTCCACGTAAACGCCGCGGAGGAGTTGGACGTTGCCGCTCTCTTCCCCTTTCCGCCACAGCCGCTTGCGGCTGCGGCTGTAGTAGACGGCCCGGCCGGTGGCCAGCGTCTCGGCATAGCTTTCGGCGTTCATGTAGGCCAGCATCAGGACCTCGCCCGTTTGGGCGTCCTGGGCGATCACCGGCAGCAGGCCGTCGCCGCGGGAGAAGTCGGGGCCGGATGGGGAGGGCTCGGGCATGGCATGAAGTTGAGTGGGTAGTGGGCAGTGGGCGGTCGGGGTACCCGCTTGCGGGTCGGTGGGCAGACTTCGCGTCCGACGGCGAGCATAAGGTTCCATCTACTATAATCCGTCCGGGGGACAGGGGACAGGGGGCGCAGCCGCGGATGTCCATCCGCGGTAGAGCGGTCATGCGGCACAGCCCCGGAAAGCGACAAGGAAGGCGAAACCCCTACCGCAGGCGCAGACGCGCCGTTTCCAGCTTCGCTGGAGTGCCGCCCTGGGGATGTCCGACCGTTACTACCAGCGCCGGAAAGTTCTCTTCTGCGGAAAGGAAGGGCCTTGGAACGCTCGCTGACCGTGTTGCTGCCCGTCCACGATGCCCAATCCACACTCGCCGACACCGTGGCGGAAGTCCTGGAAGTGGCCTCGGACTGGACGCAGCGGATCGAGCTGCTGATCATTGACGACGGCTCGACGGACGCCACCAGCGAGGTGGCCCACGAGTTGGTGCGGCACTATCCGCAGGTACGGGCGATCCGCCACAACCGGCGGTTGGGGCGAGAGGCGGCGGTCGAGACGGGCTTGGCCCAGAGCCGGGGGGACGTGGTGGTCGTCCGCGAGCCGGGCCGGTTGGCATTCGAGAGCCTACACCGCACCAGCAAGCCCGCCAGACCCAACTACTTGGGGTACCTCAAACAGGTCCGGCGGCCCTAGCGCCCCGCCGCGGATTGCTGGCTTGGCCCATAGGCCGCCCTGCCGGGCGGAACCGACCGAACCCGCGACTGCCAGTACGGTTGCGTCGGCCGGAGCGGCCCTTCTCGGCCCGGAAAAAGGGGGATGGGCTCGGTTTGTGCGGGCCGCCGGGCGGCAGATTTTCCCCCTTTTCCGCTTTAGACCATGCCGGAATTGCCGCCTGGGGAATTTTTGATGGACTTTTCTTGCGGAGCGGTTCTTGCCCGTGTATCATAGGGGTCGGAGAAGAGGCGCGCGTTAGTCAACTGCTTGTCGTCGGGTTCTTTGGATTTTGCTTGCGGCAGTTGCCGTCGGGAAGTCTTGCGGTGGTGTTCACAGGGCAAGCATCGTCGCCGGACGGAATCGCAGCGGTCGGCGGATCGGGGTATCTCTTGCGCCGAACACGTTTGTTCTCCTGCTATCTTCTTTGATTCGCCAGCGCTGCGCCAGGAGCGTCTCATGAGCATCGTGGATTCGTCATCGCAGACAGAGGGACAGGGAGAAGGGGAGTTGCGGCTTTCCGGCAGTCCACGCGCACTGCACCGTTTGGCAACCGTGCGCCGGCTGCAAGGAATCTCGCGCCACACGTTGGCGCGACGAATGCACGTGGAGGTCTCCGACGTTTCCCGCCAGGAAGACGAGACCTCCGACTTGCCGCTGAGCAAGCTCTACGCGTGGCAAAAGGCGCTGGACGTCCCGGTCGCGGAGTTGCTGATCGAGTCGGAAGACACGCTCGCGCAGCCGCTCTTGCAGCGGGCGCAGATGATCCGCCTCATGAAGACCGCGCTGGCCATCTTCGAACAGTCCGTCGAGGACACCGTCCGCCTGATGGCGCAGACGCTGGTCGAGCAGCTCATCGAGATCATGCCGGAATTGCGGGGCGTCAGCGCCTGGCATACCGTCGGCAAGCGGCGCCGGCTCGACGAGCTGGGCGTCGCGGCCGAACGCTCGCTGTCGGAAGAGGTCTTCATCGACCTCTCCGAATGAGGACCGCAGGAATTTGAGCGATTCCGACAGACCGTGCCCGGACCGCGCTGCCCGTGGTCCCCGGCGGTGGTGGCGGCGCCAGGCCTGGATCGCCCCGGTCCTGCCGCTGTTGATCTACTCCCTGTTGGGCTCGCTGGAGCCGTCGCGGGAGCAGAACGGCGGCCGGGCCATCGGCTTGGCCATTCCCTACCAGGCGTACCCGCTCGTCTACACGCTGAAGATCGGCCTGACGCTGGTGGCCGTGGCAGCGGTGCTGCCCGGCTATCCCCGGCCCCTGCGGCGCCCGAGCATGACGGCGCTGGCCGTCGGGGCGGTGGGCGTGGTGGTTTGGGTCGGCCTGTGGCGGCTGGCGCCGGGTCGCTGGCTGCTGGAGTTTGCGGGGTTTGGCGGACCGGCGGAGAAGCTGGCGAGCCTCGCCGCCCGGCCGGCCTTCAACCCGTTCCAGGAGCTGGGCGGCCAGTGGTATCAGGCCTGGGCGTTCCTGGCGGTGCGGTTTACCGGCCTGGTGGCCGTCGTGCCGCTCATCGAGGAGTTCTTCCTCCGCGGGTTCCTGATGCCGTTGGTCGTCGCCGATGACTGGCGGAGCGTGCCGTTCGGCCGCGTCAACAGGGCGGCGGTGGCGGTGAGCCTGATCGTTCCCGCCCTGGCCCATCCGGCCGAAATGCTGTCGGCCGTCGCCTGGTTCGGGATGGGGACTTGGCTGATGGTCCGGACGCGGAACTTCTGGGACTGCGTGGCCGCCCACGCCGTGACGAACCTGCTCTTGGGCGTCTACATCGTGGCGGCCGGGCAATGGACCTTGTGGTAGGGCGCCCGCAGCGCCCAAACCCCGGCCCTTCCTCCTGCCTCCCTCGTCTCCCGGTCGATATCCGCCCTACTTGTCGCCTCACCCGGCACGGCCCAGCAGGGGGCCGAGCAATGGAAATGGAAAAGGCCGGCGTAGGTCCCGTCTGCCGGACGGGACGCCGGGCACGCTACCCACTGGCCGGCCTCTGCTCTTCGGGCGAAGGCGACGGCCAGCGGCCGAGGTATCGAGCACAAGCGACCGCATCCCCGGCCCGACGGGCCACCCCTTCACTTTAATTGCGGCGAACCGTTGGCCCGTTGGGACTGCTGCTAGTAAGACTCGATTTCGTCTGGTTCTACGCCGGCTCGATCTGCGATGGTCCGCAATGTTTCGCCGTGCGGCTTCCCCACCTCGTTGCGTTCGATGCGAGCGATGGTCTTTGACGACAGTGGAGCGAAGTCGTTGCGTGTGAGACCCTTCTGGATTCGCAACCGACGCAATGATGCGCCAAAGGTCTTCTCGTCCCCAAGCAGCTTCTTGCGAGCCTTCCGGCGATACTCCGGATCGGCCTCGTAGAGAATTGCGTCCGAGGCGGCTTCGTAACCGCCCAGCCGCACCGTGTGGCCGTAGTCGGCAAGGCTCAGCCGGCTGAAATCGGGCTGTACACCCGTGCCGGATGGCGGGAACATCGAGAAGGGCACCGTGATGGTCCTCATGTTGCCGCGCGTCAAGGCAAGGGTCTGGCTCTGAGGGTCTGCTACGGCTGCGGTGAACAGGCCGGCTGCATCGCTCTGCGGAGCCGACAACACGTCGAGCAGTTCTTCCAGAGGCAGGAGCTTCGAGTCAGGGGCAACGCCAGCCACGCGCCGGAAACAACCCTGGAGGCCCGGAATGCTGTTGGGACGCGGCGGCTCAAGCGTGACCAGGCCGGAGATGGGCCCGCGACGGTAACGGCACTCCTGGGCGCTGCGGAGCAAATCGTCCGTGGCCTCTTGCTTCGTCGAAATCCAGACGGACCGGGGAGAGGCGCGCCGCATCGACCGGGCGATCTCCTCCCGGCCCCGGCACAGCACGGCGCCACGGATCCGGAGGCCCCGAAACCGGGTTTCGTCAAGGTCCAGCACCACCAGTCGCCTCGGCTTCTTGATTACCTTACCCATCGCTTTCCATCCCTCCGCACCCAGCGGGCTGGGGAATTCCAGCGAGAAGGCCATTCTCTCACGGCTCCCGCCGACACCCAATTGTGTCCCACAACACACACATCGTCAATAGGACATATAGACATCGGCTTTTATCTGCGGCTGGTCGAACTGGATGCCATGACGATACCAAGCCGGGACGAGACGGAGAAGATTATGCTCATCCGGGCCGCTCCCGGACGATAGACGCCCTTCCTGCCGCCTTGCCCGGCACGGCCCGGCGGGGGCCGAGCAATGGAAAAGGCCGGGGGGATTCCCCGCGGGGCGTGACCGGGGCGCCGGGCACACCGCCCACTGGCCGGCCTCCGCTGTTCGGCACTTGAAATCGGGCCGGGCGATCCGCTAAGATGCGATGGCCGCAGCCTCCCGAGTTAGGTGTGAGGTGTCAGGTGTAAGGTGTCAGCCTGCCCGCCGGGAGGGTTCGGGCGGCGGTGCTCATTGAAAATACGGCACAGGAGGCTCCCCAAAGGCGCGGCACTTGGGGAAGTCTCGAAGTCTGTTGACCCAAAGCTGGCGGACGATGCCCCCTAGCGGTGGGGAGACTTCTGGAAAATCGTGAAAATGAAGACCAAAAGGCGATTTGGGGCCAGAGCGACGGTTGTCACAACACCCGCCCGGCACACGACTTATGGCACGCCCGGAGCGGCGAATCAAAGCGCGAATTTCGTCGCAAAACACGACGACCAAAAAACGCCTCGGGGCCAGAGCGACGGTTGTCCAAATGCCAATACTGCAAAGGGCTTATGGCACGCCCGTGGGGCGGCAAGCCGAACCGCGGATTACACGGACTACGCAGATGGGACTGTGAGAACGGCCAGCCCTCTCTTGTTATCCGCGGCATTCGCGTAATCCGCGGTCCCCTTTGTGGCACCGCGCCCCGGGTGCCCGCGGCCGCCCCCTCGTCACCCGGCACTCGCCACTCGCCCCTGCCCGCATTCGCATCCTAAAGTTGTCGTGACCCGTCAGAGTTTGCGCCGGCGCCCATCCGACCGGCACCGGCAGATTCGACAAGGTTGCGACAACCGGCATGAAGCGAACGCCTTGCAATTGCCGTTTAGTGCTGGCAACGGCCGCCTGGCTGGCGGCGGCCGGGTGGGGCTGGCAGGGTGCCGGTGCCGCGGAGGAGCACGCGGAAGACGGACGGCCTGGCGAGTGCAGCTCTGCCGTCCAGCAGGCCCTGGGCGAGAGCCTGACGCCGCTGGAGCGGCGTCTCATGGCCGACGCGGCCGGCGAGCGGCTGCACGAGTTCCCGCTGTGGGACGCCGCCCTGGTAGCCAGCGGCGTAGACGACCCGCTCGTGCTGGCACATTACCGCCGGCAACGGGACCAGTGGGTGGATGCCCTCCGGCAGTCGGGAGTTGTCCGCGGCGGACCCCGCCAGGAGGCGCGGGCCATCTTCGAGTTCCTGCACGCACACGTGCTGACCGGCGGCTACAGCCTCCCCTCGACCGATTTGCGAGAGGCCATCGACCGCGGCCGCTTCAATTGCGTCAGCGCCTCGGTCTTGTTCCAGTGTTTGGCGGAGGAGTTCGGGCTGGAGGTTTGCGGGCTGGAGACCCCGGGGCACGTGATGACCCGGCTCCGCGGGGCTGGCGGCCCGCTGGACATCGAGACCACTTGCCCGCGGTGGTTCCAACGGCTCG
>Ga0187848_10002799_pt1 | contig 13380 bp, 9 predicted proteins | sample June2016WEW_4_40_FD_132424 | JGI IMG/M metagenome (GOLD analysis project Ga0187848, IMG submission 132424) | Peatland microbial communities from SPRUCE experiment site at the Marcell Experimental Forest, Minnesota, USA - June2016WEW_4_40 | ecosystem: Environmental > Terrestrial > Soil > Wetlands... | reverse complement strand
GGGACACCACCCGGAAATGCTCCAAACATACTTGTGCCTGGCGTCGTGGTGGCACCCAGCTTTTGGTTGGTGTTCGTTATAAAGTTGCCCGAGTAGGCCGCCGTCCCATAAAAAGTCTGGGAATATCCTACGACCCGGAATCCCGAACCGGGTGTCGCACCGGGGTCCGGGTCGGGGGCTTCAAAAAGCCACAGGGGGGCGGAGGACCCGGCAGGTAATGGGCCAAACCAGTCCGTCGGGCCAAATTTCGGTTCTGTCCCCGGGTCATACCAACTCAGTTTGGTCGTTCCATTCGCCAGCATGATGTTGGCCAGATAGGCGTCCATATCCCAACACCAATTGCCGCCGGCGCCATCGGGAAGTAAATCCTTGTTTTCACCCGCGTACATCGTCAAAGCAACTATCTGCTGCTTTTGGTTGTTGAGGCTGAGCATGCGCTTGGCGCGCTCCTTGGCCTTGGCCAGCGCCGGCAGGAGGATGGCCGCTAAAAGCGCGATGATCGCAATGACCACCAGCAATTCAATTAACGTAAACGCTGCTTTGCGCGCAGGAACACGGTTTTTCATAACATCATTTTACCACACACTGCTTGCCTTCGCAAGCCTCCCAGCCAACCGGCAAAATCTCCATTCCCCCGTTTCCCAAAAGCGCGGGCGGCCCGCAAGCGGATGCCGCCCGCGCCTGAAGAACTTTCCAGGCCGGGTCTCGCCCCCCTTGTCACCTCTTCAACCGGAAGTACTTCGCCGCCCCGACGGGAGCGATGGACACTTGGAATTGTTGACCGACAATCGTCGGCGTGGCATCGTACGGCGTCCATACCGCCCCTGTCAGGGTCGGGCTTGACTCGACATGCAATCCCGCCGAGGTCAGCGGCCACGACAACACGGCATTGCCGCCCGAGATCGAAGTCCCGGCATTCACTGCCGCGGCCGGCGTGAGCACGACGCCGGGTCCCAACACCTGGGTGGCGGCGATTTCATCCGGCAGCAACGACCCGTTGTAAATGCGGAATTCACTAAAGGTCATGCTGTAATAGGGATCACCCGTGTAGAGCGAATGGTTCAGGTAGTTGAGCACGTCATTCGTCGTCACCGAAGACAGGTTAATGGTAACGGCTGTATCGGCCGAGACGAAGACGCCATTGGTATAGAGGGAGTCGTAGTGCGCCGGGCAATTAAAAACGATCGTGACCTGGAAGTTGCTCTCGCCACTCCAGTTGCCGGCGCCGCCAGATCCCTGCTCGTCATTATAGCCGGGGTCCGCATCGCTGATGGCCATGCGGCCACCCTGCGGCGCGGCGAAGAGGTAGTACTCCCCGGCGCCGCCGGCGTCCGTGTTGCCGAATGCGAACACCTGGGCGTTCACCGGGATGGCGAGCGAGGTGCCGCCCGCCCCGTTGGTGTTAGTGTAGCTGGCCCAGAACTGAATCGTCACCGCAGGGTAGGAAGTGCCGGTCCCATTGGAGGCAAGGATTCCCACCGGCAGTTGCACATATTGCGGTAAAAAGGTGACGCCGTCTCCGGACGGGTTGTTGCTGGCCTCTAACATCAACTGGGTGCCGGTGAAGGTGCCGCCGTTGGGCAGGGTCCCGGCGAAGGCCGCGCCCCCAATCGAGTCGGCCGCAGTGGTGCTGGCCGGAGCATCGTGGAACCTGTATTCGTGAACCAAGACCGGGATGGGCGGCCGTGTTACAGTCACCAATTGGCTGCTCTGAAGACCCTGATAAGTGGCGGTGATCGTCGCGCTGCCAACATTGTAGGCCCTAATCAACCCGTTGGCGGCTTGCGCCACAATGTTGGAGTCGCTGGAGGCAAAGGGGAGGTTGGTCAGCGTGCTTAACCCGATGTTATAGTTGGGCAGGTTGGCGTAATTCCCAATCAATCCGCCTTTGATGGCGGTTCCCATTTCCATGCTTGACGGAAGCGCAATGGCTATGCTTTGTAATGCGCCAGGATTAATGTTGGTGTTATTGGGGCCGGAGAGGTCGGCCATGGCGACTTGCACCGGCGTCATGGTGCCGCTGTAAACACGGAACTCGTCAATGCTTCCCAACATATACGGATCGCCTGTGCCAAATGGGCCGGCTGAGGTCCACAGGGATCGGCCAATGTAAACCAGGTTGGTGGCAATGCCGGTGAGCGCTCCATGGTCGGCGGTGCTGTAGCCACTCAGAATGCCGTTGGTAAAGACGGCCAGCTCGCCTGTGTTGGGATCAACCACAGTGGTGCAGTGGACCGTTTCGTTTTGAAAGTCCCCGGCCATGTTGAAGGCTGCGCCGCCGACGCCCGAGTTGTGGTCAATCCTGTGCTGGGGGGCGGCATCTCTGGGCACGTTGTGAATATAGTTTACGCCCGCGCCATGGGGGCTGCTGCCAAATGCCCAGACGTAACTCCAGTTTTGCAGGGTGGTAAACGTGGCCCAGTAGTCAATCGTGGCGGATGGATAGCCCGTAATGATGCCCCCGTTGGTGCTCAGATCCAAATAACAGCCGGTGCTGCCGTCCAGCACCAACTGCCCGCCGCTGATCGCGGCCGTTCCCATCAGCGTTCCGTTGTTCGTGCCCACTGAATCGGTCGCATCGTTGGTAAAGCCATAGCGGTGGGTCATGACCAGCGCCGGCGCGTTGACCGTGACGGATTGGACGGAGGACAGCACCCCATTCGACGCCGTGATGGTGGTGGTGCCCACGCCTATGGCCCTGATCACGCCATTGGTATCAACCGTGACGGTGTGTATGTTGCCGGAGGTATAAGTGCAAAAGCTCGTCACATCCACCGTGTTGGTGATCAACGAGGCCTGCCCCACCACCGCCGCCTGCTGCAGACCCCCAAAAACCATCGCGGTCAGTGGTTGCAATTGGATGCCCGTGATCGAGCCCGCGTTGGTGATTATGTTATTCGACCCGTTCTGGTAGCTGGCGGCGATTTCCAAAGGATTAAGCGCCCCATTCCAAATGCGGAACTCCTGGATAAAGCCCTCCATGGTGGCGTCCGGCCAGTTGTCCCAGCCAATCAGGTTGCTCACGTCCCGCACGCCGGGCGTTATCGTGTTGGTCACGCCGAGGAGTTTTGCCATCAGCGTGCCATTGACATAGATCGCCGAGTAGCCGGCAGGAGGATTAAAAACCACGGCGACATAAGTCCCGGGCACGTAGGCCAGGTCGGCCATTGGGTTGCCATCGGTCGCGCAATTCTGCCGGTTCACGTTGGCATCATCGAAATCACTGATGCCGGCGATGCACTGGCCAGTTCCTGAGGAATTAACACAAAATGAGATGCTATACGCGTCCGACCTGTAGCCATCCACCACCCCGTGCGCCCCAAAGTCGAAAAGATTCGCCCAGGTGCCCTGGCCACCGGTGCCAATCGGCGGGTAGGTGGCCCAAGCTTCCACCGTCACCGCCAGGTCGTTGGTTATGATGCCGGTCGGCAGTTGCACATAATCGCCGCCCCCGCCATCCAGATCCAACTGGCCGCTGCTGACTACGGCCGTGCCGAAATTCGTTCCATTGGCCGTGCCGACCGAGTCGGTTATCGCGGTGCCGTCGGGCATGTTGAAGAAACTATAGCGGTGGGTCACGGTTCCCCCGGCCATTGCCGTCATTTGCGCCGCCAGCAGCGCCGCGCAACTCCCAATCACCAGCAGAGAACCATTACGGAGGTTTATTTTCATATTTTGTGTGGTTTAGTTTTTGACTGGACGATGAACAAATTAAAAGACCAGATTGATGAAATCCTGCTTATACGGTTAACTGGCTCAACTCTACGGGGTGGCGGCGCGTGGCTTCAACGCCATCTTGCGGCAACCTTTCGCCAATTTGCGACAGCGAACCCGCCCCGGGGCACGCCCCAAACATCCGCCGGTAGGCCAGCGGGCTGATATGCCGGGCTCCGCGGAAATAGCGCGCGAAATGCTGCACATCCTCAAAACCCATCACCTCGGCAATGTGCCCGATGGGCAAACGCGATTCCACCAGCAGACGGGCAATCTGATCGGTGCGCCGCCGCCGGATCTCTTCGAGAATAGAATGCCCAATCTCGGCCCGAAACCGCCGTTCCAGCGCCCGCCGCGAAAGTCCCGCACCCCGGGCCACTTCGTCCACCGGCAGCGGCTGGCTGACCCGGTCCCGAATCAGGCGCAAGGCCCTGGCCAGATGCGGATCTTGCGCCGCCACCGCATCGGTGGAGCGCCGCGCCATCACATGGGTTGGAGACGCCGTAATAATTCTCGCAGCAACCGCCGTTGGCAGCCGCATGGCCTGGTCCAGAGCCTGCGCCGCATCGTAACCGGCCCGCTCGTAATTTATGGCCACGCTCGACATCGGAGGATCCCCCAAGCCGCACACCAATTCGTCGTTGTCCACACCCAGGACTCCCACCGCCTCAGGCACGCGCAAGCCGGCCAGCTTGCACGCTTCCATCACCTGGGCGCCGTAGTTGTCGCTGCCCGCCAGCACCCCGGCCGGACTGGGAAGGCAAAGCAGCCATCGCGCCAGCTCCTGGCGTGTCTGTTGCATCGGTTGCCCGGCCCATCGCGACGGAATATGCGCCTGGCATTTGCAGCCGGCCTCCGCCACCACTTCTGAAAAACTCTCCAGCCGCATCCGGGAACTGGCAGCCTGGTTTCCAGACATCTCCCCAGCCTCGCAATAGGCAAAACTGCGGTACCCACAAGCCAAAAGGTGCTCCCCGCCCATCCGGCCAATCGCCGCGTCATCCGTCACCACATTGACCACCCCCGGAATCTCACTTTGCCTCCGTCCCACCACCACCGCGGGAATCCCCGCCGGCAGCATTTCTCCCGCAGGACCCGCGTCTTGCAGGATAATGCCGTCCACCTCCAAGGACTTGACCATCGGCCAGGCCGTTTCGGACAGGCCGGGTTCCCAATAGAAGGACCAAGATGCGTGTTGTCGGGAATAATTGGCAATCCCTTGCAGCAAGGCGCGATCGGACGCATGGGACGACGCGACCAAAAGCATGACTTTGCGGATTCGTGACATATTCGCTTATATGTACATGCGCCAATGGCATGCCAAAACCGCCACACAATCGTGCGCCAATGCGCCCAGGGTGGGGATTGCAGTTGTAAGCTCTTGACTGACAGTACCTTGTGAGAATACGCCGTGGGAGAAAAAACACGGCGGGCAATGCGTCAACCTTGGCCGGTAGGGGGCAGTCCCCTGCCCGCCGCAACGTTGATCGAGTCGAGTTGGCAGGATTGCGCCCAAACACCCATCGCCCCACAGCCGACATGCCAGCGATTGCCACCCAGCCTACCCGATCAAAACGTTGGTGGCGTTCAGCGGCACGGTCGTTGACGACAAGTTTCCCGACAAGGGATATACCGAGGAAGGAATGAACTCAGGCATTCGAGAGAAGGAATTGCCGGAGAAGTTCGCGACGACCGAATACCAAGTCCTGCTGGTCGCCGAGAAGTACCAGACTGGTTTCGACCAACCATTGTTGCACACGATGTATGTGGACAAGAGGCTCTCAGGAATTCAGGCGGTGCAAACATTATCGCGGCTGAACCGGATTCACCCGCTCAAGGAGGAGACGTTTGTCTTGGATTTCGTCAACGACCGGCAAGAAATTCAGGAGGCGTTCAAACAGTTTTACGAAGGCGCGGAGATGGGCGGGGAAGTCCAACCCGCCCGCCTGTATGAAATCAAAGCGGAGTTGGACGCTTCTGGCATTTACTTGGCCGAGGAAGTTCTGCGGTTTTGCGAAATCTATTTCAAGCCAAAGGAGCGGCAGAGCATTTCAGATCACAAGGCCATGAACGCGGCGCTTGACCCGGCCGTTGACCGTTTCGGAGCGCTGTTGCATTCCGAGGAAGAGGAGGCGGAACTGTGGCGCGGCAAGCTGGTGGCGTTTCGCAATCTTTACGCGTTCCTGAGCCAGATCATTCCATATCAGGATTCCGATCTTGAGCGCCTCTACACTTTCCTTCGCCATCTTTCATCGAAACTACCCAAGCGCCGCAGCGGGCCGGCCTATCAATTTGATGACGAGGTGCGGCTCGAATACTACCGCTTGCAGAAAATTGCCGAAGGCTCGATTGACTTGAAGCAGGGTTACGCAAGGCCGCTTGACGGTCCAAACGAAGTCGGCAGCGGTCTTTTGCGCGAGGAGAGCATTACCCTCTCGCGCCTGATTGACCTGCTCAACGCCCGTTTCGGAACCGACTTCAATCAAGCCGACCAGTTTTTCTTCGATCAAATTACTGCAATCGCAGTCGGCGACGAACGCCTTCAACAGGCGGCCAAGGTCAATCCGGCGGACAAGTTCTCACTCGTGTTTGGCAATCTCCTCGAAACGCTCATGCTTGAGCGCATGGATCAAAACGAAGCGATTGTCGCGCGGTTTATGAATGACCCTGAATTTCAACAGGCTGTCGCCGCCAACCTTGCGACCGAGGCTTGCCAGAAGTTGGGCGGTATGCACAACGTTCGCGAACAATTGCTGTCCCCCAAGAATCAGCCAGGCCCCCTGAAGACCAAGCGATCCAGCCTCTCGTGAAAAACACGTTTCTGCGTTCTCTCCCGGCTATGCCAATTGCTTGCTTACGGTCAGGCCTTTGCTGCCTGTCCCTGCATCAGAACGGTGGCTTCGCGCAACAGAATGCGCGCAAAGACCCAATCAAACCAAAACCCCCGGCTCCCGTCGCCCGGGTCCAATCCGTTGGCGAACTCATTCTCGATCGCTTCCCGGCCTTTGTCCAGGGAAGTGCCGGCTTCGGCTGACTGGCCCATCTGGCAGCAAGCCATGCTGAGGATGACTTGGGCGGTGGCGTCGCGCGCGGGGTTGGCTGCAGGCCAGGCCAGGGAACGGCGGCAGTAATCCGCGGATTTGGACCAGGCGCCGCAGCGATATTCCATCAGGGCCAGGGAGATAAAGGCCCAGGAGGCCTTCCACTCCGCGTCGCTGTCGTTCGTGGCAACGCTGAAGGATCTGTCGGCAAAACTGGCCAGGGGCCGCAAGGCTTGCAGAAGTTGTTCGCTGGGCGGAACCAAGAGGCTGACCTTGACGACGCGCTCCGCCACCATCGCATTGGTCGTGTCCGCATAGCGCCGAACCGATGTCTGACGAAATGACTCGTAGTCTTTGTAATCGCCGGCTTCCACCAAGGTGGGGGCGACGACGAGAAGATCAAAGGAGGTGGTTTCCCAGGGATCGAACTGATCAACCTGCCAAAGAACCGCATAGGGCCGGGCGGCCTTGTTCCACTGGTGATGCAGGGCGCGCCATTCGCCGAGAGCGCGAAAGACCGACGCGCATTCCATGGAAGGCTGGCGCAGCGTCAACTCCTCCGTCAGTTTGTCCGCCGACTCGAAATCTCCATCGTGCAGGCGAAGTGAGGCTTGGGTGATCTTCTCCCTGGCCTCGGCCTGGCGGCGCAGTTCGGCTTCGTTGGCGCGGGCCGTTTCGGCTTCATGGGCCAGGCGGGCTTGTTGCTCTTCGGCCTCCACCGCACGATGGCGCGCTTGTCTTTCCCCAAGGAAAAGCCAGGTCGAAGTGCCCAATCCGATCAGCAGGGCGGCCGTCACGGCCGCGACGGCGGCAAAGACAATTTTATTCCGGCGCACCAGTTTTTGAAACCGGTAAATCCCGCTGGGGGGCCGGGAAAGAACCGGCTCATTGTTCAAATGACGCTGGATGTCCATGGCCAGGCCATTGGCCGTTTCGAACCGGCGCGACCGCTCCTTCTCCAGGGCCTTCATCACGATCCAGTCCAAGTCGCCGCGCAGCAGGGATTGGAGTTTGGGCGGCTCGGCGCGCCGCCGCCGCGCCATCATGGTCAATTCCTCTGCTTTCAGCGCCGTCAGCCGGGCGGAGGGCCGGTGCGGTTCTTTCTCCAGTAGCGTGCGCCGCATCCCTTCCACCCCCGACTTAATCAATTCCTGCGCATCAAACGGCGTCTTGCCCGTCAACAATTCGTAAAGCAGCACTCCCAGGCTGTAAATATCGCTGCGCGTATCAATGTCCATCCCGCTCCCCTGCGCTTGTTCAGGACTCATGTAGGCCGGCGTCCCGATAAATTGTTCGCAGGCCGTGAATACCGTCATGTCGGTCAGACGCTGCCCGGTCGTCGCCTTGGCTATGCCAAAATCAATCACCTTGGGCACCGCCACCCCATCCTGCAACGTCACCAGGATGTTGGACGGTTTGATGTCGCGGTGAATGATGCCTTTTTGATGCGCATGTTGAATGGCGTGGCAAATCTGGATGAACAAGTCCAGCCGTCCAGGCGTATCCACATGATGTTTATCGCAATAATCTGTGATCCTGACTCCATGCACCAATTCCATGACAAAGTAGGGCCGTCCCGTGTCAGTCGCCCCCGCGTCAAAGACCCGGGCGATGTTCGGGTGATCCATCATGGCCAGGGCTTGGCGCTCGGCTTCGAACCGGGCAATGACCGCGTGCGTATCCATGCCCGGCTTGATGACTTTCAGCGCCACGTGCCGGCGCACCGGTTCTTCCTGTTCGGCCCGATAGACCGTGCCGCAACCCCCTTCGCCGATTTTTGCGAGAATTTTGTAGTGCCCAATGCAGGTTCCCAGTTCTTCGTCAGGCGATGAATCCGGCAACGCGGCAGGAGGCGGCGATTCTTCATTATCCAGGGAGCCACAACCGGTGGCGGAACATTTCAGGGTCGAAATGCACTCGGTGAAGAACTTCTCGGCCTGGATGTGCCCGGAGAGCAACTCCTCCATCTTGGCGCGCAGGGCCGGATCCTGGGCACACGTACTGTCCAGAAACGACTCACGCTCGCCCTTTCCGGTTAATTCCAGCGCGGCCTCGAAAATCTCTTCTTCCAGTTTTATCGGGTTTTTCACAAAACCAACGATTCAATGCCGCGCGGATTACATCTGCTTCCGAATGCACCGGAACAACCAGGCCTTGGCGAAGGTCCATTGGCGCTCGACGGTGCGCCGGGCCACTCCGATGGTTTCGGCCGTTTCCTGGTTGCTCAACCCGCCAAAAAACTTCAGCACCACCACGCGCGCCATTTCCGGGTTCTCCAATTCCAGTTGTTCCAAGGCGTCATTAATCAGCAGCACTTTGTCATCCGTCGCCGTCGCCGCCAGCTCCAGTTCGTCTATGTCCAGGCGAATCTGGCCGCCGAAGCGCTTTAATCGTGATTTCCTCCGCGCGTTTTCAATCAGGATGCGTCTCATCGCTTCGGACGCCTCCCGAAAAAAGTGCGCCCGGTTCTGCCATCGCCGTTCGCCGTTGCCATGGATGCGCACCCAGGCTTCATGAACCAGGGCGGTCGGTTGCAAGGTCTGACCGGGCGATTCCTGCGCCATGCGTGCCGCCGCCAGCCGGCGCAATCCACCATAGACCAACGGCAACAACTCCTCGCAGGCACTCGACCCCTCGGACGGCACGGATTGCAGCATTTGGGTGATCTCGCTCATAGACAGTGACAGCCGGGGTCAGGTGAACAGCCCGGGCGACGAAGCGGGTTTTTTGCTGGAGTCACGGCCGGAATATATAACAAAGCGCATACCCCGGCAACACAAAAACGGCACGAAAAAACGGTGCGGCGGCGGCACTCCGGATTGGTGAAGAGCGGGCCTTCGTTGCCTTTTGATTGCGCCGGCCCAAAGTGCGCTCTGCATGAAACCGTTGACCCAAAAGGCCTCCGGCGGCTGCCGTCCCTGGCAACTTCGCCGAATGGAATGATGGCCGGCGCCGGAGGAAGTTGGGGCCGCATAAAGAACGGTCATTTGCACCAATCGCCGGGGCAGCCGGTCTTCGGCGATTTCAAAGGGTGGAACGGAGTGGAATGGATGCGCGGGCCCGTGGAGCGGTTCACCGGGCGGCGTTGGCATGGAGCGGAATGGACCCGGCCTTAATTGGCGAAGTCAGGCCTCATCCCCATCCGATTTGTCGTTGGAAGCGGCTTCCGGCGACTCATTGGCAGGCGAGAAATTGGGCAAGGGGTTCAAGACAGCGTCCATGTTCCATGCTGTTTATAGCCAACGCGAGTTGGCGCAAATTCGGGTTAGGCTGGGCGAAATTGCTTGGCATTTCTTCGACCAATTCAGCTTCTTGCACTGGAGAATGGTCATTCCTATTCTGCGCGGCTTGACTTGAAGCTGGCCGCACCTGGACGAGCTCTTGAAAGTTGGACCGTCCCTGGTTGAATCCCACCGCAACAGCGGCCATGGAAGGCATTGTGAGAAGTAACGTTTCGTGATTCATAGTTGCATTCTGGTTCTGCGCATGGCTGTTGTTTCAGGTTGCCTTTTATCGCATGAGGCACATTACGCCACGCGCCAGCCCGTCTCTATTAGGTATAACCCTAATTACGATCCTGCACCTCAGACGTCGTGAGCGTGCCTGTCTTCGGCGATTTGAAACGCCGGATCGCAGTGCAATGGAAGCTCAGGCCAGGGGAGATGTTCACTGGTCCGCGGGCTGGAGTGGAGCCGAGTGCAGGCGGCTAAAATCCTCAGAGTCAGGCTTTCAACCCGGCCGATTTGTCGTTGCAAGCCGCTGCCGGCGACTCATCGGCGGTCGTGGGTGCGCGGGGTCGTTCTGTCGTCCTTCTTGGACGTAGGGAAATACCCCATAGCGAAGTTTCGGCTCCGCGCGTAATGTGACTGTGCAATCAATCCAAATGAAGACGGCAGAGTTGTTTTGGATGTCATGGCGGTCTGGGATCGTCGTCACAGTGCGGAATCTTGAAACTTTGTCAGTACTCAAACTCAATATGAAAACGATCCTTTTATTTGCCTGTGTTCTCACGCTCCTCACGACCACCGGATGCTTTTTCCCCGGACGCGGAGGCCATTGGGATGGTCGCGGCGGCCATTGGGGCGGTCGCGCGCAAGTTGACGTGGCACCTCCGGTCGCCGCAAAGGCCTCCACGGAATTCGTCGTCGTTCTTCCCGCAGGCACAGTGGGCGCGCTGGAAGGCATCCTGCCGTAATTTCATGGTCATGGTCGCTGGCGGCGCTGGAATGGAGCGGAGTGGAACCGGCTTGAATTGGCGAACCGAACTCCCCCGCGCGGGAGTGTAGCGTCCGAGCGCCGGGGGAAGACGTCCGATCACCCCCCGACAGCGACTTTTTGCAAGTCCTTCCTTTGCATGGTGCCGACGGAGGGGGTCGAACCCACACACCCTTTCGGGTACCAGATTTTGAGTCTGGCGCGTCTGCCAATTCCGCCACATCGGCCACCATGATTACCAAGCACTTACGAAAATAAGTGCAGATTGAAGTTGACGCTGTGCTACTTTTTGTGCTAGATTTACGGCATGCAAGCTAAAGCAATGCCGTTCAATCCGGCCACAAACAAGGTTGACATCAAGCAACAACATTCAGCGCCAACATACAAGAAGGTGCTGGACCAGCGCAAGCACGCAATTCGCGGCCTTTGGGTACGCAATGGGCGGTACTACGCGCAAATCACAGTGGAAGATTTGACCACCGGAATAAAGCGGGTAAAGCGTGTGCCTCTGGAGGGGGCTGGCACGGACTCGCAAGCCGTCGCCAAGTTCCAAGACCTGCTGACGCAACGGCGCAAGGGTTCGCTGCCAGTGCTCAACCGCACCCCGAAATTCGCAGATTACGCGGAACAGTATTTCGACTACTACAAGCAGGTGAAGGACGCCAAACGTGAAAGCACGCTCTACACGGAGCGAATCATTATCAACCATTGGATCGAACACCTCGGCCAGGTCCGGCTGGATCGGATCACGCGAGCGGTGGTGAACGGCTACATTGCCAAGCGTCAAGGTGCCGGTCGCTGCGGTCGGACGGTCAATTTGGACGTTATCTGCTTCCGCAACGTGATGAAACGCGCGATTGATGACGGCTGGATTACCACACTGCCCACATTGAACTTGCGTCCGTTAAAGTGGACGGCGCGGCGGCGGAATCTGCTGCCCACAGAGGACATTGAGCGATTGTGCGAGTTGGCGGTGAAAGACGAAACTTTCAAGAATGGCCGGGAGTTTGCCGATTATGTGAAATTGATGGCCGCGTGTGGCGCTCGCCGCAATGAAACGCTGCGGCTGAAATGGTCGGATGTGGATTGGGAGCGCAAGCAACTGACGATTGGCGCTGACGGGATGGCGAAAAACAGGAAAGCGCGGGTGGTGGATTTCAACGCCGGATTGGAAACACATTTGAAAGACATGGTCACGCGGCGTGCCCCGGATTCGCAATGGCTGTTTCCATCATCGCAACGCGGGGAGCGGGATGAACCGGCCAAAAGTTATGTCGAGACAATGCGGCTGGTCCGGGCAAAAGCGGGCGTGTCGCAGTTCGGGTTTCACGACCTGCGGCACTACTTCATCAGCCATTGTGTGATGTCGGGAATTGATTTCATGACGATTGCCCGATGGGTCGGCCACCAGGACGGCGGCGTTTTGATCGGCAAGGTTTATGGGCACTTGTCGAACGAGCACGCGCAACGGCAGGCGCAACGGGTCAATTTTGGGCCGATGGTTCTCGAACCTGTGGCGGCGGCAGGACGCGCATAATAACCCTTGACCTTCATAAACGAATAAACTATCCTTTGGACATGATGAAGCCAGCCGATACCCCGTCCGCCGCCGCAACCGGTGATTTGCCGCAGCGGAAAGTGAAGAAAGGCATTCTGGATGTCTTTCGCAATCTCCGCGCCATAACGAGCCGGGAAGGCGGTCTGCTGCCGTTTGCCAGCGCGGCGAGCGTCCTGGGGGTGAGCAAGCAGCGAGTCAATGACCTGGTGAAGGAGGGGACCTTGCATCCGATTGACCTGCTGGGAAAGAAGTGGCTCTCGGCCAACGAATTGGAGTCCTTCGTGAAGCTGCAACGGCAGGCGGGGCGGCCCTGGAAAGAACCGAGCATCAAAGAGCAGTGGGTGGCGGCGTTTGCCGGGGCGCAAGATGAAAATGCGCCGGGCAAGAAATAAAGAGAAATAAAGGTTGACGACGGTATGTAGTTATCGTAGGCTGTGTCCATGTCGGACACAGCATCAATTTCTTCGCCGTCGGATTGGGGAAAACCTCTCGGGGTTCCGTCCGCCGTTCATGGTTCTATCGCCCTGGCTCCCGGTGCGATAATCAGCCTTGCCCAATGGCTCCAACAAGTGGGCGTGACGGCCTGCACGGCCTGGCGCTGGCGCAAGAAGGGCTGGCTTAAAACGGTCAACATCGCTGGCCGTCAATATCTCACCCAGGAGGCCATTGATGAATTCAGGCAAAGGGCGGCGGCGGGCGATTTCGCGCAAGTCCACAAGGTTCCCGTCCGCCAACGTGAGGGGGGCCTGTGAGTCCCCAGAGCCTCGGTGGCGCGTTAGAACGAGCAGAACCGGACAGCGAGCACCACTGCTCGCCGGTTCTGCGGTCGGATGTGGTGAGAGCAGGCGACAG
>Ga0187848_10002797_pt1 | contig 13381 bp, 10 predicted proteins | sample June2016WEW_4_40_FD_132424 | JGI IMG/M metagenome (GOLD analysis project Ga0187848, IMG submission 132424) | Peatland microbial communities from SPRUCE experiment site at the Marcell Experimental Forest, Minnesota, USA - June2016WEW_4_40 | ecosystem: Environmental > Terrestrial > Soil >... | reverse complement strand
TCGTTCCTCCACTTCGCCATGTTCCCGCACTTGATCCGCGGGCACACCTTGAGCGACGTAGTGGCCATCCTGGGAGCCTGAACATCATCGCGGCGGAATTGGACCGGTGACGGGGGAAAGGCGAGAAAGTGAGAAGGGTGTGAAGGGGGCAGTTTAGCGGGCGGGCCGGGCACCGGCGGGCACCGTGCGTAGCATGGTCGGCCTGGTCGGCCGTCTGCGGATGAGAAGAGAGTAAGGGAAAGGGAATGTCGACGCGCGAACCGGTCTTGAGCGACGAGCTGCGGGCGGCCATTACCGCCCTGTTCCCGCGGTATCCCACGCGGCAGTCGGTCGTTCTGCCGGCGCTGCACGCCGTCAACGAGCGGTTGGGCTACGTGCCGCCGCAGGCCGTGGTCGAGATTGCCGACCTTTTGGGGCTGGCCCCGGCCCAGGTGCAGGACACGTTGTCGTTCTACGAGTTCTTTCCCCAGGACCGGCCGGCCGGCCGCTTCCGCGTGTGGATGTGCCGGTCGATCAGTTGCTCCGCCCGCGAAGGCGAGTCGCTGCTGGAATACCTGGCCGGGCGGCTGGGCATCCGCCCGGGCGAGACGACGCCCGACGGCCTGGTGACGCTCCGGCCGGCCGAGTGCCTCGGTGCCTGCGAGCTGGCCCCGGCCATGCTGGTCAACGAGACGCTGTACGCGGACTTGACGCGCGAGAAGATCGACGAGTTCCTCCGGAAGGTGCAGTCGGGGCAGAAGATTGCAAATTGAGAATTGGAGAGCAGGAAGCGGTGCGAAGCCGCGAGCGGCTGATGTTATTTATCGTTTATCCTTTATCCTTCATCCCTAATCCTTGATGGCCGCCTTCGAACCCGTTCTTTCAGCGAACTTCGGCAAGCCCGAGAGCCACACGCTGGCCGTGTACCAGGCCGCGGGGGGCTACCGCGCGCTGGGGAAGGCCCTGCGGCAGCTCAGTCCGGCCGACGTCCAGGGGATGGTCCGCACGTCGGGGCTGCGGGGCCGGGGCGGTGCCGGCTTCCCTACCGGCGTGAAATGGTCCTTCCTCCCGAAGGATCATCCCGGCCCGATTTACTTCTGTCTGAACGGCGACGAGAGCGAGCCGGGCACGTTCGTCAACCGGCTGCAAATGGAAAACGATCCGCACCAGGTCCTGGAGGGGACCATTTTGAGCTGCTACGCCACGCGGGCCAGCACCGCCTACCTCTATGTGCGCTATGAGTACCCGCTGGCCCGCCGGCGAATGCAGGCCGCCGTCGACGAAGCCTACGCCGCCGGCTACCTGGGCAAGAACATCCTCGGCTCCGGATTCGCACTGGACGCCTACGTCCATTGCGGGGCGGGGGCGTACGTGTGCGGCGAAGAGACGGGCCTGCTGGAGAGCCTCGAGGGCCGCCGGGCCTGGCCGCGGATCAAACCCCCCTTCCCCGCCGTCCAGGGCCTGTTCAGAAAGCCGACCGTGGTCAACAATGTCGAGACGGCCGCCTGCGTCGTCCACATCGTCGACCGGGGCGTCGAGTGGTTCCGTTCGATGGGCGTCCCCCCCGACCCCAAGGTCCTGGGCGACGTCGGCAGCCTCGGCCCGAAACTCTACGGCCTGAGCGGCCACGTCAACCGGCCGGGCTGCTACGAGGGGCCGCTGGGACTGCCTTGCCGGCAGGTGATCGAGGAGATGGGCGGCGGCGTGTGGAAGGACCGCCGGGCCAAGGCGGTCGTGCCCGGCGGGCTGAGCACCGGCGTGCTGTCGGCCGCGGAGTTGGACCTGCCCCTGGATTTCGTCGGTCCCACCCGGGCCGGCTGCCTGGGGCTGGGCACCGCCTGCCTCGTCGTGCTGGACGAAACCTACCCGATGTTCGATTTCCTCTACAACAGTTGCCGCTTCTTTGCCGAGGAGAGCTGCGGCCAGTGTACCCCCTGCCGCGAGGGCACGCACTGGTCGATGATGATCCTCGAGCGGATCAAGGCGGGGCGAGGCCGGCTGGTGGACCTCGATTTGCTCCTGGAGATCGGCGACCAGATCGGCATTACGCCCGGCACCACCATCTGCGGCCTGGCCGACGGCGCCGCCTGGCCGATCAAGACCACGATCCGCAAGTTTCGCGGCGAGCTGGAGGAGTACATCCGGCGGACCAATCCGCAAGGGCACCTGGCCACCGAGCCTGTGCCCGCGTGCGTGGAACCGTGCGAAGCCGCAAGCGGCTGAATCCCTGACACCCGACACCTAGCACCCGACACCTGATCTCCCCATGGCGAAGATCACCATCGACGGCCGGCAGTTCGACGTGCCCGACGGGCGGCGGATCAATGCCATCGAGGCGGCCGGCCAGGCCGGCGTCGAGATCCCGCACTACTGCTACCACCCCGGGCTGAGCGTGGTCGGCAGTTGCCGGATGTGCCTGGTCGAGGTGGGCACGCCGGACCCGAAGACGGGCCAGGTCAGGGTGCAGCCGAAGCTCACGCCCGGTTGCAATCTCACCGTTAGCGACGGCATGGTCGTCCTAACCCGCAGCCCCAAGGTCCAAGAGGCCCGGGCCATGGTCGAGGAGGACCTGCTCCTGCGGCACCCGATCGACTGCCCGATCTGCGACAAGGCCGGCGAATGCCGCTTGCAGGACTACTTCTTCCGCTACGGGCGGGCCGGGCGCCGCACCGACCTGATGCCCTTCAGCAGCCGGCGGCGCGACCTGGGCGACGTGACGCTCTTCGTCGATCGCTGCATCCTGTGTACCCGCTGCGTGCGGTTCTGCGCGGAGGTGAGCGGCACCAGCGAATTGATGGTCACCCGCCGCGGCGCCCGCGAGGAGATCGACGTCGTGCCCGGCTTCCCGCTGCGGAACAACCTGTCGGGCAACGTCGTGGACCTCTGCCCCGTCGGGGCCCTGGGGGACAAGGATTTCCTCTATCAGCAGCGGGTGTGGTTCCTCCGCCCGCACGCCGCCGTGTGTACCGGCTGCGCCACCGGCTGCTCGATCTGGGTCGAGGAGAACCAGGACCGCATCTACCGACTGCGGCCGCGGGTCAACCCGCACGTGAACCGCTGGTGGATGTGCAACCAGGGGCGGTACGGCTACCACCACGTCCACGATCCGGGGCGGGCGGCGGCGCCCCGCCGCCGCGAGGGCGCGGCCGTCTCCCAGCCCGATTGGACCGTGCTGGTGGGCGAGCTGGGCGAGCGGCTCCGCCGCGCGGGGCGGCTGGGGGGCGTCTTCTCGCCCTACCTCAGCGTCGAAGAGGCCTACCTGCTGGCCACGCTGCTGCGGTCGATCGACCCGGGGGCGGTGCTGGCAATGGGGCCGGTTCCGGCCATTGCGGAGGACGAGCGCTATCCGGACGGATTCGTGGTGTCGGCGGAGAAGGCCCCCAATCGCCGCGGCGTCGAGGAAGTCCTGGCCCACTTCACCGGTCCCGTGCCCGGCTTCGAGCACTTCCTCGACCTGGTGCGGCGCGGCGAAGTCCAGGGGGCGTGGGTTTCCGGCGGCTACCGGGACGCGTGGATCGGCGAGTCGGCCGCGCGGCGGTTCGAGGGCCTGGCGGTCTTGATCGTGCAGGACCTGTTCCCGTCGCCGCTCTGGGAGCGGGCGGACTACGCCCTGCCCGCCGCAGCCTTCGCCGAGCGCGACGGCTCGTACGTCAATCGCGGCGACCGGCTGCAGACGGCGGCCATGGCCGTCCGCCCGCCGTGGGGCGTCCGCCCCGAGGGGGGACTGTATTGGGAGCTCTTGGGCCGCCGCGGGTTGTACGACCAGCGGGCCGTCCTGGACGAGCTGAGCCGCGAAATCCTGTATTTCGCGGTCGCCGCCGGCCCGATCCCGGAGGTGGGCGTCGATCTGAAGCTGAATCGGCTGGCCGGGAGTTTAGAGGAAAAGACGGCTTAGGAACTGCGAAGCCGCAAGCGGCTAAAATCTAAAATCCAAAATCTCTTATTCCCCATGCTCGCCATTGCCGCTGAAGCCCTGGTGAAGATCGTCCTGGTCCTGGCCGGACTGATGACGGCGGCGGCCTACCTGGTGCTGGTCGAGCGCCGCGTGGCGGGGTGGATCCAGGACCGGTTGGGACCGAACCGGGCGGGCATCCCGCTGACCCGATGGCGGCTGTGGGGCCTGGGACAGCCGATAGCCGACGGCGGCAAGCTGCTCTTGAAGGGCGGATTCACCCCCGCTCACGTCGATAAACTGCTGTATTTCCTGGCGCCGGCGGTCACGTTCGCCACGGCCCTGGCCGTCTTCGCGGTGGTGCCCTTCGGCAGCGTGCTGCCCGGCGGGTGGCTGCCGGAAAGTTGGGGCGTCCGGGAGCCGATCCGCCTGGTGATCGCCCCCGGGATCAACGTGGGCATCCTCTACGTCTTCGCCATGGGTAGCATCGCCGTCTACGGCGTAGTCCTGGGCGGCTGGGCCAGCAACAACAAGTACAGCTTCTTCGGCGGCTTGCGGAGCAGTGCCCAGTTGATCTCCTACGAGTTGCCGCTGGGCCTGGGGATCCTGGGCATCGTGCTCGGCTGCGGCTCGCTCAACCTGGATACGATCATCCTCCAGCAGGCGGAAAGCGGCGTCTGGAACGTCCTGCTGCAGCCGCTGGGGCTCTTGGTCTTCGGAGTGGCCGCCTGCGCCGAGGCCACCCGCGTCCCCTTCGATCTGCCCGAGGCCGAGCAGGAGCTGGTCGGCGGCTACCACACCGAGTACTCCGGCGCCAAGCTGATGATGTTCCTCGTGGGCGAGTATCTTCACATGATCACGGCGTCGTTCCTGATCGTCATTCTGTTCTTTGGAGGCTGGCATTTCTGGGGGCTTACGGGGGCTGGGGAGATCGTTACCTGGCCGGTGGCCGTGCTGCGGGTGGCCGTGCTGCTGGCGAAGGTGTTCGCCGTGATCTTCTTCTTCATGGTGGCCCGCTGGAGCTGGCTGCGGTTCCGCTACGACCAGTTGATGTCGCTGGCATGGCTGGTCATGCTGCCGCTGGGGATGGTCAACGTGGTGTACATGGCCGGCTGGGAGGCGTTCGGCGGGCGGTTGGCGGCGCGGCTGGGGATTCCCGAAGGCTGGGCCATGGCGGCCTGCGGCTGGGCCGTTTGCGTCCTGGCGTTGCTGGCGACCGCGGCGCTGGTGCCCGCCTCGAACGACAACACCCCCCGCCGCGTCCCCATCGAGCCGAGCTTCAGCAAGGAAGGCGACGAAAGCCCGCCGACTGCGTCGGCGGGATTGGTGAGCAGATAGCCGCGGATGTATATCCGCGCGAGGGCATTGAACGACTATGAAACCGGACGATCGCAACATTCGCTGGGTCGAGATGCCGCGGCTCGGGTGGCTCGGCAAGAGCTACGTTCCGCTCTTCCTCGACGGCCTGACCACGGCCCTACGGCACCTGTTTCTGCACAAGAAGATCACCCTCCAGTCGCCGGAGGGGCGGCACGAAGTGCTCGATCCGCCCCGTTATCGGGGCGTCCACCGGCTGAACCGGGACGCGCAGGGGCGGGTCAAGTGCGTGGCGTGCTTCCTCTGCGCCACGGCCTGTCCGGCCCATTGCATCGACATCGTCGCCGCCGAGAGCCCCTGGCCCGACCGCCAGAAGTATCCCCAGCTCTTCAACATCGACGAGCTGCGGTGTATCTTCTGCGGGATGTGCGAGCAGGCCTGCCCGGTCGAGGCCGTCGAGCTGACCAGCTTCTACGACCTCAGCGGCCGCAGCCGGGAGGAGATGATCTTCGACAAGCAGAAACTGCTGAGCGTCTACGACCAGACGAAAGACAGCGAGCCGATGCCGTCGCAACGCCTTGCCGCGGGGGGCCAGCCATGATCGAGCCGCGGATCATCCTCGCCCTGGCGACGGGATTGGGGGCCGTGGGCCTCGGGCTCGTCTTGCCCGGCGGGAGCGGCCGGCGGCGAGCGGCCGGCGCCCTCTTCGCCCTGGCCGCGCTTGTAGCCTGGGCCTCGCTGTTGCCGGGCGTGGGACCGTGGCTGGCCAACGGCCTGTTCGCGCTGCTGGCCGCGGTGACCATCGTCGCCGCGGGGGCCATGATCTCCTGCCGCAGCCCGATGTACTCCGCCATCTGGTTCGGCATGACGTTGCTGGGCACCGCGGGGCTGTTCCTCCTTGTCGGGGCCGAGTTCCTCGCCGTGGCCACCCTGGTGGTCTACGCCGGGGCGATCCTGGTGACGTTCCTGTTCGTCCTGATGCTCTCAGAGCCCGAGGGCCGCACGTCCTACGACCGCCGGAGTTGGGCGGCCATGCTCTCGGCAACCACCGGGGCGGTGCTGATCGGCGTCTTGTCGCTGACGCTGGCGACGGGGCTCGCCGGGCCGGCCGGGCCACGAGCTTCCGGTGGCGGTTTGCCGCGCGACGGATTGCCCTCGGCGCCGCCCACCGAACCCGCCGACGCAGTCGGCGGGCTTTTGGCGCCTTCCCCACCCGCCGCCCACCGCCCACCGCCGGAAGGGCCCTACGCGGTCGCCCAGCTCGGCACGGAGCTGTTCACGCGATATGTAATCCCGGTCGAGGCGGTCGCCACCCTCCTGCTTGCCGCACTGGTGGGCGCGGCCGTTATCATCGGCCCGAGACGAACCCCTCAAGCGCCGTGAGCCTGCCGCCCATGACCAACGACCTCGCCGCCTTGCACAGTTACCTGGCCGTCGCCGCGGTGTTGGTGGGCATCGGGCTGGTGGGTTTCCTCAGCCGCCGCAACATGATCGTCATGTTCCTGTCGGCCGAGACCATGCTCCAAGGCGTGTCGCTGAGCCTGGTGGCCTGGGGGCGGTTCCACGGCGACCTGGGCGGCCAGATACTGGTGTTGTTCATCATCGCCTTGGCGGCGGCTGAGGCGGCCATCGCCCTGGCCCTGGTCGTGACGCTCTTCGCGCGGCGCGGGAGCCTCGATATCGCCGCCTGGCAAGACCTCCGCGAGTCGGACCAGCCGCCGTTCGAGGAGGAAGACCTCCCGCCCGAGCCGTCCGACGAGCCCGCCGCCTGGCCGCACCTGGCCCCGGCCGGAATCGAGCCGGCCAGCATCGACGAGAAGGAGCATTACCGCCCGAAAGTGTGAGAAGGAAGCCCTCACCCCCTGCCCCTCTCCCGGAGGGAGAGGGGAGAATGAAGTATGCTGCTTGACATCCCTTTCTTGCTGATCCTGATTCCCCTCCTGCCGTTGGCGGCGGCGGTGCTGACCGCTGCGCTGGGCAAACATGTGCTCGGCCGCGCGAGTCACTGGCCGACTGTGGCGGCCGTGGCCCTCTCCTCGGCGGCCAGTCTGCTGTTGGTCGTTGCCGTCCGGCACGAGCCGGGGCACGAAAAGATAGTGCAACTATGGACCTGGGCGACAGTGGACGCTGTCTCCCCTCCCCCTCCGGGAGAGGCACCCACGAGTGGGTACCCGGGGGTGAGGGGAGCACCGCTACCCGTGTCGCCGACGCACCCTCACCCTAACCCTCCCCCGGACGGAGAGGGGACCGGCAGTTTCCACGTCGACGTGGTTCTGCGGGCCGACCCGCTCACGGCCGTCATGCTGGCCACGGTCACGTTCGTCAGCCTGCTGGTGTGCATCTACTCGATCGGCTACATGCACGGCGACCCCGGCTACTGGCGATTCTTCAGCTATGTGTCCCTGTTCGTCTTCTCGATGACGATGCTCGTGTCGGTGAGCAACTTCTTGCTGCTCTACGTGTTCTGGGAGGCGGTGGGGCTGTGCAGTTACCTGTTGATCGGCTTCTGGTATCAAAAGCCCGCGGCGGCCGCCGCCGGACTGAAGGCGTTCCTGGTGAACCGCGTGGGTGATTTCGGTTTCGCCCTGGGCGTGTTCTTCCTCTGGACGACCTACGGGACGCTCGATTTCACCCTGCTGGGGCGGCCGGAGTTGGCCCACGGGGGGACGGCGGCGGCCATCGGCCTGCTGCTCCTGGCGGGGGCGTGCGGCAAGAGCGCACAGTTCCCGCTGCACGTCTGGCTGCCCGATGCGATGGAAGGCCCCACGCCCGTGAGCGCCCTGATTCACGCGGCCACGATGGTCACCGCGGGGGTGTACCTGGTGGCCCGCTGCACGCCGCTGTACATGGCCTCGCCGGAGGCCCGGTATGTCGTGACGGCCATCGGCGGCGGCACAGCAGTCCTCGCCGCTATAATCGCCCTGACCCAGACCGACCTGAAGCGGATCCTGGCCTACTCGACGATCAGCCAGCTCGGCTACATGTTCCTCGCCTTGGGCACGGGCACGCTGTTGGGCGTGGCGGCGGGGATGTTCCACCTGGTGACCCACGCCTTCTTCAAGGCCCTGCTGTTCCTTGGGGCCGGCAGCGTCATGCACGCCACCGGCGGCGTGATCGACGTTGAAAAGTTGGGCGGCCTGCGGCGGCGGATGCCCATCACCCACTGGACGTTCCTTTTCGGCTGCCTGGCGCTGGCGGGCATTTTCCCCTTCGCCGGCTTTTGGAGCAAAGACGCCATCCTGGCGGCCGTCGCCGAGAAGAGCCATGCCGGCGACGCCACTTGGCTCTACCTGATCCTCTTCCTGGTCGGCACGCTGACCGCCTTCCTCACGGCCGTCTACACGTTCCGCGCCTTTTTCCTGACTTTCTACGGCCGAGAGCGGCTGGAGCCCGAAGCCGGCAAGCACCTCCACGAGTCGCCGTGGGTGATGACCGGGCCGCTGGCCGTCCTGGCCTTGGGGGCGCTGGCGGTGGGAGGGTATTTCCAATGGAGCGGCGATTTCCTCGACCACAAGGGGTTCTTGCTCCAAACGCCCTCGCTGGCCCCGCTCGTCGAGCAGGAAGAAATGGGGGCGGCCCCCGAGCCCGGCGGGGAAGGTGCCCACTCCTCTTCCGGCCACTTGGCCGTCGCCCTGCTGAGCACCGGCGTGGCCGTGGCGGGCATTGCCGTGGCAGCCCTGCTGTACCTCGGCCGCCCAGCCTGGCTGGAGGCGCTTACCGCACTCATGACGGCCCTGGGGCTCTACGGCCTGTCGAAAAACAAGTTCTACTTCGACGAGATCTACCGGGCACTGGTGGTCGGGCCGCTGGAGCGGCTCGCCGCGGTTCTCGCCTGGCTCGACCAGCACGGCGTGGACGCCCTGGTCGATGCCGTCGGCGCGGTGCCCCGGGCGATCGGCGCCACGTTGCGGCCGCTCCAGGGCGGGCTGGTACAGTTCTACGCGGTGTTGATGATCTTGGGAGTCTTGGCCCTCCTCGGGGCGTTGTTGTTGTGATGCCGGGGCGGAGTTTGGATTTGAGAAGAAGATAGCCGGCGGCAAACTGCCCGAAGATAGCCGGCGGCAAACTGCCCGAAGATAGCCGGCGGCAAACTGCCGCCGGAAAGGCGAGTCGACACACGATGATGGGTGTCCTGCTGTTAACCACGATCTGCCTGCCGCTGGCCGCGGCCCTGCTGCCGGTGGGCCGCTCGGCCATGCGCGGCCTCGCCCTGGGCGCGGCCGGGCTGACGCTGGTCGGCGCCGCCGCGCTGGTGTGGCTCTACCCGGGTGGAACCGAGCCCTTCGCCCCGGTCGACGCCCCCTGGCTGGCGGCCGCCGGCGTGCCGGTCGACGTCCGTTTCAGCATCGCCCTGGACGGGCTGAGCCTGTGGCTCTTCGCCTTGACGGCCCTGCTCGTGCTGGTGTCGGTGCTCATCAGTTGGGAGGCCATCCGCACTCAGGAGTCGCTCTACTACCGGCTGCTGCTGGTGCTGGCGACCGGGATGCTCGGCGTGTTCGCCGCGCGGGACATCATCCTCTTCTACCTGTTCTTCGAGTTCACGCTGGTGCCGCTGTTCTTCCTCATCGGAATTTGGGGGAGCGAGCAGCGGCGCTACGCGGCGATCAAGTTCTTCCTGTTCACCCTGGCCGGCAGCGTGTTGGCCCTGGTGGGGCTGCTGGTAATTGTGCTGTGGTGCTCGCTGGCCCCCCCCGCCCTGCCGAAAATGACGTTCTCGATCGCCGAGCTGACGCGGCACCTGGCCGAGCACCCCATGCCGTGGCGGCTGCAAATGGCCGTGTTCCTGGCGCTGTTTGCGGGCTTTGCGATCAAGGTGCCGCTTGTGCCGCTGCACACGTGGCTGCCACTGGCCCACGTCGAGGCCCCCGCGGCGGGTAGCGTGCTCCTGGCCGGCGTGCTGCTGAAGATCGGCGGCTACGGCTTCGTCCGCTTCAACCTGCCCATGCTCCCCGAGGCCACCGCAGCCTGTACCCCGTGGCTGCTCTGGCTGTCGGTGGCGGGCATCGTCTACGGGGCCCTCGTGGCCCTGGCCCAGACGGACATGAAACGCCTGATCGCCTACTCCAGCGTCAGCCACTTGGGTTTCTGCATGTTGGGCGTCTTCGTCGGCAGCAGCATCGGCATGCAGGGAGGCGTGCTGCAGATGGTCAACCACGGCCTATCGACCGGCGGCCTGTTCGCGCTGGTGGGCATGCTCTACGAGCGGTATCACACCCGGCGGATCGCCGACTACGGGGGCGTTGCCCGCGAAATGCCGCTGGCGGCCTTCTTCATGGTCTTCATGGCGCTGGCGAGCATCGGCCTGCCGGGGCTGAACGGCTTCGTGGGCGAATTCCTGGTGCTGTTGGCGATGTTCCAGCGGGCCTTTGGCGGCGGGACCATGCCCGGCACCCTGTCCGATCCCTGGTTGCCGCAGTATCGCGTGATCACCCTCTTGGCCCTCAGCGGCGTCGTCTTGGGGGCGTGGTACATGCTCTCCCTGGTGCGGCGGGTGTTCTTCGGCCCGCAGAAACCCAGGGAGGCCCCGGCGGTGCGGGACCTCGGCCTGCGGGAAGTCGCCGCCCTGGCGCCCTTGGCCGCCGTGATTGTGTGGATCGGTGTCAGCCCGGCGTTCTTCCTGGACCGCATGGCGCCGACGCTCGGGGAGCTGACACGCGAAACCGCAAGCGGCCCGCCGCCCGAAGTTGCCCACGACCAAGCCCAAGTCTCAAATCTCAAATCCAAAATCTAAAATCCCTAATCCCTAATCCCTAATCCCTAATCCTCCACCCCCCCATGTCCTTCGCCCTGCTCAGCCCCGAGATCGTCCTGGTCGCCGCCGCGGTGGCCGTCTATCTGGGCGGTGCGGCCTATCGCTCGGCCGGGCCGTGGTCGTGGGTCGCCGCGGGGGGGATCGCCCTGGCGGCCCTCGCCTTGGCCTGCCCGGGATGCCCGCCGGGTGACCCCGCCGGCTTCGACCTCCTGGCCCAATACTCCCGCTGGCTGGCCCTGGGGTTGGGGGCCGTCCTGCTGCTGACGGCCTGGCGACCGCCGACCCGGGAACCGGGTGCCCCGACGGGCGGCACGCCGGAGTACTGCGGGTCGCTCCTGCTCTGCGTAGCCGGTCTGATGCTGGCCGCCGGGGCGGGGAACCTCGTCCTGCTGGTGGTCGGCCTGGAGTTGATCTCCATCCCGACCTACATCCTTCTGGCGGTGGGACGTCGCGACCCGGCGGGCCAAGAGGCCGCAACCAAGTATTTCTTCCTCAGCATTCTGGCCTCCGTGGTCTTCCTGTACGGCCTCAGCTTCCTCTACGGCACGACCGGCTCGATGGAACTGGACGTCATCCGTGCCCGCCTGGCGGATCCCGAGACGCTGCCGCCGGGCTTCGAGACGCTGGCCAAGCTGGCGATGGTGCTGGTAGTGGCCGGCCTGTGTTTCCGCGTGACTGCGGTGCCGTTCCACTTCTATGCCCCCGACGTGTACCAGGGCACCAGCCACGCCAATGCCGCGTTCTTGTCGGTGGTGCCGAAGGCGGCCGGCCTGGTGGTGCTGGTGCGGCTCGTGCTGGGGGCGATGCCCGCCATGGCCCCCTACGCCTGGAAGATCGCCTTGGCGCTGGCGGTCCTGTCGATGACGCTGGGCAACCTGTTGGCCCTCTGGCAGGACAACCTGCGGCGGCTGATGGCCTATTCGTCGATTGCCAACGCGGGCTACATGCTCATCGGGTTGTGCGTGGCCCTGGCCGTTCCGGACGCCGGCGGCTGGTGGAACGGCGTGGCGGCGATGCTCTTCTACCTTGGCGTCTACGCGGCGGCCACGCTCGGCCTGTTCGCCGCTCTGGCTTGCTTGGGCGGCCCCCGGCGGCAGATCGACGCGGTGGACGAGTTGGCCGGCCTCGGGCGGACCCACCCCGCATTGGCCGCCGCGGTGGCCGCATGCATGTTCAGCCTCGCCGGACTGCCCCCGGCGGGCGGATTGTGGGGCAAGCTGCTGGTCTTCGGCAGCGCCCTGGCCGCAGAGGCGGGCACCGGCGGGCCCCATCACGCCTGGCTCGTGGCCCTGGCCATCGTCGGCGTGCTGAATGCGGCCATCGGGGCGTACTACTATTTGCGGATCGTCGGCGTGATGTATTTCCGCCCGTCCGCCGGCGAGTTGAAGGCCGAAGGGGGACGCGCCCCGTGGTGGGCCGCCATGGCCTGCGCCCTGGCAGTCCTGGCGGTGGGGGTGTATCCTGGACCGTGGATGCGGGTCTCCACGGCCGCCAGTCAGTGGAGCACAGAGGACGACCAGGGTTTAGCGTTTAGCGGGCGGGCTTGCCCGCCGTGTGGGAGTGGCGGGCAAGCCCGCCCGCTAAACTGTGTCCACCTGCCGCCGTCTGAACCCTTATGTCTCGACGCCGCTACCACACCCCGGAGCTAGCCCGGCTGCTCGAGTCGGCCGCCACGCCGCTCTACGTTCTGGACGCCGAGCTGCGGATCGTCTTCGTCAACGAGGCCTGCCGGCAGTGGCTGGGGCCGGCTGCCGAGGGGCTGGTCGGCCAGCAGTGCGTTTATCACAGCGGGGTGGGGCTGTCGGGGCCCCAGGCCGTGGCCGCAGGCTTGTGTCCGCCGCCCGGGCTGTCCTCCGGCGGCGAGATGACGGCCGAGGTCTCCCGGCCGGCGGACCAGGGGGGCGCGGAGGGGGATCAGGTGTCCCGCCGGGGCCGTTTCGTCCCCCTGGGAACGCGAGACGGCCTGCTGGCGGTCGTAGCGTTCTTGGAGGTGCCCGAGGAAACGCCGTTGGGCGCGGACCTCCCGACCCCGCCACCCGTTTCGCCTGCCGACGAAGAAGACCTGCCGCTGCGCTTGCACGAGCACCTCCGCCGGCTTCGCCGCGAGGTGGTCCTTTCAAAGGGCACCGGCTCGCAGGGCGTCGCCTGCCTGGTCGGGTCCAGCCCGGCGGCTCGCCGGGCCCGTTGCCAGGCGGAGCTGGCGGCCGGCTCGCGGGCGAGCGTGCTGGTGGTGGGCCCACGCGGCAGCGGCCGCCGCCGGCTGGCCGAGGCCATCCATTACGGCGCCAACCCCGAGTCGGCCGGCCCGATCCTGCCGCTGGACTGCTCGCTGCTGGACGCCGAGTCGATCCGCTCGGTCTTGCGGGCGGTACCGGAGGAAAAAGAGGACAGTCCCCATTTGTGCGAAGCACCCTCCGGGCCGTTCCGGCAAATGGGGACTG
>Ga0187848_10002796_pt1 | contig 13391 bp, 10 predicted proteins | sample June2016WEW_4_40_FD_132424 | JGI IMG/M metagenome (GOLD analysis project Ga0187848, IMG submission 132424) | Peatland microbial communities from SPRUCE experiment site at the Marcell Experimental Forest, Minnesota, USA - June2016WEW_4_40 | ecosystem: Environmental > Terrestrial > Soil >... | reverse complement strand
GACCGGTCCAACATTGTTTACCGATTCTGTGGAGTCCGCCCACTGCCCCGCAGTGATTCCTCCACTCCGGGAGAGATCAGCCGAGATCATAGCTGCGCGGTTATCCCGGCGGGGAATGGAATTAACTTTCCGGTTTATTCCCTGATCGGTGGGAAGTGGACCACCTTCCGTGCCTTTGCCGAGCAGGTGGCGGACAAGATTCTCAACCACCTGGCAAGGCCACGCCTGACCAGTTCCGCCGATTTGCCCATTGGCGGCGGCAAGGGCTACCCGCAAACGGCGGCAGAGAAGAGTGCATGGCTGGGTTCCCTGGAGAAAAAGACTCGGCTACCAATCGGGCGTTTGACGGCGTTGCTGGACCGGTATGGGACTCGCGCGGAAGGCCTGGCGCAATTCATCAGTGCTGCGCCTGACCAGCCTCTGCGTTCGTTGCCCGAATACAGCCGGCGCGAAATTCAATTCATAGCGTCGCAGGAGGGCATCGTGCACCTGGATGACCTCATCTTGAGACGGACAATCATGGCTCTCTTGGGTCAATTGAGCCTTGATCTGTTAGAGGAGCTGGCTGTCGTGCTGGCGCCGGTGCTGGAATGGTCGCAGGAAAGAACCCAGCAGGAAATCGAGCGCACGGTAAAACTCTTGAGCGAAGTCCATGGCGTGAAACTTGCGGAAGAGCAGTGACGAGTGACGAGTGACAAGTGACGAGCGCAATTATGAATAGTGAATGGTGAATAGTAAATTGTGGATTGCGGAGGCAGAGTTTGCTTTGCGCGCCGCGCCCAGGGCCTCTGACTGCTACGCTTCCTCAATTCACAATTTACTATTCACTATTCATAATTGCTCCGCCTTGGGCGACGCTTTTCAATGAATCAATGACCCAGTGAATCAATCACTCAATTCCCTCACCCCATCACCAAGCCGCCATTCACGTTGATGACCGCGCCATTAATGTAACTGGCTTCTTCCGAGGCCAGGAACGCTATGGTTGCAGCCACTTCTTCGGCCCGGCCGAAACGCCGCAGGGGAGTCTGGCTGATCCATTCCTGCTCGCGTCCTGCCATACGCTCGAGGAGTAAATCCGTAAGGATACGTCCCGGGGCCACCACGTTTGCCGTGATTCCGTAAGGCCCCAGCTCCTTCGTCAAGGAAAAGGTGAAACCTAGAAGTCCCGATTTCGCTGCCGAGTAGTGCGCATGATTGTTCGACCCGGTGTAAGCCACCTGTGACGAGACATTGATGATCCGTCCCCAGCGGCGTTCTTTCATCGAGGGGATGCACTCACGCGCGTATCGGAAAGCTGCCGTTAAGTTAATAGCCAGAGCTTGTTCCCAATCTTCATCTTTCATATCGACAACAGAAACATCGGTCATCTCGCCGGCGTTGTTCACGAGGATGTCAATCTTCCCCAGCCTCGCCACGGCTTCTTGAACCGATTGCTTAATCGCTCTTGGGTCAAGTACATTGGCTTCGATGGCCAGACCCTGCCCAGCGGATGACTGGATCTGCTCAACCACTTCGTTAGCCTCTTTGATTCGGCTCTGGCAAAGTACGGCTACGGCGGCGCCCTTGGCAGCCAAGGCCAGGCACGTAGCGCGTCCGATGCCTCGCGATCCGCCCGTAATTAAAGCGACGCGGCCCGCAAAGCTTCTGTCCACCGAATTGCTTCTATCCTTGTTGGATAATTCCATTCTCTATACCTCCTGCGGCCAACGGTTCGATTGCACTGCTCAGCCTGACATCCGCACACTCGTCTGCCATGCTATCATTCTGAGCGCAGCGGAGCGAAGAATCTCGCTCTGGACGTTTCTGCCGAGAAACAGCAGGGCGAGATGCTTCGCGGAGTTTACCCTGAGTGTCCATGGGCCTGCGGCCCACCCAAAGAGATGAAAATCGCCCGTGTTGTCACCCCCGCGTAAGCGGGGGTCCACGTCAGTCTACATCGAGCTGGATTCCTCCCGCCATGGCGGGACGGGAATGACCGACATCGGGTGATTTTCGAGAGAGCGAAGCGAACGGGCTCAGCATGACAGTGAGGGGGCGCTCTCCAAGGCGCCGGCGCGTAAATCCATTGCTTTCAACGGATCGATTGCACCGGTCGCGCGCCGACGTCCTGACATCACGGATAGCTGTTTTCGGCTATGCACGCTCAGGATGACAACTTCAAAGGCTTTTTTCAGCAACCCGTTAGAGCTGCCATTTCATCAAAATCATTCCGCAAATGTTCGTATAATTTGCGAAAGATCCTGTAGATGTCCTGATACTTGGAATGATTCTCCAGGTTCGGCTCGAATCGCGTTTTCACTCTTACCATGTCGCGTAAGGCGCGACGGATATCGGGATAAAGACCCAAACCCATGCCGGCCAGGACCGCGTCGCCAAAGGGAGCTCCCACCGGCGCCTCAACCAAGTGAACAGGCATACCCAGGACATCGGCCTTGATTTGATTCCACAGGGCGCTACGCGTGCCGCCACCCACAGAACGAATCTCACTCAGCCGGATACCCGCCCGCCCCGCCACTTCTACATTGTGACACAAAGCAAAGGCCGTACCCTCCAGGATCGCTCTTATCAACGCAGCTTTTGGGGTGGAGAGGGAAAGTCCGAAAAACACGCCTCGAGCATTAGTGTGCCAGAGAGGTGACCGCTCTCCCGCCATGTAAGGCAGGAAAACAACGCCGCAACTCCCAAGCGAAATGTCTGCCGCCTGTTCGGTCAAGAGATCAAATGCATCCGCGTTGAGCCGCGCCGCCCTCTCAACCTCAACTTCTCCCAACTGGTCGCGAAACCATCGCAAGCTGGCGCCGGAGGCAACCATGGCTCCCAGGAGCAAATGGACTCCAGGGATGGCATGAGGCATCGCAATGAAGGCTGCCTCCCTGACCCCGCCCTCATTCGGCATCGTCAGTACTGAGGAGGTCCCCGTCATTTCGACTGCCACACCAGGCTCTACAGCTCCGGCCTCCAGCGCCGCCGCCGCGCTATCGACGGTACCCACCATCACCCGCGTCCCCGGTTGTAGGCCGGTAGCCTCGGCAGCTCTGGGGGTAACCTCTCCATGAAGGCAATGGCCCGCTTTCACCTCGGGAAACTGCACTGGCTCAACGCCACAGGCGTCGCATAACGGTTTATACCATTCCCCACTCGAGTAATCGCGGAGCTGCAACAGAGCGGCGTGCGCCGAATCAAGGCTATAGTCCCCCGTGAGGCGATAGTTAATGTAACCATTGACTTGGACGAATCGCGAAGTCTGTGCCAGGATTTGAGGCTCATGCGTCTTTAACCAAAGCAGCTTGGGCGCGACGTAGAAGGCGTCCGGCCGGTTGCCAGTTACCCGGTAAACCGTTCCCTCCCCTAGAATCTCCTCCAGCCTCTTCGCTTCCTCCTCAGCCCGCCGATCCATCCAAATCATAGCGGGCCGCAGGGGAGTGCCGGTGCGGTTAAGAGGCAGCAAGGCGGGCGCATGCGCACTGACCGCCAAGCCAGCTACCCGCTCTGCGGCCCTCCGCTCTGCGGCCAGGACTTGGCGGGTCGCCTCACAAACTGCTCCCCACCACTCTTCGGGGTCCTGCTCCACCCATCCAGGCCGCACGTGTTGAAGAGCGTATTCGGATCGGCCCATTGCCTTCAGTCGCCCATCGGGGCTCACCAAGGCAGCCTTCGCCCCCGTCGTCCCTACGTCAATCCCCAAAAGCAATTCGTCCAACGAAGCCTCCCTCCTCGAGAGCCATCCGGAAACCCGGCGGGTGGCGCGGACCCGCCGCGGCGGGTCTGCGACCTGTGGGGTCACAGCATCGGGTCCATGGTCAGGAGGGAGGCGTCATTTAAGAAGTAGAATCTCCAACTCGACCACGGCCAGTCTCCTGGCCGCTTCACCAGGCCGCGCTTGACGGGATTGTTGCGCATGTAATTCAATTTCTCTTCCCGCCTCTTGGGGCTCCAGATGTTCATATCATAGAACCGTCGCTGCCGCAGCCGAGGGATGAAAAGATTTTACCTCAGCCTCAAGCGGCATCAGCATGTCGCAGACATCACAAACCGATGTCTGCGCCACCCGCCGCCTTGCCAATCTTTTCGGGTGTGTACCACAACAAGCCCATCCCACCTTCACTTTTCAACAGTCCGTGTTCAACGGAGAAGCTCCTCGGGCCCACGTGCTCCCAGCCGGTCAGGTCTTTTCCGTTGAAGAGTTGTTGCCATTGCTCGGCCAGGGCGCTGCCCGGAAGAAGCGCCAAGGCCAGGGTCAGGATTGCCAGAAGACTTCGTCGATTCATACTTCACCTCCGGGCTCGAATTTCGGTCTCATCAAGCTCGCCATTGTACACAGAAGAGGCGGCATTTTCGAGCCTGCTCTTGTTCACATTTCCGACGGCTCGCGAACGCGGGGAGGGATGCCGCAGGATGCGTGCCGTTGCTCTCGCGCAGACTGGTCTTGCTTATCATTGCCACGGCCACGCGACAGGATGGGCTCGGGGTTCTACACACTCAGTTCTGCTGAAGCAGTTTTACAGAAACAGCTTGACTTTAGGCCGTTTTCTATTTACTATGCATACACGCAGTTGAAACGTAACTGCTGCAGAAAGGGCAGTCCGCACAGAAATTGTTTACCCGTTCCCGTGGTTGGGGTAGGCCGGTTGGATCGGCGCCCCACTGGGTGTCGTCCCTCTCAAAGGGAACGACAGTTGGCGCGCAAGGCAGGTGCCAGCTCGGTTGACATCGCGGCGCCGCCCCCCCGCGCGTGGGGTTTCCCTTGGCGTAGGGACGGGCCGGAAGGCTGCACGCCGTAGCTTGCTCCGGATCGAGAGACGGTCTCTCCCAGTCGCCTACCGCCGACGTCAGCGGACGGAAGATGCATAGTTCCGCACCGATCTCATCGCCGGGGTGGGCTGAGGAACGGTGGCGCACGATCGGGTACAAAGAAGCGCGGACTGACTTCACATCCAGAAAAAGGAGACTTAGATGACCGACATACCGAGCAATGAAACTGTGCGGGGGGGGGCGCTCGTTCCTGTGATAGGCAAGCTGCCGCCCCTCAGTTCCAAAAACCTCAATCGACTTGCCGTATTCTTGGTGCAGGGCAATAAAGTCCTAAGCGAAACCCCCGTGAAAGCGAATGGTACTTTCCAGTTGCACGTAGTTCCGCAGTTGGCGCGCGACCCGAGCGTCTATGCGGTGTTGGGGCCCAAGGGCCTGGATCCTCAGTCGTTAGCTGCTCACGCGGATTTGCCCCGGCTTTCCCTCGCCAGCGCGCGCGGGCATGAGAAAGGCGCGGTGTCACTCGACTTTGCCGAACTCAACATCGATGATGAGTTCATCGACATCTGGTGGATCTGGTGCCGGGAATACACGGTCTCGGGAGCGCTCGATACCTCTGCGAATTGCCCCGTGCCTGGCGCCCAAGTGACGGTCTACAACGTCACGACCGGCGTTAGCGGGCTTGTGGCTACTCCGATTGTCACCGTGCCGACAGACCCCAGCGGGAACTTTTCCGCGAGCTTCAACTGGTGCTCGCGCCTGTGCCTTTGGCCGTGCTGGCCCTGGTGGTGGCGCTGCTGGCCGTGGTGGTGGGAACTGGACATCTTGGCGGTGATCGAGAACATCGAGCGCCAGCTCCAGGTAAAGGCGTCCGCGCCCTCCGTCAAGCTGCAATTCCCCAACGTCGCACCCTTGCGACAGCCTGATGGCGCCGACCTAATAACCGGCCAGGGGTTCGCCAGCGCGCGCGCCGGTACGGCACTGAAGCCCGACGCGGCCCGTACGGCGTTGATTGCTTCCAAGTTTGCGGATGTACGTATTCGCGAGTACTTCCCCTGGTGGTGGTGGTGCTGCGACAATCCCAACATTCTCTTCAGCGCAACTCAGGGGGCAAACACCATCCTCGACGAAGATCCGAACACCAGTACTCGGTGGTGCTTCGACAGCGGCCAGTCGGTCACTCTGGTGGGCAATAACCTGAGCATTGGGGCTTGTCCTATCACCGAGGTCCCAGAGGGATTCACTTGGACATCGGTGGGCGGGGGGCCGCCAACCCAGGTGCTGGTCCCGGACATCACCCTGGGCTACGCCAATGGCACCGCGGGCAACGACGCCAGCAACATGGCCTTCGCCGGGACGCTGAATCTCTATGGCGCGATAGGCTCCAATATCGCGTTCTATCAGGTCCTTGCAGGCCAATGGGATGGCAACGGCAACCCTGCGCGTGGAGGCACGGCGCCGGTCACTTCCCAGCCGCTCGGGTTTTCGGCTCAACTGATCTCCAACGTGTCCATCTACAGAGGCGCCACGATGACTGTGGAGACGGATGCGGTCATCCTGGGGCCGTGCAGCTTCAATGGGAACGATCACCTCTACATGACCCAAAACCAGCGCCCGAACGCGCCGGCCGCCGTCACTGCCCAGATTGGCGCTTTCCCGACCGTCAATACCGGTGCCGGAGACTTCATTATCGGCTGGTCGGATATCGGACTGGTGCTCAGCGCCCCGGCGTCGGCCTTGATCGGCGGGGCGCCCACGGGCGGCGTCAGCCTCTCGATTGCCGCCTATGATATCAGCGGCAACCCCGTGTCGCTGGTCACCGACATCCCGCTCACGCTGATGATTGATACGACCGGCTTTACCCCCACAATCGACAGCTACGCGGTCTACAACGGGGACGGCACACCGGCCACTGAAACCCCGGCGTCGAGCCTCGTCTGCCCATCGTACCAGATCACGCCAGGCGGGTACGTGCTGCTGCACGTCACTGTCGACGATCCAAACGGGCATCTCTTCCAGTACCAGATCGAGACCCAATATGGCAATGGATCGCTTGCTGCCCCTACCACGAATCCTTTGTATCGCGGTTATGCGCAGAACCCGTCGACGTTCACACCACCCTCGCCTCCAACCCAGCTCTACGGCGTCGACGCGGGCTACGGCGTGCCAAACGCCCAGCCGCCCGTGGCGCCGCCACCCACGCCCGCTCCCACGAATTGGACTTTCGTCGGCGGTGGGGACACGATTCAAATCATGATTCCACAGAGCTGCTGCTATGACTTTCAGTTGTGGGCTGGCAAACGGATCACCGATGGTACGACCTTCGTCTGCACGTGGGGTAATCCCGCGTACCAGACGGTGAATATTACCGTCGTCGTCCCCCCTGCGTCGTAGTCTCCCGTGGGTGCTTTCACCGGCGGCTTGCATCCGCCGGCAAAGAGGCGGCGGGCCGGTCGGTGGTAACCCGGCTCGCCGCTTCACGTCCTGGGGAGCAAATGAGATAGCAATGCGCTACTATTGGGTGGTGCTCGGCATTCTTACGGTCTGGCGCGTAACACACCTGCTCAACGCTGAAGATGGGCCGTGGGATTTGCTGGTCCGTTTCCGGCGGCGCGTTGGAACAGGCTTCTGGGGCAAACTCCTCGATTGCTTTCTTTGTTTGAGCGTCTGGGTGTCCGCGCCTTTGGCGGTACTGCTTGGGAGCCGATGGAAAGAGCGGCTCCTTTTGTGGCCGGCGCTGTCCGCCGGGGCGATCCTGCTGGAACGTCTGACAGGGAAAGAGCAGGCAGCGCCGCCGGCCCTTTATTTTGAAGAACCGGAGAATCCCCATGTGTTGCGGCAAGAACCGACAACAGTTCCTCGGGAATCTGATCGCGGCGCCACGGGGCGCGGCAACGGCGAGCCCTCTGAGAGCTAGACCAGCGTATGTGGCCCCGCGCACCCCGGCGCCCGGTCTCTCGACCCCGGCGCTGGCGCAGCCATCCCGAGGGCCGGCGCGAAGCATGCCCTCCCGCGTTGTGCCGTACGCACCGCAGTTTGAATACATCGGCCGCACCGCGCTCACCGTGGCAGGACCGGTGACCCGCCAAGCCTACTATTTCGATCGACCCGGCGCGCGGCTAGCGGTGGATCCGCGCGACAGCCCTTGGCTGATGTCCGTTCCCCACTTGAGGCCGGTAACCCGCCGTTGAGCGGATCGCCGCCACGCTGGTAAGGGCTTGCGGGTGGCGCAGACATCGTTTGTTGATGTCTGCGACCTGTGGGTCACAGCATCGGGTCCATGGTCAGGAGCGAGGCGTCATTTAAGAAGTAGAATCTTCCCGCCGCGGCGGGACCACGGCCAGTCTCCTGGCCGCTTCACTAGGCCGCGCTTGACGGGATTGTTGCGCATGTAATTCAATTTCTCGTCCCGCCTCTTGGGGCTCCAGATGTTCATATCATAGAACCGTCGCTGCCGCAGCCGGGGGATGAAAAGATTTTACCTCAGCCTCAAGCGGCATCAGCATGTCGCAGACATCACAAACCGATGTTTGCGCCACCTGCCCGAAAAAGGGGTTTGTGGATGGGTTTCTAGTGGTTGTGTTCGCAAATGTTGCTAAATCCAAACGCTCAGGGCAGCTTTGGGCCGCGTGTCGGAGAGTGCGGACCAGCACCACCCCCTGACCCCCTCCTCAACTGAGGAGGGGAGAACAGCATCGCTAGCCTTCAACACTTGCCATTGTCAATCGAACCATCGGCTGGCCGTGCAGCCTGCCCCGTGAAACACAACCGAGATATATCATCCGTGCTAAAATCATAGTTCGGATTCGGGGCGCGAGGTCGAAGGCTCGAGGCCCGCCGCCCCGATATTTTTTTCTCCGGGAAGACTGTTTGCAATGAAGCAAATCCTTTTGACCAATGACGACGGGATCCAGGCGCCGGGGCTGAAGTCTCTGGAAGAGAGCTTGGCGTCGTTAGGCGAAGTCACCGTGGTAGCGCCGGACAGGGAGATGAGCGGCGCCAGCCAGTCCATCAGCGTGCATGCGCCGCTGCGCGTTCGTCAGCTTGATGAGCGGCACTACGCTGTTTCAGGCACGCCCGCTGACACTGTCATTATCGCTCTCTACCACCTCCTTCCGCAGAAACCCGATCTTGTGGTTTCCGGCATCAACCCGGGCGGCAACCTGGGGGAAAGCGTGGTTTACTCGGGTACCGTGGCGGCAGCCATGGAGGCTGTGCTGCACGGTGTGCCGTCGATCGCAATATCCCTGGCCACGCGCAAGCACCTGGATTTTTCCAGCGCCGCCACATTCGCCGCCCAACTGGCTGCAAAGGTCCTGGAGGAAGGCTTGCCCGAAGGCGTGATGCTTAACGTGAACGTCCCGCGCGGCGAAGTGTGCGGCGTACGTCTGACGCGCCAAAGCCAGAAGATTTCGCAGAACCTGGTGCTGGAAAAGAAGGACCCGCGCGGCCGCCCCTATTATTGGCTTGATGAAACAGTGGAACTTAGTGAGGCTGAGCCGGATTCCGACTATGCCGCCATCCTCGCCCACGAGGTTTCCGTTACCCCCCTGCACGTTGACCGCACGCATTACCCCAGCCTCAATCACCTTTCCCGCTGGCTGCCCGCTTTACAGGTGACCGTGAGCAGGTAGCGTGGGCTTATTTTTTTTGACAACAGCAACCCTCGGGAAATAGAATTGGTATTTTAAGGGGATTTCGAGACACCAACTCAAAAGATGATTGTTTGCTGCAACGCGTGATCCGAACGTTGCCCAGGTCGCAGGAAGGCTGACCGACTGCGCAGCATGGACGGCTTTAATCTGTTGGGGCTTCCTCCATGGCCCAGATTTTTCATCGCAGCACCAATACAATTTCGCGGGTGAGTATCTATGGGGCGGTATTTATCGCCGCCGCTCTCGGCTACCTTGGTTGGGCCATCACCCAATCACCTTACTTCACCGACGTCAGCGTAGCCCGGCAACAGCCTGTACCTTTCAGCCACAAGCATCACGTGACCGATGACGGGATTGATTGCCGCTACTGTCACACTTCAGTCGAGAAATCATCCTTCGCCGGCCTTCCCTCAACCCATATCTGCATGAGCTGTCACTCGAAGTTATGGCTTAACAGCCCGATGCTGGAACCCGTGCGCATGAGTTATCAGACCGACAAGTCACTCGAGTGGACGCGAGTCAACGCGCTTCCCGACTTTGCGTATTTTGACCACAGTATTCACATCCATAAGGGCGTTGGCTGCACCACCTGCCATGGCCCGGTTGGAGACATGCCTCTCACCTGGCGAGCCAACACGCTTTACATGCGCTGGTGTCTTGATTGCCATAAACACCCGGAGCGTTACGTCAGGCGACGCGAGGATGTTTTCAAGGCCGATTACAAACCACCCCAAGACCAGCTCGCCCTGGGGCGACAACTGGTGAAGGAATACAAGATTGGGGATGCGAGGCAACTGACCGACTGTTACACATGCCACAGGTAAGCTGCAATGGCGGGAAAAGTTAATGGCCGATAGAGAGAACACAAGGCGGGCTGACGATCTGGTCAAGCACGTAGCGCCGGTCCCGCGCACGGCGGGACCGGCATCTGCCGCCCCTTCTCCCGCGACTGCGGGATCAGGGCAGGCTCTAAAGGGCGGCGCTACGCCACCCGCGAATGACGCCAAGAAGCGGTTTTGGCGCGGCCTGGACGAGCTGGCGGAGACTGTCGAGTACAAGAATTTCCTTCGTCATGAGTACCCGTACGGGGCCGTCAGCGAAGTCAACACCCTCGGACGCCGCGATGTTCTCAAGCTGATGGCCGCGTCCGCTGCTTTTGCGGGCCTTACCGCGTGCACGAAGCTCCCCACCGAAAAAATCGTCCCTTACGCTCAACAGGCGCCTGAGGAATTCATTCCGGGCAAGCCGTTGTTCTACGCTACTGCTATGCCTTTCGGTGGTGTGGGCACGGGACTGCTGGTGGAAAACCACATGGGCCGCCCAACGAAGGTCGAGGGGAATCCCGGGCATCCCGCCAGCCTTGGGGCCGCCGATATCTTTGCGCAAGCTTCAGTACTCGATCTCTACGATCCGGACCGCTCGCAGGTGGCCGTCCGCAATGGCCGGATTGGAAGTTGGAGCGCCTTCCTCACGGCGGTAGAGGAGCTCCGATTGCAGCTCGCCGCCAACAAGGGAGCAGGGTTCCGGCTGTTGACGGAGACCGTCACTTCGCCGGCGCTCGCCGACCAAATTCATTCTCTGCTGGCTCAATTCCCATCCGCAAAATGGCACCAGTTTGAGCCCTGCGGCCGCGACGCTGCGCGCGAGGGCTCGCGCCTGGCTTTCGGTGAGTACATCAACACGGTCCATAGATTTGACCAGCCAGACGTAGTCCTTTCTCTTGATTCCGACTTTCTCTCCTCAGGGCCGGGCAGTCTGCGTTACGCGCATGACCTTGCCGGCAAGCGACGGATTTCCGACCGCCAATCGACGATGAACCGGCTGTACGTTGTGGAGAGCACGCCGTCGGCTACCGGAGCCATGGCAGACCATCGGCTGCCCTTACGCGCTTCGGACGTGGAAGCTTTTGCCTGCGTGGTAGCGGAAGGGCTGGGAGTTAAAGCGCTGTCGGGAGCGCAGCCAAGGTTCTCAAGCCTTCCTGCCGATTGGCTCCCCGCGCTCATCCGTGATCTTCAGAATCACCGCGGGGTGAGTTTGGTGGTCGCAGGCGATCAGCAGCCGCCCGTCGTGCACGCGCTGGCGCACGCCATGAATGAAGCGCTGGGGAACGTGGGCAAGACCGTTTACTACACGGCGCCCCTCGAGGCAAACCCGGTCAATCAAATCCAATCCCTGCGCGAGCTGGTTTCAGAGATCGAAGCCGGCCAAGTCGATGTGCTGTTGATGCTGGGCGGCAACCCGGTTTTCACTGCGCCTGCGGACATGCAATTTCGAGAGAAGCTTCTCCAGGTTGGCCTGCGAATCCATCTCGGGCAGCACGAAGACGAGACCGCTGAACTCTGCCATTGGCACATCCCCGAAGCACATTATCTCGAGTCGTGGGGCGATGTCCGGGCCTTCGACGGGACCGTAAGTATCATCCAGCCGCTCATCGCCCCACTTTACGAGGGCAAGTCCCCGCACGAGCTGCTTTCGGTGCTCCAAGGCGAGGCAGGCCGGCAAGCCCACGCCGTTCTCCAGGACTACTGGAAGCGCCAGACGCCCGGTGCGAATTTTGAAGCGACCTGGAAATCCTGGCTCAACGACGGAGTAGTTGCGGGGACAGCTTTGCCTCCCAAGCCAGTGAAGCTCGTGCCCGATTTCCACGCACGGCTCTCTCAGAACGCAGTCGCCGGCCACAGTCAGAGCCGCGGCCTTGAAATCATCTTCCGGCCAGACCCCACAATTTGGGACGGGCAGTTTGCTAACAATGGCTGGCTCCAGGAATTGCCGAAGCCCCTGACCAAGCTCACCTGGGATAACGCCGCCATGCTCAGCCTCGCCACCGCGGGGCGCCTTGGGGTGAAGAACGGGGAGGTGGTGAAACTCCGCTTCGATGGTCGCGAGGTTCAAGCCCCTATCTGGGTCATGCCGGGTCACGCGGATGAGTCTGTCACGGCGCACCTGGGCTACGGGCGAAGGCGGGCGGGTAAGGTGGGCTCGGGGATCGGGTTCAACGCCTACGCGATTCGCCCCTCGAGTGCGCCATGGTTTGGCTCCGGGCTTGAAATCGCGAAGACGGGCGACCTGTACAGTCTGGCGACCACGCAGCATCACCACATCATCACCGGCCAGAACCAGAAGAAAGAAGAAGAGGAAAGCGTTGCGGCGGGCCGGCGAGACCTTGTGAGGGTTGCCGCAATCGAGGAGTTTCGGAAGAACCCGGATTTTGCCAAGGACTCGGAGGAACGGACCACGCATGCTCCCTCGCTTTATCCCGGCTTTAAGGACGAGGGATACTCCTGGGGCATGGCGATCGATCTGAACAACTGCACCGGCTGCAATGCCTGTGTGATGGCATGCCAGTCTGAAAACAACATCCCCGTGGTCGGCAAGGAGCAGGTGGCGCGGGGCCGCGAGATGCACTGGATCCGGGTGGATACCTACTTCCGCGGGGCTCTGGAGAATCCGGAGACTTACAACGAAATCGTGCTGTGCATGCAGTGCGAGAATGCTCCCTGCGAATCCGTCTGCCCTGTGGGCGCCACGGTCCACAGCCCCGAGGGCCTCAATGAAATGGTTTACAACCGCTGCGTGGGCACGCGGTATTGTTCCAACAACTGCCCCTACAAGGTAAGGCGCTTCAACTTCAAACTCTTTCAGGATTGGACGACACCCAGTTTGGTCCCTATGCGGAATCCGAACGTGACGGTCCGGAGCCGGGGAGTGATGGAGAAATGCACCTATTGCATCCAGCGCATCAATGCAAGAAAGATTGAGGCGGAAGAGCAGAATCGCGAAGTGCGCGATGGGGAGATTCTCACGGCGTGCCAGCAAACCTGCCCGACGCAGGCCATTGTTTTCGGAAACATCAAAGATCCCAACAGCCGCGTATCCAAGCTGAGAGCGCAATCCAGAAACTACGCGCTGTTGACGGATTTGAACACGCGACCACGGACCACTTATTTGGCCAGGCTGCGAAACCCCAACCCGGAGATCAAGGAG
>Ga0187848_10002795_pt1 | contig 13394 bp, 7 predicted proteins | sample June2016WEW_4_40_FD_132424 | JGI IMG/M metagenome (GOLD analysis project Ga0187848, IMG submission 132424) | Peatland microbial communities from SPRUCE experiment site at the Marcell Experimental Forest, Minnesota, USA - June2016WEW_4_40 | ecosystem: Environmental > Terrestrial > Soil > Wetlands... | reverse complement strand
TGCTCAACTTGTCGCTGTTGGAATCGCGCTTACGGCGGTGGCCGCCGTTCAGGCGCAAACCAGAGTCCTGACCGCCGACGTGCCGTTCAGCTTCCATGTGGGCTCCACGGTGATGCCGCAGGGCGCTTACAGTGTCAATGAAACTCCGGACGGCGTAGTAGCCTGGATCAAGCCGCAGCAGCAGGCCGCCAAACCGGTACTGACCTACAACGCCGTCGGCAAGGATCGAACGGAACCGGTGCTGGTGTTCCACCGCGTCGGCCAAGAATATTTCCTGGCCGAGATCTGGGCGGGCAATAGACTGACCGGGCGGGCACTCCCCCGTTCGCCGCTGGAAAAGGAACTGGCGCAAAGCGCGGCGGCCCCGTCTCTGGCGGTGGTCCGTGTCGCTCTGCACCGCTAACCGACGGCGGCGATGGCCTTCCCATCACGCGTCCATCGCCGCCACGGTTTGGAAGAGTTTAGGATGCTGCCACTCAGGGCGCGGGATCGCCTCTGCCTCTCAGACGCGATCTCGCTTTTTTCCGGGACGCAAGGCAGAGGCGACGTGCATTCCGCCACGGCGGCTTTGCAAACGCTGCCGACCAGGGAGGCGCTATCCCAACCAACGCCGGGTTGCGCCGAACTTCCGGATGCCCGATCAACCGGACGGAGCTGGAAAGACAACGCCGATCCTAATGTAGTGCGTCATGCAGAGTAACGATTATCTTTTGGGGCCGCGAGACGACCTGCGAGGGCTTCGCCCCTTCAATTAGGGCAAGCTAAAGCATGCCCCACCCGGTGCGGGAGTCTCCCGGGGTGGGGCATGCTCTAGCTTGCCCTAATTGCACTCCAGAATTGGATTGAGCCTGAAATAACCTTCGGGATTTCGGTGTGAGCTTCTCGTACAGCACCACGCCGAAGGCCCAGATGGCGCGCGCTGTCCACCTGTTTGCTCCTCGCTTGCTCGGGGGTTCCCGGAATCACTCCGGCCTGGGTCGGGGCCAAGCTGATGGTTCGCCGGCGTGCGGGGGCGTGCGCGGGGGGCGTGCGGGGGACGGCGTGGCCTGAGCCCTTCGCATTTTGCCGAAAACTGTCAGAGCGCTCCGCTCAAATTGAGATTTTCGGTCTCCTGGAGCCACTCATCAGGCGTATGCCTCGTAACGCGCGATGTGGTGTGGAAGATCTGGCTTACCATGTGACCCGGCGCGGATCGAACCGCCGGAGGGTATTTTCATCGGCTGGCGACCGTCGGACCTACCTCGGCTTGGCACGGGAAAGCCTGGCGGACGCGGGGGTTCGGGTGCTTGCCTATTGCTTGATGACCAATCACACGCACTGAGTGGTGGCGCCGGAGCGCGACGACTCGCTGGCGACGCTGTTCCGCCCCGTGCATGGGCGGTATGCGCAAGCCTGGAACGCAAGCCGCCAACGCAGCGGGCACCTGTGGCAGAACCGCTGCTTCTCCTGCCCGCTGGCGGAAGACCACCTCTGGACCGCGCTCCGCTACGTGGAACAGAATCCGGTGCGGGCATTGCTGGCCTCGCCCGAGGAATATCCGGCGTCCAGCGCGGGCGCATTTGACCGGCAAACCGGAAAGGCCGCAAGTGCTGGACTGTGAATTCTGGGAAGCCTGCGGAGGTGTAGAGAGCTGGCGGCAGATGCACCAGGCAACCGAAGAGCCACGCATCACTCACCTGCTCCGGCGCTGCACCTACGCGGGGCGGCCGTTCGGAGCGGCGGAGTTCGTGGACCGGATCGAGTCTCAAATTAGCCGTAAGTGGCGACGGCCGAAGCTGGCCGTGCTGGCGTGAAATTCGAAAAGGGGACGGAGCGCTCCGTCCACTTAGCGCGAATTATGAATGGCTCAGACCATGCTGTCCACGATGCCCCACGATGCCGTCATTATGGATGTCCCCGGTTTCCCCGCGTATCGGACATGATTACCTCCCGTGTTGGACGTGGAAACGGGCCACGTTCGTTTGGAGTTGCTCAGCTAACCCGGAAAGCTCGATAGCGCTGGATCGAACCTGCTCGCTGCCGTCCGCCATCTGCCTGGCCGCATGATCGACGCCAGCAATCTCCCTGGCAATGTCCTGACTGGCCTGCGAGTTCTCCGACACACGCAGATTGGCATCCCGCACGCCGGTCGACGCCTCGCCAATGTTCCGCGCGATATCCTTGGTGACCGTGGCCTGCTCCTCGATGGCCGCCGCAATCGAGGACACGATGGCGCCGACCTCGTGAATGACTTGCGAGACCTTCTCGATTTCGGAAATGCCTCCGGCCGTAGAGGACTGCACACCCGCAATCCGGGCCTTGATGTCTTCCGTGGCGGCCGCCGTCTGCTGAGCCAACTCCTTGATCTCGTTGGCCACCACGGCGAAGCCTTTGCCGGCGGAGCCCGCCCGCGCCGCCTCGATGGTGGCGTTGAGCGCCAGCAGGTTGGTCTGCGAGGAAATCTCGGTAATGGTATCGGTGACTTTGCCGATCTCGCGCGCGGCCTGGCCGAGGTGGCTCATCTGCTCATTGATGCGGGCTGCCTGGCGCGTGGCCTCTTCGGTGATGCGGCGGGCCTTCTCCGAATTCCCGGCGATCTCGCCGATGGTGGCGGTCATCTGCTCGGTAGCAGTCGCTACGGTCGCCAGTTTGACGGTAGTCTGTTCCATCCCGGCTGCCACGGACACGACGTTGGTCGTCATCTTCTCGGCGGCCGCGGCCACCGAGTGGGCCTTTTCCGAGGCCTCCCGCGAGCCATCCGACATCTGCCCCGAATTGGCGGACAACAGCGCCGACGAGGAGGACAGCACCTGGATTCCCCCGGTGAGGCCCCCGAGAAGCTCGCGCAGGCTGGCGGACATGGTCTGCATGGCCTTGGATAATAGGCCGATTTCGTCGGCGCGCTTCAGGTACTCGCTCTCTACATCGCGCGAAACATCGCCGCGGGCGACCTCCTCCAGGTGGCTGACCGCCCCAGTAAGCGGCTTGGTGATGCTGCGGGTGACCGCCATGCCCAAAACGATGGAAATCGCCAGCGCCAGGAGCGAAAGGATCGCCACGGGAATGGGGATGCCGTTCTTCAGTGCACTGGCGTGCTCTTTTCGTTTATTCAGCCGCGGCTGCTGCCAACTCAGATAGTCTCTGAGCGCATGATCGAGGGGACCAATGTTCGGGATGCTCTCCTCCCGGTAGAGCGTGGCGGCCTCCGCGGTCTTCCCGGCCTGGCCCAGTTCCAATACCTTGAGGTTCGTCGCGAGCCAGCCCGAACCCACATTCTCGAGTGCGGCTACCAACTTCTGACCTTCCGGGGTGATTTCGTGCGCCTTCAAGTCGCTTAACAGGGCCAAGCAATCCTTGGCTACGGTGGCCTGGTTCTCGCGGCTACCGCCCGTGCTCTCTCCGTGGCAGAGCGCGCATTGCCGGCTCAAGGTGATGTGACCGACGACCGAGTTGACTCGCCCCAGACCACTGGCAATGCGCTGCGCGCTCATCATTTTGTCGGCCTCAGCCTGCTCCTGATCGACCGCGTTCGAAATGGCGGCCAGGGCCCATAAGCTGAGGACTCCCAGGCATACGATTGGTCCGATTCCGCTGCCCGCGAGGAGCGCGAGTTTCCTTCCAATCTTCAAATTCGCGAGCATTTTCGACATGATGTGTTCGTCCTCCGACTCTTTTGCCGGCGCTCACGGACGGTTTCGCGGATGTGATGCACGCGCACCCGCGCCAGGACCTCTTCTTCGTGGACGGGTTTCGCGACGTGGTCCACGCCTCCGATCTTCAATCCGGCGACCTTGTTCCGCACGTCATCCACAGCGGGCAGGAAGATGATGGGGATATCGGTTGACCTGGCAAACGCGCAGGCAGATTCCAGTCGCTCGATGTGGAGAGCCTCGTTCCTTCCGACATTCTCCGTATGTATCGGCGGATGCCCGGGTTTTCTTTAATTGTTCTGGCGGCAGAGGGAGCGGTTGCCTGCACCCAGTCGTAGCCTCAGGGACAGCGCTGCAGCCCCGCCATGGTTGTTGAAAAGCGGGGGCTGACCGCCGCCCGCTTCCGGCTTACGCGGCAGTCCACCCCCCGTCGATCACGGGCAGCGAGCCGGTGACGAACGCCGCTTCGTCGGAACAAAGATATAGCGCGAGATAGGCGACTTCCTCCGGCCGGCCCATGCGGCCAACCGGCTGGCGCTGGTGCAATTCGGCACGCACCTTCTCTTTCTCGTGCTTGTGAAACTTTTCCAGGTACGCTTCCACGAACGGCGTTTCCACCGTTCCCGGACAAATCCCGTTGACGCGTAGACGCCCCGCGTAGTCCACTGCCAACTGCCGGGTCATGGCCAGCACCGCGCCTTTGGTGGCGCAATAGGCGAAGCGCCGCTTGATCCCGACTAATCCGGCCACCGACCCGATATTCACGATGGCGCCCTTTGCCGGCGCCGCGCTCGCCAGCAGTTTGGGAATCGCCGCCCGCGTGACCAGATACATGCCATGCACATTCACCCGAAACAGACGTTCGAAATCGGCCGGCGCGGTTTCTTCCACCCCACCCACCAGCCCGATTCCGGCATTGTTGATCAGAATATCCAGCGCGGGCAGCGGTTCAACCGCGGCTTGGACCGCGGCCTCATCGGTGATGTCGAGGGTCAGGGCTGTCGCGCCCGCGAGTTCCCCGGCCAGAGCTTCGGCCCTTGCGCCATCGATGTCCGCAACGATTACCGCCGCGCCAGCGGCTGCCAGCGTCCGGCACGTAGCCGCGCCAATGCCGCTCGCCCCTCCCGTAATCAGAGCGACACGGCCATCCAAACGAAACGGGGTTGCCATTCCCCGAATTCTATCCCGCCACGCCGTCTCCCGCCATCCGGACTAAAGGTTTCACCTCACTGCGCCGATCTTACCAATGAGAACCGAGGCTCGTGGAAAAGGAACTGCAAGTCCTGGTGGTGGATTCCCAAGCGGATTCCGCCAGCACCCAAAAAATGCTGGCCGACGAAGGCGCGGCATTCGGCAGCCGCTCGGCCGCTTCTCTGCTGGAGGCGTTGAACATCCTCGCCGGGCGCGGCTTCGACGTGATCGTCTCCGAGCTGAACCTGCCGGATAGCCAGGGGCTCGCTACCTTCGAAGCCCTTCGCCTCCACACGCGCGACATTCCGATTGTGGTGATGACCACGGCAGCCAACGAACAACTGGCTTTCTCGGCGGTGGAACACGGCGCGCAGGATTACCTGATCAAAGGTCGAGTCACTACCGCGGCCCTGACGCGGGTGCTTCGCTACGCTGTGGCCCGCCACAAAGGCACCCATAGAGACTCTGGCGCCGGTCAAAGCGCCGGCAGAACCATCGGTGTCTTGGGCGCAAAAGGCGGAGTTGGCGCCACCACCATTGCCGCCCACCTTACCCTCGGCCTTCGGGAGCAAGTTCTTCGGGAGGAAGCCGCGCGCGAGCAGCCCGTTGGGGAACCAGCCGCGCCGGAGCAAGGGGAACAAAAAGTCCTCCTGATCGACCTGGACGCCAATTCGTCCTCCACCTCGTTCCTCTTCCAAACCAAACCGGAATTCACCCTGGCCGATGCCGCCACCAATCTGCATCGCCTCGACCGCGAATTCTGGGCCGGAATCGTGTCGGAAACCAAGTACGGCGTGGACCTGCTGAATCCTCCCGGCAGCCAGGGGTATACCGAAATGCCCGCGGCCGAGCGGGTTCGCCACGTCGTGCGTTTTGCCCGAAACCTGTATTCGCTGGTGGTAGTGGATCTGGGCGCACCGAGCGCGCTGGCATTGGAGGTGATCCAGGAAATTCAGAACGTCGTGCTGGTTGTGTCCCCTCTTCTAATGGAAATGCTGGAGGCACGCCGGGCTCTCACGAAACTGGCTGAAATGGGCGTGCCTCCGGACCGCATCCACCTTGTTTGGAATCGCACTGCGCGTCAACAGACGGGCGCCATTCGCGTGTTTGAGAAGGCCATCGGCCGCACCGCTGTCCGCACCATCGCGGACTGTTCGGCGGAGATCGAATCGAAATTCAGCGACGGGCGATTTCTCGACTCCAGCCTGCCGTTACGGAAAGAGACGGCGCAGTTGGCGGCCCACCTTCTGGGCCGAGACGCTGGCCGAACACCGCGTTCCCTGATGGTCCTGCTGGGACAGGTGACGTCGCACGTGGCGCCGCGGAGAGACAAGACTGCACAGCCTCCAGTGCCTGGCTGACTGGCCGGCCAGCTTCCATCCAAACGCGAGGTCGCATTGCCAAGCCCTAACCAGTCTGCCGAGGCTTTGACCGCTACCCAGATCCTTGATACAGTAGGGAAGATCCCGGAGCCGGAAGCTCGCGCGATGTACCAGCTCGACCTCGCACCTGACGAAAGCTTGGCGGCCCGGTTGCGCAGAAAACCGTTGCCGCTACCCTTGGCCCTGCGGTTTGCCACGGGTATCGCCTCGGAATTGCGCGATCTGCATGCCGCGGGGCGCGCTCACGGTGCGCTCGATCTGGAATCTTTGCGCCTGTCCCGTTCGGGCATCTCCATTGGCGAGGCCCGAGGCGGCAGGGACAAAGCCAGTATGGCCAGGGATATCGAGGGTTACGGGAAAATCCTGAACTGGATGTTGACCGGCAACCCCGAACCGCACCCTACCGTTGTGGTGCTTCGCAGACGCCAAAGCCCCGAGGCCTTGCGCGTCGCGGCGCTCGATCTTGCCCGTAAATGTCTCTCCGGCCGGCCTGGGATGCAGCGCGTAGTTACCGAGGTCCGTCTGCTCTCGGTGCTGGCGCGCCAGATTTCCGAAGCGCCGCTCAAGGTCTCACCGCCCGTCAGGCCCGCGGCGGATTGGGAAGTGGTCTCCATGGAGCCGGCCAGCGGTCCAGGATCCGCGCCGCTGCCCTCGCCCGGGGGTCGGAAATGCCCACGCTGCGGGTGTGTCTGGGTCCACCTTTCGCGTCCGCGGACTGGCTCGGATTCCTTGCTGATAAGTCTTCACTGCCCGATCTATCGTTGTCCGGTTTGCCTGCATCGCTATGCCGTCGTTCTGGGTATGCGGATCGCGCGTCCGGCGGCTGGCAGTTAATTCCTGCCGCAGACTGCCAACTCCAGGAAATCGCGCGTTTTTCTACCTTTGTCCCACCCCCTGGCTCTTTTGGCCCTGCCTCCTTGGGTTCGGAAGTGATATTGTGTTGGTCACAGGCTGACCTTGTAAGTACTCAGAACTCGGCCTAAGGAGCAAATTATGGCAACTGTTAGCGCTCCCCAGAGGGAGATTCGGGCCGCTGTGTCAGCGACCAAACTGCTCATCAATAACCAGTGGGTAGATAGCGCGTCCGGGAAGACGTTTCCCACTATCAACCCCGCCACCGGAGAGGTCATCTGCCAGGTGGCTGAAGCCGATGCCCCCGACGTCGATTACGCCGTCAGAGCGGCTCGTCACGCTTTCGAACACGGGTCCTGGCGCAAAACCAGCGCCAGCGAACGCGGCCGGCTGCTAAACCGGCTGGCGGATCTGGTCGAACGCCATGCCGACGAACTGGCGCGTTTGGAATCCCTCGATAACGGCAAACCCTACGCTGTGGCCAGCGCGGCCGACCTGCCGCTGACCATTGCCTGCTATCGCTACTATGCCGGCTGGGCGGATAAGGTGCAGGGGCGCACCATCCCCGTCAACGGAGACTATTTCTGTTACACCCGCCTGGAGCCAGTGGGCGTCGTGGGGCAGATCATCCCCTGGAACTTCCCCCTGCTCATGCAGGCCTGGAAACTGGCCCCCGCGCTGGCCACCGGCAACACGGTGGTGATGAAGCCCGCCGAGCAGACCCCGCTCACCGCCCTGCGCGTGGGGGAACTGATTGTGGAAGCCGGCTTCCCTCCGGGCGTGGTGAACCTGCTGCCCGGCTACGGCCCCACCGCGGGCGCCGCCATCGCCCGCCACATGGACGTGGATAAGGTTGCTTTCACCGGCTCGACCGAGGTGGGGCACCTCATCATGGAGGCCTCCGCCAAGTCCAACCTCAAACGCGTGACCCTGGAGCTGGGCGGCAAGAGCCCCAACATCGTTTTCGCCGATGCCGATCTCGACCAGGCCATCGAAGGCGCGCATTTCGCCCTGTTCTTTAACCAGGGCCAATGCTGCTGCGCCGGCTCGCGCCTGTTCGTGGAAGAAAAAGCCTACGACGAGTTTGTGGAGCGCAGCACCGCCCGCGCCAAACGCCGCAAAGTGGGCGATCCCTTCGACTCCGCCACCGAGCAAGGCCCGCAGGTGGACCAGGACCAGTACAACAAAGTAATGAGCTACATCGAGCGCGGCAAGAAGGAGGGCGCGCGCCTGATGTGCGGCGGCGCGAGCGTGGGCGATCGCGGCTACTTCATTCAACCCACCGTGTTCGCCGACGTGAAGGACGATATGGCCATCGCGCGGGAGGAAATCTTCGGCCCCGTGATGAGCATCATCAAGTTCCGCGACATGGACGAAGTGGTCGAGCGCGCCAACCGCACCGAATACGGTCTGGCCGCCGCCGTGTGGACGCGCGACATCGGCAAAGCCTACGCCATCGCCAATAGCGTGCGGGCCGGCACGGTTTGGATCAACTGCTATGACGTGTTCGACGCCGCCGCCCCGTTCGGCGGCTTCAAACAATCCGGCATCGGCCGCGAACTCGGCGAGTACGGCCTGCAACAATACACCGAGGTCAAAACGGTCACGGTGAAGCTGTAGGTGCCAGTTCCGTGGTGGCACATGCTTTAGCTTGTGCGAGGCGGTGCATGCGCCGGCCCCACGCGCTCGTTCTGCAAAGTGCGCCATGCCGCGTTTCCGAGCCGCGACCGTAAGGGAGCGGTTGCCGGTAATTGGAACGGGGCGAGCGATGCAGAGTCCATCTCTCGCCCTTTGTGTTTCCAAGTCCCCGCCACGAGCGAGCGCGCCAATATACCGGGTGCGCGACACGGGGCGACTCCTCAGCCCGCAGGGCGCAAGACAATAGCCCACGCCGCGAGGCGTGGGAACGGGGCGTGAGCGAGCGAGCCCCCGGAGGGGGCGGAAGATCGCGCCGCCGCAGTCTCCCGCCCCGTACCCGGGGCTTCGTGAACCTCGCGGTTTCCGCACGGCTTACGCCGTGGGCTGCGATCCTCCGCTCTTGCGAGCTTCGATCCCCAGCGTCCCGAATGTCCACATTTTGTACACCCCAATATACCGGCATGATGGCAATGATGCGAACATGTTGAGATGACTCGGATACAGGCACATTTGACCGACCGGCAACTCGAAGCTCTTCGCCATGACTCGGCGGCGACAGGGAGGTCAATCGCCGACTTGATCCGGCAGGGAGTCGATCAGTACCTGGCGGGACGAAGCGAGCTCGGGCGAGACGTGCGGATCGAGGGAGCCATCGGGGTAGCGGGAAGATTTTCCTCCGGCCGGAGCGATCTCAGTGCCAATCACGACAAGCATTTGACCGAGGCGTTCGCGCCCTCCACGAAGAAGTGACGCCGTTACTTCAGGTCGATTGGGTCACCGAGGAGCGGCACCGGACCGGCATGGAGGCGGTACTGGCAGCGGCGAGAAAGAAGTTGAGTCTGGTCGACTGCGTTAGCTTCCAGACGATGCGAACTCGCGGAGTGCGCACCGCCTTCTGTTTCGACGCGCACTTCCGGGAACAGGGTTTCGCGACAAAGCCTGGCGCGTAAGCTGGAGCTCGAATCCCATCGCGGAGTTCGCCGCCGCCCTCGACTCGGCGTGCCGATGACGGCCCAGCTTCGACCCCATCGTGGTGCGTCGGGCACTTCCGCGTGTCGGCGACTGCGCGCTCAAGCGGAAGGCGGATCCCCGGACGCAAGCGCGTTTATCGGTCCTAATCTTTCCGGGCAGGTATTTCGCAGGAGCGATCTTCGAGATCGCCGGGCAGGGGCAACTCCAGCACCTGCAGAATGCTCAGGAGACTTAGCTCTCGTCCTATTCTGACGCTGATTCCGATGACTCGGCTGCATCCCAGCCCGGTAAACTAAAGTGCATGGCTTCAAGACCGCGAAAGTCGGCTCCGCGCACAATCGCGAGGGCCAGCGTAATCGGCGGTGCGTCCAACGAAGACGGTGCGGATTTCCGAGCCGCCGTTGCTGCTCGTGCGGCCGCCTTTGGCTTGGCCGGACGCGCTCTCCCCTGTATCGACCTGCCATCGGCGATTCCCGTCAGCGTCAGCTTTGAAGTGGACAACTCGGTTGACGACATTGGGATTGAACTAAAGGACGGCGGGCGAGCTTTTGTGCAGTGCAAGCTGAGCATCCATGTGGGTCAAGCAGACGCCACCTTAGCCTCCGTAGTGGCGCAGTGGTGCAAAGCCGTGCAGGCTGGCGAAGTCACTCCTGACCGTGACCGAGTTCTCCTTGCGGTGAAGCGCTCGACAGCTCCCGTACGAACCCTCGCCCAAGCGCTTACGCGAGCAAAGTCTTCCCTTGCGGGGGCTCCCACGAGAAAGGAGGCGGACGCGCTAGGAATCCTTGATACTCATGCCACAAGGCTCGGATTCGGCGACGCCACGTCCTTACGCAAGGTTGCCTTAGTCACTTCCTTCCCGGCTGACATTGCCATGGACGCTATCTCTGTTCTGGGCGGCGGCGTTCTGGCAAAGCCCGAAGCGGCGGATGACGCGTGGAAGGTTCTGAAGGAGATGGCGCGGGATCTTGCCAAGGACAGACGAGGGCTCACGATACGTGAATGGGCTGATCGCTTACACAGGCGGGGCATTGAATGTCGGGCGGATGCGCTCGGTGTCCCAGCTGGTCGAGCGGAAGCGATCCGAGGTGTTTTGCACTCGTACCGAGAAGGTCTTTCGCGGAGGGCCAAGATGATGGATCTACGGGGCCTCGGAGCGGCACTGCCGCCCTTCGAGCATGACCCAAAGAAACTGGACCCGCAGGTGTCCGAAGGCGGCACCACGGAATTGATAGGATGGCCCCTCCCGCGCGCATTTCGGCGGCTCGGACGCATTCTGCTGCTCGGTCTACCCGGCAGCGGAAAAAGCACAGCCCTAACTTATCTAGCGGGGGAACTTGCCAAGTCTGAGGACCCAGTTCTTCCTATCGTTGTGAAAATGACTGATTGGTGGAAAAGGTTGGATGGAAGCTCGCCGATCGATGCGGTCATTGAAATTGCGTCGCGGGAAGTACCTGCTTGCGACCGGGCGATTTTCGGAACTGAACTGCGTGAACGCGCCGCTGCGGGAGAACTGGCGCTATTGTTCGATGGCCTCGACGAAACACGGGAGCACGGGTTTGCCGCATGCGCAAAACTGGGCGAGTTGAGCTCCTCCGCCCATCCTGGCGTTGATATCGTCCTTACAACTCGAGACAGCGCATACTCCGCAGGCAGGACCCTGCCATTTCGCCCTGTCACGCTGATGCCAGCCAGGAACATCGAGTATACGGTTGGGCGCATCATTGCCACAGCTGCCGAGCACCAGTCCGCCGAACTGAAGGACGCTAGCGGCTGGGAGCAGCGACGAACCGCCTGGGTTCTCGACGTTATCGAAAGGGATGAACGGTTAAAGGAAGTCCCGCTCATACCGGTGCTACTCGCCGTCTTGGCCGGAGAGCCCAAACGGCAGGCCCTGCCAGAGAACAGGGCGCAGGTGATAAGTGCAGTCATCGACAGCGTCCTCGATCGGTGGGAGATAGCCCAGAGGCGAAGTGGGAGAATCCAGGTTGGCAGCTTACAGTCAACCGCAGCAGTAGAGGCACTTCGCGAGTCATTCGCCCAAGTGGGTTTTCTTCTTTTGCGAAAGGCGGACTCCGGACGACAGCGGGTGCTGGCGGCTCTCGCGGAGTGGTTAGCCCGCAGGTGGGGGCTTGCCCCCGGATTTGCCGACAGCACTGCACGCGACTTGCTCCATTTCTGGGACGAAAGCGGAATGTTCGTCTGCTCCGGGCACGATCCAATCGTCCAACCCAGAATCTCGCTAATCGGTGAGGCGGGAGCGGCACGTTACCTCGTCAGTCTTGATTCGCACTTTCGGAGCGTCGTACTGAGGGAGCTTGAAGCGGAACCGACGGTGTCGGAGGCAATCTCACTCGCTGCTCTTTTGTCCTCCGAGATCTGCGAAATGATGATCGCAGACGCGGTCTCGACCGGGAGTGTCGAGCGTCTGATGATAGCGTCGGAGCGGCTGCTTGACGGAGGAAAAGTCTCCGGCTCTACCGCTGAGTCATTAGCGGTCGCGCTAAGCGAGGCCGCAAAAGGTGGCGATCGAACCTGGCGTGCCGCCTCGCTGCTCGTGCGGTTGCCAGTGTCATACAGCGCAAAGATAGGATGTCTTGGGCCTCTCAGGTCCAACATGAGCGAGCGGCAGTATCGCATCTTGATTGCAAGCGCCGCCCTACACAGCAACGAGTTGATAGCGGACCCGGCCCGTGTTCTCAGCGATGCCTGCGAGGAGATCCGAGTGGGCAGAAAAAGCAGGGGCGTAATAGGTTGGCGAGCCACGCGCGAACTTCAAGATCTTATTCTGGCCATGACGAACAAGGTCCTCCCAGAGATACCTGATTTGGCGCCTCAATTTGCCGAGGCGGGCAGCCTTGGAAACATGCGTCTGTTCCAAGCAGTTAATAAGGCTCTAACCGGGATTGGCCGCTTCGATCTGGTGCGGGAGAGCATTCCTGGCTCGATGGCCAGCTTTGCGGCAAGAATGAGTGAACGACGAACCGCGTGGCATGATTTTCTTAATGTTGTTGCCAACCTCTTCGGGAAGCGTCTGCTTACTGATGTCGAGGCACGCCGGCTGGATAGCCTCGCAGATTTGATTGCCACGCTTGGGTACGGCGACACGCCTGTCGGGGAGCTAGACCATGCGTTGTGCACAGCGGAAAACGACCTGAGGGTGCTCGCCGAGGCGTGTACCCTTCTAGCCGGACTCGATGCACCGGCGGTCTCGGCAGAAGCGGACGTGGCGCTTGCCATGGAGGCCGAGTCGGGTGATTCAGAGCTGTATCTTTTCTGCGGCGCGAGAAAACGCCCGATGCGCAACTGGCATAACATAGCTGATCCGTCGCTTTTGGCCACTAATCTCGTCGGGCTGCTGGGCAGCACCCAGTGGATCGCTCAGATCGCCGCCGAAGCGCTATCGGCGTGCCCGCTTGTTCAGCCGGTGGTGAACGGCATCGATCGACTGTCTCACGGTTGGCAACCGTTCAACAGGATGGTCGCAGCCAATCTGCTGATGTCGATCGATCCAAATTGGCGCGGCCGCGCTAACCACTGGAAAAGGGCCGACGACCCAATTGCGCGTCGAGCATCGGCCACAGCCCTCGGCAGGGATCCTGTTACTAATTTGGCTCGTCCGGGGAATCTGTGGGTAACTTGCGGGTTTCAGCGCTGGGATTGAATGAGGAAGCTGTGGAACTTGCGGCAGGTGGAGTCGAAGGAGCGTTGCTCGTCTTCCCAGCCGTTG
>Ga0187848_10002793_pt1 | contig 13397 bp, 12 predicted proteins | sample June2016WEW_4_40_FD_132424 | JGI IMG/M metagenome (GOLD analysis project Ga0187848, IMG submission 132424) | Peatland microbial communities from SPRUCE experiment site at the Marcell Experimental Forest, Minnesota, USA - June2016WEW_4_40 | ecosystem: Environmental > Terrestrial > Soil >... | reverse complement strand
AGTAACACCTTCTGATGTGGAGAGAGACGCACGACCTCCCTACGCAGCAAAGACACTTCTGCAAGTCGTTCGGCACGTCGAACATCGTCTTCTGTAACCGTGGTCCGGCCGTCTTCTTCACACTGATCAGCGGCAGTTGATAATAAGTCGAGCGCATAGCGGGCGTCTCCGTTCCTCTGACCGGCAAGGGCAGCACATAACGGAAGTACCTCATCGCTCAATGCATTAGGATAAAACGCTTGTTCAACGCGATACTCCAGGATATCTCTTAACTGAGTTGCATCATAGGGCGGAAAAGCAACGTCTACAGGATGAAACGACGAAAGGTCACGGGCGTCAGTGATCAGCGCCGGTGTGTCATACTTGTTTGTGATTCCGATAAGACAAATATTAGGATTCCTGGTGAACTTGTAAATTAGGCTATAGACGTCTTTGCTGTTCTTAATGAGCATCTTGTCAATCTCATCAAGAATAATGATGGCAATATTCCCCTTTACCCGCTCTTCAATTTTCGTCCAATACTCGTTCGTATTAATAAGACGGTTGCTTGTCTCAATTCCGAAGTTGCTAGCAATAGTTTTGAGAATTTGATAAATTGACGTATCTGCAACCAAATAAGAGCACAATACGTCTTTGTTATTCTTGACCTCACCTAAGACGTGCTTGACACATACTGTCTTACCGGACCCTGTGGGCCCTACGAGCATGATGTGCTTAGGTACGATGTTATTGTTGACCCTTCTAACAATGATTCGACTGAGTTTTTCAATCTCATCATCACGGCATTGTAACGCATCAGGAACGTATCGAGGATCAAGAGTCCTTTCGTTCTTATAAAACTCAATTAGATTAGATTCTTCAGATCCTATCATATCTTTAATAAGGATGTGTATGTAGGGTTCGACTTGTAAATAGTAGATTTCCATTTCTTAATATATTATAACTTCTACTTTTACTGCTGATTGTATTAAATGATTCTAACAATATTGAATGAGTAATTTTAAATAAGAATAGTGCTTTAACACAACAACATGCTATTTTTTTATAATTCATAATATAACTTTCATTGCTATTTTCTTTCATTACAAGTCGAAGTATACATACACACATCCTAGGAGAATGGGAAGTATAACTAAAGTTACAATTCGAAACCTACATAACTTCTCTACTTTTTTGTTTTATTGTTGCCTAGAGAATCTATTTTTAAATCGTTGCCAGGTTGAGGGTTTCACTTCTTCTTTTTCGGGTTCACTATTTTCTTTTATGCCCTCATCTATTGGCAATAGTGTCTTAACATCATCAGCGGTTGCTTGTGCACGTACCGCAATGTTGCCTATGTTGTCTTTCATACTGACCAGGTCCGATTTTAAGTCGTTTACCTGGGATTGTAACTCTTTTATTGTTTCAGGAGTTGCAGGAGCCGGCAATGCTCTAAGAGTGCGATCCAAACCCTCTAAACGTCTGTTAGTTGTGCGGAGTTGATCTTCTAGGGCCCGTTCAACTTCGGCGCCTACTTCTTGTCTTAATAATTGTACGAGCTGCTCATCCCGTTCTTTTAGTATTGCATTGAGACGTTCGGTTATCATCATGTCAAAATCGTTAAGCGTTAATGCGTGCGGGACCTGGATGACTTCGGTAATTTCTTGTATACCAAGCGCGCGTCTAGGAATATACCAGCGTTGGCCGTGTCCTGGGATATCAGCAGGGCGTTTTACTGCTTGAAGCTGGCCGCTTCGTATTCGGCGTCTAATGGTATCGGTCGAAACCCCGAGCACGCCAGCTACCTCTTCGATGGTGTAGAATTCTGCATCAATTTCTGCTTGTGTATCGTGCATATGCAAACCGCCTGGCGCTATTCTTGCTTATGCATTGTGCATATGCAAACTGCCTATGCTTGGTGCCTATGCAATACCGCATATGCAAGAGACTATGCAAGCCGCCTGGCGGGTGTTGCATATGCAATGCACACACATAAAGATTGTGCTTTTGTTCTCATCGTACGTTAAGACGAGGACATGAAAATCCCGCCAAATATTTCAAATACGTCTATGTGCTCCCTCTACGTCTTCACAACAACAGGTTCCTAGGAATCTATTTTGATGCTCTCTCCCAACCCTAGTTAGATCTCTGGCGTTCTCGTGCTATCTACCCCTAACGAAGTGCGTGAAATAAAGTCTCTTGGAGAGACGGATAGCGATATGGTTTTGTTTTCTTTGAAGCTTTAGTTTGAACAGCTGTAACACAAGCGTGTTACAAACATATAAGATGCCTAAACACAACAAAATTGCGCACTTCTTTAGAGCGACGAAATACGTAAGGTCTGCTCCTGCGCGGAGTGATAGTAAACAATCCAACAGCCCGCATAGAAGGAGTTCCGCGCTGATTGAAGTGCATTCTTTTCGAGGAAGGTGCCCGAAATGGCAAGATTTGGAGAGGATTTTGACAAAACTGAGTATCAACCACTTGCAGTCGAACACGTTTCAATTCCCAATATCAATGATGATCTTGAGCGGGAATTTCTGACAGCCAACAAACTGGATAAAGCGAGACTTGCGTCTATACAGCCTATGATTGAACCGTATGCGGTCAAGACAGGAAAAGTTCTGCTAACCAATACTCTAATTAGAAGCAGTGATATCACGCCTGGAACCGACTTAGCGAACGAGTTGCAAAAAACTGTTGTGAAAGCCGCTCCGACTGCACACGTCTGTCAAATCCAGTCTGACCAACCTGGCATAGACACATCCGTAAAACAAACACTTTCTGTTTTTAATTATTACATGACGGAGCTTGGACTTGAAGTGCTGCTCGGTGATGATGTAACATTGCCCGAACTTTTACTAAGCGTAGAGTTGACGTGTAACGGAAAAGATCAAGCAGACGCCGTCGCGTATGACATTGCTCCTAAAGATACAATCGAGTGGAAATCCATTGTGAGCGGACAGATAGGTCTAGGCATAACTGGCCTTTTGAAGCTCATCCCGTTGCCAATAGTCCAAGTGGTAGCGGGTTTGATCCCGATAACGATAAACCCGTGGAAATTTGACTGGAAAATTGGCAAGTATCTAATCGGCGCGGCTGGTGAGTTAGATTACAACATTTATTGGAAGCTGCACGGTACGGACGTCGCTCAGAGCTTCAAGCCTACACTGATACTCAAAGTGCGAAAAGATGTCACCATAGTTGCGGCAAAAATCACTTGCACGTATTCGATAAAGCAGTCGAAGTGGAAGTTTTGGATTCCTCCTCAGGTCAGAACTATCCCTCAAGACGTGAAGATTCTTCCAATCTGAGCTGGACTTTATTACCGCTCGAAAGGTCTCCCGCGGGCGGTATGGACAGACGTGACTCATCATCCCGAATGTGTCAAAGGAGAAGGTGCAGGCGGTGCTCAGCGAGGAATAGTTCTGCGCTGTTCTACGTACTCTAGTCCCCAAACTTTTGAACTTCGTTAAGTATTATGTTTAAACTTTTTGAACTCTTGAAGTTCGCATGTTCAAAACTTCGTAATATAAACAGGTGATAGAGCACATCATGTGGCTTCGCGAACGCGTCCAATTGACAAAAGAGAGCGATACTGACTAGATCAACAACACAATCTTTAAGTCGAACGCGCGTATGGTGACATGTTTATAGCTGTACGCGTGTCACAGTAATAAAAACGATGTCGAAGTGTGAATAGCAGGGGCGGCGATTAGAATGGACGTCTTACAAATCCTGTCCTTACTTGGCGTAGCTGGGATTCTTGGAGGGGTCCTTGGGGCTTTTTACGGACCACTCGTTTCAGATTACTTAAAGAGGAGACGGTTACGACAGAACCTCTATAGGGAATTGGTGGACTTGTATGAACGTGCAATCTGGTACATAAGCTTGCAAGACGAAAGTGACAAGGCGAATTATATCACCCCTTCAACTTTTGATAGATCGGGCGAGGTATCGCCGACTGTCGGGAATAGTATCTCCCAATCGCAACGAAATCCACAAATCTGGCGCTCTGCGCTAAAATGGAAGCTTCAGGGTTTAAACGATACGGCTGCTGAAATTGAAGCCCGCCTTATCGATAATAACCTCTATCATAAGATGCTGGCCAATGACGAAAATCTACGCCTTTTCTACCAGTTGAATGACAGTTTAGAGCTAGAGACGGCTTTTGGCAATTTTCTCTTAGAGTCAACGTGGAAACTCTCCCCGTTTCAGTACATACCTACCACTCCATTCTTAACCCAAGAAGAAGCTAGACAGTTCTGCCTTAAGGAGACGCAATTCGATTGGCTCAAGTTAGCGTGCAAGGCACTTGAGCAAGGTGAAGACAAACAAGCGCTTGATAGTAAGCTCTTGAAGTGGATGCGCGGTTGGAGGCAGAGGGGAACGCTCCTAGGGACATTCGGGGAGATTAGTAAAAATACGAAATGGTGCAAACGCTGTGAAGAATTCTTTCCACCAAAGAGACTCAACGCGCTCGTAAGCTTAGCCTGTTATTATGCCGATTGGTTAATCAGCCTAGGCGGGCTCGGCAACGCATTAACGCAAGAGCGATGCGCTAACTGCGGATCTGTGTTTCCGTCCTTTGAGCACGCGATTGAAATCCTTTACGCTAAGTTTCGTGGAGGCGCCGACGCTGACTTGCGATCAAAAGCTGTGCTCACTGTTAGCCAACTCTACAGGTTTAAAGAAAGTGCAAATGCCGCTAACGCTCTCCTTGAAGCACTAAAGAACGACGATGTTAAGCTCAAAGCTTTAGAAGGCCTTGGGAGTTTAAGCACGAAGGCGAGCTTTGCGACGGACGCTATAACAGGCATCCTAAACAACGGCGATGAATCATCGGAGATCCGAGAAAAGGCGGCGTGGGCCCTTGGAGAGGTCTGGAAAGGGCATAGAAACTCTGACATCAGCACAGCTTTAGCCGTGGTTAATTATGAAAAAGACAACGACGACGTGCGAGCCAGTGCAGCGGAGGCCCTCGGAAAGATAGGCAATAATGCGGCACGCGACTCTCTAACTCAGATCGTGACGAATAACGATGAAAATCAGGATGTGCGAGAGAAAGCGATGTACGCGCTCGGGCGAATGGGGAAACCTGCGATCAATCTCCTCGTCAACGTATTAAACGACAAAGAGGGGCATAGCACACTTCGTAATGCGGCAGCGTTTATTTTAGGGGAGATCGGCGATCAAACGGTGGTCATACATCTAGAGAGAGCTGTGCGAGACAAAGACATTGATGTTCGAACTACAGCAAATACAATGTTGACCCTAATAAACCCTGAAGGCATGGGCTATGCATACGCCACTGACTATATCACTGAACTGTAGGAACTTCCACATCTTCGAGAATTCGCTAGGATTCGGCAGTAAGGCAGCTGAAAATCACGAAGGCTTTAATTCTTGACATCATATGCAAGCTGAGTTCCCATTTGTTAGTTAGAGCCCACGCCATGCAGGCCATTATTTTTTCGATGCATGATAACTCCCGACAAGAAAACGCCTCGGGCTTCTTTTGTGCTATTGAACTGACACAGAATCAAGATTAATTATTTGAACTCTTGAAGTTCGTAGGTTCAAAACTTCATATTATAAATACTCGACGAGTAAATTGAGGCGTGTTTTGTAATCGGTTGCAATTCACCATGCGCAAGATAGCGGTAACCAATCAAAAAGGCGGCTCCGGAAAAACGACGACGGCCGTCAACCTCGGCGCGAGTCTTGCCTTCCTGCAGCAAAAGGTGCTGCTGATCGACGCCGACCCACAGGCGCACACGACGATCCATCTCGGCGTGAACCCGTACGAGGTCGCCCTCACCATCTACAACGTCCTCACTAACGCGCAACCGATCGACCGCGCTATCGTCGCGACGCACGTCGCACGACTGGATCTCCTCCCGTCGCACATCAACCTGTCAGGAGCGGAAATTGAACTCGTGAACGCTGTAGGACGCGAGAGCGTGCTCAAAGACAGCCTCAATGGCCTGAACAAGGCGTACGATTACCTCATCATTGACTGCCCCCCGTCACTGGGACTGATTACGTTGAACGTGCTCAACGCCGTTACAGAAGTGTTCATCCCCATTCAAACGGAGTTCTTCGCGCTTGAGGGGATGAGCAAGCTACTCGAGACGGTCGAAATCGTCAAAAAACGCCTGAACAAGAGCTTGCAGGTCACGGGGGTCATCCTCACCATGTACGACGCGCGCAAGAACATCTGCAAGGACGTCGCTAAGCGCGTCGAGGATTATTTTAAGGAACTGGTGTTTGCAACGCGCATCCGGGAGAACGTGCGGCTGGCTGAGGCGCCCAGTTACGGGCAGCCCGTCATCCTTTACGCGCCCAGTTCGAACGGAAGCAAAGATTATATGGAGCTCGCAAAGGAGGTGATAGCTCGTGGCGGGTAAGGAGAAAAAACGCACCGGGCTGGGGGCAAATCCCCTTGACTGGATAAAGGATACAAACGAAGCGGCTGAGGCGGCTTCAATACCAAAAGCGAAGCCGAAGCGGAAGCCGCGGGTAAAAAAGGCCGAAGCTCAAAAAGCCGAAACTACAGAAGTACCAAAAGCAAAAGCTACGGAAGTCTCTCAGGTTGAGAGTACCGGAGTACCAGAGGTAAAAACTCAAGAAGTACTAGAAATTCAAACTAATGAAGTTCAAGAGTCCGCTATTTCAATAATTCAAGAGGAAGCAACTAAAGAAGTTAAAAATGCAGAAACCCTTGAGCTTAGCGAGATAATAACACAAGAAGGGTTGGAAGTCAAGCCTCCTGATGAAGCGTTTCTAGAGTCTGATCCGCTCTACCGCGAGTACAAGGAAGCTCAGACACGCGTTCCGAAGTACCAGCAGCTTGACGTCAAGCTCTATGTGTTGCTGCGTGACGATCAGCTCGAGTTCCTCGCTCGGCTCACGCGGGAGATCATGAAGAGCAGGACGTCTGAGTTTAAGATAGAGCGTATCACCAAAAACACGATTATAAGAGCCCTCATCGATAACCTAAGCGAACTGATGCTGGACGTTCAAGATATATCCGATGAAGCTGAGCTCACTAAGCGAATCGCAGACGCGATAAGAGCTAAATAGACCACGGCTGAGGGCCTCGGCTCCAGAAAGAGCTGGCCAGTCAGGAGCATCGTTCCCAACGTCTCAAAGGAGAAGGTGCAGGCGGTGCTGAGTGAGAAATCGTAGCTTGGCCAATTAAATAGCTACTTATCTAAGAGGTTTTGCTTCAGCTGAAAAAAGAAGGACGCAGCGAATTCCTAGGCAGAAATAAGTCTATTTGCGGTGCGCTGTCGAATGGGTAAGAGGAACGCGATGCTATTCTGGGGCGGTGCCAGGTGGAACAACCTTTCCAGGATCCTCACACGCAACTCCGCCAAAAATCAATTGAAGGGATGAAACAAGGCTGATCAGAAGCTGGATCGGAAGAAATAAGCAGTTAGACATCTATAGATTAAAAGCTGCATCAAGATTTGCGAGGCGTCTCGACCAATCGAAAGGAAGCTTAGAGAGTTCATAGAACCGGTGCAGCAGTGAAAAAGCAAAGCAAAATTTGCGGCTCACCCGATCAATAGCTCCAAATTGCTCAACCCGATCAACAGCTCCAAATTTACAGATTTATGAGAAACTTTGATTTTGAAAGCGTTTCGTGACCATCTGCATTCCAGCCGATTTTTTGGCCTTTGGCCTAATATATAAATATATCTATGGGCCTCGATGTGATAGGCTCCGGACTGTAAGGCTTCGATGAGCTTTTCGTTCATTTTCAATCTTCCCTCAAATATGGTTCGTCATAAATTGTGTGTCCTTGGGCAACATCGCGCCCCCTCTGTGTTAACGTAAACACATAGTTGCCGTCCTCTCGTTTGCTGATAGTAATAAATCCCTTCTTCGTGAGCGACTCTGCTACTTCGTTTATTTCTTCCTTAGTCCATTCCTTCATGCCCTACCTCTCTCATTCGGTAACCTATTCGGTAACCTCTCGAAAAATAAATAGGTTACAGCTTTGAGCCTTCTGCGCTCTCCTTTTTTTAAAATGATGCCGTTTCCTGTATTGTAACCTAAATAACCTATTTTACGAAGTAGAGAGAGCAATATACATGAGCGAGAAATCTTACCGCGCGACGTATTATATGAGTAGAATAGGTTACATAGGTTATTTGTTAGGAGAACAGTTCTTTTCCTTTTTTCCTGCTCTGTGAGTGCTCTAATCTGTAACCTATCGCGTTTTGAATAGGTTACGCAATAGGTTACGTACGCTATTTGGCATTTTATTCCTCACCTAAAATCTGATGTAGAGCAATCCAAAGAACGCGCTTATTCTTGCCTTCTATTCTTTTCAGCTTCCCTGTGTGATAGTCGCTAGGGTTTCCTTCTACAATCTTTTTCTGTTTCATTCGATCATAGAGCACCGCTCTTGTAAACGGAATACTCGCACCCTGGTCACGTGCCAACTTCTGAGCTTCAGCGTAGGAAACGGTCGGCTCAAGGTAGATCATCGTCTCGTCAATCCATCCAATACACGGCCCTTGAGGTAGCCACATCTGCGTAACGTTAATCGCGTATCCTGCGTCATCGGTCTGCGTCTGCTCTCGTCCGTACATCCACCCAAGTAAACGGGGCTCAAGCGGGGAATTTGGTACGGTGTTTGATGTAACATCGCAGAGGTGAGCGCGTCCGCTTGTAAGTAGCGCGGATATAAGGTCTAAAAACTGCTTCGTAGGCTCTTCGCTGCGTATGTACGGAGCTTGATCTGCGCCAATTCCTAACAGCGTACTTTCGCATATCTCAGTTAACTCAAGGGCCCGTGCATCATCAATCACCTTAAAGTGCTGCGCAAATTGCATAAACATCTTAAAGCCGACGAACAGATCGGCCAATGCTTCGGGCGTCCTTGTATGCGCTCCGCTTCCTTCTAGCTCTTTATTATACTGTTCCCGCTTTTCATTGCGTATGTGCTCTAATTCTTTTGAATCTTTGAGCTCATCAATTCGAGGAGCTAACCATCTGAGAAATGCGGACATGACCCTTGCATAAACGCCATCTGCGGCGGCACTTTGCACATCTGTAAGCCATTCGAGGTCAATATCTCCCTCTTTAAGTTCTCTAATTATCATCCGCCCGCGTAAGCTCTCGCCGGTTGGAATATCCTCACCACTTGAAGAGGGGAAGGCCCGCGAATATAGCGTCACTGCGAAGTCTTGATTTTGCTTGAGCCGTCCGCGCCCTTGTTTATTGGCTTGATTCCTAAGAACGCGGTCCGCATCACTGTGTTTTTGTTGAACCTTCGTAGCATTGCCTAACGGCTTAAAATCGTCAATCTCGCATACCGCATCTTTAAAGACATAAAGGAGTCTTTCTATCTGGTTCGCGGTGCTTGACCAATTACCCGGGAGCGTTCCGGAATTGAATCCTGCGCCGTAGAACGCCTGGAATACGGCCTTATATGCTGTCTTTCGCACTCCGGTAAGTCCAGCTAAAAAATCGCTTGTAGTTATAGGCAGCACTTCATTAAGCGGTGCTCGAAACACCTTTGAAACATCAAAGTAAACAAGCCACTCCGGAACTTTATCAAGCATTGTTGCATCGTCGAGGAGTGAAATAACGCGTAAAATATCCTCTTTTTGATCGTCGGAGGGTTCGGGAAGGTCGAATACGGAGAGCCGCGAATCAGCAAACTCAACATCAATATCTACATTAAGTCCGTGTTCGTCGATAGCTCCGCCAGCGTGGAGATAATACCACACTCCATCAATCTTACGCCATCCTACATGGGAATAGATATACCGAGCTGCATAGCCGGTTTCGTTGCTTAAAAACAAAATTGCCGCTCTTGTATGATCTTTAAAATAGTGGCCTACATGAACGACGGCGCGCCCGTCCCACTGTGAAACCCATTCCATGTGCGGGAACTGTTCAACCGGCACAAGGATTTGAGAGAATCGCTTCCCGTGCTCGTGCATGCCGTCAATCTTAAAAACCTTCTGTTGACTGGCGCCATCATCATAGGTGATCGCCTCAGAGATTCGCGCAACGAAGTTAGATAGCGCTATATACTCCACTATCGCGCCGTTCTTATCTTTGTTAATAAGCGCCAAGTGATTTTTGTTAACAGTATAAGGGTGCTCGGACTTCTGCGGCGCGTCCGGCTTGTTGTTAGAAGCCTCCTCCGCTCGTTCTATGAGAAAGTGCTTAAACTCTTCACTTGTTTCCTTGATGTGCTTACGCTGCGCTATCTCGCCGTTCTCGCTATAATCAAGAATACCCAAGGCCCTGTTATCAAATCGCCAGGCATAGGTGACGCCGCCAATGCTTTCTTGTCCCGATATTGGATAATACTGCGAGAGGTCCGTCATTCGCACCGCTCCGCAAACCTAAGCGTTTTTTCCAAACCGGCCGCTAACTCTCGAAGGGAGCCCACATAATCCAGGTCAACTTCGCCATATCTCGCGGCCAGCTCTAGCTTATACGCGATACGGTCAAGCAAGCAACGGGCCTCGCGCTCAAGCAAAACATCGCGGACGCGGTCAGCAAGCTCCAAACTACCCCTAGTATGGGGCTTAAAGGCAACATTTATATCAGTTGCCGACTTTGCTTCTATTGACATTGACGTCTCCTTTTGAGTCTAACGGGTTGCCGCCTGCGTAGACTCCTTTTTTATCTATCTCAGTGGGGATTCCTGCACCGCCGCTCCCGCAAGATGCGGCTTCTTTTTCTGTGACATAGAACCAGACGCGATAATTCCTCGTCTTTTCCTGACCGACGACTCCACACCCCATAAGCTGGAAAAGCCGGTATCTAATAGAGGAGATCGTAATTCCCACTAATTCTGAAAGCTCTCTCGCGCTGACCTTCCCGTGCGCGGTCATGTAGTCGATCATTTCGGTGTTGATCTCGTCGGTCTGTATGTTTGTCGTGTCGTTTGCGGTAGCGGCCATCTCCCACCTCGCAAAAGTAGATATATGATATTGTGATCATAACTGTTTTTGTGTGTCTTTATTTAGTGTTTCTAGAAACGGTTTGTACAGAAACGGTTAAACGAGGGGATTTCCTGCGATGGACTTGAAAAAGCTTGTAGAACGTTTAGAACAGCTAACCGGCGAGCGAGTCTCAGAGAATACGATCAAAAAATGGGCACATACTGAAGAGGTAATCCCAGCTCCGACTGGTGGCGGTAGAGGCGGAAAAATGCGCGGTGGAAAAGCGCGCAAGGCCGATTGGTCAACAGAAGCCCTTGAGCAGGCCGCCGCAGTGTGGTGGGTGCGAAAGAAATATCGTGAGATGTTTGGCGCTGAAAGAAAAAAACTCTCAAAAGATCAAATTAATGTCATAAAGCGTGCTGCATCGGTTCTCGACGAGAGTCCCTTCGCGATTTACCATCCGCCTTCTGTCACCGGTCCGCTCTCGACACAGCAAATCCGTCCTGAAGACATCTCTATGACTTTCGTCAAAGGCGACTTTGAAGGAATCAACAAGTTTCCGCGCAAAAAACCTGAGGAGAGACTCGACTGTCTTAACAAGCTCGTCGTTGCGTGGGTCGCTGCGAGAGAGAAGGTACGCGCGTGGGCGAATAAGGGGATGTCTGCTACCTATATTCTCAAGCATTATCCTGAACTCCATAACCTCATGCCGTCGGAGATCGACTTCTCGCAGATTGACCCGTGGCGCGTCGACTTACCCTGTCCGTGGCGTCTCGATCGTCCCGCTCTTGTTGCGCTTCTCTGGAGGTCCCAACCGCCGAAATCGAAATACGACACGGATTGGAAATTTGGGAAGTGGATTCCTCCGTTGCAAACGAAGTTGATGGAGCCGAGCGCGTCCGCCCGTGATGGCGATGACCTCGACGATGAAATCGTTATTTATGAGAACGGAGTTGACACGCGCAAGTTCTTCAAGATCGATGTCGGTGACCGTGAGGGCTACGCGAAAGCCGAAGTCGAAAAAATAGAACCCAAAGTTGAAGAAAAAGAACGTCAGCTGCGACGCCTGGGGATTGAAAAGATGCCCGTCAGCACCATCAGTGCGATGGAAAAGAAGCCTTTTGAAACCCTCACGGCGAGCGAAAAACTAATCCTCAAAACGCTGAACGAATTGGTGGACCTCTCATTCTCCCTGGCGTCACTCAAAAACCAGTTCGGTGTATAGGGGAGTTCCAGGGGGCTACTGGACTAAAACGCGTCTGAATAACGATGATGAGCTCATTATACGAATTAGTTTCATCAGAAATTGCCTTAGAGACACATATTTGCATTTCGATGTATAACATTCAGGACGAACCCACCATATGCCTTAGGGATGTGAATGCAGACAATAGGCGGCCGATGATAATGTCCTCCTCAACTTCGAACGCATTGACAATTTCTGAAATTTTATGAGCGAATGAGATGTAGTTCTCTCTCGATGCTGCTCGACCCTGCGCTGACAAATCTCCGTTAAAAAAGAACCTTGACGCGGCTTTCACGTCAAAACCGAAAGCAGCTCCGGGAAGCTCATGGTCTCCGACGTCTGGGTCATCTTTTGGGTCACCATAAACCAGCACCTTTCGCGTCTCAAGATATGATGTCCACTCCACGACCCTGAGCACTCCCACACCTTTCACCTTGACTGTAGTATTCACGTCCGCCAGTTCAGCTATGCCATTTGCTACCTCGTTAACGAGAAAAACCAACTGCTTTGTCAGTCTCTCACGCTCTTCGGTTTTCTTGCGGAGCCTATACAACTGCTGGTAATCGTTCCGCTTAGCGCGCCTCTCACGGAGTGCGGCTTCAGTAAGCGGCACCTCGGAATTCTTCTTACTCACCATGCTTCTTGATTTCTCCTTTGTCAGTCTCTCCGTGATCATCAGTCCCGGCGTTCGCCGTTAGAGCGCAGGGTTGTAAAATCCAATGCCTGCGAAGCCACAAATGTTGACCATCATCCTGCTGAATCTCTGCCCTTGTCATCCCGTCTTATTTAGATACGTTCATTCTTATTGTAAATAAAAGTTCTTATTATAACTAAGTATTTATTATTGTAAATAAAGTGGAAAAACGTCATTGAGACTAGACACTTACAAGCCACATCCAGAAAAATTAACAACGAAAAGGGTCGTATCGCCTCCCTTTTTCAAATTTAGCCTCGGAAAGACAAAAGCACAACAAAAACTAACCACTTTTTTCCATACAAATCGCCTTTTTTGAGGAAAAATGAATCAGAAACGTAAAACGGGGCTTCGTGGCTTGGGTGCGTCTTTTAGCTCGGCTCAGCTTGCATCGTTGATGGCTCGAAAAAGTCGATCATTGCGGCGGTAGAAAGAAGGAAGAGTAACGACGATGCGCCTGTTGGATAGGATTAGTTGGTGTTGAAGGCGGCAATCACGCTGCACGACTGCAGATAGCAACTCTTAAGCTTCATTGGCCCCGTCTCACGTATTTGTT
>Ga0187848_10002785_pt1 | contig 13411 bp, 8 predicted proteins | sample June2016WEW_4_40_FD_132424 | JGI IMG/M metagenome (GOLD analysis project Ga0187848, IMG submission 132424) | Peatland microbial communities from SPRUCE experiment site at the Marcell Experimental Forest, Minnesota, USA - June2016WEW_4_40 | ecosystem: Environmental > Terrestrial > Soil > Wetlands... | reverse complement strand
TGGCGAAGACCAAGCGTTACCAACTGGCCGAGCACCTTACCGCGCAACCCGCCGGCCATGTTGTTCTGCTCACGGCCACGCCGCACCACGGCGACGACGACCGCTTCGCCCATTTCATTCGCCTCCTCGACCCCGACCTTTTTCCCGAACCACACCGGCTCGGAGCAAAGGCCGGTGAAATCCGCCGCGACATTCTCCGCTTGGGCCCCGATTGCCCGTGGGCGTTGCGCCGGTTGAAGGAAGACCTCAAAGACATGGAAGGCCGGCGCCTGTTTCCCGACCGCCACGCCCACACCATCGCGTTCCGGCTGAATCGCGACGAATACGATCTTTACAAGGCCGTCACCGCCTACATCAATGAATTCCTGCCCCAAGCCAGCGGCAGGAAGAAACAGAGCGTCGCGCTCATCCGCACGGTCCTGCAACGCCGGCTGGCCAGTTCGACGCTGGCAATTTTTGAATCCATCCGGCGGCGCCTCGAAAAACAGCAGGCGCTCTTGAAAGAGTTGGAAGACCTGCCGCCCGCGCAGCGCGCCCGCCGACTCGCCCAATTGCAGGGCCGCTTGACCGACGCCGAGCAGGACGAGGACGACCTCGACGAAGCCGAACGGGACCAACTCACCGATGAGTTCACCGCCGCAGTTGAACTGGACCAACTCCGCGCCGAAATCATCGCGCTACAGGAATTGCTTTCCCGCGCCCGCCGGGTGCGTGACCAGGCCGACGACTCCAAACTCTCCGCGCTTCAACAGTGCCTTGCGCGGGCCGAATTCAAGGAGTTGACCGACGGCAGGGGAAAACTTCTTATCTTCACCGAGCACCGGGACACGCTGAAGCACTTGCGCCAACATCTGGAAAAATGGGGTTACACCGTGACGGAAATCCACGGCGGCATGAATCCGCACGAGCGCAAGCACGCCCAGGAAGAATTCCGCACATCGCGCCAAATTTGCGTTGCCACCGAAGCGGCAGGCGAAGGCATCAACCTTCAGTTTTGCCGGTTGATGATCAATTACGACCTGCCTTGGAACCCGACTCGCCTGGAACAGCGGCTTGGCCGCATCCATCGCATTGGTCAGGAGCGCGACTGCCACGCTTTCAATTTTGTGGCGGCACAGTCCGAGGAAGGTCAGGATATTGTTGAGGGAAGAATCCTCACCCGCCTTTTGGAAAAGCTTGAACAAATGCGCGAGGTTCTGGCTGACCGCGTTTTCGATGTCATCGGCGAAGTGCTTTCGCTCAACGATGTCAATCTGCCCGATATGCTCCGCGAAGCCGCGCATGACCCACGCCGCCTGGAGGAATACCTCGACAAAATTGAAAAAGTTGATGCGCAATTGCTCCTGAAATACGAGCAGGCCACCGGCATTGCGCTGGCCCGCGCCAACGTGGATTTCTCTGGTTTCCAACGCGCGAACGTCGAGAGCGAGGAACGCCGGCTCATGCCGCGCTACGTTGAGGAGCAATTCGTTGAAGCGTGCGCCGAGATAGGCTTGAAGATCGAACCGCGCGCCGATGGCCTGTGGCGAATCGAACACGTTTTGGCGGACTTGCGCTCCGACCGGCTGGAATCCGTCCGACGCTTGGGGAAGCCCGAAACCACCTATCGCAAGGTCACGTTCCACAAAGCCCACCTCGACGAAGACCAGCACCTTGACGCCGTCCTGCTTGGCCCTGGCCATCCGCTCTACGCCGCCGTGGACGAACGGTTGAATGAGAAGCTGGCACCACTCACCGGCGGCATGGCCCTTTACGTTGACGCCACTGCACAGGCAGCCTACCGCTTGCACTTCTTTGAAATCAGCGTGCGCGGACAGAACACCAAAGGCGAAAACCTCACGCTTTACGCCGAACTCGTTGCGTTGCGCGAAAACCTCACCTTTCCACTCATCCTGCGGGAAGGCGGGGATGGCGAAAGTCGCTTCACCATCATTCCCGCCGATTGCCTGCTCGACTTGCCCGTGTTTCCCAACCCGCCGGAAAACATCCCGCGCCTGGACGCCACGGCCGGCGCGGATTTCCTCAAGAGCACCTATCAAAGCGAACGACGCCAGGCGTGTCAGGACGAACGAAAACACTTTGTCGAGGTCTGCCGCGACTACTTGCAGAAGTCGTTCAGCGCCCGCTTGCGTGCGGCCCAAGACCGTGTCATGTCCTTGTGTGCCCGAGAAGCCGGTTCGCCGGAGGTCGCGGTTGCCCGTCAGCGCGCGGAAAATGACCTTGCCGATTTGCAGCGCACCCAAAAGGAGCGCATGGCTGGCTTGGACCGGTTGGCCATCGCGCGGCATGGCCCCGTCCGTCACGTCGCCACCGCCCTCGTTGTTCCCGCCACCGACGCGCGCAAAGAGGACATTGCCGACCTGCTCGACGACCTTGACCCGGAAGTCACCCGCCAGAGCGAATTGGCCGCCGAAGCGGTCGTCATCGCCTACGAAACGGCGCGCGGTTGGGAAACCGAACGCGTCGGCCATCTCAAAATCGGTTTCGATGTCCGCAGTCTTGGCCCGGCGGACGGGCAGACCGGCTATCGCGATCCGGTCACCAGCATCCGGCGAATCGAAGTCAAAGGCCGGAGGCGCGGCCAGAACATCCGCCTCACCACCAACGAATGGTATAAGGCCGTTCAGCTTGGCGATTCCTATTGGCTTTACGTCGTTTGGGATCCTTTAGGAAAACCCGACTCCGAACCGCTCCGCATCCAAAACCCGGCCAAGCACCTCGATCATGCCAAGAGGGAGGTCGTGGCGGCGCGCTATTTTGATATACCTGCCGCCGCTGTGCAGCAGGCTGCGGCAATGAACAAAAGCAAATAAATCGCGCGCTATGGGCAGATCATCCAAAGATAACCGCACGGTAATTCGCAAACTCACAAAGGCGGTGAGCACGTTCGTGCATGCCGAAAAAAGCCTCAGCCCAGCAGATGCGTTGGAGTTGGACTTCCGGGCTTCGCTGCGATTGATTCCTCGCGGGATCGGCTCGGCAATCGACGCTCGACTTTTTGGTGCGATTGATAAACACCGACAGAAGAAAATCGCCGAGACCATTGCCTACCTTGTTAGCAAGGTAAACGCTCTTGAGGATCGCCAAATCACCTTGATTGACAGTGAGTTCTTTTTCAGCGACGAATTTGCGTGCTTGTTCCGGGATTGCTGGTTGAAAATCTTGACCACCGCCCAACGACACAAACTACAGGCTCTGCGTGGAAGCCTCCTTAGCATCATTGTTGGAGAGCCGTCCTTTACCTTTGATATGAAGACTTTCTTCATCAAGTCGCTGGAGGTGATTGATGACCCGCATATCCAGGTCCTCCGCATTCTCCAGAAGCGATACGGAAGCGCTGGCAAGAAAGCCTATTATGAATTGCAGGAGCTTTTCAGGACGATGGGTAATCGCACTGAATCCGGCCGCAGTGTGGTGCATTCAGCGGTTGACGTCCTGGCAAATCGAAGATTCGTTGAACATGGTAATGTGCCCCAAGACCAAGAGGGCGCCATCATCTACGAAAAACAGCGATTCAGAATGACTGCACTGGGCGCTGATTTTCTGTCATTTATCCGCACGGACGACATGCCTATTGCTTAACATTGAGAGTGATATGCCGAACAACACCGACAAACGCCTCATCGAAGATTACCTGCCAATCGTAGCCATTAGCGCCGAGGCGTCGCGGGAAAAGTCGGTGCGGAAGGGGCACATTTCCACACTGCATCTGTGGTGGGCGCGGCGGCCTCTTGTGGCTTGTCGGGCTGCTGTGTATGGCGCGCTGGTGCCCGCGTCGCAGTTCGTGCCCAATGGCGGCACCGACGCACAAAAGAAAAGTCTCGGACGGGCCAATGCCGCCAAGTTCATCACGTCACTCTGCCAATATCCCGGCTCGCCGCAGATCATCAAGGAAGCGCAGCAGCACATTCTGAAAGCCCACGCGGAACGGCTCTCGCGGGAGACGGGCAAGGCCGTCTTGGTTGAAGACATCGTTGCGGGTCGCGCTCCGCGTCCGCGCGTGCTCGATATGTTTGCGGGCGGTGGTGCCATTCCGCTGGAAGCGTTGCGGCTCGGATGCGAAGCCTACGCGCTAGACCTCAATCCTGTCGCCCACATCATCCAGCTTTGCACGCTGGTTTATCCGCAGAAATACGGGAAGCCCGATGCCAGCGCACGCGGAATGACGGGACCGAAGAACGAGAAAGGCGAGACCACCTGGGGCGGGCTGGCAGAAGAAGTCCGTTATTGGGGCAATTGGGTTTTGGAAAAGGTCCGGGCAGAGATTGGCGACTTGTACCCACTCATCCCCGACCCTGATTTCACGCCAACGAAAAAGCAGGTGGGTGGCATGGACGACGATCCCTTCGCAGAGCCGCAAAACGTCATGGGTTTTGCCGATGACCCTCAGCAACGATTGAAATCGCGTGGGGATAGCCTGAGCCCGGTCGCGTATCTTTGGACGCGCACCGTGAAGTGCAACAATCCATCTTGCGGGGCAACCGTGCCGCTTGTAAAACAAACATGGCTACGAAAGAAGGAGGGCAATCTCGCAGCCTTGAGAACAATTCCTGTATACGCGACAAAACGCGTTAGGTTTGAGGTTGTCCTAAGTCCTACGGCGAGCGGCTTGGGATTTAATCCAGACACGGGTTCGAAAGCTGGTAATGCTACGTGTCCATTCTGTGGCACCGTCGCGGACAGCGATTACGTTAAGACGCAAGGGTGCGCCAAGCGCATTGGTTACCAGTTGATGGCCGTGGCTTGCACCGGCTTGCACGGAAAGGGAAAAACTTACGTTTCCGCAGACAACTATCCCGACTGTGTAATCAACGAAGAACTAATCCGACGAAGGCTCGACGCGCTTTGCAAGCGTAGCGGCCTCAGTGTGCCAACTGAAGGAATCGTTGACGACAGCAAGAATAGCTTTTGGGTGCGCCTTTACGGTCTCACCACTTATGGAGACCTGTTTTCGATGCGGCAGTTATTTGCGCTGATGTCCTTTTTGGCTTCGATACATGAAGCGGAAAACAAGATGGCTACGCTAGAAGAAGAACGCCGATTGGCGCTATTGACATTTCTCGCAACCATGCTTGACCGACTCGCCGATTTTTCTTCCACTCTGTGCGTTTGGAACTGCCTTGGATGGGGTGAAAGCACCGCTCATACATTTGGTCGCCAAGCGTTGCCAATGACGTGGGATTTCTCAGAGATCAATCCCTTCAGTGCCGACACTGCTGGGTGGCCAATTGCTGTCGAAAGGGTTCTTGCTGCCTTGCCTGGAACTGAAGCGCCCTCAACGGCCACCGTGCTCAGAGGCTCTGCAACTGAGCTTCCTTGGAAGGCTGAGTACTTCGACGCCGTACTAACTGATCCTCCGTATTATGACAACGTATCATATGCAGATCTGTCTGACTATTTTTACGTTTGGCTGAAGCGAAGTGTCGGTCGACATTTTCCCGAACACTTCGCAACGGAAGGCACACCAAAGAGAGGCGAGGCTGTAGCCGACGCGGCACGCCACAGCGGCAGTAAGCAACGCGCACGCCACGCGTACGAAGACATGATGGCGACTGCCTTTTCCGAAGCCCACCGCGTAATGAAACCGGGAGCCCATTTGACGGTGGTTTACGCACACAAGACCACGCTCGGGTGGGCAACGCTAGTTGATGCCTTGCGAAGGTCCGGATTTACTGTTTCGGAAGCCTGGCCTCTTGATACTGAAAAGCCCGGTCGCCTGAAAGCAATTGATGTCGCAGCTCTCGCCAGCAGCATTTTCCTCATTGCCCGCAAGCGTGAGGGCGCGGTGACGGGCGGTTACGAACAAGTTCGCCCGGAGCTTGAGGGAATTGTTCGGGAGCGCGTGGACTCCCTTTGGGACATGGGCATCTCTGGCGCGGACCTGGTCATCGCTTCTGTTGGAGCCGGCTTGCGTGCTTTTACCCGGTTCGCCCGCGTCGAGTACGCCAATGGCGAGGAAGTTCCCGCCGAGCGGTTCCTTTTCGAGGTGGAAACGGTCGTGCTCGAGACCGTTCTATCTCGTCTTTCCAAAGAGGTTGGCGGCGAAGGCGGTCAATACAGTTTGGCCAACCTAGACACGTCTTCCCGTTTCTATGTCCTCTGGCGCTACACTTATGGCGTGGCAGAACTGGACGCGGGCGAGGCCATCATCTTCGCCAATGGGACACACGTTGAACTCGACGGCCCGCACGGATTGACCACCGGCACCAACGCCCTGGTGGAGAAAAAGAAGGGCAAATATCGCCTTCGCGATTTCAACGACCGGGGCGAACACGAACGGCTTGGCTTGCCGGGCGACATCGGCCAGCCCGCGCCGCTCGTTGACGCACTGCAGCGGACGCTGTGGTTGATGGAGAAGCGCCCAACAGAGCTTTCCAAATTTTTGCGTGAAGCGCAACCCAACCGGGAAGCGTTGCGCCTTATCGCGCAGGCGCTCGCCGGTCCCGCCTTGAAAGGCGGCGAGATGGGCGACATTTCGCCCACCGCCGAGTTGTCCGCCCTGGCAAAACTGACCGCGAACTGGCAGAGCGTCGTTGAAGACGCCGCGCAGACCACGGGCGAGAAAGAGGAACGCAAGAAAGGTCAGAAACAACTGATATGACTACATCGCGACAATATCGTACGCACAATGAAAATAGCAGCACACAGAGCTAAAGCCCAAAAGCAGCGTTGCTGGCTTGGAACAGTATGCTTGCAACGGATGCGCAGGCTCTCAAAGTATCTATGAAACTCGTGGACAATCCCGGCCTGCCAGAAAACCTTCCACCGACAAGAGATGCCGTAGAATTGAGGTATGGGAAGCCGGCGACAAAGCAGATCGAGGACCAAAAACCCACAGTAAAAGAAACTGAGAATGACAAGCCCGCTGCGACAGTATCGCCCAGCGAAGATGTAAAAGGAACAAGCGGGGAATCCGGAGGGCGAGAATCGAATGGCAAGAAATCCAACACGACACTGCTGGCGATCGATAAACCGAGCACCGCAGAGCCAAAACCCGAGAAAAACAAAGCTGAGGATACGAGGATCGAGAAACCGCCTGATATGGAGGCGAAAGACGAGAAGGTGAACGCCCCCGTGCCAAACACTGAGCTTACCCAGAGTCGCGAACCTAAAAAGGACGAACTTAGCGACGTGGATAAGGAACTTTTGAAACTTCATATTGCTGAGTATCAAATGTTGTCCGCCCGTGCCACTACCGGCCTGGTCGGGCAGGTCCAAGCCGCCTCAATTCTTCTTGCCGCTTTGGCCCTGTTCGCGAATGCCAAAGATTTGAACCCCTTTCCTAAAGCAGCTACAATCTGGATAGGATTACTCTTCGCGCAGATGATCGGTATATTCTATTCAAATGGTATGATTGATACGTTCAAGACCATCCTGTACCTGGAGACAGCGATTCGCCCTGCTGTGCAGAAATTGGTCGGGCAGAAAGGCACCTTCTGGGAGTATGAGCAGCATTTGGCTCGCCAGAGAGGATCCGGTTTGATTTTCCATGAAATAACCATTCCCATTCTTGCCGCCGCCTCGTTTGCCTTAGCCTGCATCGTCAGATTTAAGTTTACCACAAACGAACCTGTGAACGTCGTCGATGGAATCTTAATTGGTTTAAATCTGGCAGCAACAACAGTTATAGTAAAATGGAGCCACAAGTCGGCGTCGATCCGACGAAAATGGACGGACACAGAAAATCAAGCGGGAAAAGGAATCAGCTAAATTATGAGCACCACCATCAAACCCTGGGTTGAATCGGTCATCCTTCTGGCGAAATGGAGTGCGCTCATGCCGAAAACTTTTTTCACCAGATGATTGACGAACCAACAACAATCGTTGGCGAATCCTTCCAGCAGACGTGGTTGAAGGTGGTGAAGTGGCTGGCCGTCAGGGACTGGGAAACTCGCAATCTGATGGGGCAAATCAAAAATCCAGAGGCAATTGACGATGGATTCCACCAGAGTTTCGAGGACTTTTCCCGGAGTGTCGGCATTCTCGGGTCGAGGCATGTTGCCTACACCATTTTTCCGGATGGTGCCTACCGAAAGGCCCAGGGGGCTGCGCGGCTGTTCAAAAACTACAATCGCTGTAACGGCCTCTACGAGCGGCTGCAAAGACGATATGGGAGGAATGGGAGTTGGGGCACTTATTTCAGGCGGATGACGTGTTATGAGGCGGGAGGCGGAACGGTGAATCAGTTGGAAAACATCATCAATGCTCTTACAATGCGCGCCAATGTGAGCAAGGCAGCGCTAACCATCGTCATCCAAAGGCCCGGAGGAGAAACCACCCGTCCCTTGGGCGGCCCATGCCTGAATTACCTTGCCGTTCAAGCGGAGCGCAACACCGACACCACGCTGGGATTGCTGGCAGTGTATCGGAACCATGATTTTCTGCAAAAAGCCTACGGCAATTATTGGGGCTTGTGCAATCTCCTGCGGTTTCTCGCCAAAGAAACGAAAACCATCGCCGGCCCGGTGACCTGCATTTCGTCGCATGCCTACGTGGAAAAACACAAGCCAGCGCTAAAAGCATTTGTGGACGCTATATGATTGAATACCACAAACGCCCATTTCGCCTGCGAGAGTTCAAGATGGAGGTTACGCATGGCTGCGAGTTGAACTGCATCCATTGTTCCAGTGATGCGCGACCCTCCAACAAACTTCAAATGCGACGCGATGATTGCCTGCGGATTCTTGCTCAGGCGGTCGAACTGGGTGCGCAGGAAGTGGCTTTTTCGGGCGGGGAGCCGCTGACTTGGCCGCATTTGGCTGATGCGGTTGAAGCCGCCGCAAAAGGCGGGCTCAACGTGACCATCTATACGGCGGGATACGTGCCGGACTTTATGGCGCAAGCCAGCGTGCTATTCAAGCGCGGCGCGAAGCGATTCATTTTCAGCATCTTTGGTGGAGACGCGTCGAGCCACGAACGCATTACGCGTATTGCGGGCAGTTTCAAACGAACGTGCGACGCAATCGCGACTGCGAAGTGTTTGGGCCTTGCGACGGAGTCGCACTTTGTTCCATTGTCCACAAATTATGCGGAGCTTCGTGCGGTGGCTGTTTTGAGCAAAAGGCTCGGGGCCGAAGCCGTGAGCGTGTTGCGGCTGGTGCCGCAGGGCCGCGCGGCATTGATTCAGGGCCGAGCCCTGACAAAGGTGCAAAACCTGCAATTACGCCGTCAGATCATGGAGTTGAGGACGGAGGGCCTTAACATCCGGGCAGGTTCACCGTACAATTTTCTGATGGTCAATGACAGCCCCCGTTGCTCCGCCGCCATAGACCGTCTCATCGTTGGGCCGGATCTGCGGATTCATCCGTGCGACGCGTTCAAACAGGTCGGGGCGGAGCATGTCGCTGGCACATGTAACCTTTCTTGCCTGCGGGATGCAACCCTTCGGGAATGTTGGGAGAAGTCGCCGTTTCTGGAAGCCATCCGGGAGTATTTGATGACCCCGTTTCCGCAAGGGTGCTCTGACTGCCACGACTTGGAACGATGTTTGTCGGGTTGTCTTGCGCAAAAAGTGATTGCTTCTGGAGACATTGGCAAGCGTCCTGACCCTGATTGTCTTAAAGCAAATGAAAATTGATACGCTCTACTCCTTCGATAAATTTAGCACAGCTTGCCGGTTTGAAGACCTCATTCAATCAGTTCAGCACTGTACCCTGTGTCCGCGCCTATGTGCGCGACGGAAAGTTCTGTCATCTGCCAATGGTTGCGTCGATTCGAAAGTCCTGTTTGTGGCAGAAGCACCCGGGCGCCTGGGGGCGGAACGCACAGGCATCCCGCTCCATGGGGACAGAACCGGCGACAATTTTGAAATGCTGCTGGGCAATATTGGCTGGAAGCGCGAGCAAGTTTTCATCACCAACGCCATCCTCTGCAACCCGCAGGGGGAAGATGGGAATAATGGAACACCCACACAGCAAGAAGTCGCAAACTGTTCCGCATACCTGGAAATGGTCATTGCGCTCGTGAAGCCCGAGGTGGTGGCCACGCTAGGGAAAACGGCTTTGGAGGCGCTGAAGTTGATTTCGCCACATGGAATTGACCTCCGCTCAGGCGTTGCTCAGATGGTGCCCTGGTGGAATCGGAAGTTGTTCGCGCTCTACCATCCCGGTCCACGCGCGCTCATACATCGGTCGTTGGCCAAACAGCGTGCTGACTTTATGCTGTTGGCCAAGCAAGTTCATCCGTTCCGCGGTCTGAGCACTCCTCAACCACGACGGGCGTTGCAGCCGGTCAGGATGGCGCCGCAACAGCCAACAGCCCTCCAACAGGCGGTTTTGGCCATTTTGGAAATCAAGGATCGGCTGACGTTTTTCAAATTGACTAAATTGCTTTATCTCGCGGATCTCCAAGCAGTGAGGATATGTGGACATGCCTTCGCCGGGAACATTTATCTCCGGCAGGTTGATGGCCCGTGGCTCCCGAATTTGGACGCGGAGGTAAAGGCCATGGATGGATTTGAAGTCCGCCGTTTCTTTGCGCACAGGCTGCCGATGGTGGCGCGAGGGCCAAGCCCGCGGTTTCAGTCAGCTTTGGATGACGCCTTTTTGGAGATTATCTCTGACGTCGTGAAAAAGTATGCTGACCTGAGCAATTCCCAGATCAAGACAATGGTATATCAGACCGAACCGATGCGGCAGATTCTCCGGGAGGAGAGGACAGGCAAAGACATGCGCAACAAACCCGTTCTCTACGTCGGCCGAGCGGCGGGCGGTACGCCCGCGCTTTTATGAACCAAATATTCATCAGTAGCGTGCAGAAGGAACTGGCGGTCGAACGCCGGGCGTTGAAGGATTATATCCAGGGGGACGCGCTGCTCCGGCGATTTTTTGAAGTTTTCCTGTTTGAAGACCTCCCCGCCGCCGACCGTCGCGCGGATGAGGTGTACCTGAGTGAGGTGGATCACTGTCATATTTACGTTGGTTTGTTCGGCAACGAATACGGCGCGCCGGATGCGGAGGGATTGTCACCCACCGAGCGTGAATTTGACCGCGCGACTGCCGGGGGCAAAACGCGGCTGATTTTTGTGAAAGGAGCCGATGACAAGGCGCGGCATCCGAAGATGCAGGCTCTCATCCGCCAGGCCGGAGCGCAACTCATCCGCCGTCGCTTTACCGACATCACGGATTTGAACTGCGCGGTGTATGCCAGTCTGGTGGAGCACCTGGGCCGGACCGGAGCGTTGCGCATCCTGCCGTTTGACGCCAGTGCGCCATCGCGCTCCCGGTTGGAGGACATTTCAGAGGACAAAATTCGGTGGTTTGTCGCCACCGCACGTCGGGAAAGAAAATATGCGTTGTCACCGGATGCCGCGCCAGGCGAGGCGCTTGCCCACCTGAATCTGCTGGACGGTGACCGTCCCAATCACGCGGCCATACTGCTTTTCGGAAAAGAGCCGCAGAAGTTCCTGCCCACATCCGAAGTTAAATGCCTCCATTTCCACGGAACGGAAGTTCGCAAACCCATTCCCTCCTATCAGGTTTACAAAGGCACGGTTTTCGATTTGGTGGACCAGGCATTGGATTTCGTTCTGTCGAAAATTGTCCGTGCGGTCGGCACACGCGAAAAGGGTGCTCAGGCGCCGGTGGAATACGAGTTGCCCAAGCAAGCGGTCGCAGAGGCCATTGTCAATGCCGTGGCGCATCGGGATTACGCCAGCAACGCCAGTGTGCAGGTCATGCTCTTTGCCGACCGTTTGGAAGTCTGGAATCCAGGCGAACTGCCACCGTCGCTCACGCCGGAGTTATTGCGCAAGCCGCACGCTTCTATTCCGCGCAATCCTCTCGTAGCCGAACCGCTCTTTCTGGCGCACTACAATGAAAAAGCAGGCACCGGCACTTTGGATATGATCGCGCTATGTCGGGAGGCCAATTTGCCCGAGCCGGAGTTCCGGCAGGACGGCGGGCAGTTCGTAATGACGCTCTGGCGGGACTGGTTGACGGAGGCGCGGCTGGATGAGCTTGGACTGAATGAGCGCCAGCGCAAAGCTGTGATTGAGCTGAAGCGAACCAAGACCATCACCAACTCCGATTATCAAAAGATTACCGGCGCCTCTGAAAGCACTGCGCTTCGTGATCTCAAAGCTCTTTTTGAACTCGGACTCCTAAAGAGAATTGGTGCGACCGGTCGTAACGCCCGCTATATCCTCCAGCCCAAACCCGTCATAAACCCTTCAAACCCGCCATGACTTCAGTTGTCCAAACCCGCCATAAACCCTTCAAACCCGTCATGACACATGGGGCAAAGGCGCCAACTTGCCAAGGGGACAGAAAGGGGACAAACAGGACATGAACCCGCTTCTTCCATCTGCCGTGCCTCCATCAAAGCGGAAGGAAATGCCTCAGAAATGCCTCAATTGCCTCACATCATCTTTATGAGCACCACCACCATCAAACCCTGGGTTGAATCGGTCATCCTGCACCCGGATGTTTTATCCCCGGATTTCTCCGAAGACATTTTTGCCCTCGACTTGGGGCCGTTGGCCGACGGCAACAAGAATGTCCCCGCCGTCTATCGTGACCCGGAGCAATTCTTCCGCGCGTCCTATTTGACGAACGGTTTGAAGTCGCTCTTGCAGGACGTGTTGTCGCGCCTGTCCGGCGGCGCAGGCAACCGGGTTTTGAAGCTCATCACGCCCTTTGGCGGCGGCAAATCTCACACGCTCGCTTCGCTTTTCCATTCCGCCCGTAACCGCAAGGCGCTCGACATCATCCCCGAAGGCAAACCCCTGCCGAAGCCAGGCAAGGTGAATACAGCGGTGTTCGATGGACAGTTTTTCAGTCCGGCCAACGGGAAGGACTTCCCTGACGGCAAAGGAAAGGCGAACACACTCTGGGGCTGGATCGCCTGGTCGCTTCGCGGCGCCGAAGGTTACGAAATCCTCCGCAAGGACGACGAGGCACGCGTTGCGCCGGGCGCTGACGACATCCTGAAATTGCTCGGCGACGCGCCCAATCTGATCCTGCTGGATGAGGTTCTCGAATACCTCATCAGTGCGGGAGGCATCAAAGTTTTCGACACGACCTTGCGTGACGAAACTCTGAGCTTCCTGAAACATCTCACAGTTGCGGTCGGAAACACGCCCAACAGCGTGTTGGTTTTCTCCTTGCAGTCGAGCAAACGCGAATCGCTTGACTACATCAATCTGCTCCAGACAATTGATCATTTGGCCGCCCGAAAGGACCAGAGACGCGAGCCAGTGGAGGGGGATGAAGTGCTCCGCGTCATCCAGCGCCGCCTGCTGGGCGCGATGCCTACCGAAGCGGATTCCACGCCCGCAGCGACCGCCTACCAGGAGGTCGTCACGCAAATGCGCCGGGCCTATGCGAGAACTCCGGCAGAGCAACAGCAGGCCGAGCAGGAAGGGGTCGAGTTGCGCGACCGCATCCGCGCCGCGTACCCGTTCCATCCGGCG
>Ga0187848_10002783_pt1 | contig 13414 bp, 10 predicted proteins | sample June2016WEW_4_40_FD_132424 | JGI IMG/M metagenome (GOLD analysis project Ga0187848, IMG submission 132424) | Peatland microbial communities from SPRUCE experiment site at the Marcell Experimental Forest, Minnesota, USA - June2016WEW_4_40 | ecosystem: Environmental > Terrestrial > Soil >... | reverse complement strand
TTGCGAAGATTCTCTGCGAGGAGCTTGCCGTGGTCAACGGAGGCCGCGAACAGGATGGATTTGTGCCCTCGGCAGTTCTTATCGATCAGCTCAAGGCAGCCTTTGACGATTTCATCCCTGCAGAGCAGCTCGGCCAGGCTGGCGACGTCGTAATCCCCGAGCCGCTTTTTAATCGTGCCCAGGTTGATCTCCATCTTGCCGATGGGCTTGGGTGGCACAAGGACGCCCATCCGGATTCCATCGGTCGTGTTCTTCTCTAGCAGCACCGTCCCCAGTTCGAGGCGGTTGCCGATGTCCGAGCGGAAGGGCGTCGCAGTCAGGTTGAGGACTTTGGCCTTAGGGAAGGTCTGCTTGACTTGCATCCAGGTCGGAGCGATCCCGTGATGCGCCTCGTCGAAAATGAGGAGGTCCGGCTGGAAATCCTCGGCCAGCGTCTGGAGGCGTTTTCCCCGCAGGGTCTGAACAGAGGCCACAATGATCTGGGCCAGCCCAGTGAAGCGCTGCGAGGCTTTCTCGATTTCGCAGTACTGCCCTGTGTATATCTCAAGCTCCAGCTTGGACTGCTCTATCAGCTCCTCCCGATGGGTCAGCCACAGGATTCGCCCCTTTGGGTTGATTTTCTCGAGGAAGCGCGTGACACAGCAGGCTGCGGTGATGGTCTTGCCCATGCCCATGGTCAGCGCAATCAGCGCTTCCATTTCGGGGCTGGTCCACCAGTGCTCGAACTTCTCCACACCCTCCAGCTGGTAATCCCAGGGCTCCAATTTCTTGCGGGTTGTCGTGTCGCTCATATTCATCACCAAAGTCGTTCGTCACCGAAGTCGGGAACCTCCTGGGTGCCGGCGCATCCCGGGGCGCCTCCTGGCGCCGCAACCGACTTCTTTTGGGTGGTTTCCTGCGTCAATCCGCAAAGTGCGCGCCTCCTCACCCACTTCGGGTGCTCCCTCCAATCTTCATAAAAGGGCAGCCGGCGATTCACGCCCACGGTGCCGGGGAGAGGAGGGGCACATTCAAAGCCTCTGCGGTGTGCAGGTGGGCGGCCCCGATATGGTAATTGTAGACGTTCACGCTGCTATAATGATTTTTGCGTAAGCACCTTTTACGCACTCTTTTATCCACATTGTAGGGCGCTGGTCGCGGAACGGTTGGGAAAAAGGGAAAAGTTCAACCGGCGGCGTACTGCCATATGCTATGCCCTTGCGAGTTCCAAGTTGAAAGGAGGCCGTGGAAGTCACTCAGCCGGCTGCAAATGATGTTTCTTACTCCGGTCACTCCGGAGACATAGTGCCGCCAGTGGTAGGAGAAGGTCTGGAACGTCGGAGGACAGAGATGCTTGTTGGGGTCGAATTCAGCAAACCATATCCCGTGATCGCAGAGGAAAACCGGCTCTTTCTTCACTGCTTTATGTTGGAAGCCGTACTGGACAATAACGCAAAAGGCATCCCTGTATAGATGAGTGCTGGTCTCAACCACCCCCATTCTATAGTAATGGAGAGAGGAACGCTCTCGGGGGATATCAAGAGGCCGGTTTGCGCTTTTCTTTAGCCAGACGGAGGAATAAGCCACCCATTTTGCGGTCAACTCTCGGAGCCGCTTGTAGTTGGCCAACACGGCCAGGACAGCCTTGGCCTGGTCGCGCGGGACGAAGCGGCATGAATGTACCACTCTTTAATGCCAACCTATGCACCATTATATTCTGGATATTCTGGCTGAACCGGTTTCCCGATGCCATATACTTAATCTATGAAAGATATATTGTCGCCCACCGAGCTTGCTGAGATGCAAGCGGTGGTTTCCTTCAGCACGGATAGGGATGCGGCTTCGGAAGCCTTGAGAAAAATTGCCATGCATTGCTTAGCGGAGGCTACCGAGGCCGCCTTGGATATAGCGGCTGCACCGAGGGATGCGGTCCTCGACTTGTTACAACGGGTTCCTGGTTGTTCCGTAAATGATCAAAAGGTTCTGGAGCAGATGGAATTCATCGCGTTCGCACACGCCTATCCGATCGGGAGGTCGCAGTCTTTCGTGTATTTTGAGACGGATTCCCTTTTTACCATCACACTTGATACAAAGCGGCTCCTTAAAGATAATAAGCACTGGGAAAATATCGGGTTCTTTCGCAAAAAGGACCGTGAAAGTGTGGTGATGGTGTTTGCCCCCATCGATTCCCCTGGTGAGTTCACCTACTGGGAAAGCTTTAAGGGTCCGATCAATTTCCTGCCTGGCGACCTGTGTTTGTAGGCGCGCGACCCGCCTTCGCTCTGGCCGCCCCACCGCCCTCCGGCCAGCCGCGCGCCGCACCGGCGTCCGACCGCCAAGGGCGGCGCGGGACGCTTCCACTCGCGCGACTGTGGCACTCAGGGGCAATTGATCGTCGCCGGGACAGCGAAGCCGCGGGGCAATGGGCCTTGTATTGCGCGCGAGTGGAGGCGGAAGGAACCCCCTTACCCAAGGCCAGCAAGCCCTCATTACCCAGGAAATTTCCCCGTTGCCTGCACCCTTTGGCCCGAAAGGCAAAAGGCACCCCACCGCCCCTAACGATGCTCAATGCCCGCCCTTGTCATGAGTCAGAGCTTCGCCCAGAAGGAAATTGATGAAACCCCAAAGCCAATGGAGGGGTCGATTGCCAAACAGGGATTGAAGCCGGTTTGAGCGAGGACCACGCAGCTACCGAGGAGATTAAACCGGAAGGCACTTCTTCCGGGATTTGACATCGGAAGTCCGAGCCGTTAATATCCAGAAGATGAAGATTTGGTGGTGTAATCAAGGACGACAGTGGAATGTCGAAAGAAGAGCTTCTGTTGTGTGCAGCAGCGAGGATGCGGACAACCTCACCTTCAGAAAAACAGTTGAAGAGATTGAACCAGGGGACATAATCCTGCACTACGTGACGCAGAATGTTGTGGCCGTAAGCCTTGCCAAGTCGCATGGTGTCCATTACACTAGGCTGCCGCTTCTGGGAGACCAAGACTACAAGGCAGGATGGCGGGCGGAAGTCGAATACTTCGTTTTTTATCCAGTCATCCCGAAAGAGAAGTTCGCAAATAGCTTGGTGGAGTTGCGCGAGAATGCGGGAATCGGCTTTCCGATCGACAAGAATGGAGACATTTGCCAGGGGTATCTATACCGGTTCAACCAGGAGGGATTAACGGTTGTTAAAGAATCGTTCGAGACCGTTTGGCCGGCGTGGGCCTGATAGTCATTTGGAAGCTGGACGCACACGCGAGACCCAGGACTGCCGATGAGTCGCCGGAAGCCGCTTCCACCGACACATCGGCTGAAAAAAGGGGCCTGACTTCGCCGATTCAAGCCGGTTCCACTCCGCTCCATTCCAGCGCCAGCCGGTGAACCGCTCCACCACCGGCCCGCGCTTCCATTCCACTCCGTTACACCGCCTCAAATCGCCGAAGACGGGCAGCCCCGGCGCGGTGTACGCGTAAGCTTTCGCCAAGTTCCCATCAGTCGGCGGGCCGCAGATCAGGGCCTTGTCGAAACTTCCGCCCTCACGACGCCCCCAAAATCAGTCTGACCTCTGCCGCTCCGGGCAAGCCGCTGGCCTTACGCCTGCCCGCCAGCCACCAGGCGACGGCCCCCCCGTCTCACCCGGCCGGCAGAAGTCAGTCAGCGTGGCCCGGCGTCCCGGCCATTGGCGATCCTTGCTCTGGCTCCCTGGTCGTATCGGCGAATTGCGAGGCAAAGTCGTTGGCCAGACCGGTTCCGAGCCGATTTGGAAATGTGACAGAAAAACGTCGCACGCCACGTCTGCGTTTGAGGATTGCTTGTTTTTGTATTTCTGATACTCTGGGTGCCAAGTGTTTTCCCGATTATGCGTTTGCTCGAAGATGGCCAGATGATCCGCGATACCTACGAAGTGGAACGCTTTTTGGGTGAAGGAGCGTTTGCGGAAGTTTATCGGGTCAAACATCGTTTCCTTGGGCGCCAGGCCATGAAGGTTTTTAAGCGCGTTGGCATGGGGCTGGAGGAAATTCACGAAATGCTCGGCGAGGCAATCCTTCTCTCGCGCATCGGCCACCCGAACATCGTGCGGGTGTTTGACGCAAACGTGCTGGAGACACCGCGCGGCACATGCGGGTATTTCACCATGGAGAACATTCCCGGAGGAAGTTTGCAGAAGTTCTGGCATTCCCATGGAGTCCAATTCGTTCCCATTCAAACGAGCGTGGACCTGATGAAACAAGTTTGTCGAGGCATCGGATTGGCGCACCGTGAGAAGCCGCCAATCATCCACCGGGACATCAAACCGCAAAACATTCTCGTTGGCTATGAAGCCGACGGCCTGAGAGCGCGGGTAAGCGACTTCGGTTTGGCGAAAAAAGTCAATCCTCTCACACTTCTGGCCACCGCTGCCGGAACGCTGGTGTTCAAGCCGCCCGAAGCGTTTGCCGAGCGGAAAGGCGATTCCTGTGCTGGCGATGTGTGGGCCATTGGTGCTACCCTTTACATGCTGCTTACAGATAAGCTTCCCGTTGAAATGCCCGCCAACACGAATTGGGGAACAAAGCATCTTTTCGACAAGCCCGTCATTCCTCCCTCGGAAATCAATCCCGACGTCAACAAAGGCTTGGAACAAATCGTAATGCAGTCCCTCGAAAAAGAGGCTGAATGCCGGTATCCAACAGCGAAGGAACTCTTAGACAATTTAGAGCAGTGGAAACCTGATATATGCGGACCATCCCAAAAGGCCAAGACAAGTTCCAGAGATCCATCGAAATCTGCTATAGGTTTGCCATCGCCGGCAAATGAGAAGGAGGCACACGACCTCTCGCAACGCGCTTTCAATGCAAGGCAATGCGGACGCCTTGCGGAAGCCGCCGATCTGATGGAGGAAGCGTTCAACAAGTCGCCAAATTTGAGGACCAAATTTGCCCACCAGGTCAAGCTCTGGCGCTGCGGCATAAGTATGTGAGCCATGTCCACCACTCACGATAACGAAATTGAGCAAAGCGTCCAAGAACGCGCCTCAATGGAATGCAAGCCGCTCCTTGACGCAGCAACAAGGGAACTGTTCCAGAACAACGCGTTTCGAATTACTGGCCTGTCAGTAGACGCGACAATGGGTGAGATTTCCAAACGAGGCGCGCGCATGGAGACAATGGAAGCGCTCGGTCGTGGCGAGGCGGCCCACACTTCCGCCTTTGCGTTAAAGCCCCCTCCGACCCTGGCCAAAATCCGCGAGGCGATTCAAAACCTCAAAGATCCCGAAAAGCGAATCATTGACGCGTTCTTTTGGTTTTGGCCACATGAAGTCGGCGGGAGTGCATCCGACCCAGGCATACAGGCCCTGGCGGCAGGACACGGTGACGGCGCTATGAGAATCTGGACTGCAATGGAGACAAGTCCCACTCATGGCGTAGTTGCAATGCACAACATCGCCATTTTCTGGCATCTGGCGGCACTCGAATCCGAAACCTGCGTCTCCAAATCCACTCAAACAAATGGACTGCGACAAACGATTGAGAAATCCTGGCGGAATGCGTTCAAACGTTGGCAACACCTCACCACCGATAGAGTTCTCTGGGATAGGGTTTCCAGTCTTGTTACACAAATTGACGACCCCCGCCTCACCAACTATGTTCCGCGTATTCGCGCCGTCTTTCCCAAAGCATTGCTCAAACCTAACGCTGAATTGGCTCTAAACTACGCGAAAGGCGGCGAGATGGAATTCGCCAAGATGCACGTCCAATTCATAAGGGAATTCACTGAGGAACTGCGTGCTGTCGAAAAACTTGCCGCGTTGGTGCTTGAGCCAATCATGGTTCGGTTGCGAGAGCAGATTCGCCAGGCAAAACGAAGAACCGAAGAACATCCAGAGTCAGCTAACCAATCCGCGCGCGATCTGCTCGACCAGACACTTCCTCTCGCAGATATTTTTGACCTGTTTTTTGGAAAAGCCGAAAATGCAGAAAAAGAGTTACTGGATACGGCGGCGAGCACATGCATCAACTGCTTGGTTGCTTATCAAAAGAAAACGGACGACAACCGGACCTTTGTTGACCTGTTGGAACGAACATTGCAACTCGCGCAGACCGCCGAGGTCCGGCGGCGCATTGAGGAAAACATACAAATTGGCAAAGACAATCTCACCTTCGCTGAATTTGAACCAGTTTACGCTCCTCTGAAGGCGATTCAAGATAGCCGACTCCACGCCAAAAAGAGGTTCCAACAACTTCGCGTCGACATTATCCCTGCCCTCGAGGCCCTAAAGAGAAAGCACGGGGATACTGGACAACCCGTGAAGCAACTTTCCAATAGCGTTGCTGTGGTTCTCAGGGAAATATCACTTGATGCGTGGACCAACCACCAGGACAGATCCACAGCTTTGGCGGCAATCGCCCTGGCCGCGAAGTTCGCCTTCGATCCACAGTTGAAGCAAAAGTTGCAGGAAGACCAATCGACTCTTGCAAAACTGCCCCATCCGATTGGTGATGCCGGCGGTGAGCACACAAGAATGGAGAGGGGTTCGTATAATGCCACCACCTACGTTGGCATTGCCTTCGCAGGGCAAATAGTTTGGACGGGTGTTTTAGCGCTGAGTTTTATCACCAACATTCTTAAAATTCCGTGTGATGATACTGCCTCATGGATCGTCGGTTGTCTGTCTGGGTTCGGAATTTCGCTGCTGGTTTTCTGGAATCGCTGGGGCTGTATCGAGGCGTTTTCAAGCCGCGTCTGCTGCGGTTTCGCCAACCTTTCGATCTTTTACGTCCCTATCATCGCGCTGATGTACGCCAACATGCGCGGGCTCAAAAAAGTCTTTGACTGGAGGGAATGGCAAGACAACACAACGAACAAGAGCAGTCGAGTGGCTCTGATCTGCTCGATGATTGTGCTCACCTTTGGTGCCATTGGTAATAGCCAGTCGAGCAACACTTTACCAAGGAGGCCTTCCAACACGCCAACTTCGTCATCCAACGCTCACTCCCCTGCCCCATCTGTGTCCGCGGTGAGTGCAAGCCCTACATACCAAATTCCCAGTTACATCAGCCAAGAATTAGACAAGGATAAAAAGGCAATCGAGTCTGAAAGGGAAAAGGCATCTGCGCTGGAGAACCAGTTAACCAAAGCCAAGACCGCAGTCGAAGCCCAGAAAGCCAAGACCGATGAAACAGAAAGCCGTTTGGAAACCCTTGACCGTCAGATTGAAGCCGATCGCATTTACCTTGATCGGGCAAGCCAGTCGGATGTGGACGACTTCAACGACAAGGTAAAACGCTACAACGCGATGCTGGAAACCGCTCGGCAGCAAAACGCGCTGGCGAATCAAATGGTGGACGATTACAACACTTTGCTCGACCAAGTCCGTACGGAAACTCGCCTCCTAAATCAGATGGTGGATAACTATAACGCAAAACTGACAAAATACGGTCGCTAACCCGGAGAACCAAACATGCCAGATAATTCTAACACTCCACTCCCACGGTCACCCCGCCAGGAAGAGTGTCACCAGTCGGATGCGGGCCAATTCAAAGTTGGAAATCCATTTCCAGAAGATGGATCCTCCACAATGCGTTACGCTCTACCCGAGAAAGTAGTCAAGGCTGTAGCCGACATTGCAACCAACGCCTGGAAAGCCAGAGCGAAAATGGTCGAGAGTGGCACGGGCGATGTGCGCGGCGAGATGAAGCGCATTTACCGACACATCGAAGGAATGTTCGACAGCTTTCGAGAAATGGGGCTGGAAATCAAAGACCACACTGGTGACGCATTTGATTATGGGCTTCCATTGAAGGTTGTCACCACACAGCCGACCCCCGGCATCACTAAAGAGAGCGTCATCGAAACGATAAAACCCACAATCTATTGGCAGAAACAGATAATCCAGATGGGCGAGGTCGTAATCGCAACGCCTGCATAGAACCAGAATACATATGAATAGGACGACCATAGACTATGGGATTGATTTGGGGACGACCAACAGCGCAATTGCGCTGCTGAAAGGTGTAACGACGGAAATTATTAAGAACAACCGCGACCACGACATTACGCCATCGGCTGTTCACATCAGTAAGCGTGGCGTGACAGACGTTGGGTTCAACGCAAAACAGAGGATGTGGCAGTGGCCGGACGATACATTCGGCGAATTCAAGCGGCGGATGGGTACTGACCACGTTTATTATTTCGAGAGTGCCGACCAGCGAAAGAGAGCGGAAGATTTGTCAGCAGAAGTGCTCAAGTCGCTGAAGGATGATGTCCAACGAAAGAACGGCGAGGTAATTGAAGCAGCCGTGATCACCGTTCCGGCGGCCTTTGAGTTGCATCAATGCGATGCGACTCGAAAGGCGGCGCAACTGGCCGGCTTCAAAGAAAGCCCTCTGCTTCAAGAACCTGTTGCGGCGGCGCTGGCCTATGGTTTTCAAATCGCGAAGGAGAAAGCCTTTTGGCTGGTTTATGACTTCGGCGGCGGCACGTTCGACGCAGCAATTATCAAGGCGGAGGAAGGCACTATTCACGTAGTGAATCACGGCGGGGACAACTTCCTCGGCGGTTCAGACATGGATTGGGCGATTGTCGAAAAACTGATCGCGCCTCGGGTTGCCGCTGAGTTCGGACTTCAACAGTTTGATAGGGCCCATTGCGGGAAAGGTGGGCGTTGGCGACAAGCTTTTGCGCGCCTCAAGTTCGCTGCGGAGCAGGCCAAAATCGATTTGACGCAAAAGGAGAAAGTGTTCTTGGACACTGGATACGCAAGCAACCTGAAGGATGAATCTAGCGGCCGGGTTGTCGTTGAAGAATGTGACTTGGAGATCACCCGTGGAGAACTGGTTAGCGTCACAGAGCCCATCATCTTGCGCTCGGTAGAGATCTGCAAACGGATCTTGCAAGAGAAAAACCTTGGAAGGGACTCAGTGGAGAAAGTCATCCTCGTTGGGGGTCCGACGCTCGCACCCTATTTCCGCGAGATCCTTGCGGCAACGCTGGGCATCCCACTCGATTTCAGCGTTGATCCACTGACAGTTGTCGCACGCGGCGCAGCCGTCTTTGCAGGCACACAGCGGGTCAACTCGCACGCCTTTGGGCCTGTGACCTCAGGTGAATTCTTTATTGACCTTAAACACAAACCCGTCGGTATGGATAGCGCACCGATGGTCGGCGGCAAAGTCTCAGGCCCGTCCACCCAAGATTTCACAGGGTTCACATTAGAAGTCGTAAACACCAAAACGCAGTGGCGAAGCGGCAAAATTTCGCTCCGTTCGGACGGAATTTTCATCGCAAATCTGCATGTTGAACGCGGTGAGCGAAACACATTCGCTATCGAGTTATTTGATCCCAGCGGGAGGAAACAGAAGGCAACACCTGATACGCTGAACTACACCATCGGCGCCGTCATCGATGAGCAGCCTGTGATTAACTCTATGGGCATTGCGCTGGCCAACAACGACTACGCGCGATTCTTCCATAAGGGATCGGGCCTTCCCCAGCGTAAGACATGGCCGGAGCCATTCCACACCGTGAAGCCTTTGAAGCAGGGTCAGTCCGGGGAGTTTCTTTTGATCCCCGTTATCGAGGGCGAAAATGACCTGGCCGACCGAAATCGGCTCATCAAGGTGGTTTCCATTAAAGCGACGGACATTCGTCGTGATTTGCCTGTCGGCAGCGAAGTGGAAATCACGCTGAAAATGGATGAATCCAGGTTGCTTTGGCTTGAGGCTTATGTGCCTCTGCTGGACGAAGACTTCTCGTCTAAAATCGAACTCAGCGGGAGAACCACCGCCGCCGCCGAGTTTCTCCAAAGCGATTTTGGCAACGAGTTGCAGCGGTTCCGCCAGGTGAAATCGAAGGCGGCATCCGCGGGAGGGGAGACCGCCGAGGAATTGGTTCAGCAGGTGGAAGATTCGCCTCTTATGGAGGAGGTCAAAGAAAGCCTGGCTGCCGCGAACGCCGATCCGGATGTGGCGGCCAAGTGCGAAAGGCTGCTTCTGGCATTAAAACTCAAACTGGACGAGGCAGCCAATGCGCTGGAATGGCCGGCGCTGGTTGCAGAGGCGCGGGAATGGCTTGGTTACATGGACAGAATCGCCGAACACGACGGAACCGAGGCACAGCGCGGAAAGGCCGGTCAGCTCGCTGACGAAACAGAAACCATTATTCAAGAGCGACATGCAGACAGGTTGCGAAAACGGGTGGAACAAATCGAACGGCTTTATTGGGAAATCGCCTTTACCCAACCCGGTTTTTGGGTTCACCAGTTACAACGGATGGAAAAGGAAATGCAGAAAATGTCTGACCAAACGCGTGCGGCACGATTGCTTGACCAGGGACGTGACTGCATGTCCAAAAATAACATGACCGGGCTGCAAAATGTAGTGAAACAGCTTTGGAGTTTGCTGCCCAACGAGATCGTTCAGGCGGCGCAACGCGGGTATCAGTCCGGGTTGCTATGGTAACACGAAGACCGAACCAGGCACCAGAGATGTTATACATCGAAAACCGATGAAACTCCGACATTCTGACAGTCTCATTTTGGTATGGCGTGTGGCTGAAATTGAAGCCAGGCACCTAAAATCCTCCACCATCGAGCCGACCCACTTGCTGCTTGGATTGTGTAAAACGGTTGATCTCGATTTGCCGTCGCTGGTCTCCAAGGATGCCCCGGATCGAAACGAGGTGTTGGAGGAATTACTGAGGGAAGTACGCCGTTTGAAGAACGTGTTTCGAGCTGCGGGGTTGAACGCCAAAATCTTCCGTCGCAGGTTGCGGCGCATCGCTGAGGCTCACAGATTTATTCTCCCGGACTCGGGGCGGTTACGACGCGGCAAAGCCGCCAAACAGGTTTTCGCCGAAGCGGAGCATTTTGCCGCGCTGGTGGACTGTATGGTTTATCCAGTGCATCTTCTTTATGCCGCCCTGCTTGCCGACGACAGGGGACGCGATAAGGTTTTGAACGATCTCGGGATTGATAAACTACGCCTCTTGGAGGTTACCAAGCGCGAGACTGTATTTCATCAGGGGGATTCCATGACCAGGGACAAAACACATTTGAACTAACGAATTCCTTTTCACTCTTGCGAACGGGTCATCCGCCGCGCCGATCCAATTTCGCAAGCACTGAATCCGACTTCACACCTGCTCTTCTGCTTCGCCGTCTTTGGGGGCCGCTCCTTTTGATTTCTCGATTTGGCGCCAAGAGCGGAATGTGCGAATTCGTCAGATGCGGGAAACCGGCGTTTCCCAGACCGAAATTGCTTCAGCTTTCGGCATTTCGGTCGATGCGTCGTATTGGTCAAAAAACTCAAACTTGTCGATTTCGAGCCAAGGCAACAAGCCCGCCCCGCATCCAGGCTTGCAGCCACCGATATCCTGTCGCGTGGGCCTCAGCGCTCCATTGGTTTTGAACCCTCCTGCAGCAGCGAGAGAGCGGGGTAGCGCTTGCGATAAAACTGGCCTTTGTGCCGGCGCAGAAGAAATTCAAGGGCCAACTCGGATGGCGCGTTCCGCATCAAAAAAGTTTCCGTCAACGATTCCGCCCCGTGTTCGGCCGCCAGCCGCCGGACAAAAGCCGGGCTGCTCGCTGCGTCAGTCAGGAGGTGTCGCAGGGCGTCTCCCTCCTCGTCGGTTAAGCCGGTGCCCTTTTTGCGCAACCCGGACAGCACCTGATTGAACCGGAGCGAATACTCCATCCCCTCGTCCGGATTGGAGAAGGCACCTATGCCCTGGTCATGGTTCAAAAACTCCGGCGGGAAGCTCATGCGCGGACGCGGATGCTCCAAGCCGCGTTCCCGCATCACCCGCGCCACGTTGTCCGGGTCGGACGCCCGCCACTCTGCCGCCATGCGCTTTTGCTCCGCCGCCGCCAGCGCCAGGCCGTCGGGAAACACCACCAGGTCACCCCCGTGATGGGCGACAAATTTCGCATGGATTTCTCGAGCGAACTCCAAGGCTTTGGCGGCTTCCGCAGGACAATAGCGATACGCGATGGAACTGGAGCGTTCGAGCATCTCCTTGCGGATGTTGGCTTCCTCATGCTCCGGTATGTCCTTAAGAGTCTTCTGCGCCCCCGACCAATACCATTCACCCCGCCAAGGTGTGACCGCGCCATGCACCACCATTCCGGGCGTGAACGGACAATCAGCCATGTTCATGCGGATGGTGTAAGGCTGGCCGTTCACCAGGTTCCGGGCCGTGATGAATTTCACCTCATCCCCCTCTTCCTGCCGCGTGAGCACGCGAAAAAAAGACCAGTGCCGCTCGTACCATGTCCGCAGTGTCGCCTTGTCCTCCGCCGGCACATTTAGCGTCTCCGCCAGCACATCAATCACTCCCAGCCCGGACCATTCGGTGCAGTGCTGGCAAACGAAATCGTCCTTTGTCTGAATGTCCGGCTCGCCTTGGTGTTCATCGAGATACTCAAAGAACTGAAAGCGGAACAGGTAGGAGTTGATCCCCAACCAGAGCAGTTTGCGTTTGATGTCCCAGCCATACTCGTTCGGGCTGGCCAGAAACCGCGTCACGCCGGAGTCCCGCGGCACACGGGCAAACCGCTCCGCCAGCAGCTGGCTGGCCGCTTCCGCGAGCCGTTTCAAATCTGCATGCGCGGGCGAGAGCACTCGCTCCGGATTGAGGCAGGGCCACAAGCTCCAGAGGAAAAACTGAATGCGCCGCGGATCAAAATCGCGCAGTTCAACTTCCGGGGACGCGTTCACGAACAGCGGCAGAGGCGTGCCGAAGCATCGCCGTTGATGCGTCTCGACCGCGCGCCACAACCCGATGTCGTTATGAACGTCCTCCGCCCACTCGACCAGCAGGGCCGCCACGTCACTCCAGGCGGCGTCCGGCAACCGGCAGGAGGGAAAGACAAAGGTGTTCTGGGTCTTCAACAACACCCGGCGCAATTCCTGGGCGATCTCGCCCAGATACTTGTCCCCGCGCCCGGTGAATCCCGGGAGCCGGGCGGATAGAAAAATGTGCTTGGCCGCGCCGCTCATGATGGGCTTGAGGGTAGTGCAGCATAGCCGCCGGACAAGCCGCTTTTCGCGCGGTGGATGGCGGCTTCTGGGGCCAGTTTGTCCCGTGTGCGCGGGCGGACCGGGTGGACGGGAGCCAAAGGCCGATGGCGGGCGGGGTCAAGCAAGTCGGAAAAGCCGACGAACTGCCTGCTCTGTGGACCATGGATCGAGTCGAGCCATCCAGAATTTTCGAAGGGCTGCCGGCGTTCGAAGGCCGGCGACCGATGAGGCTTGGGCCAAAGGCGGACTTGCTCCAAAAACTTGCTGGTTTGACCGGCGGTCAAAGTTGGTTGAAAGCGAGCTTTACACGCCTGCCGGGCTTGTGATATTACGCAACATGCGTAACGCAACATGCGTAATATGAGAAACCCATTCGAATATGGCGGTGTGGTGAGCGGCGAGGCATTCTGCAACCGGGAAAAGGAGACGGGCGACTTGGTGCGGGCGAT
>Ga0187848_10002781_pt1 | contig 13415 bp, 17 predicted proteins | sample June2016WEW_4_40_FD_132424 | JGI IMG/M metagenome (GOLD analysis project Ga0187848, IMG submission 132424) | Peatland microbial communities from SPRUCE experiment site at the Marcell Experimental Forest, Minnesota, USA - June2016WEW_4_40 | ecosystem: Environmental > Terrestrial > Soil >... | reverse complement strand
CTCGAGAGGGGTGGCATAGCAGCCACCCCTCGTCATGCCTGGGCCTGAGTAGTTAAACCGTGAAGCAAGACGAGCTTTTGCAGTATCTGATCGAGGCCAAGGTTGAAGACCCAAATGTGCAGGCCTACTTTGACCGGTTGATGCTCCGGTTGTTTGAGTCTCCACCACTCTTGGCCTCGTTTGTCAACGCGACCAGCTTTGACGATGGGAAGGACGTCATCATCCAGCTTGAGTTCCACAAGGTCCCAACTGACTTTCACACCGACCTGACCAAGCTTGCAGGCGCAAGGGACGTTCAGGTTGTGAACTATGAGAAGGATGGCCTGCAATACACTGGCCTGCAGGTGAGGCTGACGTCAGATGATGTGATGTCCAAGAAGGAGCGTGAGGCACGCCAGATGGCCTCAAGGACTCAACCTACGCTGCTGCAACCTCCGGCTCAAGTGGCCGGGTCTTCGGCTGCATCTACTGGGTTAAGGTAGACACACTTGTTATCGGTGAAGTCCAGGAACAACTTTCGAGCATACTGATGGATCGAGCGAATGCCAACTACGGGCCTCTTGTTCATGCGTTTTTCAAACGCGGTTACGGCCGTCTTTGGCACACGAAATGCAACTACGGCTGTCTCACCAGGGTTGTCGGATGCTTCAACTTGGGTGGTCCGACGCACCTTTTTGGCTGTGTGCTTTACTGACATGCTCTTACTCTTCCATAGAACTCACGCGATGTAAACAAAAAATAGAGCAAAATGAACCTAAAGTCCCTAGGTCTTAACATCTTCAGCACGCTCGGCATGATTGGCACGCCTGCCTCACGTGACATGATTGTCCCAAGGGCAGACACCCCAGATGTTGAGCAGGCCTTGCAGAAGGAGTTTTACGACCAAGGCACGATCGCCAACCCTGACATCTGGTCTCGCTATGCGACGATCATGAAGGGCCCAGGGTCCTACCGCAACCAGCTCAACGTGTGGGAGGAGATGGCCAGCTGGGACCTATTGGCGGCGGTCTTAGCTGAGCTTGTTGAGGAGGCTGTCAACTGGGACCAGTTCAACCCAGGGCCGATCTGGTATGAGTGCAACAACCGGGAATTTCAAACTGACCTGAACAAGATGCTGAAGCGAATCGACAACGAGTCGCTGGTCACATCTCAGGCGTATGGCGTTGCTGGCTTGGGCAACCACTTTGAGCGTGTTCACTATGCCAGAGGCTCTGGCCAAGGTGTTCAAGGACTTTCCTACATCCCAGCTCACCAGATCAGGCGCTACTGGCTTGACCGCAACAAGCGCTGCATCGGCTACATGTGGGACAACCACAAGCCGGATAAGGACAGCGTCTGGGCAGGGCCAGACAACTCTACCCCAATTGAGCGTGTTGCCATCAACCGCAGTGGCCGGCTGGAAGAGTTGTGGTATCCATGGGACATCCTCCACTTTCGCAGGCTGTTCAGGGCCCGTGACACTGAGCATGGCGAGCCCATCTGCAGTGAGGCCGAGGGCATCTACAAGAAGCTTCGCATGGCCGTCGACCAGATGGTTGTCCACCGCGCCCAGATCCAGCCAGATCGCTATGTCATTAACATCGACACACAGGAGCAGCCACCCACAGAGCAGGTCAAGACGGTGAATGCCTGGAGGCGGGCGATGCGGACACGGCAGTCATTTGGCCAAGGCGGTGGGACTGACATGCGTGACCCAAGTGACTTTCGGTCGTTCTACAACCCGCTGGCCTTGGACACGATCATGTGGGTAGCTCGGCCGAAAGGCTTCAACCATAGCATTGAGAAGCTGGCCGGCACCACCCAGGTGCCAGATGTCTTCGACATCGAGCTGCTGACCGACCTCTTCTTCTCCATCGTCGGGGCCCCAAAGATGTGGTTTGGCCTTGGCGCCACAAAGGACAGCAACCCACCATCTGGCAGGGCACTGCTGGCGTCAGACATCCGGTCGCTGCGCAAGGTCAGGTCTATCCGGCGTCCCTTGCTTGCCGGCTATCTCTGGTTGGCCTACTTTCACGCCGTGTTGGTTGGCAAGAACCCAGCTGAGCTGACGATCAACGTCAAGATGAGTGACATTGGCGGCCTTGAGGACCAGATGAAGCTTGAGCTCTTGACGGCCAAGGCTGAGCTGCTTGCCAGCCTTGGCCAGGTGATGGACCAGTATCACCTTCCCAAGGATGCTTGGGTTGACCTGGTGTTTCGCCGCTACCTTCACCTTCCAGATGAGGTAGTCAACCAGTTTTTGACGGCCTTGCCACAGCAGATGAACCCGATTGAGATGGAGGCCTTGCGGCAGGGCAACATCCAAAACGTCTCAACGAGGACGCTGCTTGATGCCGTTGACCAGAGGGTGCAATCCAGCAAGAAGCTGCAAGGTTTAGTTCGCCAGGTCAAGCTACTGGCAGAGGGCAACCCAGCAGCTGAAGATGAGGCCGCCGCGATCACTCGGTATGAGACCGTTGAGGATGTTCTTGGCGGTGCTGCACTGCAGGAGAATGACATTGCCAAGACGGCCAACGAGGAGTTCAGCGTGTCTGTGCCACCCAAGGAAGGTGGAAATGGGGCGGGTGACAAGGCCAGGCGTCAGGTAACGTTCTTGAAGGACTCTCAGGCCAGGGTTGGTGGGAATGGCACGCCAGTTAAGACGGTGTGGGAGAGCAACAGCTGGCGGCGCTACATGCCTAAAAAACAGGTTGTGAATGGATGATCACTGCCTCTGTCAATACAGCCGTAGTTGGAGGCAAGGTCACACTCGACATCACCCTAGCCGACTCGACCAGTGGGTTCATGACGGCCACGGTCCAGTGGGGTGATGGCCACGTGGCCAGTGGAACTGACCCAAACTACTCTGACAAGCTGACTGGGAGGACGACTCTCTCAACGACCCTTGTCCATGCCTATGTTGATGACGGGTTCTACTCCATCCAGGTGGGGGTGGTGAACCGAAATGCGCCGGTGTCCGACAGCATCACGGTCAGTGCCGCGGTCACGATCACCACCAAGCCATTTGTCCCATCGGCCAACTACCCTGGGTTCATACTTGGCCCAATCTTACCACTGGACAAGAGCTTTCCGACGGTGGCCAACTGGTGTTTCTCCACTGGCAAAGACATCCAGGTTCTTGAGTCAAACCTCAGGCTGTTGCTGTTGACATCGTATGGTGAGAGGCTGTGGTATTGTGGCTATGGGACTGGCATCCGCAGCATGGTGTTTGAGAAGGACCTAAGGCTGGTCCAGACTGTGGTGCAAGAGGAGATCACGGCGGCCGTCTCGACGTATGAGCCACGGCTCACCTTGGCAAACATGGCCGTGAACCAGCTCAGTGACAAGGAGGTCCAGATCAACGCAGTTTTTACCCCTAAAGATGACATTGGGAACTCAGTCCAACTCAGTGTCACGCTTAACCAATGAGCCGGCCAAAGAGAAAGTCAGTCACCAGGAACGACTTCATCAAGAAGTTCCACGGGTGCGGGATGACCTATCGCCAGGCCACGGCCATCTTTGAGGCAGTCGTGGACCTAGTTGGCACTGCCGTGCTCAACCGGCAGCAGGTAGAGTTCGGCCGGGTTGGGAAGATCGTGCCAGTCTTGGCCAACTCCAAGACGGTCTCAATGAACTTTCCAAACAGGCAGCGGCAGATCATGCTTGGCCGCAGGATCCGGTTCAAGTTCAGGGTTCACAAGTCATTCATCGACAGCCACCCCATAGACTGGTTCAGTTGATGCATACTGATTCTATCAGTTGGTGTTGTGGATAGGTTGTGTTTAAGCATGGATATGCGTCAGGTGGAGCTACTTATGAATATCGAGCTTACCACAGCATGTTGACTCGATGTAATAGTCATCGGTCACTTAAATTTAAGCTTTACGGCGGACGTGGGATCAAAGTCTGTAAACGTTGGCTCAAATCATTTGAAAATTTTCTTGAAGACATGGGCCCAAGGCCGGCTGGAATGACATTAGAACGCAAGGATTCTAACGGCGATTACACTCCTGAAAATTGCAAATGGGCCGATAGAATTGAACAGGCCAACAACCGTAGAATAAGTCATAAGATAACGGTGGATGGTCGAACTCTGTCCCTGTCTCAGTGGTCTCGTGAAGTAGGCATCAGTCCTAGCACGTTGGGCTACCGTCTTAGCCAGGGATGGTCGCCAGAAAAAGCTCTTGGAAAAGTTCCTCAAGGAAGAGATAATTGATATGCAACAGATCGCTACACTGAGCCTGCCATCAGCTGGTGGGATAAACTTCAACAGTGGTGATGTCAAGCACCCGGGTCCGTCATCTGCCTTGGATTGGGAGACGATCTCCTATGCAACGCGTTGCCTTGCCCAGCGTGACAACATGCTGGGTGCCTTGCTCAACACGGTGGTCTCCTCGTGGAACAACTACGAGACCCCAGTGGTGGTCCCAGTGGTGCTGACCAGGGTCCAGATTGGTGGGACGGAGCAGGTCACGAACTTTCGCATCCCGACAGGCTATGAGGCCAGGGTGAACAACGTGGCCGTCTCGTCGACCCCGTCAAACTCAGTCAGGCTTGACGTCATCTACAGCTCTGCCACCTATGGCCAGGTCACCGGTGAGACCATAGCGTCCACGGCGACTGAGTTGACGGCCCCAACGGCATTCTACCCTGTGGGTGAGTTCATCATCTCACTGACGAACATCGGCAGCGCGGACGCGACGGTGACAGGCAGCGTGTTCTTGGCCATCCGCTCAACCGTGGTTGAACGCAGCCAGCTGTCATCAATCCTCATTGAGAACATCACCGCGGCCATCGGGCCTCAGGGACCCACAGGGCCTACCGGGCCACCAGGACCTCAAGGCCCGCGTGGGTATCAAGGCGTCCAAGGTGACGTTGGGCCACAGGGGCCAGCAGGTCCGGCTGGCTCGGCTGGCGCGGCCGGAAGTGCAGGCGCGGCAGGTTCAGCGGTCACCTTCAGTGAGTCGCTGACCAGTGTCATTGGGACGGTCATCTACGGGTCAGACTATGTCGCCGGGACGGCGGCCGATGGCTATCTGTCAACTGAGCCTCCCGGTGATGTTCACTTTGTGGCCGGCAAGATCAGTGGCCCTCCAGGTTTTGGCGTGCCGTTCCAGGAGTTTACCATCCAGAATGGGGACGGCACCCACGGGATGAAGTTCTTGGCAGGGACGTTCAAGGCTGTCTTCAAGGGTAGCATCCAGGTCATCTTTCCAAATGCAGACACGCCCGCCAATGACAGTGATGAGGTGGGTGTGGTTGGGACGACACCATCTACGGTCTGGACTAACCAAGACACGGTATTGAATGCCGTGGCGGCCAACGCTACAGGCGACACTGACTACCGTCAGCCGGAGGTGATAGCGGTTTCAGGGGTCTCGCTGACCTGGCTGTGGGGTGCCGCGACGTATTACGGTGCGGCCGTGGGTTCCCCAACCTCTGGCAGTGTTGCGACCACCACTGGAAATGGCTGGCAGGTCAAGGTGACCTCGTCCGTGGCGAGGAAGGTCTTGATCCTGTGCTATGGGTTCTACATCTGGTAGCCACCGCCTGGCCCTTGGGGTCAGTTGAAACTGGACCACAGGCCCACGCTTTTCAACATCCTCCATGTCGGTCAAGACCTCACCGTCTGCATTGAGGCAGCGGACCATCCGGCGGTTGCCAAGTGCCTGCCTGATGGTGTCTGGGTTGATCTCGGCCCGTCGCCTTCGCACCTTGTCTAAGAATGACTCCATGACATTGGCCTGGTCGGCCCTGAACTTGGTCAAGCTTGTCAAGACGGCCATCGCCGACCCGGATGCCCTGTTAAATCTCATGGCTTGAAGAACGTGTAGGTAAGGTTGATATGCACATCACCAAGGTCCATGATAGCTACGATGACTATAAGATGGAGCTCAGCTGGAGCGAGCTGAAGTCCATCGAAGGAGCCCTGTCTGCCAACCATGCCGGCGTGCAGGCCGACGAGGCCTATGCCAGGCTCAAGTTTTACATGGCCCGGCTGCCAGGTCCTGGTGAGGAAGAGGAGAAGGGCACCAACACCCTCGAGCAGACGCAGGGGAAGGCTGAGTTGAAGGCCGTCGGTGACCGAGAGCCAGGAGAGATCGGCGTTGAAGACATCCCTCTGCCAGGCGGCCATGAGGGTGGTGAAGGTGCCGCCCCGGAAGGCGCCGGAGAGCCCGAGGGAGAGCCTGAAGGTGGTGCGACGGCGGGTGAAGAAGAGGCGCCTGGAGGTGAGCGTGGAGAGATCGAGCCTGAAGAGATCCCATTTCCACGCAGGGCCGCGGAACGCCAGTTTCCTCGCAGGGCCGAGCGGCGTGGCTAGTTCTTCCAAGGTGTGGACTCTAAGGCCATCATCACGGAAACTGGGGCCAAGGCCGCGGCTGATGAGTTAGACAACTTGGCCGATGGCCTGGCCGCTCATGAGGCCAGAGGCCTTGACGCCCACGCAGATTCACAGCTTCTCCAAGGCATACCTTACCTAGACAACGCGGGTGTTGAGGTAACCCCAGACACCTTTCGTTTTCGAGTCATCAAGGCCGATGGCACGCTTGTGTTGGTCGACCTCCCTATCTTTGCACTCTCTGGGACGGTGATAACAGAGCCCATCGCCGCGCCATCCTTGCTCCCGGCTCCTCCAACTGGGACACCACCATGACCTCGCTTGTCACCCAGAAAGAGGTTGACCAATTTCAGGACGACGTGAACTTGGTTGAGACGGCCTTGCGCCAGCACATCATGTCAGCATTTGGGCAGACCCACGCCCCAAATTCTGGGATCTATGTCAATGTTTACCAGGTTCCTGCGGTAAGTCCATATACCAACTCTGACAACAATGGCCTTGGGAACGTCATCCTGGTGGTCACGATCAACACGACGACATTCTACATCCCAGGGCGCCTGTCTTCTAACAGTCCAGCCAGTCCGGTGGTTCCTACCGTTCAATTTCAACCACTGTTTCTTGTGCAGCCAGCATTCAAGGGTGATGCTGCGCCATTTAGCGTTACCTTCACTGGGGTTCCTTCTACGACGTATGATGTCATGGTCAAGGTGCGTGGGGCGATGGAGTTGAAGAACTATCTTAGCCACGTTTCAGGCTACATGGTCTCGGCATCTCCGGTCCCGCCTAACTCTAGCACGCCTCAGTTTTGTTTTCTATTTACTGGGTCGCTTAACGCCAATGGCCAAGTTTGGGGAGCCAGCAGGCTAAATGAATTTTTCTTGGAGGTCAGTAACCCAAAGGCCATCTATTGTCTGAACACAGGCACAGGCACAGCTAAGGGCGTGTCTCAGGTGGCAGATTATACCTTCAACCTTCAAGTTACCACGAACACTGCGGGCAATGCCTCACTCACCCTCTGTGTAAGGACGATGGGCGGAAATTCGGCCCCCAACAGTCATCACCTAACCACCAGCGACAATGTCCCTCCTCTTCAATCAGTCATAGCGGCTGCCCAAGATACACTGGCCGAGTGGGTTGAGGTAGACGCGATAAGGATCAGTCCTCATGTCTGACCTTCTAAAAGTTGGGCTTGCAACAGAAGGGGTCATCCCAGATGTTGCGGCGGCCTCTCAAAATTTGCTTGATGACATTGCGGCTCATGCGAGGCAAGATTTTTCAATTGTCCATGGGAACTGGACTGCTGGCAAGTATGCTTCGTTCGACAAAAACACGGGTTATTACTTCAATCCGGCGGCCATCCCTGCGGGTGCTGACATAGCAGATCCAGTAGGGAAGAAGGTTGGTGACCAAGGCATCCAAGTTTTAATTGACGGGGCCCTGTGGCTGTTTCCAGCAAGCAGTCAAATAAGTGGGCCTCTTAAGGTCCCACAGGTTAAGACTCAACCAGTCAGTGGCCGGTTCTCCGCGGCCAACTATGGGCCACTCCTGTATTCTGTCACAGTGATAGGGACCGTGCCAATGGCATTTCAGTGGGAGATCACCTGCCCCAATTCAGCCACGCCACTCGTAATTTCTCCTGGGACAAATTATGGCCAGTCAGGGACGGGTGGAGGTGTCTATGATTTTTTTACGGATGTAAGGCATCCACTGTATGGAAATGCCTCAAGCATCAGCTATAGTGGCGGGTCTATCACGACCACGACCAACCCAGTTGACACGACGCTTCTTACCAGCCTCGACACAGGGACGGTGGTGGCAGTCACCTGTGTAATCCAGGCCAACTCAATGTCTGTTGGGGAACAGGACATCTACAACAAGTTCCACATCCAGTGCCGTGTCTTCAACGGGACGGTGGCTGGTGGTTTTGACACTGACGGCGGTTATGCGCTGTCAACCTCGGCCAAGATAGACTCGTCAGACGATGATGACAGCTGCTGATGAGTGAGCCTGACCCTAACATCCCAAAGTCCTTTCAGAAGCAACGCTTTTGTGCCGTCGTTGAGACAGTCGAGCCATTTTCTCTAGAGCGCAAGGCGCTCAACAAAAAGCTGATCCAGCATATCCGCCGGACTCACCCCACATCTTACTACTTCTACTACATGTTTGCGGCCATCGTGGCCGATAAGCTAGTCCAAGCTGGAAGGTTAGGTGAGTTGGTGGCCTTTGAGGCAGAGACATATCGTCGTGGCCAGGTAGACTTTGAAGACACATACCGGTTCTTTAGAGATGGCTTCATGGCCTTCTATGACTCGATTTTTCCAACGGCAACTGGGCCCTATGTTGACGAGGCTAGGGCCAACATGATGAGGGAGAGAGAGGATGAAGCCAAAGTCAACCCCAGCATCCTTCGCTAACTTGACCCACGTGCCAAGCTTTCATGAGTGGCTTAGGTCAGAAAGTGTCCCACTTTCTGTGGCTGTGGCCCCGGATAACGATGATGGCCGTGTGCTCCTCTTGTTTGGAAGCCACAGGGAGGGAGAAGAGTTTCTTAAGAAGCTGGCTGTCAAGTTCTCTGAGTATCTCAGGGCGCGAAGCACGTAGTTAAGGCTGTTGGAATCGGTGTTTCAAGCCATGTTGTGAGAAGGGGTCGCTCTTGGCGGGGCGACCCTTTCCTATTCTACCAGGCGTGATTAAGCTCAAAGAGTCAGCGATACGCGTCTACCTTGATGGAGACCCGGCTGAGCTAACCACGATCATTGAAGGCCTGAGGTTCAGGCCTGATGACTACTGGAGGAGCGAGGCCTACCAGCTTTTCAAAGGCACCAATGGCGAGCGTGGGTGGGATGGCTATTTCTACCCAATCAAGAGGGTCCCACAGACCAACAATAGGGGCCTTGGGCTTCGTGGATACCTGAACGATGTCACCAGCTTCTGCGAGGTCCACCACATCAAGTATGACACGGCGGAGTGTCTTGTCAGTCCATTCAAAGGCATCACGGTCGATGACATCCCAGACGACGTGGTGCAGGCCCCATTTCACCTTGACTTTAGCCAGCGCCAGTGCATCGCCTCATGGCTGGAACATGGCAATGGGGTGCACCACATCTCTGTCGCGGGTGGCAAGACGGTCTGCTTTGCGGCGGCAGCATCACTGATACTTCAGCGGTTTCCGACTGCTCGGCTGCTATATTTCACGCCAACTGAGCGGCTGGTCAGGCAGGCATACTCAGACCTAAAGAAGTTCTTGCCGGGTAGGTCAATCTCACAGTATGGAGGTGGCAAGCGAGACAATACTGGCCGGCACATCGTCGTGGCCACCAACGCCATCTTGTGGCGGAACTACAAGGACCTGATCAGGGCAGGGTGGTTCAAGACGTTCATGGGGATCTGCTTTGACGAGTGTCACCACGCCTGTGCCCCGTCGGCTGAGAAGGTCCTCCTTGAGATCCCTGCCTACTTTAGGATGGGCGCCTCTGACACCAAGAAGGAGAGTGACCAGGTCAGGCACACGAAGATAGTTGGGCTGCTTGGGCCATGGCTTGAGACGATCGAGCCTGGTGAGTTGATTGACGCTGGCCGAGCGGCCAAGCCCACGATCTACATCGTGGATGTCAGGGAGTGGAAGGACAAGTTCATTGACCTTGACCACACGGCCAGGCCAGATACAGATGCCTGGGTGTTGATTGAGAACACGTGGCGGAGGGGCGTCTATGTCGGCCCGGTCTATGAGCTATTCACGGCTAAGGCTGTTAAGGTGGCCAAGGATGCTGGGATTGACCTTGACCCAGTCTGCTTAAACAACTCAGCCGAGGTCTTGCAGGCCTGCAAGAACCTTGGGGTTGAGCCGGCAACTGTCCAGAACATACATCGCATCCAGGTTGAAGGCGAGGTTCTTGAGCTGAACTCAAGGTGGTGCCTCTTGCACCGGCTCTATGACAAGGCCATCATCCGCTTCAAGGCGCGAAATGAGCTCATTGGGGCGTGGGCCGCATATTACTCAGCCAAGGGCTATCCAACGCTCGTGGTGGCAACCAGGACGCTCCACGTCTACGTCCTGGAGTCAGTCATCAAGGAGTGTGGGGTGAACCCGGAGCTGGTCAGGGTGCTCTTCTCAGAGCATAGTTCAAAGGAACGTGATGACACGTTCTCTTGGTTCAGGAGGACTAAGGGTGCCATCATGGTCACGCCTTTGGTGAAGGAGGGCGTGAGCATCAACGAGCTGAGGGCCGGCATCATTGCCGACCCGGTGGCTGACTTTGAGGTGGCCAAGCAGATCATTGGCCGGTTCATCCGCGTGAAGAAGGGTGACAACCGGTGTGAGATAACCTGGTTTATGGACCGGCAGCACCCTACGTTTCGGCGAAATGGGATGAGGCTGTTCCGCTACCTGGAGATGGTCAGGGGCTTTGAGTTCTACTACCCTCTTCGCGGGCCAGACACCATCTCACTGGCAACTAGGTTTGAGGCCTCGTCGCTGTAGGTGGTTTTTCAGGACCGCCAGATGACTCGAGGATCTTCAGGAGCTCAGGATCTACAGGTGGGCGTGACGGGCTTTCTGGAGTTGGCCTGACATCTGCCGTGATCTTTTGTGCAGGTTTGCCCATCCTAGGCACTGGCTTTCCGATCTTCATGGCCACCACGTGGTCGGTTGTCTGGGCCATGATCTCACGGATGGTGACTGTGGCAAGGCCGAACAGGAGGCTCTTCCCAAATGACTGGCCACTGTGGGTAGCTAAGGTGCTCAGGTATGAGGCCCCAGTGCCGAAGGCCACGGCGATGAGTGGGACGGCCATCTTGGGGACCTGGCTCCAATACTTGCTGACCAGGGACGTGACGAAGATGGCGATCAGCGGTGAGATCGCGTTGAGCAGGTCTTGAGGGCTGGCGCTGATGATTGGGTTGTTTGTCACCACCTGGACGGCGTTGGTGCTGGCTTGGCTGATGATGTTGGTGTTGGTCTGGCCATAGGTCAAAAACCCAGACACCATGAACATGAAGAAGAAGGTGGCGACGCAGGTGCTAGTTAGCCCGGCGTTTAGCCGAAGTTGACGGATGATCATTCTCATAGAGATAGTTACGTTGTGAATCACAGACCAGCAGAACAGGTTGTAGACCAGGTGCTCCTTGAAGGCGGCTTTCTTGCCGACTGCAGCACCTGTGGCTGCAACCGTCCCAGGTTTGCCCATGGCGCCAAGGGGCTGAAGTTCAGAAGACCGAGGCGAAGGCGGCTTGAGTCACGGCCATTCTTCAAGATTCGCGGCAAGCAGGTGATCGTGGAGCGAAATTGGGTGCTCTACCTGGACATTGACATCAGCGGGCCAGAGTTTGAGGATGCGGATCCAGAAGATGCCAAGGCCAAGATCATCGAGAAGCTTGAGCTCAAGCGGCAGGAGGTCAATGCCAAGCTGACGCCACATGCCGCAGCTCGGTATGAGGACCTGATCAACGAGTTTCAGATGGCTGACGATGACAGCGACTCTGTTGACTACGTGCTCCAGATGCTCTATGACTGGGCTGACGAAAATGGTGTGTGGGTCGGCTCAAATCAAGGTGAAGGTGGCCACTACAGTGAGCATGGGACCATCGAGCTGTGAGCCGAGCAGCCTTAATCATTGAGGGAGAGTTCAGCGACCTGGTCCAGCATGTGGTCGACTACGCTGAGCAGCACCTTGGAGACTATGATTCACCCGAGTTAAGCCATGAAGAGCAACGGGCCAGGGTTAAGGCCGTGTTGAGTGGCAAGCCGGACCCCGGGGCTGACATGCTTTGGAACAAGGATGAGGCCGTAGTGGCCGAGAACTGTTGGACGCTGTGTATTGACGCCGCCGTAGAGCTAGTTGGGCGAGAGAACCAAGAGCTAGCTGAGGTTGTCGCACGCGCGGCCTGTGAGAAGCTAGGCTATGGAAGGCCGGCTCAAGCTGAGGCTGTCCGCAAGCTTCAGGGGAGGAGAAAGTCATCACTTGGCGCTGCCCTTAGGGCCTTGCAGTATGGCTCATTCGCCTCAGCTGTCAATGACCTGAAGATGGGTGATGATGACCCAAAGGACATTGAACAAGAGCTCATCTGGCGGGCCCTGACACAGGGCGTTGACCCAGGGAAAAGAAAACACCGCTGACGTAGGGCATTTGCGGCGACTGCTAGCGCTCAAGTCGGCTGGGACGGATAGCCAACAAAGAGTCTTGCAAACTTCACCCTAGAAGCTCCGTGCGTTGGGGCGCTAGTCGCAGCGTATTCCCCGGCTTGGAAGGGTGACCGTTGTCAGCGGTGTCACTAAGGAGAACAGTAAGATCACCCACATGGTGTAACCTTGTGCGAGTGATCTTGCTGTCGAGACGTTAACGGGCGCCAGGGGCCGCACCAGACCTCGAGCTTGACGGCTTGGTGGTGTGCTTAGAGGCCATGGCCTGGACCTGGGCCTGGAGCGCGGTGACCGACTGACCGATGGCCGCGATGTCATTGGCCAATTCGATCTTCGTCGAGTAACCTACGCTGGCCTCAGTTGTCACGGTCGAATCGGGCTTCCCGGCAACTTCCGGTGTCAGGGTCTTTGCCTCGGCCATCAGCGACTGGCTCAGGGTTTGGATCTCCGCGATGGTGCTTCGATCACTGCCACTGAGCTGAGGACCGCCGGCCAAGACCTTGACGGCCTGGTTGAGTTCGATAGTGTCGGCCACGAACTTGGCCTTTTCGGCGTCATCAAAGACGGTCACCTCAGTTGACTTGGCCGTCAGCAGCTTGCTGAGGGCTTCGACCTTGTTCAGTGAGTTTTGGGCCGTGGGACTCATGGTCCCGCGGCTGCTGTTGAGCGTGACGATGCGTTGGTTCAGTTTGGCGATGTCAGCCACGAATTTTTGGTTCATATCAGTTTATGTTTTGTATTCTGTGCTAGCTAGATAGATACTTTTGACTGGGTTAATCAACGATGATGGGGACAGTGATCTGCATGGCCTTTAGGTGGTCCAACAACTCCTTGATCTGGTTGTTTGCTTCAGTTCGTTTTTGATTGTCAAGTGCGAGGTCTTTCAATGGTCCGGGGATGGCCCCACCAAACTTGGCCAGAAACTCACCATAGACATACCGGGCCTTGGCCAGTGAG
>Ga0187848_10002779_pt1 | contig 13416 bp, 15 predicted proteins | sample June2016WEW_4_40_FD_132424 | JGI IMG/M metagenome (GOLD analysis project Ga0187848, IMG submission 132424) | Peatland microbial communities from SPRUCE experiment site at the Marcell Experimental Forest, Minnesota, USA - June2016WEW_4_40 | ecosystem: Environmental > Terrestrial > Soil >... | reverse complement strand
GCAACAACTCCCGGCGATCTTCATCCGTAACCACAAGCGCGGCGGCAGGAGCGCGGGGCATCGCTCCTTAAGTATGGGCCAATCCCAGGCAAAGGTCAAGCTATTTATGAGACACTACACTAGGAGATCTGCCATGGCCCGCAAATTGCCACCCATTCACCCTGGAGAAATCCTCAAAGAAACGCTGGACGATCTGGGAATTAGCATGAATCGTTTGGCCCAGGCGCTTCATGTGCCAGCCAACCGGATTTCCAATATCGTCGCCGGCCAGCGTGGAATCAGCGGGGAGACCGCCTTGCGTTTTGCTCGTTACTTCAACACCACGCCGGACTACTGGATCAGCATGCAGGCGCAGTATGATCTCGAAACCGCACGCGACGAGTGGGATGCGAAGATCCGGTCTGAAGTACGCCCGCGCTACGCGGCCTGACAAATCTTGAACCTCGTCGCTCAGGCATGGATCGGGCAAAGGAATTGGAAAAGGCCTGGAACAATATATCAAGAAAGTGTTGCGGCTAAAGCAGAAGAAAGGATCGCCAAGCATGCTGCGTTATCGCGCCAAATCTTCCAAGGACACCAACGATACGATTCTGGCCGAGATTCCGGATGTCCCCGGAGCCGTCACCTACGGCGAGGATCGAGAAGAGGCACTCCTGCGCGCTCCTAATGCCATTGAGACGGTCCTCATCGGCTATGCGAAAGCGAAAGGCATTCCGGTTGTGGATTGTGCTGCCGGAGAGCGCAAGCATGAGCTAGCCGAAGAAGACCTGGCAAAAACCAAAATCACGCAAGGCGTGTTTCTGATTCTGGTCGGCCGCGCCGAAGCGCCGATATGGGATGTGGGCAGCAACCACCACCTGGAGCGGAAGAGGCCCTATGTGAACCACTACTCGTTTCATATCCTGGACCTTCAGTGGGGGCACATCACGATCAAAATCAGCGGGCATCCTCCGTTTCCCGCCCAGGTGATCCTGAACGGTCATGAATACGTGGCTTGCAAGGTGCGCAAAGCCAGGACCGGCTATCGGCCGAAGCGCGCATCAATCTAGGGCAATTCCATTTCACACAGGGCAAATTGGCTGAAGCCGAGGCCGAGATCCGTCAGGCCGCCGAACTGGACCCCGGCACGTTCCTGCCGCGGGTTTTGTGGGCCCGATTCCTGGTCCGCGCGGGCAAACTGGCCGAGGCGGAAAAACTCTACCAGGGAATCAAAACGATTGCCCCCAACGACCCGCAGGCTTACCAGGCCCTCGGGCATTTTTATGTATCCACCGGTCAGAAAGAGAAGGCTGTCGCCGAGGGCCAGAAACGGCGTTCTGGGAGCTGCGAAACGGCCGCAATTGGTCCGACTCTGCCCGTTAAGACCTCTCCACGGACTCGGCGCAACTCGTTTATTTTCAGTAAACCCTCTGCGCCGAGTCCGTGGTTCAATACATCGCGCCCGGCCGCGTGAGTACGCTGATATCGGTAGCAGTCCAACCCCTCCGGCGCAACTGTCGACTCCAAGATCAGGGGCGTGACCTTGATTCCCTATTCGGAGGTGATAGGGGGTGGGGCAAGGCACGCCCCTGTGGGATCGGACCATACGCCGAACCCAAAACCGGAACTATCCAAGAGCGATCACGCTTTACCGCTTGCCTTTCGTAGCCTCCTCGCTCGATACATTCGCCTCAACTCGCGCTCAAAATATTTGATCAATATGGAATCTCACCGCTGCACGGCATATCGGAGTTCCTGAAGCAAGTTATTGAAATCGTGCTCTCGCTTGTCTTCGGAGTCCAGCTTGTGCGTCCAACTCGCAGCGGGGGTGAAAGTTAGTGCCATAAGAGCTATGTTCCAGTTGCGGCCATTCTTTGTTTGGTTCGGTTGGCATGGAGCTTGTGTCGGTCCTGCCAGCGTTGCCAGGCCAAACCCAGAGTGCGGACTACTTCTGTGGCGTCGAACGGCTTCGCCAGCACGCCGTATGCGGTGGATGCTTCAAGGCGGTTGTATTGCTTCAGCATGTGCCCTAGGAGCACAGCAGGCTCATCTTCCAGAACGAGGATCGTCGTGGCCGGCCTCTTCAAGGCATTCGCGCGGGTGACATCGAGTGCGTCGTCAAGGTGCACACGCTGTTCTCCTGTGATCCTCGGAATAGCCATGGATCCCCTCTTCCCTCACGTGGTCGCCCAAACCCTCGGATACCCGCTAAGATAAGTCTGAGGGGAATGCAGTATCTGTTCAATATTGCTCACTTTGCCATTATTTTTCACTTGTGACGACGCCGTCCTGAACCCTGGGCTCGCAGCCCGACTTAAGATTGCCGGTGTTGATTGCGTTGTCGGCGAACCGTAGCTTGGGCCCGTCCAGGCATGAACTGCGCCCCGCTCCACGCGGGCGTTATCCCACGTTATCGGACACTGTTTCGCCATCGACGTCCGGGTGGATTGCTTCCGATTTGATGACAACCCCGTCCCGGAACCAACTGCCGAAACGCTGAAACGTTCGCAATGCAGAGATAAAACTGAATCCCGCGCTCACAAAGAACGCGTCGTCAGTCGTGCAGGACCGTCAAATCAAGCTGGGCCAGACGGGCCGGATCACGAAGCACATCGATTTCGACAATGCTGTCGTTCCTGACGATAAATCCCAAAACGGAAAACGGCTGTCCACCCGGAAGCCACGAAATGATTCCTGCGGCTCCGTTCACCAGCACACGTTGCATGGACTGGGCGAGCCGCGAGAACATGAGTGCCTGCTGGGCTACCGTCCGAGCCCCGTGGCTCACCTTCAATCCGCCTGGAATGTGATCGGATCGCAGTACGACGTCCGGATCGAGTACCTCGAGCAGCGCTTCAAAATCGCCGCCGCGGACGGCAGCGAGAAGCGCGTCCACGACTCTTCGTTGCCGCTTAAGATCAACATCGGGAATTGGGGCGGCTCCTTGCACTCTGCGGCGCGCGCGACTGGCGAGTTGCCTTGCCGCAACTTCAGAGCACCCCGTGATGGAAGCAATCTCCTCGAAAGGGACTGCGAACATGTCGTGCAGCACAAAGGCGAGCCGCTCATGGGGATTCAGAGTTTCCAGTACGATAAGGAGCGCGAGGCCGACCGAGTCAGCTATCAACGCACCGCGTTCGGGATCGACCTGTTCTTCGCGGCTTAAAATCAAATCGGGCAAGCGCCCGTCGAGGGGCTCCTCGCGGCGCGACTGGCGCGAGCGCAACATGTGGAGGCACACCCGTCCGATGACGGTCGCACGGCATCAAGATCATGACCCCAAATACCGAGGCTGGTGATCGGGTTCATGAGACCAAGCTTCAGCATGCGCTCGCAGCCGGCGGTACATCTCAGTGCGGTTCATCGGCTCACTACCCCTGACGCGCTCAGGCGAACTCCACCGTCATTCGCTCTCCGGTTCCCATCGGCACGCGCACGGTGCCTTCGTCGCCCGTCTGCACGGCCACCTTCGAAGCTGGCCGGCCGTTTTCGACGTGCCGGATTCGGCCAATCCTTTGTCCCTTCGGCGGGCGCAGAATGAACTCGTTTGCGCCCGTGGCCCGCAGTTCGGCGCTGGTCGCTTTGCCATCCTGCCAGGCGATGTCCACGCTCAGCCCGCCACGCGCGCGCAGCCCGCGAACGCGGCCCTGCGCCCAATCCGGGCTCAGCGCCGGCAGCAGCGCAATCTCGCCCTGATGGCTTTGCAGCAGCATCTCCGCAATACCCGCGGGACCGCCGAAGTTGCCGTCGATCTGAAATACAAACCCGCCGTTGCCCCACGGATGCGTGTCCAAAAGGTTCCGGTTCGTGCTCTGCGTCAGCAGGTGTGCGACCGCCTCGCCCGCCTTCGCGCCATCGCGGAAGCGCGCCCGCAGGCACACAACCCACGCAGCACTCCAGCCCGTATACCCGCCGCCCGCTTTCAGTCGCAGCTCCAGTGACTGCTCCGCCGCTTTCATCCACTCCGCCGAGCGGCTCCAGTTGAACACTTCCGAGGGGTACACCGAGTAAAGGTGCGACATATGCCGGTGGCCCGGCTCCGTCTCTTTGAACTCCTCCCACCACTCGAGCAACTGCCCCTGGCTGCCCTTTTGGAACGGCTGCAGCCGCTGCAGGGCAGCCTCGAGCCGCCCGACAAATTCCTGGTCCGCCGCCAACAGGCGCCCCGCCGCTATCGAGTTTGTGAACAACTCGCGAATCATCGCCAGGTCCATCGTACAGCCCGCGCTGATCGCCGCTTGTTTGCCGTCCACGGTCAAAAACCTGTTCTCCGGCGAAGTGGAAGGGCACGTCGTGAGCCGCCCGTGACCGTCATCCACCAGCCACACGAGCAGAAACTCCGCAGCGCCCTTCATCACCGGCCACGCGCGCTGACGCAAGAATTCGCGGTCTCCTGTGAAGCGGTAGTGCTCCCACACGTGTTCGCAAAGCCACGGCGCGGCCATCACCCAGTTGGCCCAGTTCGGGTCGCCCTTCCCGTCACCCACCGGATTGGCCGCGCGCCACAGGTCGGTATTGTGATGTGCCGTCCAGCCGGGCATCCCGTACAACTCACGCGCCGTCCGCACCCCGTTTCGGCTCAACTGCTCGACCATGTCGAACAGCGGCGCGTGACACTCGCTCAGGTTGCACGTCTCCGCCGGCCAGTAGTTCATCTCGACGTTGATATTGGTGGTGTAGTTACCGCTCCAGGCCGGCCGAAGGATGTCACTCCACACCCCCTGCAGATTCGCCGGTTGCCCGCCGGGGCGCGAACTCGCGATCAGCAGGTAGCGCCCGAACTGGAAGTACAACGCCGCCAGCGACGCATCCGGCCGCTGCGCGTAGTCCTTCACCCGCTCGTCGGTCGGCAGCTTCGCGCCGGGTCCGCCTGGGCCTAAACTGAATTCCACGCGCCGGAACAGCCGCTGATAGTCGGCCACGTGCGCCGCTCTAAGCGCCGGCCAACTTTTCCGCGCTGCCGCATCAAGCGTCTTCGCGCATTCGGCGTGGATAGCCGCCATGCTCAGGTCCGGCATTTTGTCGAAACCCCGAAAGCCGGTCCCGGCGGCCACCAGCAGCGTGGCCGCGCTCGCATCCTCAATTCGTAGCGCGTCGCCATCGGCGCGTACCGCGCCGCCTTCCGCCCGCGCATCCAGCAGCGCCTCGCAGCGCATGCCCTTGCCCTCGGCATCGTCCCAGACCACCGGATTCGGCGAGCCCAAATAGTCCGGATCTACGTGCGCTGGCGCCTTCGCCTGCAGCCGCAGCCGCGCCGCCTCATCGACTGTCACGCGGTGCTTCAGTAGACTAGCGAACTCCACGCGGCAACTCAGTCGCGCCCCGCCGTGCGCCTCCAGCCGCACTGCGATTACCTGATCCGGCGCAGAGACCAGCACTTCGCGAGTGATCGCGCCCACCCCGGCGCCGTGCCCGGTGGTACACACCGCCGTGTCGATGTTCAGCTCGCGCCGGTAGCCGTCGAGATTCGCGCCTTCCAGCGTTATTTGCAGTTCGCCCAACGGCTGGTAGCTCTCCGTGTAAGTGCCCTGCAGCTTGTGCGCCGCCTGGTCCGCTGCGCAATAGTCTTTCTGCTGCAGCACCAGCCGCCGCACTTCGGCAAGCGTCTTCTCGCCATCCGGCGGATTAACATTGTGCGGCGAGCCAGACCACAGCGTAGCTTCGTTCAGCCAGATGAGTTCCTTGGGCGCGCCGCCCATCACCATTGCGCCCAGCCGCCCGTTGCCTAACGGCAGCCCGTCCACCCACTGCTCGGCCGGACCGGTGTACCACAGGGTCAGGTCCTGCGCACTGCTTTCGCCCGCCGGGTCGGCCGGAGCGCGCAGCGCGGTGACCGAGAGGGCCGGGATCGTCATCAGAAATTCGCGACGCTTCATACTGGTATGAGATGAGCATAGCGCAGCGCACCTCCAACTCGCGATTTTGGCATGCGAGTGTCCGCAGGCCAATCCGGTTCCTGGCGCCCACCAACTCAGGTTTGTGGGGAACGATATCGCGCCTTATCGGCAACTTACAGTTTCTCCCAGGCGGTTCATTCCGGTGGCCGTTTCCCACACGCCGGGGTTGGCGAAGCGAACCGCGTACTCCGGGCGGTCGCGGAGAGATGAGGCGGCATCGGGCAAGTGCAGCAGGAGGTCGTACTCGCCAGGCGCGAGGGTGCCGGTGATTTGGAAGGTCGCGGATTCGGCGGGCATCCACCGCCGGGGGTCGGAGGCGACCGGAATGCGCTGGACCCGGCCCGTGGCGCGGTCGCGGAGGATCAGGTCCACCGGGCGCGGATTATAGAGGTTGGCGAAGCCATCGTTACGGATCGTAACCGACACACGCAGTTCCCGGCCCTTGACTTGAGCCGAGGCGTCGATGAGGCGGAATCGGTAGCCGAGACGGCGGCGGATTTCGGGCATGCAGCCACCCTTCGTCCAGGAGTCAAGCACGTCTTGTTGGAATCCGCTGTTGAGTGTGTTGAAGCGCTGGAAGGCGAGCTCCTGGAGAGCGTTTTCGCAACCGATGAAAGGCTGGGCTTCCTCGTCAAAACTGCAAGTTTCGCCGCCCTGCGGGACGAAAAGGTTGTCCTGATGGTAGAAAGCTTTCTCGGCCCCGGCGTTCCTCGACCAGGTGCCGAGGTCATCCTTCGAAGCGAGGAAACAGTCGTTGTGGGCGCCGATGCGCGCCTTGGGAATGGCTGTGAAGGCTTCCTCAGGGGTAAGTGGTTGCGGGTCGTACAGATTCATCTTGTGGCGCGGGTAGCGCAGGGCCAGCATTCGGTCGGTCGGGAGCACTTCGAGGATTTTGCCGACGATTTCGTGACTGTGGCTCATCAGACCGTTGGTGGAATCGTGCCACTCGCCCCAGGTGCCGATAAAACCGGCTTCCAGAAATGCGAGGACGTCGGCGTTCTCGCGCAACACGGGCCGAAGTTGATCGAGATGGGCAAGCACGCGATCGAGGGGGGCGTCGGGTGCGCCGATGGGGCCGAAATTGTAAGCAAAGCGGCCAATCACCTTGATGCCGGCGGCGCGAGCGGCAGCGAAGTCAGCGCGCACCCGATCGAGCATGGCGGGGGAGAGCGGCCGGTCGCGGAATTCGGAGAGTATCCAGTACATGCGCAGGAGGCTGATGCCGTTGTCGCGAGCACGGCGCAGCCAGGCGGGGTCGAGCGGGTGCAGTTGGCCGCGCTCGGGATTGTAGACTGTCTGCACATAGAAGCCACGCTCAGGGTTGGGGAAATCCTCGTTGGAAGGAGCGTAAGTAGCGGCGGCGAGCGCGAGAGGAAGAAGCAGCAGTGTCCCGCTTGCAGATCGCAGAAGCATGAGTGACGGTTTCGATTATATCTGCTTTTGGTCTGTCGAGCGCCGATGTGGGATTCTCAGAGCGGCGTTAAGACCTGATATCAGTAGTCGGCTGCTGCCAGCCCAGCCCAGACACATCCGTGGGTTGCGCGTGGTCCGCCCATGTTCACCAGCATGGCTGCCTCCTGCTAGACTGCCAACAATGGCGGTTCGCATCCAACAGGTCAGGTTCGACAAATCCGCCGGCCCTTTTCGGCGTGCGCTCCAGTATGCCTCCTACGACTGGACTCGCGAGATGCCGAAGTCCAAACGTTTCATCACATGGGTCGGATATTTGATGCAGGGATACGCGTTCTGGGCCCTTTGGACGCGGACTTTGGCGTGGCCTCTGATGTGGCCGAAAGGGACACTCCTCTATGCGAGTGTGTGCCTGCTTTACATGCTTGGCTGGGGGCTGATCAACGCGATGCTGACTTCGGAGCTTGTCCGCAAGACCCAACTGGAAGCCGACCAGATTGCCGCACGACAGATCCAGCAGACGCTCCACCCCCAGAAACTGGACGAGTTGCCGGGCTACGAGGTGGAGGCGTTCTATAAGCCCTTCCGTGACGTGGGTGGCGACTACTTTGACATGATCGAGCTTGCCGGTAACCGAACGCTATTCGCGGTAGCGGATGTGTCCGGGAAGGGAATGCCGGCGGCGCTGCTGGCGGCCAACATACAGGCTCTGGTCAGGAGCATCGCGCATGTTGAAGCGGACCCCCTGGCGATGGCTCGGCAAATCAACAAGCACCTGAGCCGCTACACCCCGAGCGATCGCTTTGCGACGGCAGTGTTCATCGTGCTGAACCGCGATTCGGGAGAATTGACCTGTGTGAATGCCGGCCACAATGCCCCGATTGTGTTTCGTTCCGGATCAACCACATTGCTGGAAGCCACTGGCATGCCGCTTGGATTGTTTAGCGACGCGGAGTATGAAGCCTGTGTGGCTGTGATTCCTCGTGGTGGCGGGCTCCTCGTATTCACCGATGGATTCACCGACTCTATTCAGGGAAAGGACCCCGCAAGCCGTTTGCGCGATGCTTTGGCCGACACTTCGAGACCAACGATGTTTATTCTCAAATCCTTGGTGGACCCGACACACAACGAAGACGATGTCACGTTATTACTGGTGAAACGAACTGGAGATTCTGCTTCCGGCGGCGTGCTCGCATAGGAACCGCTTATCGAGCCTCTCGACGCAATAACTGACCGGATCGTCGGCGATCCACGTGGACGCGTGGTCAAACCCTAGAATTGGCCCCTTCCCAGGGGATGAAAGGCGCCAGCCCAAGGCGAGCGATATTATTCAATATCGTTAGATATTCGCCAGCTCAAAAGTCCACAGGTTACTGGCGCGCCCGGAGGGACTCGAACCCCCGGCCTACTGGTTCGAAGCCATTGCCGCACGGACAATCAACAACTTGACCGCGACCCACCAAACGCTACGGATCATTCTTTTCAATAACTTCCATTCAAGGAGTAACGATTCGTAGCCGTGCAACTCTGCATGTGGTGGGCATGTTTTTTGGCATACCTCGTCGATTAACCGCGTGTCGCCCGGTGCAACCCATTCCGGGGGCCGTGATCGGCTCAGAGTCTGGTAAGCTGGAACCAAATCTGTTGGAGGCGACATGCCTTTTGACGAAATGCTCCAAGCGAAAAGCGGTCTTGAGACGAGGGTCGACGCTGCGTACCGGCTCATCCAATTGGGGATCCAGAATGCTTGGCGACGTAACGATTGCCATGGATCTGCACGCCCTTTCCGAGACGGACTCCTACGGCCTCGGCCTCACCATCACTTCGAACGGCCAACTCCAAAGTCCGATCCCAGTCAGAGAGGCCCCACCCGATCGGATCTAGCGACAACCAATCCACGCGTACAGTCCGATGCGAAACCCAAAGGCCCACAACCCGCCAGAGTGAACGCAGCGACGATCGAGTCCCGCGAGAGCAGATTGTGTACGTTCGTGCGAGAGCACCGCACGACGTACGCAACAGTTGCGGATTCAGCACCTGTAGCTAAGGTGGATCTGAGGCGATGGCGAAAAGGTGTACACCCGGACAGTTCCGCAGTGTCCATTAGCATCGAAAACGTTTTATCTGGCAGGACTCGATTGCTCACACGTGATGAGCGAGAGCCCTTCTTAATGAAGCGGCGGAAGAACCGGAAACAGTAAAGCGATTCTTCTCCCTCGCACGGGTTTTTTCTCCCTTTTCTCTCCTTTCATTTCCCTACACGTTATTGCAGACTCGTTCCACGAAGCCGATATTTCAGCTAAGGAGGAAGATGCAATGACTGATGGCGCTATTAAGTGCCACCTCAACGACAAACAGGCCGCGCAGCGGCTAGGTGTGTCACCTGCGCTTCTGCGCAAGTGGCGGCGCGTCGGAGGCGGTCCTCCCTGGCGCCGCTACGGACGCTTGTGTCGCTATCCCATCGATTTATTGGACCGCTGGGCACTTGCCCAGCAGAAAGAGGTGAACTAAATGCGTCCAACAGACGCACAATTACCCAGCAATTCTCAGTGGTTGCTGATCGTGGTCCGCTGGACGGCGATGGCCGCGCGGACGGTGAAGGCCCTTGTGGACTTCAAGACGCGCTCAGGCATGATCATCCGCGAGTGTGGCTACTGCGAGTCCGGCGAAAATCGTTGGATAAATGCCACGCAGCGGCAAGGCAAAGAAGCCTACGGCGAACCTGAATGGGTTAACTTGATTGAGTTCGTTTCGGACGAACTTAAGGCTAGGTTCCAGCATGAAGCCTTGCAAGCCGTCGACCGCTACCTGGAGGACATCCAGCACGGCTTCTAGTTCGGTGAACTAACTGGGGCCGGCACTGGGCTGGCCCCCAATCTACAGCGTGCACGCCAACCAAAAACGTGCTCTGCCGTCGCAAATAGCACTTTAGGAGACGTTACCTTCATGACCGACATAGTATGCGAGTCAACTCACACGGACGAATTGACTACTGAGGACTTGGAGCAGCTTTTAGAGCTTCTCGGTGGCGCACACAAGGTTGCACTGTTCAAGGAATCCCAATTCTGCCAGGAAGCCGGGTGTACGCCAGACCAGTTGGAACACTGGCTGAAGGCCTATTGGCGGCAACATGATATTTCGATGGTCCTCGGCGGAACTAAGCGGGTTGAGCGGTATCCCACGCTTCTAGTCAAGGAGCACGATGGATACCTCACTCTGCGCTTGTTCTCACCCACCCGAGGACTGCTGGGCACTTCTAAACGGAAGCCTCGAAGAGCGGCAACGCAATAACTGCAGATCAGAGGGTAACGAAAACATGGCAGACAACCCAGTTTTTCCGACTTTATCTTCGGGGAGCGGCGCCACGGCGCCTGGGGACCAGGCCAACGATTTCCGCTTCGGCTCTCGATTTTCGAATCCACCGCCAAGGCCTTTGGGGGCAGCTGCCTTCTGCGGTTTGGCCGGCGAGATTGTCAGGCGCATCGCTCCGCACACAGAGGCTGATGAAGCTGCACTGCTGGGAACCAACCTAGTCTATTACGGTAACTGTGTTGGACGGTCGCCCCACTTTCAGATCGGCGGTGACCGTCACGCCACAAATCTGAACATCAGTCTGGTCGGTCCCACGGCTAGTCGCAAAGGAAGTGCTGAGCGAACGATCGGACAGCCATACCGGGAGGCTGATCCCTACTGGTACGGTCGTTGCATCAATTCCGGCCTAAGTTCCGGTGAGGGGATCATCCACGCGGTGCGCGATGCTGTCTGGGAAACTCGTGCGACAAGGCGCAATGGTGAGACCACCACTGACGAGGTTCTGGTAGACGCGGGCGTTGAAGACAAGCGTCTCCTGGTTATACAGGAGGAATTCGCCGGAGCCCTCAAGGCGATGGAACGTCACGGGAACACTCTCAGCGCCATCATGCGACAGGCTTACGATGGTTTGACGCTGCGGACGATGACGAAGACTCCGATGCAGGCGACAGATCCGCATATATCTTGCATCTTCCACATTGGGAAGTATGAACTGAATTTGACTTTCGGCACCGTGGAGTCCGCCAACGGGCTGGGCAATCGAATCATTTGGGTTTGGGTCAAGAGATCCAAGTCACTGCCGCATGGAGGCTCATTGAATGCCGATGAACTCCTCTCCCTTGTCGATCGTCTGGCTGCGGTAATCCAGTTCGGTCGTAGCGTAGGCCGGATGATCCGCAGCCCGGAAGCCAATGAAATATGGGAGTCTGAGTACCCGAGACTTAGCGCTGAACGGCCAGGGCTGTATGGATGCATGGTCGCCAGGGCGGCTCCTCAGGTACTTCGGATGAGCATGATATACGCCCTGATGGACGGCCTTGATTTCATAATGCCAGAGCACCTCCTGGCAGCGTTGGAATACTGGCGTTATTCCGACGAATCTGTACGGTTTATATTCGGCGGTCGACTCGGCGACCCTGTGGCGGATCGGATTCTTGAATCGTTGCGTACCGCGGGAATCGAAGGACTGACACGGAGCGAAATTAGCGAAGTTCTTCAGCGCAACACACAGTCACACGCAATCGAGGCCAGCTTGCAGATGCTTGTTGATGGCGGCCTGGCCACCTGGAGAAACGAAGTTACCGCGGGTCGCCCTCTTCAGCGATGGTTCGCCATCGAGATGGACCCCTCAAGACCACAAAGCACGGCCTGACCCAATTCGTACGGCTTATTTCGTTTCTTTCGTTGCGCCGGGGAAACCGCCCGGTTCGCAAAGGTACTTGGCTCGATAGCCGATGAGCGCTTGACGTTTGTGCTGGTGCGGGGTGACACGGATGGCGCAAGAAAAGAAAGGCTGGGCAGAGGAAAGCGAACCCCGCAAGCGGCCTAAGAGGCCACCATTTCGCACAGAATCATTGTCAGTCAAACCTAAACTATCGTGATTTCCAACTCCCGGAAATCTCTATGTTAATGCCGTTGCTCTTTCCGAGACACAGCGATTTGCCTTTAATTTTGATCCCATTTGCGAACATCCGACACGCCTGGATATATGGAGCCTCAATCGGTTTTATAATCTGCCCCGGCTGTATAGGAGTTCCATCCATATAGACTACGGGTTTTGGCTGTCCATCCTGCACAGTAACCGTTCCTGTACAACCTGTCTGTGGCGCGGATAGCTCAAGGCGGCAGACATAGAGATCAGTATTAACTGGAATAGTAGCATCCAACTTAGCGATGTCAGTAAGAATCTCTGGCAAGATCTGTGCTCGCAATCTCCATGGATGGATTTGCATAGGTGGGGGAGTCGACTCAACAGCAAAATGTCCATCGCAGCTTAGTGGCTCATCGAAGTGGTAGGTTCCCGTAGCCTGAGTAGGATCGCCCATTCGTGGCGCTGGAGTTCTTGTAAAGTACGAGATTGCCGCTTCTATCGCGGCATGTGAAGACTGCTTGTGAATGACGTTGATCTCACGGATGCCGTGCGGTTCCATGCGATATATCCATATGACCATAGTCGGCTGCTGCTTTCTATCCACACATCGCAGCCCCCTCACATCTGACAGCGTCGAACCCTCGATTATTGGCCTAAAACTGCCGACGGGTATGTTATGTGTGGAATCATCGAACCAAGAACCTTTAGAAAGTTTCAGCTTTAACTGCACTTCATAAGTGAATGAATCTGTCTCGTTGCGGACGATGAACTGTAGCATCTCTTGAGGGATCGAACCATCAAAAGAGATGCGGTTTGGCTCGACTACGACTGCTGGTTTTGGTGCCCAAGCATCAAGACCCCAGAGGCCGGCCACTAAAAGCGGTACGATCAGCGCCCTAACGATTACCTTATGGGTAAGGCCACTCGTCAATATCCACCCGGCAGCCAACAGAGAGCCGCCAAGAAAGGCGAGGTCTATACGTGAGGCGCGTAAATCCACAACGCCCCGCAGCTGTAGAAAATTCTGAAAAAACCACCCCGCCATTCCTAGAAGTGCAATCGCAGAGGCTGTCTTGAGGACGACTCGTACAGATGAGTGCGTCACAGCCCACGGACCGATCCGCACTGTTTTAACCGGTGGCAATACCTCCGGCGACAGTCCCCTCTCGCTTGGGGTTGGCAGGTCGTTCTCCGGCATGTCCACAGTGTAGCACTACGTGAGTAAAG
>Ga0187848_10002778_pt1 | contig 13418 bp, 10 predicted proteins | sample June2016WEW_4_40_FD_132424 | JGI IMG/M metagenome (GOLD analysis project Ga0187848, IMG submission 132424) | Peatland microbial communities from SPRUCE experiment site at the Marcell Experimental Forest, Minnesota, USA - June2016WEW_4_40 | ecosystem: Environmental > Terrestrial > Soil >... | reverse complement strand
TCGATGTTCTGATCGTCCATCGCGGTGTGTTCGTGGAAGAAGTCGACCATCTGCTGGCGCGTCCAGTGCTTGGAGTGCACGCCCGTATCCACCACCCAGCGCACGGCACGCCACATTTCATTCTGCAGGCGGCCATAGTCGCTGTACGGATCCTGATAAAAGCCTACTTCCTTTCCCAGGCGCTCAGCATAGAACGCCCAGCCTTCGGTATACACATTCAGATCGAGGTCGTACTTGCGGAACGGCGGCAGGCCGGTAAGTTCCTGCGCAATCGAAAATTGCAGGTGATGTCCGGGAACGCCTTCATGGTAAGCGATGGCCTCCACGTTGAGGAGCAATCGCTTCTCCGGCGCATACTCGTTGACGTTGATGCGTCCTGGCCGCGAGCCATCTCCAGCGCCCAGCGAATAGTCGGCTGGCACGCTGTCGGCGCTGCGGAACGACTCCATCGGCACCACGTCGAGCTTATTCTTCGGCAGCCGTCCGAATAACTGCGGCAGCTTCCCGTACATCTGGTCGCGATATTGCGTGTACAGGTCAAGCAATTGCTGACCCGACCTGGCGTGCAGCTTTGGATCCCGCCGGATGTGATCGTTGAACGATTTCAGATCGCTGAATCCCTGTGCCTTGGCGATGCTAAGCATCTGGGTTTCAATTTCCGCCACGCTCTTCAGGCCAAGCTGGTGAATCTGGTCGGCAGTGAAATCGGTGGTCGTCTGGTGACGGACGGCGAAACGATAGCGCGCTTCTCCGTCGGGCAAGGCCCACACGCCAGGATCGAGCCGTCCGTGAGGCGCGTAATCGTCGCGCACGAATTTTGCGAATTTCGCATAGGCGGGCGCTACTTCGTTCTTTACAGCGCTTTCGATTGCTTCGCGCAGTTGTTTGCGGTCTTTCTCTGAAATCGGCTCGGAGATGGAATCGGGGAACTTGCGCAGCGGGTCGGTGAATGGGCTCTTGTCGAGCGGGTCGTCGGCAATCTGCTGCGCCTGACTGGACACTTTCTCGAGCAGATACCTGGGAGGCATGCGGTGGTCGCGCAGTCCGTCACGCATGTGTCCCGTGGCCTGCTCGAGCACGCGCGGAATCTGGTGCAGACGGGACAGATAGTCCTCGTAATCTTTCACGTTGCGGAAGGGAGAATCGAAGGCGAGCGAAGCGTATCCCAGATGAATGCCGCCAAACTGCGTCGCCGGCATCTCCCAGTCTTTGAATTGGGCGCTGTCGAGCGTTTCCCGCAGGCTGCGCAGCATCAATGCGCGATTGAGCTTTTCCGGCTCGGGAAATCCGGTGACGTCGATGGCCTCGAAGCGCGCCAGCGATTGACGAGCGTGTTCGAGATCGTCGGCAATTGCTTTGTCCGAGAAATCACTCAGCCGATCGTTGTAGCGATTGTCTCCCACCTGGGTGGCAAGTTCAGGCTGGGTGCGGAGCCGGTACTCCCACTCGTCGGCGAGCAGACGATTGAGTTCGGCCCGCCGGGCTTCGAGCGTCTGCTCGACGGATTGGGCAAAGAGTGGGATGACTAGACCCATGGCAAAAAAAACCATCACGAGCAATGTTCGCAAGAGGCAGACCTCGGCAGCGTTGATCCGCAATATAGTTGATCCCCAATATAAAGGAAGGCCGCGCTCGTGACGGATTCTACCGCAGCCTGCCCTAGGGGCAAGTGAGTTGCGCGGTACCGACGATAGCGCATACCAATATCCCGCAGGCATTGATGGCGCAGGGCGCAATTTTGTTGGTGTCCCACGCATTGATTGAGTATGTGCCAGCCGCTCCGATTGCGCATTGAGCCATGCCTCCTTGGGTGAGGGATACTTCGGTCGTGATGGGCCCGTTTTGCTGACAGGCTACCCAAGTAGCCGACTGCGGAGTGATCGTGTGGGTCGGATTAACGTAGTGGCCGGTGGCGGTGAAAGGCACTTGCCCGTCGGGATAATCCTGCGCGTCGGCAGTTGCGGGGCTCAGCGAGATGGATTGAAGTTGACCCTGACCGGTGCCGCAAGACGACGCCAAGCACGCAGCCAGAACCAGAGCGAGAAAAGAAGCCATGAAGCGAAGCTTTTCCATGGTTCCTCCTGAAGGCTGCCCTAGGGGCAAGTGAGTTGCGCGCTCCCGGCGATAAAGCATCCGCCGCCGCAGGCAGTGATTGCAAGACATCCTACATCGGGGAATGGCGGGTCATTCGCCCAGACTGTGTATGTGCCGACCGTTCCCGCCGCACATTTTGCCACGCCTCCGCTGGTGACGGATACTTCACTTGTCGACGCGTCCTGGTAACAGGTGCCCCAACCAGCCGAGAGCGGAGTGACCGTGCGTGAAGGATTAAGGTAATGGCCGGTGGCGGTGAACTGCACCTCGCCGTTGGGATAATCCTGGGCGTCGGCAGTTGCTGGGCTTAGCGTGATGGATTGCAGTGGATCTTGACCATGTGAACTCGCGCCGCAGGACAACGCAAAGGACGTAGCCAGAATCAGAGCGAGAAAAGAAAGCATGAACCGAAGCTTTTCCATAATCCCCTCCTGAAGGACGCCGATCCGGGAGCAAGCGAAAGGTCGCACCGGGATGCGGAATTCAGGCTGTCGCGGCTTGCGGGGGGCTGAGGTCCGGGCCGACAGCGCCGAGGTCGTCCTCTTTAATTGATAGGATGCGCCTTAATACGCAGTTGTTTGCCCGCGAGAAGACATTCGCGAAGCAAAGACCATCTTCTTTGTCGGACGTTTTGACGAGGAAAAGGTTCTTCAGCTTGTACGCGCGTACGCTCGCTTGCTGGATCGCCACCCGGATGCGGGCCTGGTGATTGGGGGGACGAGTGGTTTCGGAGTTCATCGGGAAACCGATTATGTGCGTAAAGTACGGGACTTGGCGCAATCGTTAGTCCGCAATCAGAAGGCGCGGATCCATTTTCCGGGATATATTCATCATGATAGGGATTTGCCGGCCTGGGTTTCAACGTTCGTTCAGAATTATGCCGGCCTTCTCCGTAGGGTCAAACACGCCGTGTTCGATTTGCATCACGATCAGTGCAATACGAAAGAATGTGTAAGAGCCCTGGAAGATTTGGGATTTCGCCAGGCAGTCCTGCGGACCAACAGTTCGTTTTTCGTCAGTTTGTTCTCAAGAGTGGAATGTCGAAAATGAGCAGGCGGCTTGTGATCCTAACGGAGATTATTGCTCCGTATCGCATCCCGGTTTTCAACGTTCTGGCACGCCGAGCGGGACTGGATCTGCACGTAATCTTTTTGGCGGAGACGGATGAGGCGCTTTGGCAGTGGCGTGTCTATAAGAATGAAATCTGTTTTTCGCATCAGATTCTGCCGTCCTGGCGGTGGCGCGCGGGGAAAAGCAGTTTCCTGATCAATCGAGGATTGTGGTCCGCCTTAAGCAAGGTGAGCCCGCAGGTCATCATCTGTGGCGGATACAACTATGCCGCGTCATGGGAAGCGCTTCTGTGGGCCCGGCGCCAAGGGGTTGAATTTGTGTTGTGGTCGGAGAGCAACGGCCATGACGCTCGTCGAGGATGGGCGTGGATCGAGTCCCTGAAGGCCTATTTCTTGAGGCACTGCGACAGATTTGTTGTGCCCGGGAAAGCTTCCTTCGAGTACCTCAGGTCGCTTGGGTCTCCGGAAGTAAGCATCTTGACTGCGCCCAATGCCGTCGACAACAGTTTGTTTGCGACCCAGGCGGAAAATACAAGGGCTCATGCAACTGAATTTCGAGAGAAACTGAAACTGCCTTCGCGGTTTATTCTTTTTGTGGGCCGTTTGATTCCGGAAAAAGGAGTTTTTGATCTCCTCGAAGCCTATGCCAAACTAGAGAGCGGCCTGCGATCCGAGGTGGGCTTGGTATTTGCAGGCGATGGCGTCTCCAGAGAGGAACTGTCGCAACATGCCAAACGGATCAGCCCGGGGGTGGTTTGCTTTCCGGGATTCGCGCAGCGGGAAGATCTGGCCGGTCTATATGCGCTCGCGGAAACCTTGGTTCTACCGACGCACAGCGACCCATGGGGTTTGGTGGTGAACGAAGCGATGGCATGCGGACTTCCGATTATCGTGAGCAGCGTCGCGGGATGTTCGGCCGACCTGGTCGAAGATGGGTGCAATGGTTACGTCGTCCCTCCCCGAGATTCGGAGAAACTCAGCGTGGCGATTGATTCTCTTCTGCGGCAACCTGAGCTTAAGCAACGCATGAGCGCGCGCAGTTCGGACCGAATTCGAAACTACTCGCCGGAAGCATGCGCCGATGGTCTGGCCGCGGCCGCGATCCCCGCCGAAATCGAGGCTCGATGAATTCCTTGAAACCGCTGCAGTGGGCTGGCATCGGGCTGGGCGTGAGCCTGGCACTGTATTTTATTTATCACCATTTGCATTACTTCAGCGACGTGTCCTTCCTGGGCGGCATCTTGCTGCTGGAGGTAATCATCGCCAGCCTCTGGAAATATGACGAGCGTTTTTTTGCTCTGCTGATGATCACCTTTGTTTGGGCTGGCATGTATGTCCCTCTGCAAGGCGCCTGGACAGCTGGACGCTGGGTCGTGCTGTCCGCGGGTGCAGTCGTCGGCTTCATTGTTTGGACGAAGAATCCCCGCCGGTCTTTCAGATCGTTACATCTGATCGCTTTCTTTTGCATCTGCGCCGCGCTTGCCTCCGCCACCGTTTCTCCGTATATGCAGATGGCGTTCCTCAAGGCTCTGAGCCTCCTCCTTCTTTTTCTTTATTGTGCTGCGGGTGCTCGCCTGGCCGTTCTCGGCCGGGAGGACCGTTTTTTCCATGGTCTGCTGTGGGGAAGTGAGATCGCGGTTTATGTCACGGTGATCTGCTATTTTGGTCTGGGTCGAACGATCTGGGGTAATCCCAACTCGCTCGGCGCGGTGATGGGCGTCGGACTGTTCCCCATCCTGTTCTGGGGATGGCTGGTCAGCAATGGGCGCGTGGTGAGGTTACGCAGGCTGGTCGCCCTGCTTCTTTGCACGTACCTTGTTTATTTCAGCGTGACACGCTCTGGGATGGCTTCGGTGGCGCTCGTCACCCTTGTCTTCTGTGTTTGTCTGCACCAGTACAAATTGCTGGTGAGGATAGTGGCACTGGTTCTGTTCCTGGTTGCGGTCGTTGGGATGTTAGCTCCAGGAACCTTGAACAAGCGGTTCGGGGATCTGAAGGACACATTGCTCTACAAGGGGCACAAGGACGAGGGCGTGTTGGGTTCGCGACGGACACCCTGGCAAAAGTCGATCGCCACGATCAAGGAGCATCCGTTGTTCGGAACCGGATATGGCACGAGTCCGACGGGCGAGGATCCCGGATTGGATTTTGGAACTATTGCTTCAAGCGCCGCGACGGCTCGTGAGCACGGCAGCAGCTACATGACCATCGCAGAGTGGGTGGGGCTGTTGGGTGTGTTGCCCTTCGCTGCGCTCGTCGTGGTGACGGCGTCGAACGTGTGGAAAGTCTGTGCGTGGATGATCCGAACCGCCGATCCACGCCATTACTCGATTCCGCTGGCCATGGTGGTCTTGGCGGGTCTAGTCCACGCCACCTTCGAGGATTGGCTTTTTGCCCCGGGTTATTATCTCTGCGTGTTTTTTTGGGTTTTTGCATTTCTACTCGCGGATCTTGTTCCCGGTGCTGTTGTGGTCCCGGTGGACGGCGTTGTTTCCCGAGCTTACCGTCGGCCGCCAGCCGGTTTTGCAGCCGTCGTGCCCAACCGATGATCAGATTGTTTATCAATGGCCTGGCCGCGAGTGCGGGTGCAGGCCTCACTTATCTGCGCAATGTGATTCCCCAGTTGGCGAGGCGGACGGATTCGCAAGCGACAGTCCTGCTAAATGCCGAGTTGCGCAGCGAATTCGCTGAATCTCCGAATATTTCTTTTGCCGAGGCCAGCCCGAGCCGCGGGGTAGTGGGGCGCTTTGTCTTCGAACAGACCAAACTTCGGGACTTGCTGCGGCGCAGTGGTGCGCAAGTTCTTGTTTCTACCGGGAACTTTGCCCTCCGGGACTCTCCGGTGCCGCAGATCCTTCTGTCCGGAAACTCTCTCTACGTATCGGACGACTTCTACCGCGATGTCCGAAAACGGAGAGATTATATTCTTTGGATCGACACATGGATCAAGGGTTGGTTCGCTCGGCGGTCGGTACACTGGGCCGACGTCACGGTCGCTCCGAGCAAGGCTTTTGCGGAAGACCTTAGCAAATGGACGGGGGAAAATGTGCTGTCTGTTCACCACGGGTTCGATCGTAACTTGTTTACCAGCGATTCGACTCCCTTGCCTGACTTCATGCAAAATCAGTTGAAGGAGTCAGCCGACGCACTAAAGCTGCTTTTTGTAAGCCATTACAATTACTACCGTAATTTCGAGACGTTGATTCGGGCCCTGCCAATTTTGCGCGACCGGCTGCCCGGAAAGAAAATAAGGCTGCTTCTGACCTGTCACTTGTCTTCATCCAAGAATCCAGGCTCCTACCGGGCCGAGACCGCGGCCGCGCTTATGAGCACGCTTGGCGTCCGCGACAATGTTGTTGAACTGGGCACAGTTCCCTATCGATCGCTGCATCATCTCCACCGCGCCTGTCACATTTACGTAAGCCCGGCCTATACAGAAACGTTTGCCCATCCCCTGGTCGAGGCCATGTCGAGTGGCTTGCCGGTGGTGGCATCCGACTTGCCGGTGCATCGCGAAATCTGCGGGGATGCGGGAATCTATTTTCCTCGTTTTTCTCCCGATGCGTTGGCGGAACGGGTACTGCAGATTCAGGAGTCGCCGGAGTTGGCGGAAAAACTCTCGCGCAATGGCCTGCGCCGCGCTTGCGACTTCAGCTGGAGCGAGCATGTTGAACGCCTGCTTGTTCTAGCCCAGGAATTAGTGCGGTCTGAGAGGGAGCGAAACTGATGTCCCGAGCCGCGGAAGTAGATTCAGCGCTGCACGTTTTGACGCTCACCCCATTTTTTCCGTCGGACCAAAATGAGGTGAGCGGTTGCTTCATCGCGGAACCGATCGAGCAGCTTAAGCAGCTCGGTGTCGATTCCAGAGTGATTGCAGTATCCCAGATTTATCATCCTCGAAAACAACCAAGTTCATCGGCTGCGGCAGACTGGGTGCGATATCCGCAAGTTCCCGGACCTCTCGGGCTCTCAAGCGCGGGGAAGCTGCTCTACGCGCGTCTCCGGGGGCGAATACGGAAGATGCACAGTGTGAAGCCGATTGATCTGATACATGCTCATTCGGCCCTGCCTTGCGGACACGCGGCCGCATTACTTTCCCGGCGTTTGAAAATTCCGTTCGTGATTACGATTCACGGGTTGGATGTGTTCAACTCGTTCTTCCGGAGCGGAATTCCAGCGGCTTGGCGGCGGCAGGTGTCGCTGAACGTCTATCGGGAGGCGCGGACCGTTATATGTATCAGCGGCAAGGTGCAGGAAATTCTGAAAACCGGAATGCCGGTCGAAACCTGCAGCACCATTGTGTACAACGGTGTAAATCCAAGTCTTTTTTCGCCGGGCTCGCCTCCGTTTGATCCGGAGATTCTGATCGTCGGCAACCTGTTGCGCAGCAAAGGCCACGAACTTGTGTTGAGAGCGCTCGGAAATCTTCGAGCTTCCTTTCCCCAGTTGCGATGCCGCATCATCGGCGAAGGGCCGGATCGCGCCCAGTTTGAATCACTGGTGCGCGCCTTGGGCATTGAGCGCCAAGTCCAGTTTGTCGGCCGGCAGAGCCGGGCCGAGGTTGCGGAGGCCATGCGCCGCTGTTCCGTGTTCGTGTTGCCCAGCCGGAACGAGGGCCTGGGATGCGTGTATCTGGAAGCCATGTCCTGCGGCAAACCGGTGATTGGCTGCCGGGGGCAGGGAATTGATGAAGTGATTGAGCACGGCAAGAATGGCTGGCTCATCCCGGCGGATGGACTCGAAGAACTTGTGCAGGGGCTTGCCACTTTATTGGGCTCGCCTGAAGTATGTGCGCGCATGGGGACTGCGGCGCGCCAGACGATCCTGGAAAGGTTCACGCTATCGCACCAGGCAGAACACCTGGCCAGGATTTACCGCCAAGCCATTACTTGATTGGTCTCCTCATCTCAAAGATGGCTGGTCAACGATGGCTGGCCAAGCTGCACGATTATAATGACGGCACCAGCGCCCGGGTTGCTTTACCAGCGCTAGAAAGACATTGTTTATTGGGATATGCCAGGGCCACCGGCCAACGGAATGGACTTGATCTAAACAATACTTGATCTAAACAATAATGATCGAAGCAAAATCAGAGGCTGAGGTGTCGAACTCGAGCGCTGCTGTGCAGGTGCTCCCCGTAAGTGTGATCGTTCCGGTTCGCAATGAAGCCCGCAATCTGCCGCACTGCCTGGAGTCGCTTAGGGGCTTCGGCGAAGTGTATGTCATCGATTCCGAGAGCACGGATAACACGGTTCCCATTGCTCAGTCGCATGGCGCCAAGGTCGTCCAGTTCCAGTATGCAGGAGGCTGGCCGAAGAAGCGCCAGTGGGCCATGGACACGCTTCCTCTGGCCTATGATTGGGTACTACTCGTGGATGCCGATGAAGCTCTTACTCCCGAGTTGGCGACGGAAATAGGGCAGGCCATCCAAAATCCGGACTTTGATGGCTACTATATCGCGCTGCAGATGTATTTTCTTGGCCGAGTCTTGCGTCACGGCGGCGCCGGTTTCTACAAGCTCTCGCTCTTCCGCCACCGCAAAGGCCGCTTCGAATGCCGCCTCAAGAACCAGGATACTTCGATGGCTGACATGGAGGTGCATGAGCATGTCGTGGTCAAAGGAAAAACCGGGAAGTTGAGAAACTCGCTGATCCATCACAATGTCGAATCGCTTTCCCGCTATATACAGAAGCACGACGAGTACTCAAATTGGGAGGCGCGGGTATGGTTGGAGGGGGAAGCGGGCTATGGCGATCTGCCGCCATCGCTGTTCGGAACCCAGGCCCAACGCCGGCGCTGGCTGAAAAAGAAGTTCTTGGCCGTCCCAGGTTCTCCGGTTTTTTTCTTTCTTTACCGCTATGTTTTCCGGCTGGGGTTTCTGGACGGCACGCCGGGACTAATCTATTGTGGTTTACAGGGCGCGCAACTCTTTAACGTGAAAGCCAAAATTTACGAATTAAATGCCAGGAAGGGCTGACCCTTGCTCGCCATGAATTTCTGGAAAGCGTCCATATGAATACCGAAGTTAACGCCGAAGCTAATGCCAAAGCATATGGCGCTGACGGGGAGTCTCTGGAAGCGATTGCGTACCATAGGCAATTGGCGATGGGCTGGGACCAGCGTTACCGAAAGCGGTCTTTCAAAGCGCGCCAGGCCGTGCTGGTCGAGTGCCTGGAAGCGCGTGATCTGGCAGGCGGCAGTTGGCTCGATGCAGGCTGCGGCACGGGCACGCTTTCACGGTTGCTGGCGGAGCGCGGATGCAGAGTCCTCGGAGTGGATGCCGCCACGGAGATGGTTGAAGCTGCGAATCAACTGGCGCAGAGCGGGGACAGGTCCATCCAACTCAAGTTTGAACGAGTGGAAACCATTGCCCGGCTGCCTCTGGTGAGCAATTCGTGCGATGGGGTCCTGTGTTCCAGCGTTCTAGAATATGTCCGCGATGTGGACGCGTGCCTGAAGGAATTTGCCCGAGTGTTGCGGCCGGGCGGGCTCTTGCTGGTGTCCGTGCCCAATCGGCATTCGATGGTGCGACTGGCACAGGCAGGATGCCATCGCCTTGGCAAGTGGCTGGGACAGAGTTGGGTTGAGTTCCTGGATTATTCGCGCAACCAGTATTCTGCCCATCAGTTTGAGCGCAGGCTGGCTGCTTACGGTTTCTGCTCAGAAAAGGTCGTGGCCTTTGGCAGCCCACTGCCGAAGTGGGCCCAGCGAAGCTGGTATGGCGGATCGCTGCTCATGTTTGTGGCAAGAAGAACCTGAGTGTCCGCGATGCAACAGCTATTTCAAACACGGCAGTCAAGCGCATGAAGCAAGTCCTCCAAGACGCGCGCACGGGCGAGCTAAAGGTCGCCGAAGTTCCGGCTCCGCAATTGTTGCCGGGCTGTGTGCTGGTGCGAGTTGCAGCGTCGCTGGTGTCGGCCGGCACGGAGCGCGCATCCGCCGAATTCGCCAGCAAGAATCTGCTGGCGAAGGCAAAGGCCCGTCCCGATCTGGTGCGCGACGTGCTTGCCAAGATGCGGCGGGATGGCTTAGCTTCCACCCTGCAAACTGTGCGGTCCCGCTTGGACCGGCCGCAATCGGTGGGCTACAGCAGCGCCGGAGAGGTGGTTGCCCTTGGCGATGGCGTCGCCGACATCAACGTGGGCGACCGCGTGGCTTGCGCTGGCGCCGGATATGCGGTGCATGCCGAGTTTGTCTGCGTGCCGCGAATGCTGGTTGCGAAGATTCCCGAGGGCGGAGAGGCAGCGTCTCGCGTAGGGACGGCCGCCCCCGGCCGTCCAAGCCGAGCGCAGCTCGGCAACGACCGCAGGCTACAGCAAGAAAGCGGAGTTTCCTACGAAGAGGCAGCCTTCGGCACGGTGGGGGCGATTTGCCTGCACGGCATCCGAACCGCGGAAGTCGCGCTGGGCGACAGGGTCGCGGTAATCGGTCTGGGGTTGCTCGGACAAATCACGGTTCAGTTGTTGAAGGCCGCCGGTTGCCGCGTCTTTGGGATGGATCTGTTGCGGCCGCGCGCCGATCTCGCGATTGGGAGCGGAGCCGAGGCCGCATGCACCGGCGCGCGCGAGTTCCGCGATCTGTGCTTCCAGAAAACGGGTGGCTTGGGTGTGGATTCGGTGCTGATTACGGCGGAGACTCCGAGCAGCGAGCCGGTGAACCAGGCGGCGGAAATAGCGCGCGATCGCGCCATTGTGGTCGCGGTGGGAACCGTCGGCATGGAGCTTCAGCGCAAACTGTATTACGAGAAGGAATTGGATTTTAGAATTTCGCGCTCCTATGGCCCCGGCCGTTATGACGCTGCGTATGAACAGAAAGGGCGCGATTATCCGATTGGACATGTGCGGTGGACGGAAACGCGCAACCTGGAAGCCTTTCTGCAATTCATCGCGGACGGCAAACTGAACCTGCCGTCGCTGATCACGCACCGCTTTCCGATGCAACAGGCGACACAGGCGACGCGGGCCTATGACCTGATTACGGGCAGATCGCGGGAGCCTTTTCTGGCTGCGCTGTTCACATACGTCGGCGCCGAATCTGGAACCGCGCCGAATTTGTCGGAGAAAATTCCAGTGTCCGCCATCGTGCCCTCGCCGGGCTCGATCGGTCTGGGCATGCTGGGAGCTGGAAGTTTCGCGCAGAACACGCTCTTGCCCGCGCTGAAGGCGATTCCAGGCATCTCTTTCATCGGCGTCTGCAACGCGACCGGGCCGCGCAGCCGGAACGCGGTGGAGAAATTTGGATTCTCCTACTGCTCGAATTCAGAAGCTGAACTTCTGCAGGATCCAAAAGTCAAAGCAGTGCTGATTGTCACCCGCCACAACCTTCATGCCAGCCAGTCGGTCGCGGCCCTGCGCGCGGGGAAGGCGGTTTTCTGCGAAAAGCCGCTTTGCCTGAATGAAGGCGAACTGGCGGCGCTGGTGTGTGCTGTGTCAACGCGTGCTACGCCGGCCGAGGAAAATGCTCCTCTCCTCATGGTCGGCTTCAATCGTCGATTCGCGCCGATGGCCGTGCAGATGAAACAGTTTTTGTCGGAGATCCACGAACCGCTGGCCCTCCACTACCGCGTGAATGCGGGTTACATCCCCGCCGATCATTGGGTGAACGATCCCGAGCAGGGAGGCGGACGCATTCTCGGCGAGGTCTGCCATTTTGTGGACTTCCTCTGCTTTCTCGCCGGCGCGTGTCCCATCGAAGTGCAAGCGCAAATCGAGGGCAATCCGGGGCAGTACAGCATGGATAACGTCATCGCATCGCTCAAGTTCGCGAACGGCACGCTCGGGACGATCAGCTATCTCGCGAGCGGCGACAAGTCGGCTTCGAAGGAGCGCGTGGAAGTTTTCGGCGGCGGCTCGGTTGCGATCCTCGAAGATTTTCGGCGGCTCGAGTTGGTTCGCAACGGGCGCAAACAGATCACACGCGCGCGCTGGCGGCAGGACAAGGGCCATAAAGCGGAGATGCAGGCATTCGTGGATGCGCTTCAGGGCAAAACGCCACCGCCCATTCCGTTTGAACAGCTCGTGGGCTCGACTCTCGCGACCCTTCGACTGCAGAATTCATGCCAGACCGGGCAACCTCTCGCGGTGCGACTGAGCGAGTTCGTCGCGTCGGCCCTGCAGGAAAAGTCCACGCATTAAGAAATCCACGCACCAAGAAAAACACGACTGAGAAACAATGGAATGACAAGAGAAGGGAACGAGCCGTAAATGTTGATTCTGGGCCTGAATATGTTCCACGCCGATGCTTCGGCAGCGATCGTCGAAGATGGAAAAATTCTTTTTGCCGTGGCCGAAGAGCGCCTGAACCGGCACAAACATTACGGCGGTTTTCCTTCACTGGCGGTGAAGGCGTGTCTGGATGCGGCGGGCGCGAAGATCACCGAAGTTCAGCACGTTGCCGTGGGGCAGGACAGCGACGCCAACCTTGCGAGGAAGGTGCAATATGCGCTGGCGAATCCGGCCAAGGTTCTGAATTTTATCAAGATGCGGCAGCGCAAGGAGTCGATGCGCGACGTGCGTTCGCTGCTGGCGCAGGCGCTCGACGTAGATGCCTCCACGCTGAAGTTCCAGGAACATCATCTGGAGCACCACATCGCGCACATCGCCAGTTCGTACTACTGTTCGCCGTGGGAAAAGGCTGCGGGCTTCAGCTACGACGGCTCGGGAGACTTCGTCTCCACCATGATGGCGCGCTGCGAGGGCAACGACATTCAGGTGCTCGACCGCGTTTTCCTGCCGCACTCGCTCGGCAGCTTCTACACCATGATCTGCGAGTTCATCGGCTACAAGAAATACGGCGATGAAGGCAAAGTCATGGGCCTGGCGCCCTACGGCAAAGACACATACGTCGAGCAAATCCAGAAAATTCTCGCACTCAAGAACGGGAAGTTTCAGCTCAACATGAGCTACTTCAAGCCGCTCGGAAGCAACCAGGGAATGCAGATCCTGCCCGATGGAACAGTGCGCCTGGCGCGGCATTTCAGCGACAAGATGGAAAAGCTCTTCGGCGCGCCCCGCGAGCCGTACGCCGAGATCACGCAGCGGGATATGGATCTCGCGTATGCCATGCAATATTGTTTCGAGGAAGTGTTCTTCCATCTTGCCAACGAGTTGCATAATCGCGTTCCCGGGGAGAATCTTGCGATGGCGGGGGGCTGCGCGCTCAACAGCGTGGCCAACGGCAAAATATTTTCCCGGACGCCATTCCGGCGTACCTGGATTCAGCCCGCGGCCGGCGACGAAGGCCTGGCGATTGGCG
>Ga0187848_10002773_pt1 | contig 13434 bp, 11 predicted proteins | sample June2016WEW_4_40_FD_132424 | JGI IMG/M metagenome (GOLD analysis project Ga0187848, IMG submission 132424) | Peatland microbial communities from SPRUCE experiment site at the Marcell Experimental Forest, Minnesota, USA - June2016WEW_4_40 | ecosystem: Environmental > Terrestrial > Soil >... | reverse complement strand
CCTGTGTTGTGCCGGAGTATAGCCGCCGCGCGGGCGGGTTCAAAGCCCAAAATTTCATTCCCGGCCAACTTTTTCTTTCAAATCGCCGTCGTCCCCGGTATTGGTTTGTCTACAGCCATTGATGACGACAAGGATGCGCCAGGTCCTGCGGTTGACACTCCTGCTCTGCGCGGGGTGCGCCAACTCGTCTTCCCGCGGCCCCACCCCTCTGCCGCCGTCGGCCGCGCTGCCGCCGCGCGCGGCCCTGGCCGACCCGCCCCCCGCTCCCGATCGGGAATTTCGCGGCCTCTGGGTGGCGACCTTCCAAAACCTGGATTGGCCCTCCCGCCCCGGCCTGGACGCCAACCAGCAAAAAACCGAACTCACCGCCATCCTGGACCGCGCCGTGGCGCTGCATTTGAACGCCATCCTCCTGCAGGTCCGCCCCTGCTGCGACGCGCTCTACGATTCCAAAATCGAGCCGTGGTCGGCCTTTCTCACCGGCAAAATGGGCCTGGCGCCCAAGCCCTATTATGATCCCCTCGCTTTTGCCGTCGCCGAATGCCACAAGCGCGGCCTGGAACTGCACGCCTGGTTCAATCCTTTCCGCGTCCGTGCCCGCGACGACAAAACCCCCGCCGCCCGGAATTACGTCACCAACACCCATCCGGAACTGGTCCGCGCCGCCGGCAATGTTTTAATGCTGGACCCGGCGGACCCGCGCTCGCGGGGCTATTGCCTGGGGGTGATGATGGATGTGGTCCGCCGTTATGACATTGATGGGGTTCACCTGGACGACTATTTCTATCCCTACCCCGGCAAAGACTACAAGCCGGCGGATTTTCCGGACGAGGCGCTGTGGCAGCGCTACCAGAAGGGCGGGGGCAAGCTGGCGCGGGGCGATTGGCGCCGCGACAACATCAACACGTTTGTGCAACTGGTTTATGCGTCCATCAAAAAGGAAAAGCCCTGGGTTAAATTTGGCATCAGCCCGTTTGGCATCTGGCGGCCCGGCCATCCCGCCGAGGTCACGGCCGCGCTGGATTCCTACGACGCGCTTTTCGCGGATTCCCGGGCCTGGCTGGCCAATGGATGGGTGGATTACCTGTCGCCGCAACTCTACTGGCCGACCGATCAAAAGGAACACAGTTTTTCGGCGCTGTTGCAATGGTGGAGCGGGCAAAACACGCGGCATCGCCATTTGTGGCCCGGCATGCAAACTGATGAATGGCCCGGTTTCACGGGAAACCGTGGGGCGGAAACCGCCAAAGAAATCGAGTTGACACGCCGCCAGCCGGGCGCGTCCGGCGATGTGCTCTGGCGGGCCGGCTTTGTCATGCGCAACGCCAACGGCGTGGCCGCCGTCCTGGCCCGGAGCTATCCCGCCCCCGCCTTGGTTCCGGCTTCGCCCTGGTTGGGCCATCTGGCGGCCAGCCCGCCGTTGCTCATCGCCCGCAAAATCGGCCGCGACATCTCCCTCGCCTGGAAACCCGCCGGAGGGGAGCCGGTCTGGCAGTGGTTGGTGCAGGAAAAATTTGGGGAAAACTGGAAAACCGAGATTTTTCCCGCCGCGCAAACCAACCGGTTGTTTCTCACTGGCGACCTGCGGGCCTCGCCCCAGACCGTCGCGGTCACCGCCGTCACGCGGGTCGGCAACCTCAGCGCGCCCGCCGTCTGCAAATTGGGACCGCGCTGACCGGGGTGCCGGTTCCTGATCTTAATCCTGATTCCTCATCACCAATTCGGCGGGAGACGGCCTCTGTCGCGCGGCGTGCGCCTGAGCACGGAGACGATGCTGTTGCGTTCATCGGTCCATTGGAGGACGCGGCCCGAAGGGAGCGGAAGGCCGGCCCGCAGGATGGCCCATTCGATGATGCCATCTTTGTCATACTCGCAACCCAGGCCCAGGCCGCGGGCCAATCCTTGGGCCACCGGCCAAAGTGCCACATGCCCGTTGGTGATATGGACGGCCAGAAGGCCGCCCTCCTTCAGGTGGCTGCGGTAGATGGCGCCGGCCTCGCGCGTCAACAAGTGGGCAGGGATGGCGTCGCCGGTGAATGCGTCAAGTACAATAATGTCGAACTTCCCCCCGGCCTGCTTTTGCAGGGATTTTCGCCCGTCGCCAATGACGACGCCGCAACGGCCCCGCCGCAGATAAGTGAACCAGGCGCGGGCCAGTTTTTCCGCCTGGGCGTCTATTTCGTAGTAAGTGATGGAATCCTGCGGCCGCAGCCAGCGGTTGATGGTTCCGGCGCCCAGCCCGACCACCCCGATGTCGAGCGCGGCATGGGTCTGTTTCATTTCCTCCAGCCATTTGCCGAAGCCGGTTTCCGGCCCGTAGTAGGTGGTGGCCGCCTGGGGATTGGCGCGGTCTTCTTCGGCGTGGATGGTGGTATTGTTGATGAGTTGGTAACGTTGCGTGTGCGGTTCCTTGGTGACGCGCCAGCAACCGTAGAGGGTGCGGGCGCGGGCGACTTCCTTGGCGCGCCCGGAGGATTCCGCCGCCACGGTGGCGCCAAAGGCCACCACCGCCGCCGTGCTCAGGATGGGCCGGATGATTCGCCCGCTCCAACGGAAACCGGCGATGGACAACGTTCCCACGGTCAAAATGGGAAATTCCACCGGCCCGTCGGTGATATGCGGAATGACCAGCACCATCAGCGCGCTGCCCATGGCCCCGCCCGCCGCCGCCGCCGTGTAAAAGCCGTGCGTGTTTTCGTCGCGCGTCTCGGCCAGCCAGACGTGGCAGGCCAGCATGGTCGCGCCCCCGGCGATCAAGAGCAAAACCAGCAGCGAGGCGCTGCGCTTTTCGACGACGAGATGGGAAACGATCAAGGCCAATAGTCCGACCGTGGCGAACGGGCCGCAGGAAGCCCGCCGATTCCCTGAAAAGGCCCAGACGTAAGTGGCAAGGAACAAGGCCAGCGGCAAGGCCCAGGTCAGCGGGCCGGCGCTGGCTTCGAAGCTGAGGAGATTGGTGGTGGCCAGGAGGGTGGCGCTGCTCAGGCCGGGAAGAACCCACCATTGCCAGCGGGTGCGGCCCAGGCCGGCGCGGCCCGGCGGGGAAACGGCGGGAGCGGCCGCGCGGTCGCGCAGGGCCAGGAGGCAGAGGAGCGAACCGCCGGCCGCCCAGGCCCAGTTTTGCACCGTAAGATCAGTGAACGGTTCCACGAGGAATGGATAAGCCAGGAGTCCCGCCAAGGCGCCCGCGTTGGACCAGGCGTAAATGGTGAAGTCGCGGCGATCGGCCTGTTGTTGGTGCAATAACGGGGTGGCGCAAAAAAGGCCCAGGGCCAATCCGGCGAAGGGGAGCAGCGCGGCCAGCGGTTGCAATTCCAGCGGCAGCCATTCCTGCGCAGGCAACGGCGGCGCGAGGGTGAGGAAACCGCTCAAGCCCAGCGCGGCCAGGATTGGATTTCTTATTCTCGCGTCCATCTGGCCGAGCCGCCGGCATCCAAAGTAAGCGCCCAGGACGGCCAATTGAAAAAAAAGAACGGTGCAGCACCAAACCGAGGCGGCCCCGCCAAATTGCGGCAGCAGCCTTTTGCCCGCCATCAATTCGCCTTGAAAAGCCAGACAGGCGGCGGCGGCGGCGATGAGTTTTGGATGGTTCAGCTTCATGCGAAACCCGATCCTGCAGTTTCCACGGCTCCCGCCTGTTTGTCGAACATGGAGTGGGGCGCGCCAATGGCGGTTGCGCGAATGTCTCGACTCCGCGCCGCCGATGGGATAAGTTGAGTCAACGCGTGCGCCATATTCTTAAGAAAGGCCGTCCATGAAAAAATTGCTGCTTCAACTCATGCTCCTCGCCGGGTTGATGGCGTGGGGCGCGACGGGTTGCTCGAACCAGGAGATTGACACCGCCAAACTGCAAACCGCCTTTCAATCGGCCACGCCGGAGGTGCGGGCTTATCTGGATCAAGGCGTGGCCGCGATCAAGGCCGGCAAGTTCACCGAGGCATTGCCGGCGTTGCAGCATGCGGCTTACGCCGCGAAAATGAGCGAGGAGCAGCGGCTCATCCTGAATGACGCGATCAGGAAAGTGAAGGCCAAGGCCAAATGAAGGCGGGTGGCGCAAACGGGCTGTTGTTTTCATTGGCGGGTTGGCATTAAGTCTGCTATATTGCTGTAAAGGAGATTCCATAAACATCGTGAAATTAAAACGACCGGGCTTCACCCTCATCGAACTGTTGGTGGTCATCACCATCATCTCGATTCTGGCGAGCATGTTGCTGCCCGCCTTGGGCAAGGCGAAGGAAAAAGCCATCACGATTTATTGCGCCAATAATCTTCATCAAATGGGCCTGGCCATGATGATGTACGGGGATGATTACAACGACCGCCTGCCTTTATCCGCGACGCCCATCAAGACGCCGGGCCTGGGCGGGTGGTTCAACATCCCAACGCCGTGGACGGTGGCGCTGCAAAGCGATTACCAGAACACCAATGTCCTGCGCTGCCCGGCGTTTAGCTCCAAATACCGCCAGTCGGGCTTCAATTACTTCATGGGTTCGCGCGGCTTTACTTTTCTCGAAGGCCTGCCCTCCAGCGTCATTTTGCGCAGCATCAACACGCCCTCCACCTACATTCTGTGCGGGGACTGCAATTATCCCTCCGACCCGGTCAACGCCGACCTGAACAATAACGACGTGGACACGCTGTTCGATCCCGGCCATTCCCCGTCGCCCGTCCACAACAACCGCGTCAACATACTTTTCGCCGACGGGCATGTCCAAACCGGCAAGAAATTCGACCCCGGCACGATGACCTTCTCGGCCAACAGCACGGGGATTTCTTACGACGGCGACTGAGCCCAGGCCGTTTCCACCTCATCCGCCGCCGCCGGTTCCAGGCGCATGGGGCGGTCGTGGTCGAGGAAGGCGGCGCAGACCCGGAAGAAATCGGCCCGGGTGGTGACCCGCCGGATGTCATGCAAAAATGGTTCCGGCGGCTCCATTCCCCCGCCGATAAAGTTCATGAATTTTTTCAGGCGCTGCACCCGGGCCGATTCCCGCGCCTCCGGCGAGGTCTGGGCTTCCCAAAGTTCGACGACGTAGGCCAGCACTTCCCGGCCGGTGGGCAGGGTGGGTGTTTGGCCGCGCTCCTGCTGGCGGATCTGGCGGAAAAGCCAGGGATTGCGAATGACGCCGCGCCCGATCATGAGGCCGCGCGCCCCGGTTTGGGCCAGGACCGCCAGAGCCTGCTCCGGGCCGTGGACGTTGCCGTTGGCCAGCACCGGGCAGGCCAGTTGGCCGGCGGCCCGGGCAATGAGATCGTAACGCACGCCGGGACGATACATCTGCTTGACAGTCCGGCCATGCACGGTGAGGAGGTCCACGCCATGTTTGGCGAAGAGTCCGAGCAATTCGTCAAAACCATCCGCCGAATCGAATCCGATCCGCGTTTTCACGGTGAAGGGAATGGCGACCGCCTCGCGCAGGGCGCCGAGGATGGCGTCTATCTTGGCGGGATCGCGCAGCAGGCCGCCGCCGGCGCATTTGCGATAAACGACAGGGGCGGGGCAGCCCAGGTTCAGATCAATCGCGGCGACGGGAAATTGCTGCAAGGCGCGGGCGTTGCGCACCAGGGCGGGGATGTCGTTGCCGATCATCTGGGCGATGACCGGTCGTCCCGTGGGATTTTGCGTGATGGAATCCAATATATATCTCTCCGGCTTGGAATCGGCGTGGACGCGGAAGTATTCCGTCCAATAGAGATCGGCCCCGCCGTGCCGGGCCATGACGCGCCAGAAGGCCAGATCGGTCACGTCCTGCATCGGGGCCAGGGCCAGGAGCAGGCCGCGGCCGCGGAGCAGGGCCTGGAAACTTTCAGGGGGAGTCATGATGGAATACTCTCAACCGTTTGGTTGAATTGCTCACTGAAGGCTTGTGCGGACACACCTCAAATGAACCATGACCGCATGAGTTTGACAAGCGACCCTCGCGAGTGGGCGGGAATCTGGGCCGGCGTCGCTCCCAACCACGCCTTCGTGGGAACCCCACCCGGCACGCGCCATGATTCTTGTTTGCCTGCGGGAAACGTCACTTTTCCAGGACTGACCCCTCGGGCTTTCACTCCGGGGCTATTTGGTTTCACGGAGCGGGCGGGCGGACTGGTAGAGTTTGATTTCCTCTTGCAGGGCAGCGGCCAGTTGGTCGTTCTTTTGTGCTTGCGCCTGGTTCAGGGCCTTGCGGGCGGTGGCGGCCGCATCGTCATAACGCCCGGCCTCCGCATACGCCGCGGCCAGTGTGCGCAGAATTATGGGATTGCCGCCTCCAGTCAACTGATTGGCCTGGCCGGCCAGGGCGACGGCTTTGGCGCCGTCGCGCAAGGAGGCATCGGAGGCGGTGGCCAGCAACCAGGCCAGCCGGTTCTGGACTTTTAGCAGGCCGGGTTGGAGGGTCAGAGCCTGCTGCCAGCAAGCAATGGCCTCGTTGGTTTGCCCTTTCTGGAACAAAGCCAGTCCCAGGTTGGCTTGAGCATCGGCAAAACGGGGCTGGATGGACAAGGTCTTGCGATAGCAGGCAATGGCTTGTTCCCAATTTCCGCTGTCAAGCAGGTCGTTGCCGAGGTTATACCATCTTTGCGCCGGGTCCGGACTCATGGGGACCGCTTTTTGGAGGCAGGCCATGGCCGCGTCCAAATCCCCCTTGAGGAGAAGGACTTTGCCAAGGTTATTGTTGACATCGGCATTGCCGGGGGCGATGAGCAAGGCCCGGCGGTATTGGGCGACCGCTTCCTCCAGGCGCCCCTGCTGGAAAAAGGCATTGCCCAGATTGTTAATTATGTTGACAGCATTGGGACTGATTTTCAAGGCTTTGCGGTATTGGGCGATGGCTTCATCCAGGTTGCCGAGGCGGGCCAGTGCCACGCCGAGGTTGTTGCCGGCATCGGCAAAGCCGGGGTTGATTTCCAGGGCTTGCCGGAATTGGCTGACGGCTTCCCCGGCCTCTCCCATCCGGGTCAGCGCGCTGCCCAGGTCGTAATGAGCTTCGGCATCGGCAGGGTTGATGGACAGGGCTTGCCGGAATTGGAGAATGGCCTCCCCGACCTCTCCCCGGACGGCCAGCACATTGCCGAGATTGTCGCGGGCCATCCAGCAGCCTGGGTTTCTGGCCAGAGTCGTGCGCCAGAGGGTTTCACTGCCGGCATACTGCCCGCATTGCAGCCAGGTCAGCGCGCCGAGGATCATCACCAACCCCGCGCAACACAATGGTTTGAAAAGAGGGTTTTGCCTTGGCACCCAGGCCAATCCGCGCTCCATTCCCGCCGCCGCCAGGGCCAACGGACCGAGGCTGGCCAGATATTGAAAATGGTCGGCGACAAACGAATAACGAAATGGATAGAGATCAAAAAACCCCAGCGCGGGAAAAAGGGTTCCGGCAAAAAAGAGCAGCGCCACCAGAGGGCCGGCGCCCAGCCTCCGCCGCATCAACCACAACCCCGCCGCGAGGAGCAGCGCCGCGCCGGGAAACAGAAACTGCCACCAGACCGCCCCGCTCACTTCCCAGCGGGGATAAATAAAAATCAGCGGATGCGGCCACGCCAGTTTTCCGAGGTAAAACCAGATGTCCCGCCCGGCGATAAGACAGCGATCCAGGATGGAAAGGGGTGCGATCGCCTGGGCCGTTCCCATGACAATGGTTCGCTCGATCCACGCGGTGAACAATCCCAGGCCAATGCCCGCCACGAAAAACGGCCCCAGCGGCAGGACATCCTCCTTCCACCGCAACTTTTTCCGCTTCCACCAAAACACCAGCAGCAGGGCCGCCGGCAAGGTGGCAATCACCGACTTGGCCAGCAATCCCGCCCCGAACAAGCCGAGCGATCCCAGGTAAAACGCCCCCTTCCTCTCCCGGTCAAACCGCAGATAAGCCAGCGCGCTGCCGACATAGCACAGGCCCGACAGGGTGTTTTTCAGTTCCGACATCCAAGCCACCGACTCGGCCTGCACCGGATGCAGCGCCCAGAGCGCCGCGCCCAGCCACGCCCCCGGCACCTCCAGCCGGCGCAAGACCTTGACCAGCAGCAGGGCGGAGGCCAGATGCAGGATGATGTTGACAAGGTGGTAGCCCGGCGTGGCATAAGCCCAGAGCTTCTGTTCCAGCCAAAAAACGCTGCAAACCAGCGGGTAATACTGCGGCGTGGTCCCGGGTTGGAACCAGATTCTTTCCAGGCCTTTCCAGGACTGCAAGGCCGGCGCGGTGAGATGGGCGTCATCGTCCCAAATAGGCTGCCCGTTCCACGCGGGCTGATAGGCCAGCAGAACCGCGACCAACAGCCCCAGCGCCAAAAGCCAGTCACGCCCGCCAAACATGGGATTCCCGTCCCTGGCGTTCGTGATGTTCGTTGGGGCTTTCATTGCAGCATGAAAGAGGTCGCTCCGTGGCGAACGAATCAGCGCATCAGTCCTGAGAAATTGGCCTTCATTGAGAAAGGGGTGGAATTTTTTAGAGGATAAACGGGATGATGGCCTTGACCCGGGCACGGTAGGAAGGATAAGCGTCGGGAAAGTGCCGCAGCATCAGAGATTCTTCCTGGGTGAGTTTGATCCACAGGCCGGCGCACGCGATAAGATATCCCAGCCAGCAGCGCAGTTCTCCCCCCGCCATGGCGGTGCCCAAACACATCAAGAGCAGGCCGGTATAGATGGGATGCCGCGCATAGCGGTAAGGCCCGGTTTGAATGAGTTCGTGTCCTTGCTTGAAGGTGACGTCGCTGCTCCAATTGCCGGCGAGGACGCGGCGCGACCAGATCGCCACCAACAACCCAAGCACGCAAAGGACGGCGCCAGAAGCCCGCGCCAGCTCCGTGTGAGGCGTCAGCTCCAGGTTGAGCGGCCAGGGCAGGGCACGGCAGCAAAGCAGAATGTAACCCAGACCGAGAGGGCCGCGATGGGCGAAGTTGGACAACCGGCTTTGCTTCTCCGCCGTGGGCTTGAGCCGCCGCGCGCTAACGATCCAATAAACGACGAAGAGTATCCAGCACAAGATGATCGTTTTGTCCGATGCAGTGATCATAATGAATCCACTCTCACCAGACATGCCGGAAACGTCCCGGCCAGTTCCCGCAGCAATTCCGCCACGGTTTTGTCCTGGCCGGGGAGAATGTAATCGGGCGCGATTTCGCAGAGCGGCTGCAACACGAAGCGGCGCAGGTGGGCGCGCGGATGAGGCAGGACCAACTCGGGCGCGGCCACGATTTGCCGGCCAAAGGCGATCAAATCCAGATCCATCACGCGGGGTTCGTTGCGGATCCTTTTGGGAGCGCGTCCGATTTCCTTTTCCAGGGACTGCAACCTGGCCAGCAAGGAACGCGGGGTTTCGGCGGGGCGCGGCGCCAGGCCGGCCACGGCGTTGATGAACCGGGGCGAGCCGGGCGGGCAGTCCACCGGGGTGGTTTTCCAAAGCGAGGAGCGGAGCAGCGGCAGGTCGGAGAGGGATTGCAAGAGGGCGAAGGCGCGGAGGATGTTTTGGCGCGAGTCGCCCAGATTGGAGCCGAGGGCCACGAAGGCCAGGGCGGATTGCCGGTTGCGGATTGCGGATTGCGGGGGAATGGCCATCGGGAATGGCTGTTAGTGCAGTGTTTCAATGAAACTTTTACAGCAATCCCTTGCCCGGCCTGCGGCCACCCTCTCCCCGCAAAACGGGGAGAGGGCAGGGCGAGGGGTGCGTTGTAAAGTCATTTCTGTAACAGTACATTAGTACTGCGATTCTGAATTGCGCCGGGTGGTTGATGCGGGCCGCGCGAGGCGCGGGCCGCGGCACGCGGTGCGCGGGCGCTCCCCGACAAATGCCGTTAGTGCAGCGAAATTTCATGGTCGCTATGCTGGCGCAGGCCCAGCACGTCCTGCATGTCGTAGAGGCCGGGTTTCTTTCCCGCGACCCATTGCGCGGCGCGCAAGGCGCCGACGGCAAAGGTCTCGCGGCTGGAGGCTTTGTGGGTCAATTCCAGCCGTTCCCCCGCCGCGGCGAAAACGACCGTGTGATCGCCCACCACATCGCCGCCGCGCAGGGAGTGCAGGCCGATTTCGGCGCGGGTGCGCTCGCCGACCAATCCCTCCCGGCCATGGCGGAGCAGGCCGGCCAACTGCTGGCGGCGCGCTTCGGCGACGATCCGGGCCAGCGTTTTGGCCGTGCCGCTGGGGGCGTCCTTTTTCAAGCGATGATGCATTTCGATGATTTCCACATCGAATTCCGGCCCCAGCAGTTCGGCCGCCTTGCGTGTCAACCAAAATAAAGCGTTGACGCCGGTGGAGAAATTCGAACTCCACACCAGCGGGATTTGCGAGGAGAGTTGCCGCAGCTCCTTTTGTTCCGCGTCGGTGTGGCCGGTGGCGCCGATGACCATGGGTTTTTTGTGTTCGGCGCAGATTCTGGCCAGCGGAACCGTGCTTTCGTGGAAGGTAAAATCAATCACCACGTCGCCGCCCGCGATAAAATCGCGCAGGTCCTGCCCCAGATCGAACTGGCCGGCGATGGCGAGGCCGGGAATGGCTTCGGCGCAGCGCAGCAGGGCCTGCCCCATGCGGCCCTTGGCGCCGGCAATGATGAGGCGCGTCATTTGGCAAGCAGGCCGTAGCGGGCGAGGGTGGCCTTGAGAATTTCGCGGTCTTTCGGGTTCATCGGAACCAGGGGCGAGCGGTATTCTTCTTCGATTTGTCCCATCATGGCCAGGGCGGCCTTGACCGGAATGGGATTGGTCTCGATGAATAAATCGCGGAAAAGCGGATGGTATTGATCGTGCAATTTCCGCGCCTTGGTGTAATCACCGGCGGCGGCGGCGCGGACCATTTGGGCCACCGGCCGGGGGATGACGTTGGAGGCGACGCTGATGACTCCGTGGGCGCCCAAGGCCATGAACGGCAGTGTCAAGGCGTCGTCGCCGGAGAGGATGGCGAACTGTTGGCCCAGGGCGGCGCGCAACTGGGTGACGCGGACGGGGTTGCCGCCGGCTTCCTTGATGCCGACGATGCGGGGCGTGGCGGCGGCTAGGCGGCGCACCGTGTCCACCGCGATTTCCACGCCGGTGCGCGAGGGGATGCTGTAAAGAATAATGGGCAGCTTGGTGGCGCGGCTGATTTCCAGGAAATGTTGGTAAAGGCCCTCCTGGGTGGGCTTGTTGTAATAGGGGGCGACCTGGAGCGAGGCGTCGGCCCCCACTTTTTCCGCCCCTTTGGTCAGATAGACCGCCTCGTTGGTCGAGTTGGAGCCGCTGCCGCCGAGGACTTTGATCCTGCCCTCCGCAAATTCCACCGCGTAGGCAATGACTTCGATATGCTCCTCATAATCCAGGGTGGCGGATTCGCCCGTCGTGCCGACCGCCACTATGCCATCCACCCCCGCGCGGCATTGCGCGCGGACCAGGCGGCGGAGCGCGTCGGCGTCAATCTCGCCATTTTTGAAAGGGGTGACAATGGCCGTGTAAGTTCCAGTAAACATGGTGGCCCAGCATAAGGTTTAACGCGCCCATTTGCAAAGCAATTGCCGCGACACCCCAAACGCGGCGGCGCGGGTGCAATTCCACTTCCCGGCCTCCTGTCCCCCGTCTTAATCATAATCATAATCATAATCATAATCTCAATCTCCTCCCGGAGGCCGGATTAAGATTAAGATCAGGATTAAGAGCCGGAAAGCGCCGACGCAAAAAGTGCGAAGCCGTTCGTCTTCATGCCGGCGCCAGGATTTTCTGGAAACGGAGGTAGGCGGCGTCCCAGGCGGCGGTGTCGCGCGGCTCGAAAGTTTTTGTGGCGAAGGATCGGCGGGTCAGGGCGCGGCCTTCGGCCAGGGAACGGATCGCGCCCAGGGCGTAGAGTTGCATAATGAGGTTGCCGATGGAGGTGGCTTCCACCGGGCCGGCCACGACGCGGCACCCGGTCGCGTCGGCGGCGAATTGGTTGAGGAGATGGTTCTGCGAACCGCCGCCGACAATGTGAATGGAGGAGACGGGCCGGGCCGTGACGTGCGCCAAAAGTTCCTTGGTCAGCCGATATTTCAAGGCCAGACTTTCCAGGATCATGCGGGTGAACGCGCCGGCTTCCGCCGGCGCGGTCTGGCCGGTGCGGCGGCAAAAGGCGGCGATGGCCTCCGGCATGTTGGCCGGCGCCTGGAATTCGGCGGCGTCGGGATCAATCAACGCGGCAAAAGGCGGGGCCTGGGCGGCTTGGGCGGCGAGGGATTCGTAGCTGGTGTTTTTTCCGGCGGCGTCCCAGGCGCGCTTGCATTCCTGCAAGAGCCACATGCCGGCGATGTTTTTCAGAAAGCGGGTCGTGCCAAAGACGCCGCCTTCGTTGGAAAAATTCGCCTTTTGGCTGGCGGCGGAGATCACCGGCGCAGCCAGTTCGCGGCCGAACACCGACCAGGTGCCGGAACTGAGAAAAACCGGCTCCGCTCCCTCCGCCGGCACGCCCACCACGGCGGAAGCGGTGTCGTGCTCGGCGGGGGCGATGACTTGCAGGCCGGCGGCCCCGGTCTCCGCCGCAACTTCCGCCCGCAACGGGCCGAGCCGGGTTCCGGCCTCGGTGAGCGGGCCGAAGAGGCGCGCGGGCAGGCCCATGGCGGCGATCAACTCGCGGTCCCAGTCGCGGGCGCGTGGATTATATAATTGACTGGTACTGGCGAAGGAGCGTTCGTTGGCGCGCGAGCCGGCCAGCCAAAAATGGACCAGGTCCGGGATGAAAAGAAGGCGGTCGGCCTTTTCCAAAAGGCGGGCCGGGGAGCGGGCCTCGGCCAGCAATTGGAAGAGGGTGTTGAAAAACATGAACTGAATGCCGGTGCGGCGGTAGATCTCGCCGGCGGGCATTCTGCGGAACGCTTCCTCCTGCATGCCGTCGGTGCGCGCATCGCGATATTGATAGGGCGCGCCCAACAATTTGCCGCCGGCGTCGAGCAAGGCGTAGTCCACGCCCCAGGTGTCCACGCCCACGGAGACGAGGGCGGGGCCGAATTCGCGCGCGGCCTGGGCGAGGCCGGTTTTGATGTGGGCGAACAGGGCCTCCATGTTCCAATGCCAGCCGTCCGCCGTCTTGACCGGATCATTGGGGAAACGGACCAGCTCCCGCAATTCCAGGAGGCGGCCATCGTGGATTCCGGCCAGGACGCGGCCGCTGTTGGCGCCGAGGTCCACCGCCAGGCAGACACGTTTTGTGCTCATGTTCGGGATGGTTTCCGGCGGGCGGCCGTCCGCAAAAGGGTGACAGGTTTGCGCATGGGTCGTGATTTAATTTCCCTAATCCAATGAGCATTACGCCGGCAAATCAAGCAAAACCAGCCGGTCGGGGGCCAGGGCTGCTCTAAAGTCTAGCAACCTCGCCGGTCAAGTAACGGATGACCAGATTTACGCGGCGGCCCACTTTCTCCAGGAAAGCCGGACAGGTGCTGTCGCGGGCTTTGTGCTGGTGGCGAGCCCAAGCGCGATACTCTCCCTGCACGGCGCGACGGAAGATGCCCAGCACGG
>Ga0187848_10002769_pt1 | contig 13443 bp, 10 predicted proteins | sample June2016WEW_4_40_FD_132424 | JGI IMG/M metagenome (GOLD analysis project Ga0187848, IMG submission 132424) | Peatland microbial communities from SPRUCE experiment site at the Marcell Experimental Forest, Minnesota, USA - June2016WEW_4_40 | ecosystem: Environmental > Terrestrial > Soil >... | reverse complement strand
TACGTCCGCGCCATCCAGTTCCGCGAAAAAGCCCTGGCCCTCGCCGACCGGGCCCTCAAAACTCTCAGCGACCTGCTCGACGATCCCAAAGCTTCCCCCTCGGTGCGTCTCAAAGCCGCTACCTTCATCGTCCAAACCGCCATTACCCCGCCGCGCTTCCAGCCGGCCAAGCCGGTCGTCCTGTCAGAACTGCCCCTGGACCTCGCTCGCGAAATCGCCGGACTCGACAAAGAGCCCCAAGCCGAAAAGGACAAACCGGCAGCTTAGGGCCAAGCCGTCGAAAAACCCGAAAATTTGCACAAAAATGCACAACAGCCGCGAGTAACCCTACCCGGTGCAGGATCTCGGCCATTGGAGGCCGGTAGATACTTCCACGGGCCTGATGCAACAAGCCTGGCAGTGGATGGATGCGGCGCAACTCGGAAACCGGTGGGACTCAGGCCGCCGGGGCCCAAAAAGGCCGGTTCCGAGAAGTTGGACGCCGGGCCGCAGGCAGAACGGGCGATCCGGCCGGTGAATCGACGCACCAGCCGACGAACTCCTGGTTAGGTTAACGCTTTAGGGGGGCTGGCCCTGCTCTACACTGAAAGCTTATGCTGGTGCTGGCCTCGCGGTCGCCACGGCGCAGCGAGATTCTGCGCCAGGCGGGGATTCCCTTCGTGGTTCGAGCGGTTCAGGTGGACGAAACCGCGCTCGCGGGCGAAACGGCGGAGCGCTACGTGGCGCGGCTGGCGGAAGCCAAGGCTCGCGCGGTGGAGGTTGGCGCCAGGGAGATTGTCCTGGGCGCCGATACCACCGTGGCCATCGACCATCACATACTCGGGAAGCCGGAGGACGAAGCCGATGCGCGCCGCATGCTCGCACTGCTCTCCGGAAGGAGGCACGAAGTCCTGACTGGCGTCTGCCTCCGGCGCGGCGAACGTTTTACCACCGCGGTGGAATCGACGGCGGTCTGGTTCACTCCGCTCAGCGAGCGCGAAATCGCCGACTATGTGGCCAGCGGCGAACCGATGGATAAGGCCGGCGCTTACGCCATCCAGGGTTTGGCCTCAAAGTTCATTGGCCGCATCGAAGGCTGTTATTACAATGTTGTCGGCCTGCCCGTGGCGCTGGTCTATCGCATGCTGCGTGACGAGTCGCTGCGGTAGGCGGATCTGAAGCAGGCCAGATACGGCGGCTAGCAAGCGACAACGTTTGCTCCATGAGAGTAGAGTGCAGGGCAGACCACAAAAAACGATGGTCTGCCCGGGTCTGCCCCACGCGTTCCGGTCAATTCCGGCGGCGGCTTCGCCACAGCCAGTAACCGGTGGCGGCGGCTGCGGCTGCCAGCACAGCCCACAGCAGGTAGCGGTGGATGTTGGCCTCGACCGCATGCCAGCGCTCGCCCAGCACCATCCCCAGGCCGACGAAAGTGGCTACCCACATGGCCCCGCCGGGGTAGGCGAACAGCGCGAATTGTCCCGGCTCGAGCGCGCTCATGCCGGCCGCGTAAGCCGTCAGGTGGCGCACCCCGGGAACGAAATAGCCGAAGGTCAAACCCCAATGCCCCACCCGCCGGAACCAGGCATGGGCTTTGCCGACGTCTTCTTCACCGATATGTATGTAGCGGCCAAAACGATGGATCAGGGGCAGGCCGAAAATTCGTCCCAGCGTGTAGCTCAGGGTAATGCCGCACAAACTGCCCGCCAGCGCCGTAAAGTACGCCGGGGCCAGCGACAGGTGCCCGGCATACACCAGGTAGCCGGCAAACGTCAGCAGGGTTTCGTCCGGAACCGGCAATCCCACAATGCCCATCGTGAGCAGGCAAAAAATGGCCAGATAACCGTATTGCGCGATCCAGGCGAGAACGTGTTGTTCCATGGGCGGGATGGGATGGCCGGTTTGGCGCCGATAGGAAAGCTCCGGCTACACCACCAGGCTCGTGACCTCGACCGGCGTGCGCGCCCCGCTCACCACCACGATGCCGCTTTCGGTCACGTGGTGGTATAGGCGGTCGCGCTCCAGGTCGAAGCCGATGGCGGCGTCTTCGGGGACGCGGACGTTTTTGTCCAGAATGGCGCGGTGCAGCTTGGCGCGGCGCCCGATGTCGCAGTTATCCAGGATCACGCACTCGTCTACCGCGGCGCCCGAATGCACGCGTACGCCGCGCCCCAGCACGGAATTGCGCACCATGCCGCCGGAAAGAATGCAGCCCCCGGAAACGATGCTGTCGATGGCCTGGCCGCGCCGGTTCTCTTCATCGAAGGTGAACTTGGCCGGCGGGTCCGGGTAGCTGGTGCTGCGCAGCGGCCATTCCCGGTTGAACAGGTTCAGGGCCGGACTCACCGAGCGCAGATCCATGTTGGCCTCGAAGTAGGCATCGATGGTGCCCACGTCGCGCCAGTAGGGTTGCGCGTCGGCGGGTTCGCCGGAAATGCGGTTGGTCTGAAAATCGTAGGCGTAGATCTCCGCCTTACCCGCCAGCTTGGGAAGAATGTCGCGCCCGAAATCGTGGTTACTTTCCGCTATGGCGGCATCTTCGTGCAGCAGCCGCAGCAGCGTGCGGGTGGAAAAAACGTAGTTGCCCATGGAGGCGAAAACCCGCTCCGGATCGCCCGGCATGGTGGGAGCATCCGGGTTCTTTTCGTGAAACGCCAGGATGCGTCCGTCGCTCGATGTTTCAACGACTCCGAACTCGGTGGCGTGCCGCTTGTCCACGGGAATGGCCGCCACCGTGATCTCGGCATTCTTGTGCGCGTGGAAGTCGATCATGCTGGAGATGTTCATGCGGTACACGTGATCGCCGCCGAAAATCGCCACCACGTGCGGATCCGATTGTTCCACCAGGTTGATGTTCTGGTAAATGGCGTCCGCCGTGCCCTGATACCAGGTTTCCCCGGCGCGCATCTGCGCCGGCACCGGGATCACGAACTGCGATTTCAGCAGCCCGCCAAACTGCCAACCTTCGCTTAAATGCTGCAGCAGCGACTGGCTGCGGAACTGCGTCAGCACGTACACCGAATAAATCCCGGAATTGATGAAGTTGCTCAGCACGAAATCGATAATCCGGTACTTGCCCCCGAATGGAACCGCCGGTTTAGCGCGTTCCTTGGTAAGAGGATGCAGCCGCGTTCCCTTCCCGCCGGCCAGCACGATGCCCAACACCCTGATCCGCATAGGCTTTCGACTCAGCCCTATTCTTTCAGGAGGTTTCCGGAAATGCAACTGAGCGGCGCCGTACTGGCTCACGCGGCCGCCGGACGCCCCAAGCTGGGCGCGCCGGGACGGGCAAATGCGGGTTAAAGCTACGCGCGGCGCGCGCCGATATGTCCACTGATAGAGCTTTCTAATGTTCCCAATCATCGGCATTCTGGCCGTATTCGGCGCAATCGTTAGCGGTTATCTCTTGGAGCATGGCAATATAAAGGTGCTCATGCAACCGGCCGAGCTGCTCATCATCGGCGGCGCGGCATTGGGCACGATACTGATCGCCAATCCGCTTCCCGTACTGATTGCCATTGCAAAAGGCATCGCCGGTGTTTTCGGCGGCAGCAAGTTCAGTAAGGCGTTCTATCTCGAGCACCTGAGAATGATCTATGAGCTCTACAATTACGCGCGCAAATCGGGAACGGCCAAGCTGGAAGAAGATATCGACAGGCCGGACAAAAGCCAGGTATTCTCCAAATACCCGAACTTTCTGAAAGACCATCATGCGGTCGCATTCCTGTGCGACACCCTGCGCATGGCCGTGACCGGCGGCGTGGACGTGATGGAAATCGACTCCATGATGGAGGTCGATCTGGAAGTTCAGCATGCGGAGTCGTCTCAGCCCATCCAGGCGCTCACTACCGCGGCGGACTCTCTGCCCGGTCTGGGAATCGTGGCAGCGGTTCTCGGCGTGTGCATCACCATGAGCTCATTAGGCGGCCCAAAAGAGGAAATCGGACGCAAAGTGGCCTCGGCGCTGGTGGGCACTTTCCTGGGCATTCTGCTGTGTTACGGACTGTTCGGCCCAATCTCCTCCGCCATGGGCATAGAGCAGGAAGCCGAGAGCCGCTATTACGGATTCCTGCGCATGGCCTCGCTGGCATTTGTCAAGGGGGTGTCGCCCATGATGGCCGTGGAGTTGGCGCGCCGTTCCATTCCGCATGGGGTGCGTCCCAGTTTCCAGGAAATGGAAACCACCTGCCGGAGCGGAGGTGGAGGAGCGCAGAAGGTAGCCCAGAAAGTAGCCGCGGGAGGCTAAAGCCATGATGCCCGGAACTCCAGTGGACGACGAGCCCCATGCGACGCCGTCGCCTTTCGAACAGCGGCCCATCATCATCATCAAAAAGAAAGTCGCCGGCCACGGAGGTCGCCACGGCGGCGCATGGAAAGTGGCCTACGCCGATTTCGTCACGGCCATGATGGCCCTGTTCATCGTGCTATGGCTCATGAGCTCGGACAAGGAAATCAAGGAGGCCATCGCGCAGTACTTCCGCAATCCCAACGGTACCGGCAAACTCGCCGGCACGTCCGCTCCCGGCGTCGGTCTCGGCGCGCTCGAAATCAACAAGGACGACATGGGCAAACTGAAGGAAAAGATCCAGCAGGTTCTGAAAACCCTGCCAAACTTCAAAAGCCTGAAGGACAATGTCGAATTGACTGTCACGCCGGACGGCCTGCGTATCGAGCTGCTGGAAAACGAAAAAGGCATGTTCTTCGAATCCGGCAAGGCCGTTCCCACCGAGCGCGGCTCGGAGCTGCTCTCCAAACTGGCCGGAGAGTTGGGCACGCTTCCCAACAACATTCTGATCGAAGGCCATACCGATGCCAAACCGTTCGGCAGCGGGAACACCCATTCCAATTGGGATCTTTCCACCGACCGCTCCAACTCGGCCCGCCGCCTGATGGAATCGAGCGGCCTGCGGCCAGGCCAAGTCGCGCAGGTACGCGGCTTTGCCGATCGCCAGTTGCGGCATCCCGAGGACCCGGAGAATCCCTCCAACCGCCGCGTGTCGGTGATCGTGCAGTATCAGGAACTGCCGGTTGCAGCGGCCAGCGGCAAAGACGACAAAACTCCGCCCGCCAAGCCCGACGCGCAAAAGGCCGGCCAACCGGCCGACGCGAAACCAGACCCAGCGCGATCAGAGCCGGCCAAGCCGTCCGACACGAAACCGTCGCCCACAAAACCGGCCAAACGTTGACCTCCGCCGAGATTCTGCATCCCTTGGTAGGGCGGACGCCCTCGTGCGCAGCCGGCCCCCTGGTCGCGCTTCGCCTGAGCCGAAGAGTGATTGTCGCGAGAAGAGCGGGACGGGGGCGTCCCGCGCGGACCGGGGGGTCCGCCCAACGAATTACATGTACTCCGGAATCCGGATGCCCAAAATGGCCGCGGTGCGCTCCAACTGGCGGCGAAAGAAATCCGTCATCCACAGCAGGAACACCTTCTTCTCGCGGTTCTGTTCCTGCAGGATGGGATACTGATGATAGAAGTTATTGAACGCCTGGGCGAGCGCAAACGCATACTTGGCGACGTGCGCCGGCTCCCCCGCGGTCACCGCTTTTTCGAGCGCCGAATCCGCTTTGGACGCCGCCAGCAGCATTTGCCAGGCGTCTTCGCTCTCGAATTGCCGGCCCATGGCTTCCCGGTCGAGCTCGGCCGCGAAATCCGGCACCGCTTCGCCGCGCTCTCCGAGCTTGCGCAGAATATTGCGCGCCCGCACCGCGGCATACTGCACATACGGGCCGGTCTCCCCTTCAAAGCTAAGCGCTTCCTGCAGATCGAAAGCGATCACCGAAGTGCGCGTGAACTTGAGCAGAAAATAGCGCAGCGCGCCAATGGCAATCTGCGCCGCCACGCGCTTCTGCTCGCCGGGCGGCGAATCGGGGTGCCGCGCCGCCACTTCATCGAGCGCCTTCGAGATCAGCGTATCCATCAGGTCGTCGGCCTTTACGCCACGCCCCTTGCGCCCGGACACTTCCACGTAAGGCCGCTCGCGGTCCTCTTGGGAGAGTTCGATCCCCAGGTCGGCGCAGCAGCGATGGGAAAGCGCCACCATTTCATAGGAAAAGTGGACCGATTCCTCCGCCTGGCGTTCATAGCCCAGTGCGCGCAAGCCCGCCGAGACCACATCCTGGAGATAGCTCTGGCGCGCATCGATCACGTTGTAGACGCGGCTGGCGTGGCCGAACTGGGGCGCGGCCTGGCCGCCCGGCATATCGCTGGTCACCCACAGCACGCGGCCATCTCGGTACCGCTCGAACGGACGGTAATAAAAATCCTTGCCCAGCAGGCCGAATTTCCAAAGCTGATAAGCGATATCCTTGCCGACATAAGTCACGGTGCCGCCCGAGCGCACAATCACCTTGCCCTCTTCGGAGAGTCCGGGCATGACCCAGCAGCCGGCGTTCTTGCCTTCGGTCTCGAGGTAAATGGCTTTACGCTGCTTGAGCAGCTCGAACGCCGAGGCCCAGAACTTCAGGTGCAGAATCTCGCTCTCGCGCGGCAGCACGTCGTACTCCACGTCGAGGCGCAACATGGTGGCTAAATGGGTGCGCACGATGGCGTCGGCCACGATTTCACCCAGTTCGGCCAGTTCGCCCGCGCCCGCTTCGATCGAGTGCAGCGTTTCCGCGCGCCACTCGAGCGCCTCGGCGTGGTCCTGGTAATACGTCGTGGTCCGCGCGTACAGGTCCCAACAATAGTAATCGAAGCGCACCGCGGGGTCGGCGAGCATGGCGCGCACTTCCGCCGGTCCTTTGTGTTCGAGGTAATGGAAGCCGACCACCACGTCGGCCACCTGCACGCCGGTGTTGTCGATGTAATTCTGCGCTTCCACGGTTTCGCCGCGCGCCCGCAGCATGCGTACGAAGGTGTCGCCCAGGGTGGCGTTGCGCAAATGGCCGATATGCGCCGCCTTGTTGGGATTGATGTTGGTGTGCTCGACAATCAGCTTGCCGCCCGAGCCGGTGGGCGCGGGTTCGGCGCCCTCGAGGAGCACCGCGCCATACGCTCCACGATCCAGGCGGATATTCAGATAGCCATTGCCCGCCACTTCCATGGCGCTCACGCCCGGAATCGGGCCAATCTCGTTGGCCAGCTCCTGGGCAATCTTCTTAGGCGCTTGCCGCAACTGCTTGGCAAGCTGAAAGGCCGCCGGCACAGCCATCTCGCCGAAGTCGCTCTGACGCGGCTGTTCGATGGCGACCGCCAGATCGATGCCGTACCGGACTTGTATGTGCGCGCGAAAGGCGCTTGCCACTTGCTTTTCGATGGAATGGAACACGGAAACTACGAGTATAGCTGGATCGGGCGGAGACGGAAGTCGGAAGACAGAAGACAGGAGTCAGAATGGGCTGTCTAAATCTCGTATTCCGGCCGTTTTTCGCGCCCGAAGCCGATGCGGTCCCACATGCGTTCGTGGAGAAAATAGACGCCGATCTTGGCGATCAGCATTCTACCACATGTCTATCTAGATTGGGAGTATGTCGAGTACTATAGTTGCGGCCGTGGCGGTTTTACCGGCTGCCACGGGAAAACGCCCTTCCGCCGCAGATGCCGCCGGAAAACCTTATCGCCGGCAGTGACATAGATTGTCTGCATGTCGGCGCCTCCGAAAACGAGGTTCGAAAGATCGGCTGTGGAAGGCTTGCGAACGATGCCCACCACCCGGCCCGGTTGGTCGCAGATCTGAATGCCCAGCTTGGTGGCGAAGTAGGCGTAACCCTGATCGTCGAAGGTGAGGCCATCGGCGCCGGAGCGTACTGGGCCGCTCGACACGCTTTCGGGAATGGCCAGGCGGTAGAACGGTTCGCCGTCCGCAAGGCTGCCATCCGGCTGGATGAGGAAGGACCAGGAATCGCGGCCGACGGTATCGGCAACCACCAGCAGCGAATGGTCGGGCGACAGGCGCACACCGTTGGGCATCATGATGTTGCCATCGTGGATGGCGTCGAACGCCACGTTGCGCTTGCCATCGGCCGCGATCCGCCACACTTTGCGCGCCTCCGATTCGGTAAAGTACACGGCGCCGGCCGGCGTGACGGCGAGGTCGTTCGGCTGAATCCCCTCTTCGAGCACGGTCAGTTTGCCATCGGGGGAATATGCCACCACGCGTTTTCGTTTTTCTTCGGCGGCGTAAAGGCGGTTATCCGCGCCGAACATCAGCCCGGTTGCGCCTCCGCTGTCTTCGCGAAACAGCACAGGCCTGCCATCGGTCCCGACTTTATAGATCCGCGACGCGCCGGCATCGCAGAAATAGACGTTGCCCTCGCGGTCCACCGCCGGGCCTTCGGTGAACCGGTAGCCTTGGCCCACCAGTTCCCAATCGCTGGCCGGGTCCAGAATCTCGGTAATGAACTGGCGTGCGAATCCGCCGCCTTTCGAGGCAACAATCGGCCGGGGATAGCCGCGCCACAGCCAGCGAAGGGCATCCGGCAGAATCGCCGCGCCGTGCTTGGAATTATGGCCTTCGGTGCCGACGGCAAACTTCACGTCGTAGCCGGCGAATTCGAGCGCGCGCGCCATGGACTGATTTCCCAGATACCACGAACCGGCGTAAATGTTCTCATCGTTGTAGCCGTCCTGCAAGAACACTCTCAGGGGCTTTGGCTCCATTTTGCGAATCTGGTCCGCGTAGATATCGCCGCCGCGCAAATCGGCGAAGCTGCCGATGAAGCTGAGCACGCGGTGGAAAATGTCGGGCCGCTCCCAGGCCGCGGTGAACGCCGCGATCGCGCCCGAGCTCGATCCGGCGATCGCCCTGTCGTTCGGATCGCTCGACAGCTTATAATTCTTGGCAACCTCGGGCAGAATTTCTTCGGTGAGAAAGCGCGCGTAGCGGTCGCCCAGCGCGTCATATTCGTAACTCCGGTTGTAGCGGTTCTGTTGCCGCGCCGGGTCGATCGCCGCGGCCACTCCGGGGTCGATGAAGACCCCGATCGTAACCGGCATCGCGCCCTGTTGAATAAGGTTGTCGAACACCACCGGCACGCGCCAGGCGCCGGTCGCATTGACAAAGCCGGCGCCGTCCTGAAACACCATCACGCAAACCGGCTTCGAGCCGTCGTACTGCGCCGGCGCGTAAACCCAATAATCGCGATGCGTGCCCGGAAAAATGCGGGAAGTGTTCCACTCGTATCGGGCCACCATGCCTTGCGGCACGCCAGGATGGGGTTGGGAGTCTGGTCCCAAGCTGTAGGTGTCGGCGGAGGCCACGGCGGCCAGCAGCAATCCGAGGGCAATTCGAGAGATCGTCACCCATCCAATATATGCCCGATGCTACGATAGAAGAGGAACGGTTGCAGTCGGACTGACACCAGCGTTGTCGCCGCGCGGGGCTTCCGGATTGGGTAGGGGTTCCCCGCCAGGCCCGGCAAATGTGCTATCCTACTTCCGTACCAAAACGAGATAAGAGAAGACAAGGAGCATCACCCAGCGAATGGCACTGGCGATTGAAGTTAAGCGGCAAGTTGTTTCCACCAATCAACGCCATAAATCCGACACAGGGTCGCCGGAAGTCCAGATTGCACTGTTGAGCCAGCGTTTGACGCTGCTGACGGCGCATTTTAAGGAGCACCGCAAGGATCATGGTTCCCGCAGAGGGCTGCTCACCATGGTCGCCAAGCGGCGCCGGCTTCTGACCTACTTGCGCGATACGGACCCCGATTGTTACAAGGCGGTCCTGCAGCGCTTGGGAATTCGACGCTAGTTCCAGAGGCGCGCGGCCTCGCAGCAAACCCTATCCTGTCAACTCCAGTCTCATGGTGGTCTCCCGATGGAGGCCAAAACATGAACTGGCCGGTGAGGAGCCGGGCTCCTTACGCTGGCCCAGGTTGGAGGTTTTAAGAAATAAATGTTTCATACCGTTGACGTTGACCTGGACGGCCGCAAGATTACCTTTGAAACCGGTAAGATGGCCAAGCAGGCGAACGGCGCTGTTGTCGTTCGTTCCGGCGATTCGGTGGTGCTGGTATCGGCTTGTATGGCCGATAAGCCCAAAGCCGGCGCCGCGTTTTTCCCTCTCACGGTGGATTACCGCGAGTACACTTACGCCGCCGGCAAGATTCCGGGCGGCTTCATCAAACGCGAGGGGCGTCCCTCGGAAAAAGAGATCCTTACCAGCCGGTTGATCGACCGGCCGATTCGTCCGCTCTTCCCCGAAGGGTTCCAGCACGAGACGCAGGTGATCGCCATGGTTCTGTCGGCCGATCCCGAGCAGGATCCCAACACGCTGGCGATTTGCGGCGCGGCGGCCGCCCTGGCGATTTCCGATCTGCCGTTCGCCCACATTCTGGCGGGCGTGCGCGTGGGCATGAAGGATGGCGGCTATGTGGCCAATCCGAGCTATACCGAAGGGCGCGAATCGAAGCTCAATATTGTGGTGGCCGGCACCGAACAAGGCATCGTGATGGTGGAAGCCGGCGCGCAGCAGGTCTCGGAAGCCGAGGTGCTGGGCGCGATCGAATACGGGCATGAATGCTGCAAGAAGATTGCCGACGGCATTCGCCAACTGGTGAAGCTGGCGGGCAGGACCAAACGCGAATTCGTGGCGCCGGAGCTCGATAAGGAAGTTTATCGGGCGGTGGAAAAAGCCGTCCGCGTGGATCTGACCGACGCGCTCGATACCAAGAAATACGAGAAGCTCGAAAGCTACGCCCGCGTGGACGCGCTGCGCCAGAAGGCGCTGGAGGCATTCCCGGAAGACAAGCAGGAAGAAGCCGGCAACTGCTACGACGCTCTGAAGGAGCGCATCTTCCGCGACGAGATGCTGAAGAAGCACCGCCGCCCGGACGGCCGCGCATTCGACGAGATTCGGCCGATCGCGATCGAAACCGGCGTGCTGCCGCGCACGCACGGCTCCGCGTTGTTTACGCGCGGCGAAACGCAAGCCCTGGTCACCCTCACGCTGGGCACCAAGGACGACGAGCAGCGCATCGAACTGCTGGAGCCCGGCGAGGCTTCCAAACGCTTCATGCTGCACTACAATTTTCCGCCGTTCAGCGTGGGCGAAGTGGGCTTCATGCGCGGGCCCGGGCGGCGCGAAATCGGCCATGGCGCTTTGGCCGAGCGCTCCTTGAGCTCGGTGATTCCCGACGAGCAGAAATTCCCCTATACCATGCGGGTGGTCAGCGACATTCTGGAATCCAACGGTTCCAGCTCGATGGCCACGGTTTGCGGCGCATCGCTGACCTTAATGGATGCCGGCGTTCCCCTTCCGGCGCATGTGGGCGGCGTTGCCATGGGGCTGGTGAAGGAAGGCGACGAGTACGCCATTCTGACCGATATTGCCGGCGCCGAAGATCATTACGGCGACATGGATTTCAAGGTGGCGGGCACGCGCGACGGCATCACCGGCCTGCAGATGGACATCAAGGTGCCCAACGTCACCACCAAGATCATGAAGGAAGCGCTGGAGCAGGCGCGCCGCGGCCGGTTGTTTATTCTGGATAAGATGTACGCCGCGATTGGGGCGCCTGCCACCAACATGTCCCAATACGCGCCGCGCATCTACACCATGACCATTCCGCAGGATAAGATCCGCGACGTCATCGGGCCAGGCGGCAAAGTCATTCGCGGCATCATCGAGCAGACCGGCGTCAAGATCGACGTGGAGGACGACGGCACCATTCACGTGGCGTCGGCCGACGAAGCTTCCGCCAACAAGGCTCTGCAGATCATCTCCGATCTCACCGCTTCGGCCGAAGTGGGCAAGACCTACCTCGGCAAGGTAGTGCGGCTGGTGGATTTCGGCGCGTTCGTCGAGATCTTTCCCGGCACCGACGGCCTGCTGCACATCAGCGAAATCGCCGAAAACCGCATCAAGGATGTTCGTGACGAGCTGAAAGAAGGCGACCAGATTTTGGTAAAGGTGCTGGCGCTCGAAGGCAACAAAATCAAGCTCAGCCGCAAGGCAGTGCTGCGGGAACAGCGGGAAAAGCTGAAGCAGGGGAAGTAAACCGGCAGCCGTAAGGTGCGGTAATGTATGCGGGCAACCGCTCCCTAACGGTCGCGGCTCGGAAAGACGCGTAAACCGAGCCGCGACCGTTAGGGAGCGGTTGCCTGCGAGCTGACCGGCCCGGACAGACGCCAAAAAAAACGGCTCCCCAGCTTGCACAAGATGGGGAGCCATAAGACTTGGCGCGGGGTCAACAACCCGTTACCCGGCGGGCCACGCGTCTCAGAAGAAGAACTTCACGGCCAACTGGATGATTCTGGGGTCGGCCGCTCCGTAAACTCCTCCGAAGTTGGCGTCGTTTCTGGTCACGTCGGGATCGTTAAGTTGGGTGTGGTTGAGGATGTTGAAGAACTCTCCACGAAGCTGGAAGCGCAGATCTTCACGCGACCGGAACGGGTAGAAGTTCTTGATGAGCCCGGTGTCCACATTGAACTTGCCGGGGCCGCGGAAAGCGCCTTTGCCGACGTTTCCGAAGCTCCCGACCGCCTGCTGCGCAACCGGCAGGAACAACGAAGTGTTGAGCCAAGGCACGCAAGTGGCCGAACCGCATCCGGAGCGTAAACTCGCGGGCGCGGTCCCGCCATACTGGTCCAGGCTCCCGATGAAGGTTGCGCGATCGGCGCCCAGGTTCGTTTCGGACCTGTCTGTGCCGAGGAGGATGGTCATGGCATCTCCGGTCATATAGGTGAAAATGCCCGTCCATTGCCAGCCGCCGAGGAGAGCGCGGATCGCGACGTTTTGTCCGGTCAGCTTGGGGAGGTCCCAAGCGTAGGAGGCCACGAAGCGGTGCGTGCGGTCCTGCCCTGGAGCTGGGCCGGTATCGAATTTGCCTTGGTTCGGATAGCCGAACGGCATGCCGGAACCCTTGCTCGATCCCAGATCGGTGATGCCGCCGTTCGAGGCCAAGGCGATTTCCATTGCCTTGGAGAAGGTGTAGTTCGCGAGCAGTGTGAGGTCCTTCAGGATGCCCCTGCCGCCGCCCGGGCGCTTCTGAATGTTGAATTGCAGCGCATTATAGTCGGACATGCCAGTGTTGCGATTTTCGTAAATCTCCCCGAACCCTTGGAAGGGCCGGCTGGCGTCGGTACCGACTCCGGCCGCCCTGGGGTTCACGTCGATATCCTGACGGAGATGCACGCCGCGAAGTCCGACATAAGAGACGTTCACCAGGGTGTCCGGCAGTACCTGGCGCTCTACGGTCATGTTCCAATCGTAGGTGGTTGGCGTTACCCACTTCACCCCTGGTTCCATGCCGTACACCGTGACGAGCCCCGCAAAAGGCACGCCGCCAGGGGGAAGAGTTTTAAGGGTGTAAAGCAGCCGCCATTGGGCCGCATACGTGGGAACGCTCGCCAGCGGGTTGTTGAAGGGAATGAGATTGTTGGGAGTGTTCCCCTCGGTGGGTGTCGGTGGCGGCGAAAAAGGGTACCAATTTGGCGGGCGAAAAGGAGCCAGTGGTGGGGTTACGCTCTGGCCTGCGCCGGGCGCAGAAATGGGGAAGCGGCGACTGCTTTCTTCTCTCAAG
>Ga0187848_10002768_pt1 | contig 13449 bp, 11 predicted proteins | sample June2016WEW_4_40_FD_132424 | JGI IMG/M metagenome (GOLD analysis project Ga0187848, IMG submission 132424) | Peatland microbial communities from SPRUCE experiment site at the Marcell Experimental Forest, Minnesota, USA - June2016WEW_4_40 | ecosystem: Environmental > Terrestrial > Soil >... | reverse complement strand
TGTTCACGCCAAGGTGGCGGGCTACGTCCGCCGCATCTTCGTGGATGTTGGGGACAAGGTCAGTACTGGGCAGGTGCTGGCCATTTTGGAGGTCCCCGAACTGAATGCGCAGGTCATGGGCGCGCAGGCGGACATCCGGCGCAGTCAAGATGCGATTCGCCGCGCCCAAAGTGAAATCGAACGAGCGGAATCTACGCACCAGGCTTACCACGCCGCATATACGCGACTCAAGCAGGCTTCCGAGGAGCGACCGGGGTTGGTTGCCGAGCAGGAACTGGACGATTCGCTGGCAAAGGATCAAGAGACCGACGCCCAGATTCGCAGCACTCGCGCCGCTCTGGCTGAATCGCAGAGCCAGCTTGGGATGGCGCAAGCCACTCTCGATCGCCTGTCGGCCCTGCAGGCTTATTCGCACATCACATCTCCCTTCGCGGGTGTGGTAACCAAACGGTACGTCGATACTGGCGCCCTGATCTCAGCCGGAACTTCATCGGAGACCCAATCCCAGCCTGTGGTGCAACTAGCGGAGTGGTCCCTGTTCAGGTTGGTGATTCCGGTTCCTGAATCCGCGGTGCCGATGATCCATTTGGGCAGCATAGTGCAAGTCCATGTTCTCGATCTGAATCGAGACTTCCAGGGGCACGTGTCCCGTTTCGCTGACGCACTCAATGATGAGACGCGAACTATGCACACCGAGATTGACGTGGAAAATCCACAAGACACTCTGACAGCAGGCATGTACGCCGAGGTGAAGCTTGCGCTGCAGGGGAAAAAGGACGCGCTCACGCTCCCCGTCCAGGCCGTGGTTCAGGAAGGTAACGAGCATTACGTGCTGGCTCTCGACGATCAGAATCGCGTGCAGAAGCGGAACGTTGAGTTAGGAGAGCAAACCTCCACCACCGTGGAGATCGTTCACGGTCTCTCGGAAAAGGACCGAGTGATCAGCTCCGGTCAGTCTGACTACGCGATCGGCGAAGTGGTAAAGCCCAAGTTGGAGCAAGGATCCAGCGCGAGCGAGGGTCAGACGGGAGAGCGAAAGTAATGCCGAGATTCGCTTTGAAGTACCCGTTCTTCGTAATCATGATCTGCCTGGTGATCGCTGTGGTTGGTGTGACGACCGTGGTTCGCATGCCGGTGGATCTGTTCCCGCAGATCAAGATTCCGGTGGTGGTGGTGGCGACCTTTTACGCGGGGATGCCGCCGGAGCAAGTCGAGGCCGACATTACCGATACGTTCGAGCGTTTTTTTACCCTGGGCAGCAACATCGACCACATCGAGTCCCGCTCTCTGACGGGAGTGAGCCTGATCAAGATCTACTTCAAGCCGGGCAGTGATGCCAACGCCGCCTTAAGCAATATCGCAAACCTCGCGATGGCCGATCTGCGGCGTCTGCCTCCAGGCACGTTGCCTCCGGTGGTGCTCAAGTTCGATGCCTCAAGCCTTCCCGTTTGTCTGGTGACGCTGAAAGGGGAAGGCCTGGATGAGACCCGGCTCAAAGATCTGGCGCAATTTCAGGTTCGTAATCAGATCGCTAACGTATCCGGTGCTTCGGTGCCGCAGCCCTTTGGCGGACGCTATCGCCAGATTATGGTTTATGTGGACCCGCTCAAACTGGAGGCGCACCAGCTCAGCCTGATGGACGTGGTTCACGCGGTGAATGACTCCAATCTGATTCTCCCCGCCGGGGACGTTCGCATCGGCCCCAGAGACTACAACATTTATGCCAATGCGCAGTTGCCTAACGTGGAGGAAATCAACCGCATACCGCTGAAGACCGTGGGCAACGCGTCGGTGATGGTTGCCGATGTGGGTGAGGCCACGGACTCCGGAGCGATCCAAACCAACATCGTCCGTATCGACGGGCAGCAATCTGTCTACATTCCAGTGCTAAAGCAAGGCGGCGACAGCAACACCATCACGATTGTGGAAGGGATCAAGACCGCGATCAAGGATCTGCTGGACATTCCGAAGTCGCTGAAGACGGCGGTTGTCTTTGATCAGTCCATCTTTGTAAAAAGCGCCATCAAGAACGTGATGAAGGAAGGCGGGATCGGACTGCTGCTAACCGGAATTATGATTCTGGTTTTTCTGGGCAGCCCACGCGCCACGTTCGCCGTGCTCCTGTCCATTCCGCTTTCCGCTCTGGTGTGTTTCCTGCTCATGAATGCCATGGGAGGGTCGATCAACGTCATGCTGCTCAGCGGCCTGGCGCTCGCATTTTCCCGTTTGATTGACGATTCGGTCGTGGTGCTGGAAAACATCTTCCGTTACATGGAACTCGGCGAAACCCCGAGAGTGGCAGCAGAAAAAGGTGGGATGGAAGTCTCGCTGGCAGTGCTCGCGGCCACTTCCACCACCTCCATCGTGTTTTTTCCCGTAACACTCTTTTATGGCGTAAGCCGCTACCTTTTCATCGATCTCGCTCTGGGTGTTGTCCTGTCTATCTTCGCCTCGTACATCTTCGCTATGACGGTGGTGCCCCTTTATTGTGCGAACTTCATCCACCTCCCAGATGCGGAGGAGGAAATTGAACGCGAGTCCGAGAATAAATCCGTCCCGCGATCCCTCTACATGAGGTTCCTTGGCCAGTTCAATGAGCGCTTCCAGAAGCTCTTGGACTTCTACGAGCGTTGGGTCACTCGCGCTCTGGTCCGGCCGGGGAGAACCGTGGCGTGGATTGCCGCAGGCATTGTCTTGGTCCTGGCGGTAATTTTTCCATTCGTGGGCACAGCATATTTTCCCCGTACCGATCCGGGCCAGTTCGTCATCAACGTCAAGGCGCCCAGCGGTTCCCGGCTTGAGGTCACCAATCAATACATCGCGCGCGTCGAGAACGATATCCACCAGGTGATCGGCCCTCACGACCTGGGAATGATCGTCTCCAACATCGGAATCACTCCCGACCTCTCCGCCATGTACACCAGCAACTCGTCCATGGACACCGCATTTGTCCAGGTCAGTTTGAAAGAAGACCACAAGTTCGGCAGCTATGAATACATGCAGCGCGTTCGCCGCAAATTGTCCGAAGACTTGCCGGAACTCGATACCTATTTTCAGGCGGGTGGACTGGTCGACGCGGTGATCAACCTGGGATTACCCGCGCCCATCGATGTTCAAGTCCGAGGCAACGATCTCGACGGAGCTTATAAAGTGGCGACGAAGATCGCCAAGCAGATCCGAAGCCGCAAGGGCGTGAGCAGCGTACTGATTCCCCAGAATCTTCTTTATCCCGGTCTGCAGCTTAATATCGACCGCGAGCGAGCGAGTTTAATTGGACTCACGCCTAAGCAGGTGGTGGACAACGTGATCACCGCCCTGACCTCCAATGGCATGATTGAGCCGAGCTACTGGATCGATCCCAAGACGGGCAACAACTACATGCTTACCGTGCAGTACTTCGATAAGCAGATCCAGAACATGAGCATGGAAGATTTCAAACAGATCCCGCTGCACGCTCCCGGTATCAAGAATTACACGCCCCTGCAATCTGTGGCTGACATTGCGCCGATGAATACCCCGACCGAAGTCGACCATTATCAGCTTCAGCGCGTCATTGACATCTATGTGATGCCCTCGGGCGAGGCCTTGGGTGGAATTAATCGCGAAGTCAATGACATCGTCCGACACCTGTCGTTGCCGGAAAACATTCGGGTGAATGTGCTCGGGTCCGTGGTCGGCATGAACGAATCGTTCAAGCGCTTTTCCATCGGTCTTGTGCTGGCCGTCGTGCTGGTCTATCTGATTTTGATGGCGCAGTTCACTTCTTTCATCGACCCGCTGATCATTCTCGTTGCCATCCCTCCAGGATTGGCAGGGGTAGTGCTGATTCTTTTTCTCACGCACAGCACATTCAACATCATGTCTCTGATGGGCGTGATCATGATGACGGGAATCGTTGTTTCCAACAGCATCCTGATCGTCGAGTTTGCGCGCCAACTGCGCAAGGAAGACTTCACATTGCAGGAAGCCCTGGTGCGAGCGTGCAAGATCAGGCTCCGCCCAATTCTCATGACCTCGCTCGCAACTTTGTTAGGCATGCTCCCGATGGCCTTGGGCGTGGAGACGGGAAGCGAGCAATACGCTCCACTGGCGCGCGCCGTGATCGGCGGCCTTGCGGTTTCGGTGGTCGTCACCGTTTTCCTCGTACCTGCGGTCTATCTGATGGTTCACGGCAAAGATGAAGATAAGAAGAATGAGAAAGAGGAGGAACAGCCCGCATGACGTGGAGACTAGCGCTTTTACGGGGCGTTCTCGCGCTCTCAATCCCCGCAACTCAATGTCTGGGGCAGTCGGTACTGGTCTTGCAGAACCCGTCGTCCTCGAACACTGTACGCCTCACCGTGAAGGACGCCGAGGCGCTCGCGCTGAAAAACAATCCAGCGATTTCTGTAGCGCGGCTCAGTGCATTGGCCTCGGAGCAGGTGACACGGGAAGTGCGCTCGAATCTCTGGCCACAAGCCTATGCCAACCTGACCGGCGTCGATGCCCGAAACAACAGCCGCATCACGGCTGGGGGATTGAACAATCCAACCGTGTACACCCGAGCCGCCGGTGGCGCTACGGTTACCCAACTCATCACGGACTTTGGGCACGCTACGAACCTGGTTGCCGGTGCTCGCCTTCAGGCAAGAGCCGACGAACAGAGCGCAGCCGCTACCAAAGAAGACGTTTTGTTGGCCGTGGACCAGGCTTTTTACAACGCGCTGCAGACACACGCTGTGCTGCGCGTGGCGGAGCAGACCGTAGCCTCGCGGCAGTTGTTATCCGACCAGGTCTCCGCTCTCACGAAGAGCAAATTGAAATCGGACTTGGACTTGAGCTTTGCTAACGTGAATCTGGCGCAAGCGAAGCTTTTCTACTTGGACGCGCTCAACAACGACAAGGCTTCGGCGGCAGCGCTTTCGGCAATTCTCGGATACTCCACTCTCGGAGCGTTCGATTTGGTGAACGACACCGAACCGCTGGCGCCGCCCCCGCCCGATGTGGACCCGTTGCTCGCCGAGGCTTTTGCGAAGCGTCCCGAGATTCTTGCGCTGGAATTTCAGTCCGAGTCCGCAGACAAGCTGCACCAAGCAGCGCATGACCAGTTGTATCCGACGATCAGCGCCCTCGCAGCGTTCGGAGATTCTCCGGTCCGTGACGATCGCATCTATGGGCCTTACGCTGCCGCGGGAGTGAACGTAGAGATTCCCGTCTTCAATGGATTCCTCTACTCCGCGAAGTCGCGTGAAGCGCACTTGCGAGCCCAGGCCACTCGGCAACGCCTGATCGATCTTCGCAATCGGATCTCGCGAGATGTACGCACAAGCTGGCTGGCCGCCAGCACGGCATTCGACCGCGTGAGCGTGAGTGAGCAGTGGTTGGCCCAGGCGAACCAGGCGCTTGATCTTGCCCAGACGCGATACAAGCTCGGCCTCAGCTCGATTGTGGAGCTCAGCCAGGCGCAGCTCCAGCAGACCCAGGCCGAGATCGGAAGCGCGCAGGCCGGATACGAATACCGGCTGGCTTTGGCGGTTTTGCGCTACCAGACTTCAGGTCTGTAAGTAGGGTTGCGGGTGCGCATTGCACGTGGATGCGACGATTCTGGACGGGTCGTCGGCAACTCTTACCTAATCCTGCGATGCCCGGCCTGCGGTATTCTCCGGTGCGCACAACGGTCATGGAACGATGACTGTAGATACGGTACAGTCTCGGACCGCAAGTTCTTGGAATACTAATCAGCGTGTTTTCAGTGCGGGTGAGTTTGGTCAAGCCGAGGATTTTGGCACAGCCAACTGGTCAACAAGGTATACTCATTGACCAATTTCGGCGAGCCGAAAACAGCGGGCGAAACGGGGACAAAAGACCGCAAAAACGGGGGACGCTGCAGACACCCTTTCGAACCACCTGATTGGCGAGGGCTTGGGAAAGCCCGAAATCACGGGATTTGCCGTTTCCTGCGTCTCCATCGGTGTGCCGTCCTCGTTGACTTCGCCTTCGCAGCACTCCTAACATGGCACCTGAGTCCCTTCGCCATCCATGATCGACCAGATGGTTTCCCACTACCGCATCCTCAGCAAGATCGACGGCGGGGGCATGGGCGTGGTCTACGAGGCGGAAGACCTCAAGCTCGGTCGCCACGTCGCCCTGAAGTTCCTTCCCGACGAACTCGCCAACGATGCACAAGCCCTCAGCCGTTTCCAGCGGGAAGCCAAGGCCGCGTCCTCGCTGAACCACCCGAACATCTGCACCATCTACGAAATCGACGAGTCCGATGGGCGAACCTTCATCGCCATGGAACTGCTGGAGGGGCGGACGCTCCGGCACCGGATCGCTGGCAAGCCGATGGAGATCGAAGCGGTGCTTGATCTGGGCATCCAGATCGCCGATGCTTTTGATGCCGCACACTCGAAAGGAATCGTCCACCGGGACATCAAGCCCGCAAACATCTTCGTGACGAATCGAGGTCAGGCGAAGATTCTCGATTTCGGGCTGGCGAAGGTCGCTCTCAAGCCGCAGAGCGTTGCCATGAGTGCCCCGACCATCGAGTCTGAGGAGCATCTCACGAGTCCCGGCAGTGCGCTGGGCACCGTCGCTTATATATCGCCGGAGCAGGTTCGAGGGAAGGAACTCGATGCCCGTACCGACCTTTTCTCGTTCGGCGCGGTGCTGTACGAGATGTGTACGGGCACCTTGCCATTCCGAGGCGACACATCGGCGTTGATCTTCAACGCTATTCTGGAACGCGCTCCGGTCACTCCTGTGCGGCTGAACCCCGACGTGCCGCCCAAGCTGGAAGAAGTCATCAACAAGGCGCTGGAGAAGGATCGCGATGTCCGGTATCAGCATGCTTCCGAGATGAAGGCCGATCTGAAGCGGCTGAAGCGGGACACGGAAAGCGGCAAGGCTGCGGCGACAAACTCAGAAGTCCAACCTCGGAAACGCCCGCTCCGGCTCATTTGGAGTCTGCCTGTTTTGGCCGCACTGGTCGTTGCGGGGTTCTTGGCTTGGCATTACCTGCGTCCGCATGCGTCAGGTGCCGCGACAATTCAGTTCATCGCCGTGCTGCCGTTCGCCAACGCCAGCAAAGACCCCGAGATGGATTACCTCGGGGAAGGCCTGTCCGAGGAGATCACGAACTCGCTTTCCCGGCTTCCCGATCTTCAAGTGATGGCTCGCGCCACGGTGGCTCGGTACAAGGCGCGGCAGGACGACCCGCAGGGAGTGGGGCGCGAGCTGCACGTGGATGCGGTGCTGACGGGGCGGGTGGCGGAGCACGGCAACGAACTCGACGTGGAGACGGAGTTGGTCAACGTGGCGACCGGAGCGCAACTGTGGGGAGAACGGTACAAGCGGAGCATGAACGACGCCGCGCTGCTGCAAGCCGCCATCGCGACCGAGGTTGCCAGCCAGCTACGACCACGGCTGAGCGGGGCGGAACGGGAGAGCCTCGCGAAAGTCGGAACGCACGACCCCGAGGCATATCAGCTTTACCTCAAGGGTCGCTACCGCTTGGAAAAGGCCACTCAAGCAGACGTGAACGCAGGGATCGAATACTTTCGTCAGGCTATCCAGCGAGAGCCAACTATGCGGCAGCCTACGCCGGGTTAGCCACAGCGTATGTTATCGCGCTTGACTTTTTCATGTCGCCCAACGAGTCAATGCCCAAGGCGAGCGAAGCGGCGAAGAAGGCTTTGGAACTAGACGACTCGCTATCCGAAGCGCATTTCGCCATGGCACTGGTCGATTGGCAGTACGGCTACGACTGGAACGGTGCCGAAAAGGAATTCAGACGTGCGCTCGAACTGGCACCTCGTAACAGCCAAGCTCACGCGTACTACGGTGTGTTCCTAGTCGAAATGGGACAGTTGGAGCAAGCAATCGGAGAAGGCAGACGTGCATTGGAGCTTGAGCCGCTTTCTCTCGAAGCCTCCTCACTCTTGGGCTTGTCTCTTTACTACGCACGCAAGTACGATCAGGCGGTTAAGGAACTTCGTACGGCAGTTGACATGGAGCCCGACTACTGGTTCTCACGTATGTACTTGGGATTGGCCTACGAGCAGCAGGGCGATCTCGCCAGCGCTCTGGAAGAGCTTCAAGAAGCGAGCAAGCTGGGGTTGGAAAGCGAAATACCTGAGCCTATGGCTGAGCTAGGTCACGCCTACGCCCAGTCGGGTCGAAAGAGCGAGGCTGAGAGAGTCTTGCAGGAACTCACGAGGCGTGCGGAGCGAAGCTACGTGCCCGCCTATAACTTGGCCACTGTCTATGTTGGCTTGGACAGGAAAGAGCAAGCCCTCACGCTCCTAGAAAAAGCGTACGCGGATCGCAGCGCGATGATAGTGCTCCTCAGGGTTGATCCCGAATTAGACCCCTTGCGCTCCGACCCGCGTTACGCCGACCTGCTGCGCCGGATCGGGCTGCCGCAGTGAGCACTTCAATCCCATGATCGACCAGACCATCTCGCACTACCGCATCGTCGAGAAGTTGGGCGGCGGCACCTGCAATCCTGAGCTAGGCTAGGAGACCGACTGGCACTACGGCATGCTCGCTGGGCTGGTCACAAAGGCTGCCAGCGCTTGTGAAACGCCCGAGCCGACCCAAACCCCATCCGGGCAGCCAAATCCCTGCAGAGGGGCTTCCTGATGGGTCACGCAAGCCAGAGCCGTCCGTGGCGAATGAACTCTCGCCAAAATCACGACTGCGCTCTATGGAACACGAAAAAGAACACCATCACGCTGAAGCAACCAAACGCATAGATGAACGACGCGAAGAGCGCTATCGGGGCCTCCACGCCACGGAGAACATTAAGGACGTTGGAGACGAAATTCCACACCAAAAGAACGGTCATCAATATCGTCCCGACCAAAGCCAGCAACGCCGCGTTTTTGAGTGTCATGGTCGGAGTATGAACGCTCGTAGTGTCAGCCGCAACTCTGGCTCGTACCTTCACGAAGCCCTTCGCAGAAAGTTGGTCAAGGCGTGACGGATCATCCGGGCATCGAAGCGATTGACGCGATCCGTGGGAAAATAACTCCCAACCAGATGAACGCCGCAGTCCCAGAACGGAGACCTGCGACCGAGGAAATTTCCGGCTTGATCGAGCGGGTCACAGACTTCGGCAACAGACAGGTCCACAGTAGGAATAGCCAAAGAAGCCGAGAATCTTGGCTGAAAACATTCGGAAGGAACTCTCTGATGAAACACAAAGCACCGTTCGTACTTGCGCTTGCGCTGGTGACAATCTGTTTCTCCACTATCTCAGCAGCGCAGGCGCTCAAACCTATCCAGCTTCCGTCGCCGCAGACCAAAGGGGGGCGCCCTCTGATGGAGGTTCTTAAGGATCGTAAATCGACTCGCGAGTTCGGTTCAGGTACGCTCTCAGAGCAAACGCTTTCGAACTTGCTCTGGGCGGCTTTCGGAATCAACCGACCCGATGGGCGTCGTACTGCGCCTTCCGCCATGAACTGGCAGGAAGTAAGCATCTACGTGGCAACTCCCGCAGGCGTGTATGTCTACAATGCCAAGGCGACCTTATTAGAGCCCGTGGTGGCGGGCGACTTTCGGGCGGCTACTGGCACGCAGTCCTTCGTCAAGGATGCGGCTGTAAACCTAGTTTATGTTTCCGATCTTTCGAAGACTGATGGTGCCGCTTCTTCCGAAGCGGAGTTGTATACCGCCGCCGATGTGGGATTCATCGCACAGAACGTTTACCTGTATTGCGCCTCGGAGGGGCTAGCCACGGTGGTGCGAGCGAGCGTCGATAAGCCCGCGCTTGCCAAGACCCTGAAGTTGCAGCCGCAGCAGAGAATCATCTTGGCGCAATCGGTGGGGTATCCGAAGACGTAGGGAGGATCACAACAACATGCCCCGCATCCTTTTGACATCCGGGCCTGACGACTGGCGGAAACTGCTGGCTGACCCTGAGAAGCAGTGGCGCTCGGGCTATTCCGCCCGCACGCTAGCGTATTGCTGGGAGGCTTCCAATGGGTTCCCACCGGAAGTCTCTAAGGTGCTGAGCCAAACAACCGAGATTTTGCTCGTCAACCTAACTTCGGTTCTGGCAGTGCCAGAGTTTAAGGTGCCTCTGCCGGGCGGCAGTCGGGCTTCACAAAACGACCTGTTCGTTCTTGCCCGCTCATCCGCCGGAACTGTCTGCATCATGGTCGAGGGTAAGGTGAACGAGCCTTTTGGTCCTACCCTTGATGAGTGGCGAGCCGACGCATCTCCGAGCAAGCACGAGCGCCTCGATTTTCTGCTGCGGACGCTCTGTATTTCCTCCGCTCCTAGCGGCGCTGTTCGCTACCAGCTTTTCCATCGGGCTGCTTCGGCAATCATCACCGCCGAGCAGTATCGCGCCGCAGCGGCTATTGTTCTCGTTCATTCATTCAGCGAACAGCATGCTGGCTGGAAAGACTATGAGGATTTTGTTCGTCTCTTTGGCGTGCGGGCGACGCGTGACGAGGTCCAGCACCTTACAAGCACATCGAGGGTTCCACTGTTTGCCGCTTGGGTGACAGGTGATTGCTCATTTTTGAAGTATTGACAACGCAGGGCTGGGAAAAACCGCAAAAAGGCAATCTCGAACTTCACGGTGGTGTCACCATCCGAGGCAAACTTAGAATGGCTGCATGAAACGAATCTGCGTGTTCTGCGGCTCCAGTCAGGGGAGCCGCCCCGAGTACCGCGTTGCCGCCGAGGAATTGGGCGCGGAACTCGTGCGTAGGAAGATCGGACTGGTGTACGGCGGCGGCAATGTGGGCTTGATGGGCGTGCTCGCGGACGCCGTGCTGAGGGCGGGCGGCAAGGCGGTGGGAGTCATCCCGGAACACCTTATGGAGCGCGAGGTCGGACACAAGGGGCTGACGAAGCTTCACGTTGTGCGCTCGATGCACGAGCGCAAGGCGCTCATGGCCGACCTGTCAGATGCGTTCGTCGCGTTGCCGGGCGGGTTCGGGACGCTTGAAGAATTTTGCGAAGTAGTCACGTGGGCACAGCTCGGCTTGCATGCGAAGCCCTGCGGCATCCTGAACGTGCTGGGATACTACTCGCCGCTGTTAGAGATGTTCGACCATGCCGTTCAGGAGCGGTTCCTGAAGCCGGAGAACCGGGCGCTGGTGCTGGCGCGGGATTCCGTTGTGGAGTTGCTGCGAGCACTGGAGGAGTGGCGCCCCGTGCGCGTCGAGAAGTGGCTGGATCGGGAGACGCGGTGAGAGAATGCCGGGCTCTGAGGAAGGGATGCCAAGTAGAATTCTCGCGGAAGCAAAAGCAAGTCTCGGATACTTCCCCATGAGAACGTTCACCCAAAACCGAACCCCTGACCGACGCCGAACGCGACCGCCTCGGCGACTTCCTCGAAGGCTGCAAGGGCGGCAAGGCGATGAACGTCGAGCAACTGGACGGGTTCTTCGGGGCTTTTGAAAGCCCTACCAATATTTCAAAGCACAGCGGGAAGCGAGGCGATGGAATGTCGAATGATGAAGCTTTTGCTTGGATTCAGGAATTTCCCGGAGCCGTGACCGTCTGCGATAGTGATGGGATAATTTTGGCAATGAACGACAAGTCCATTCGGACTTTTCAGGATAGCGGCGGTGCCGCGCTGATCGGTTCCAATCTGTTCGATTGCCATCCCGAACCCTCGCGCACAAGGTTGAAGGAGTTGCTGAGCGCTGGGCGCACCAACGTTTACACCATCGAAAAGAAGGGAATCAAGAAGCTGATCTATCAGTCTCCTTGGTATGTGAAAGGCTCGTATCGCGGGTTTGTAGAACTGTCGCTGGAAATTCCGGCTGAGATTCCCCATTTTGTGCGCGGCGAGTGATGAGCGGTACGTGAATTCACAGGTCCTGCGAAGCGGGGAGAGGCTGGGGTTTACTGTCAACGCTTCTGTAGGCGAACGTGAGACGGATACAGAGTTCCGTAGTTCGATGAAAGAATGTGTTCGCTCGTCTGCTCAATGCGGCGGGGCGACGGTGAACTGAGCGCCATGGGGCGACCGCCCTGCTTGGAGTCTCCTGTACCTCGGAGTGCAATAATTGAAGCCGAAGAGGTTGCAGTCATGAAGAGCAGGCAGGGGTACAAGGGCTACGTCATCGTGGCACGATCTTGCGAACTACGAGAAGGCGAGTTCTCGGCAGAGTTCTCCGTCGAGGAACATGAAGCGGATGGGGTCATGGAAACTGAATTCTACCTGCCCGACACATTCCCCACGCAGGAGTCCGCGATTGAGGCAGCAATTCAGGCTGGGCGGCAGAAGATTGACGCGGGTTTCGAGCGGGGACGTGCGGTCGTGAAAGGGTGAGCACGGGGGCAATTGCCAAGGCGGACAGAGAGAAGCGAAGAGCGCGGGGATACGAACGCATTCAAGTGGGCTTCAGTTCACCGGCTTTTTATTGCCGTTCTCGTCCAGCCCTTGCGCGACCCAAACTTCCGCTTGCAAAGTGTCGAGCCGGTCTTCCGTTTCTTTGATCCAGTGCTCGTAGGTCTTGCGGATTTCTTGTGGCGATGTCCCTACCATCTTCGCCACATCCCCCACGCTGACACCTGCGGCCAATTGCTGGCTGATGAAGAAGTGCCGGAAACCGTGGGGCGTCATCTTCACATTTGCGGCCTTGAACACTTTGCGTAATTCCCGTTCATAGTGAAGGACAACACTTTTGGGTGGAGTTTCCCCGTCCCAGAAGAAATGGTTGGTGTTGGTGGATGCCATCCATGCGTTCGCAAGCCACATCGGGACACGCACACGGTAACGTTCATCGGTCTTGGTGCGGTTGCCACGGATCAGGTTATTGTCGGAAAATTTGGCCCTGCTCAGAATTGTAGTGTCCCTGATTGCCATCCCCGAGTGCCGCATGGTCTGTACGAATAGCCAAAGCGTGCGGTCGCGTTCTACCAGCGCGATCACTTTCTCTACTTCGGCAACGGTCGGAGGAATCACTTCGGGCTTTTGCACTTTGATCTTGAATTGCGGATACAGCTTCGGATTCGGGACTGGATTTTCAGAGATGAGCTTGCCGCCGTGGCACCAGCCAAAAAATCCGCTGATAACGCTCCAGTGAATTTTCAAACTGCTACTGGTTTTGGTTTTGTAGGGCAGGCTGTTGCGGAATCGGATGACCGCATCGGGGGTGAGTTCGTGCAAATAGGTGATGCTGTTTGCCGCGCACCATTCTTTCAGCTTCTTGCCCATGAGAGTCGGCTTCTCGGTGCTAAGGCCGTTCTTCTCGCGGAACACCAACCACTCTTGCACAGCGGAAACCACGGTTTTCGCGGCCGGCTGCGTTTTCCCCTCTTCAATCTGTCGCACTTTTTTCTGAGCTTCCGCCCATGAGCGAGTCTTGGCGCTTACCTTGACCTGCCCCCCGAAAAGTAGTCCAGCGGAAATGTGACTTCTCCATTTAGGATGGCCCGCTCAGGGCCAGGGAGGAGGAGTCGTGCGCAAGAGTCGATTCAACGAAGAACAGATCATCGCCA
>Ga0187848_10002763_pt1 | contig 13453 bp, 11 predicted proteins | sample June2016WEW_4_40_FD_132424 | JGI IMG/M metagenome (GOLD analysis project Ga0187848, IMG submission 132424) | Peatland microbial communities from SPRUCE experiment site at the Marcell Experimental Forest, Minnesota, USA - June2016WEW_4_40 | ecosystem: Environmental > Terrestrial > Soil >... | reverse complement strand
TTGGTGAGTTTTGTTTGGGTTTCTTTTTGGTAGTTATTGTTCATTTTCTGTTTTTCTCCTGTTGTTGTGTTGTACAGATATACAATATGTCTATTTAAGACACATTTCTTATGTCATCATAGTGCACAAACCGCCACATAAACCCTCGCACATAACTCAAGCATATCAAAACGTGCTGAGAGACCCAATTGTCGAACACAAAAACATGTCAATACGTAAAGATTCTCTTAAAAATCAATATTTCAAACATAAACTTAGCTAAAAGGGAGCTGTACAACAAATCAACAGAAAAACTGCGCAAGCTCCACAAACCTCGAAAAAAATGGGTATTAAACACTGGAAATACCTCAAAACAGTTGTCATCAACCGAAAGTTTACATAAAAAAAAGTAGTATTGACTTGAGCTCGCTGGGGCTTGAACCCCAAGGGGGCGAATACATACTTGTACGGCTATAATTTTGGTGGCGTAGCAAATTGGGACCCAGACCGTGCAGGGGATGGGTCTACTATGGGCCGAGCCGGACTTGAACCGGCGACCTTTGGCTCGTAAAGCCAACGTCCTAACCAAGCTAGACGACCGGCCCGCATATTTTGGTATTCTGAAGCTTGCTTTAAGCTGTTTGGATTAAGCAATTGCAATTGGTTAATATTAGAATTTTGTTTCTAAGTTTCTCTGTTCTCAGTCAGCGGGGGATTTAAGGCGGCATGTTTAAGGTGGAGGGTTTGGTTAGTCCGTTTGTATTTACTTCTGATCTGAAGCGTTGTGACTGGTTTAATTAGGTAGTTTTATCGACAATATTCGACTTTTCAGACTTTTTTCCCACTTAATTCGACTTTTTTCAACTAATTTTGACTTTTATTGACTTTTTTTGACTCAACCTGCAAACGAATCAAACCTTGAAACAAAAAAGCAACCCAAACCAGCCAGAACTAAAATCCGCAGAAAACTCGTCAACAAAGCCAAAACCCGAAACTAAGATTAAGCAAAATAAGTCAAAAGGCCACAATAGGGTTTGTTTATATATTCAGTTAGCCTCCTTTTTGTAGGGATAATTTTGGTTTCTCAAAAACTATTAGAATTTTTAAACAAAGCCATAGCCCGTGAACTCCAAGTCAGCATCCAATATATGTGGCAACACGTCCAAGTCACAGGCATAAACGGCGCCACCGTGGAAGACGTTTTCCGCAAGACAGCCATCGCCGAAATGAAACATGCTGAACGCCTCGCAGAACGCCTAGACTACCTCAACGGCGTATCCACAACTAAACCTGACCCGATTTTCGTTGGAGGCAGCCTCATCGAAATGCTCAAACAAGACGAGCAGGACGAAGAAGAAGCCATCAACATCTACAAACAAGCAATTCAGGCTGCGGCGGAAGAAGGCGACTACACCACAAGGCGAATGTTGGAAGAAATTTTGGCTGAAGAAGAAAACCACATCAACACTTTCGGCAAACTCCTCGTCGATATGACTGAGCCATTCACCCAGCCAGGAATATCTACAATAGAATAAACAAAAAGAAAAGGCTACTGCTTACAGTAGCTTCGTAAGAATCATCTATGATTACACATTGCCGACGCAACCATTACTTTGCATTCTTTCTTAAGTAAGCTGGGTAAAATTCCAGGCTTCATCGTTTCGCCAATTCTAATATCTAAAGTGGGCTCTGAGCGCTCACATCCTTATTAGCAATGCATATATATCAATGTGGGACGATGGGTTTTCTTCTATGGTGCCAAGTTTGGACAATCCTGTGTCTGTGAGATGCCCCGTTTGCGGAATCCAAATAGATGCAGATCTGTCAACAAAAATCGAAGTAGCAAGCGACAGCTTCGGAGGCAAAAAATACTGCTTCTGCAGCGAAAACTGTCGACGTCACTTCCAAGAAGACCCCAGAATTGCCTACTTCTCCATGGAAATAGGAATATCCGATAAAATGCCCACCTACAGCGGCGGCTTAGGCGTCTTAGCAGGCGACATAGTGAAATCCAGTGCAGACTTACGCCTCCAGATGGTTGCCATCACACTCGCAAGCAGGAAAGGCTACTTCAGACAAAAACTAACCGAGCAAGGGGACCAACTTGAGTTTCCTGACGAATGGGACCCAGCCAAAACCTTAACCCGCATGCCCAACATTGTCACCGTAACCATCGAAGGGCGCCCAGTCAAAGTGCAAGCTTGGCTCTATGAGTACCAAAGCATTACGGGCGGCATGGTGCCAATTCTGTATTTAGACACCGACATGGAAGAAAACACCGCCGAAGACAGAAGAATCACAGATTCATTATACGGTGGCGACAAAAACTACAGACTAAAACAAGAGATAGTTCTCGGCATCGGAGGCACCAAACTCCTAAAAACGCTGCCATTCAAAATCCGAAAGTACCACATGAACGAAGGCCACTCCAGTCTCCTAACACTTGAACTGCTGAAAGAGAACGGAATGGACGCAGAAAAAGTCCAAAACATCTGCGTTTTCACTACACACAGTCCAGTGGAAGCCGCATTCGACCAATTCACATATGACCTTATCCAACAAGTGCTAGGCAAAGAATATTTGCTGGCTGACATGAAGCAATATGGGGGAACAGAAAACCTGAACATGGCTTTTATAGCACTAAACTTAAGTAAATACATCAACGGCGTCTCCCTAGCGCATGTGGATTACTCCAGAAGACTTTTTCCAGGTCGCTATATCCGAGCCGTCACCAACGGAGTCCACTCCTACACTTGGACAAGTCTATATTTCAGACAGCTCTTCGACAAATATATCCCAGGCTGGGCCAACGAACCTATACTGCTTGCAAAAGCCAGCGAAATCCCCAACCGAGAAGTTTGGGATGCCCACACCAAAGCAAAAACAGACCTACTAACTTTCGTTGAAAAAACCAACAGAGTAAAACTGGACTCACAAGCTCTGACAATAGGCTTCGCTAGAAGAGCCACAGGTTACAAACGAGCAACCCTAATCTTCTCCGACCTGCACAGGCTAACAGACATCAATCGAAAAGAAAAAATCCAAATGATATTCGCCGGAAAAGCACACCCAAACGACACCGACGGCAAGAGGCTCATAAGACAAATCCACGACTACGCAAATACACTGAAAGATCAACTTAGCATAGTTTACCTAGAAAACTACAATATGGACACCGCAGCCAAACTCACCTCAGGCGTTGACGTCTGGCTCAACACTCCCCTGCCGCCCTTTGAAGCCTCCGGAACCAGCGGCATGAAAGCCGCCCACAACGGCGTCATCAACTTCAGTGTCCTAGACGGGTGGTGGATGGAAGGCTGTATCGAAGGCGTGACCGGCTGGGCAATAGGCCCTCACCCCAGAGAGCTACTGATCGAAAGAGAAAGAAGAGAACTAGAACTCCAAGACCTCTACAGCAAACTCGAATACCTAATCCTTCCAACATTCAACAGACAAAAAGACGCCTGGATAACCCTCATGAAAAACTCCATCGCAAAAATAGCCTACTACTTCCAAACGCAATGGGTTGTGCGAAGATACATCACAGAAGCCTACCTCATCTAAAACCCAACACCAATCAGCCTATTTTCTAATCCATATTTTGGTTTCATAAGCCTTATTTTCGTTGAACAGCAAAAGATTATTGAGCAGTGGAAAACCTGTCAAAGCTGTGTCAAGGCTACGAAAAATGAACGATGACAAAATTATTGAAAAATGCAGAATTTGCTCGAAACGCAATACATGTAATTTAAAAGATTGCGATTTGGATGAATTCCCTTCTGCATTCTATCGGGATTCTGATTAAAATGGATAGAGCCACTAAGCGCGGTTGTGGAACATGCACAGAGTATAACGCAAGCTACAGTATTTGCAATGATAAAGACGTAGGCGGTCAAAAAAACCCATTTTTAACTTATGAGAATTGCCCTAAATGGCATAGCAATTAAGCCATCATGAACCCATGTTGACCTGTGTGTCCCCTTATTTATAGGCGAATGTTTTAGATTGGTGAAGGACAAAGAGTCAGCTTTGAGGGAGCGAGAACGGCTGGAAAGCAAACATATGACGTTGAACACTTCAACCGTAGATCCTTGACTTATGAGAATTCGTTAGGCCAGCGGCTTTGGTTCGACCGATTTCAGAGGCGTGTGCTTAACCTGGTTGAAAAAGGATATACCCATAGCACCGTTTTAGACGTCGGTTGCGGGACTGGACGGTTACTCCGCAAAGCAAAGGCGCGTTGGCCCAAAGCACAGTTTATTGGTGTTGATCCAGCAGCGGGTATGATAGAGCAAGCCCGCCGATTAATGCCTGAAGCCACATTTTACGTTAGCAAGGCTGAATCGGTTCCTTTACCTGACGAATCAGTTTCTCTTGTTTTTAGTACGGCTTCTTTTAATTTCTGGCAAGATCAAGAGAAAGGTTTGAGAGAAATAAAACGTGTTTTGCAAGTAGGCGGTCTGTTGTTTCTCGCTGATGTTTGGCCGCCGTTGGGGTTGTCCAGGCTTATCCGTTTTCAAGCCAACAATCCTATTGTATTACGGGAGACTTTTAGGCGTGTGGGATTTCAGGTTCGGGACCAAAGAAAGTGGTGGACGATGTGGCTAGTCGTTACAGTCGGGGAACGTTATTGAAGAACCGCACTTTGCGGACTGTAATTTAGTGAAAGTGGTTCACTTATGAAAAAACAAAGAGAAGCCTTCGAGAGAAAATGGCTTTACTTGTTTACTTTAACTATTTGCTGTCGACGAGATGGGCTGTGCCGTCTGGACAAAAAACTTTCTCACCTAAAGAAACCTGGGCGAAACGACGTTTACACTCGGAAAGCTGTTTTTCGCATCCGTCACAATCACGAGATAACATCTAAGCACCTCACTATGACACGTGTCATAAGTTGCTTATACGACTTTCCACACCCACAAATCAAACCGCATGACCTATGTTGCGACTTGCAATAAGGTTAAAGGTATGTTTTCAGGTGGCGTTAATGACTAAAAGTTTTCAGGCTAAAGAAACCCAGAAATCCAAAAACTAAAAGCAAGAAAAGAAAACTAAAAACTGGGTTATCGCAGCTTCATTAGCACCATTTCTGCTGCTAAAACCATTGGTTCCCAGGTTTCGCATAGCGGCGGCGCATACGCGGTGTCTGCTTTGGCTAATTCGCGTACGGTCATGCCTTTCTGGATGGCGAAGCTGAGGCAGTTAATGCGTTGAGTAACTTCTTCTCCACCTATGACTTGACCACCTACGATGCGTTGGGATTCTTTCTCGACAACTAGTTTGATTTTGATGGGTTTGGCGCCTGGGAAATAATCTGCTTTGGTTTTGCTGGTTATGGCTCCAGTTATGACTTCGATGCGGTTGCGCACGGCGGCTGTTTCAGTTAATCCAGTGTTGCCTGCTTCAATCTCAAACAACCGCGTAACAGCCGACGCCAAAATGCCTGTGAACTGGGAGTAATCGCCTCCAGCGTTTGCGCCTGCAACTTTGCCCTGCCTAACCGCGATGGTCCCAAGTTGAGCGCACATAGGTCGATGCGTTATAATGTTTGGGGCTTCAGCGCAATCGCCAACGGCGTAAACGTCTCTCACATCGGTTTCCATACGCGAATTCGTTTTTATAGCACGTGTCTCACCTAAAGGAATTCCTGAGTCAACTGCGAGTTTAGTGTTAGCCCGTACGCCAAAAGCGCTAATGAATATATCTGCTTCGATTTTTTCTCCACCTGCTATGACCCCGGTTACTTTGTCTTCTCCGAGGAATTCTTCGACGCCTTTGCTGATGAGGATACGCATGCCCTTCTCTTCCAAATGGTCCTGAACCAGCTTTGCCATGTCCGCGTCAAGCAACTGGGGCAGAATCTGCGGCAACATCTCTACGATGGTAACTTTCACACCTTTCTCCATCAAGCCGACGCCCACTTCTAAACCGATTAAGCCGGCACCCATAATAACGGCTGATTTCGCGCCAGCTTTGACTGCCGCTTCAATCTTCTCGCCATCTTCTATGCCGCGGAGGCTTAGGATTCCAGGTTTTTCTCTGCCTTTAATTGGCGGCATAAACGCGTCAGCGCCAGTAGCGATTACCAAGCTGTCGTATGGTAGAACCTCGGTGGCTCCTGCCTTGTCAACCACTGTGACAGTTTTTTCTTTAGTGTTAATCGCGGTGGCTTTTGTTTCGTTACGCAAATTCAACTTTAACATTTGAAAGTATGCTGGTGGGTAAACAATTAAATCGTGAAAACTTTGAATTTGACCGCCGATAACGAAGGGTAGACCGCAGCGTGAGTAACCAGCATTCTTCTCCTGAGTAACCAACGTGATTTCGGCTGTGCGGTCTTTTTTGCGTGCAGCAGAGGCAGCTTCAACACCTGCCGCGTTAGCCCCAATAACAATAATGCGCCTAGCCATCCAAACTCTGCCTTCTGCCTATTTAGATTGGGCTTGAGCCTTATGCCACTCAACAGCCTTGTTGAAGTCCATAAGGTTAGCAAGCTCAGCCTCTAAGTTTGAAGCTTTAACAACAATTAACCAGCCTTTCACGTACGGATCCTCGTTTAATGTTTCAGGTTTCGATTGGACCTCGTCGTTTACTTCCTCGATTGTTCCGCTTAAGGCTGCAACCAGGTCTGAAACCGCCTTAACAGACTCCAACGTTCCATACGGCTCACCTTGCTTCACAACCGTTCCGGCGCTAGGCAACTCAGCATAAACAATTTCTCTTAGCGACTTCTGAGCATAGTCAGTGATGCCCATTCGAATTTTGTCTCCTTCAATTTTTATCCATTCAAAATCTTTAGAAAAATAGAGGCCTTCAGGCACTTCACATGATTCAACTTTTACCATGCACTTGAACCTTCTGAATACTGATAGTATCCAGTTTAACTTTCAAGCTTAAAAAAGCTTTCACAAAAGAGAAAGGGAAGTTTAGCGCTCCCGTTTACCCGCTATCCATTCTTCCGTCCATTGTCTCGCTTGCGAGTCAGGTATCTGAATGGGTGGATGCTTAAATGCGTAAGACGGCATGCTAAGCAAGGCACCGACAATTTTGCGGTCCAACGCTATTTTTGCTGCACGAATCAAGTCAATAACTACACCCGCGCTGTTTGGGGAATCTTCCACTTCAAGTTTGACACTGATGTTTATAGGGCGGTCGCCGAACTTGCGTCCTTTAAGTGAGATGTAACAGATTTTCTTGTTCTTCAAGAAAGGCACATAATCTGAGGGACCAATCCTTGTTGGCAACTTGTATGGGACAAGGCTTGTGACGGCTTCGGTTTTGCTGATGCGTTTTGATATGAGGCGATTTTCGACTGTCATGTTCTGGAAGTCTGTGTCGCCGCCGAGATTGAGCTGGTAGGTTTCGTCAACTATGACGCCGCGGTCTAAGCACAGGCGCACGAGGTTGCGGTGAAGTATGGTGGCGCCAACTTGGCTTTTGATGTCGTCACCTAAGACAGGTAAGCCTGCCGCTTCGAATTTTTTTGGCCACTCTTTTGTTTGGTCGGAACCGATGAATTCAGGCATGCAATTCACAAAAGCGCATCCCGCATCTATAGCGCATTGAGCATAAAACCTGACTGCATCATGGCTGCCCACTGGCAAGTAGTTAACTAAGACTTGGGTTCTGGCATCTTTAAGGATTTTGACGATACTGTCTTTTGGGGTTTTGCTGTCGTCATAAACGTTGAAAGTTTCCCGCATGTGAGGCGCTGCGCCGTCAAGAATTATACCTGGGGACACTTTTACTCCCAAATTTGGAACATCGGCGAATTTTTCGCAGCAATTAGGTTTAACCCAGATGGCTTCTGAGAGGTCTTTGCCGATCTTGTCTTTGTTAACTTCGAAAGCTGCAACAAAATGGATGTCACGGATGTGGTAGCCGCCATAGTTCACGTGCATAAGCCCGGGAACAGTGGTGTTTTCTTTAGCATCCTTGTAGTATTGGGTTCCCTGAATAAGGGCTGATGCGCTGTTGCCAACGCCTACAAGTGCTACACGTATTTCAGGCATGAAACTGTAACCATCCAAGATTATATTGTTAGAGAAGGCTTAATGTTCGTCTACTCTATAACTTTTTCTCAACTTATCCTCTGTCTCCAAACATTTTTGATAATAATTAATCTATAGATCACCTGACTCTGAACTCTCCATCCTTCAGTTTGGGAAACGTTGACCTCTAACTGAAACTCCACTTAAAGCAACATTCAAGTTAACAGCAACCTAAACCTCACCACTTTCCAAACCATTTAGGCACCAAGAAATATTTTGTCATGCTTCTGCGTGCTTCCTTGTCCTTCCTTCTCCTTCCTTGTCCTTTTGTGTCCTTCTGTGTACGCAACCTGCAAACAATTCAAAGCCTAAATTAAAAAAGCAACCCAAAACAGCCAGAACAAAATGGCAACACAACAGTTGTTGTTTTAAGCAACGATACCGCACCAAAATTAGAGAGACAGAGCATCAACTTAAGGCAAGATTAAAAGGGAACCGCCAACACAATAGCTAACCAGTCGAAGTGAAAGGCCATGAGCAAAACCGAAGTCGCCGTCACATATTCTCCCTTCAAACAAATTATTATAATGGAAAAAACCTTTTTCAGCACACCTGAAGAAATGGCAAGATTTACCTCTGTGATTGCAGGCGGTAAACTAGCCGGGTTATACTGGGTTGAGGGGGTTGTCTTCTTGTATTTTCCGCTGCCTGCTTCAACAGCCGTAGTAGCTACAGCCCTGTTGGAGGACGGCAAAGTTTACTGGACCTTCGTTGGTTACGCGTTGATGCCAAAATATGCGCCGGTTATTGAAACTAAAGAAAAAATGATTGTGCCAGTAGTTGACATATCATCTGATCCTATTCTTAGAAAAGTTGCCCAATGGCTAAAAGAACAAAAACAATAAGCCTCCTCGAAGGCTGCTTTTTGCGTGAAATAGTACTCAAAGGCACAGTTTTTTCCGGTAACGGCGAAGGACAAAAGTTTATTGATTTACCATGGGTTAAACGGCAAATACAAGAAAAACTTGGTTTTACTCCTTACCCCGGAACATTAAACATCCGCCTTACAAAAGAGAGCGAGAAGAAAAAGAAACTGCTTGAAAACGCTAAACAGCTAGAGGTTTACCCCGCAAAAGGTTACTGCACCGGAAAACTAATCAAAGCGCACATTGACAGTTTAGAGTGTGCAATTATTATTCCACAGATTCCCAATTATCCAAGTGACACGGTAGAGGTCATTGCTTTTTGGTATTTACGTGAGCGCCTCAAGATAACAGACGGCAGCGAAGTAACTGTCACATTCGACGGTTAGCGTTGCATGTTGTTTTCTTAATTTGTGCAATGTATTCCTCTGCGCAATTGTTTTTTATCAGGTATGAACCGTAGGTTACCAGGGCTTTCATGGCTCGCGCAGCATCCTCAGGCGAGGTAAAAGAGGGCACACAGAGTCTGTCAAACCTTGAACGCGTGTAGAGCGCCATTTCTGTTTCGCCAATGTCGCACATTACTATGGGCTTGGTATATTTGGCTGCAATTTTCACAATGCCATCAATGTATTTCTCTTTTAATCCTGGCATGTGATGCAGCCCAAGCAGAATTATGCCATAGATCTGCGAGTCTTGAAACATTAAGTCAGCGGAAATCTCGAACATGTCATCAGTCACTGAACCAGTGAGGTCAACTGGGTTTGACGTAGCAGCTATCTTCAAAATGACATTTTTGTCTTTGAGCTCCTGGAATTTCTGAAGGGTCTCGTCATCAAAGCGGTCTACTGTAAGACCTAAAAGTTCACATTCATCAACGGTCATAACGCCGGGTCCACCTGCATCAGTAAGTATACCAATATTTTTATCCAAAGCCGGCGGCTGCATAGCTAATGCTTTTCCTATATCAAAAAATTCCTCCATGTCCCTTGCCCTTATGACTCCGCCTTGCTCAAAGGCAGCATCATAAATTTTATCTGATCCTGCAATGGCGCCTGTGTGTGAGGCTGCTGCTCTTGCACCGGCAACGCTTTTGCCAGATTTTATGACTACAACAGGTTTTTTGAGCGTAACTTTCTTGACTACTTTTAGGAATTCTCTTCCATCTTTGATATCTTCCAAATAGACGAGTGTGACTTTGGTTTCTTTATCATGAAGCAAGTAATGGAGTATGTCTGTTTCGTTTACGTCACATTTATTGCCGAAACTTACGAATTTGCTAACGCCCATCTGCCGACCAGTCAAGTAGTCTAAGGCGGCAGAGCCGAAGGCTCCACTTTGAGTAATCATCGCTATGTTGCCTGGCATTGGCCTTGGCGTCGCTACAACTTCCTCTCCGGTTGTGAGAGTTTTTGTTTCTGGAAGAAACAGGCTGTCGATACCTGTTTTTGAATAGTAAACTCCTAGACAGTTGGGTCCTAAAACGCGTATTCCGCCTTTTTTAGCTATGGCGACCACTTGTTCTTCTAGTTCTACATTTCCAACTTCTCTAAAGCCTGAGCTAATTATGATGGCGGCTTTGACTTTTTTGGTAACCGCTTCCTCCATAATGCTGGGCACAACATTCGCGGGAACAATAATTACAATTAAATCCACTTCATAAGGAATGTGAGTTAATGAGTGATAACATTTGAAGCCTAAAATTGAATTTTCATTTGGATTAACAGGATAAAGTTCACCCTTGAAAACTCCACGCATCTTGTTTGTTGAAAAATTTTTGAAAATTACATGACCTGCTTTATCAACTTTCTTCGTGGCTCCAATTATTGCAACTGAACGAGGATTAAAGAACGCGTCCATTTTCTGTAATGCTTCTTCCATACCTAATTCACCTGTTCAACTATGTGCCTTCGAAGTCTTGTTTTTATGTGTTACCCTTCAAAAAGTCTTTTTCAATTAAATGATTATTTGTTTCTTCCGTATTAACCTTAACGTAATTTTTTTCTAACGATTACTAATGGTTTATGCCTAATTTTAGACAGCATTTCCCAGCTTACACCGTTAACTTCCACTTGAAACCTCGCCGCCATATCCCAAACCGTAGCGCCTGAACCTGGACCTCTCGCTTTGTCAGCTATGTTAGTAATTGTTAACGCTTCACTAGCCTGAAGATTGCATCCTGCAACCACTAGAGGGGTGGAACTTTTTTTAAGTTTCAGCATTCTGCCCATGATATAGGTGGTGGCTCCTCCGAAGGAATGTATGCCCTTCATTGGTTTTGGCCTTGGAGTAAAAAAGAAATTCCTGAACCTGTAGGTTTTATCAGTGTCAGCAATTATTACACAAACATCTCTTTTCAATTTGACAAATATCTGCCCTTGAATTTCCTGCGCCGCTTCACGTGCATTGTCCAACGGCAAACTTACATACGAGAAGGGTAAGTTGGAGCCGTCGATTCCGCCTTCAGAACCAAACATCAGCGCCTGCAAAAAACCCGCATATTGCAGTGCTACTTGTTTGTGGCGACTGCCAGACTCCAACGGGTACTGCCTTAACCTCCGCAATAACCGTTGTCCAAAATGGCATAATACGCCAAGGCAATATCCCCAAACAATTCGCATCCAAAAACGCGCCATAACCCTTGCGTTCAAGCTTGGTTTAACAGTGCTTTCGTCTATCATGTTACCTTTTGCTGTTGAAATTGCCTTTTCCGAAACCACAACGAAATCTCCATTTTTAATTTTGCTTTCTAAGGTGCTGATTATCTTGTTGGCATAGTTGTCGCCTGGTTTCCAGTAACTGGTCGTTAATGCCAACGCATAATACTTAGTCATTGATTAGGCACTTTTACAACTGCACAGTTTCTGTTTTGCTTAATAAAGGCTTAATTTTGTGTTGCCTTGCCCTAAGCAAGAATCGCCTTACGGTAATATAGTCGCTAAAACAGTGAGTATGGAAAACGCAAGTTGGACTGGTATACTTTGCCTTTTATCGGAATTTGTTGTCCGCATACGGGACATCGCATGTCAGGGGTCAGTTTCCATTGGGTTATTTCGAAACTGTATCTTTTGATTATTGCTTCGTTGCAGTTTGGGCAGTAAGTGTTTTCTGACGGGTGACCAGGGACATTGCCGAGGTAAACGTAATTTAATCCTTCGTGTTTAGCCGTCATGTACGCTCTCTCCATATCCTCGACGCTTGTGGCTGGGATTGTGGTCATCTTGTAGTCAGGGTGAAAACGTAGCAGGTGAAACGGTGTATCTTTCCCCAAATAATCTCTAATCCATGCAGCCATCTGTTTTATTTTATCCATTGAATCACCAATTTTGGGAACAACAAGGTTGGTGATTTCTATGTGGACGCCGTTTAGTTTGAGTTCTTTTAGTGCTTCATAAATTGGGGTGACGTTTGGCACTGCGGAAACGGATTTGTAGAAGTCTGGGTCGCCGCCGCCTTTAAAATCAACCGTTGCCGCATCCAAGAAAGGCGCAATAGTCTTGACTGCTTCAGGAGTCATGTACCCGTTCGTGACAAAAGTGTTAAACAATCCTGCTTCGTGCGCAAGCTTTGCTGTGTCATAAGCGTACTCCATGAAAATGGTGGGCTCAGTGTAAGTGTAGCTTATTCCTTGGCAATTACCATTTAGAGCTGACTTCACTATTTCTTCTGGCGGAAACGGTCTGCCAGCAACTTCACGATCTTGACTTATCATCCAGTTGTCGCAGAATTGGCAGCGGAAGTTGCAGCCAGCAGCAGCGACAGACATCACTAAAGCGCCCGGGTTAAAATGCGACAGCGGCTTTTTACTTATAGGATCAACGCCAGCCGAAACAGCTTTCCCGTAATTAAGCGTGTAGAGTACGCCTCCTTGATTTTTCCTTACTAAACAAAAGCCTGATGCTCCATCGCTTATTAGACAACGGCGGGCACATAAGCAACAGTTTACTTTGTTTTCATCCAGTTTTTCATAAAGCATAGCTTCATGTAAAGACATAATCTCTCACCTAATCCCTAAAGAATAGATACGCCTTTTTTCTTAAAAGCATTAACTACAAGAAAGCTTTAGGCGGATCGTGAATTTAAAAAATGCTTTTTGATGCGTATTTAGTTTAAACATTTTGCTCGACATTTATCAGCATCTTTTCCCAGAAGTGCTCGACATTTATCGGTATTAACACGTGTTGTGCGGGGTTCAAGCGTTACCTCAAAATAATGCCTGCAAGACGTGGCTTTTCATTTGTGCAAAGCAACTGGCGTCAACTTTGGAATAAAAATACGCCCATCCTTACGCATCTTACGCAAAAAAACTTTCCCTAACGCCTAACACACCAACGATAGTTATGGTGACCTCTTAAGACCTCGGATGACTCCAATTCAAACTGCCACTGCACCAACATAGGAACCTATACGCGATTCATCTTCTGCAACGTCGTTTTGAAGGCAACTCCGTGTTAACGGCAACTAAAATCATCTTTTCTGACAATCTAGGCATCATAAGACATTGTAATACACAATCTGCAACGATTTTTAACTCTGCCGCTTTTCTAGTCCTTTCTATAA
>Ga0187848_10002758_pt1 | contig 13474 bp, 9 predicted proteins | sample June2016WEW_4_40_FD_132424 | JGI IMG/M metagenome (GOLD analysis project Ga0187848, IMG submission 132424) | Peatland microbial communities from SPRUCE experiment site at the Marcell Experimental Forest, Minnesota, USA - June2016WEW_4_40 | ecosystem: Environmental > Terrestrial > Soil > Wetlands... | reverse complement strand
GTATCAGTTGCAGTACAATTCCGACTTGAGTTCGAGCAACTGGATCAACCTGACCAATACCGTCACCTCAAACGGAGCGACGCTCAATACTGCGGACTCCATCACGAACGCCCCGCAACGGTTTTGCCGGCTGGTGCTTGCGCCGTGAGGATTCACGCGGCCAAGATTTCATAACTCGGCGCGAGAAACTGGAGGTGGAAGCTGAGGCGGATACCGTTCATCGTCAAATCCCCTCGACGACCTCCACTAACTGCGTGCGCAACGACTTTCCCTTCGTCAACTTGATTTCGGTCTGGGGCAAGACCCAAACCGGGCGAGACACTCCCGCCAGTACGGCGAAACCGGTGCGGACTTTGTGCCGCTTGAGTACGCTTTCAATCTCCACTGGCAACTTACTTTGAAGCCACTGCCCCCCACCGGCTATGTGATTGAAGGCGGGGTCTTCATAAATCCTCTCGGCGACGGCTTTCTGCAAGTACTCCCGGCTGAGCGCGACCAGTCCGGCCTCCTTCTTCCCATGCAAACTGTTCACCGGGTAGAGCCAAACACTGAGGTTGGACAAGAGCGCCTCCTCGACCGCCTCGGTAATCCGATCACGGCCAACCTTCGGATCGGAGGTTGCCTTTCCCACCGGTTTGGCCGGTTTGGCTGGTTGCTGGCAGGCGTTTTCAAAATTGTACACCCGCACAGGCAGCACGAACGGCTGGCTGGGCGCGCTCCAGAAATAGCAGTTGCCGGGAATTGGCTCGCCCCGGATGAAGCCCAAGATTTCGTCACTGAAATAGGCGTTGTGGCGCTTGAGCGTTTGCAGGTCGTTCTCGTTGAGCAGGTGCAACACAAAGAAGTTGTCGCCTTGGCTGATGATCTGGTCGGAGATGGAACTGGGCTGCTGCGTCACCAGCACGCAACCCAACCCGTATTTGCGGCCTTCCTTGACCCAGCGAACGAACACGTTTCGCTCGTCGAGGCTGCGGTCACCAAGCATCGTTTGCGCTTCCTCCAGTACCACAAGGCAGCGCACAGTCTGTCCCGCCTCCCGGTCCGTCAGGTGCCGCACGTTGTTCTGGAAGATGCGCCGCAGCAGCATCCCGGTGATGGCCAGCCCATCCTCGCTGCCCAGCATTGAGACGTCGGCGATGACCACGCGATTGCGTTTCAGTTCCTCGATGATGTTCTTGCCCAGCGTCGCGCCCGGTCGGTGCAGCCGCCGGATGGGCGACAGGAGGTTGTTCTTGATCGCTCCCAGGCTGACATCGTCCTTTCGCGGCTTGTAGCGCAGAAGCTTGGCGATCTGCTGTTCGTCCGCGGCGTATTCGTCCTTCGCCAGCAACTCAACCAACTCCCGCCACGCCTCCCACTTGAGGCTGCGCAGCAGGTTGGCGAACACCATCTCCTGCTTCTCCGCCGGGATGAAAGCCGCCACGATGTCCTGCGGTGGAAAGTCGCCGAAATCTACGTACACCTCCCCTTTGGCGAAGTGCCGGTGTTCTGGATCAACCCTGCGATTGGTGTAGAGGGAAATCCTGTCGCGAAGCGCGGGCACATTGACCAGCCCCGGACGACCGTGGGCGTCGGGCAGGGCGTACTCCCCTTCGGGATCGAAGATCAGCAGGCCAACATCGGGCGGCGAGGCATAAAGCTGGGACATCAAGTACTTAATGAGGTTGCTTTTGCCGTAGCCCGCCCGCGCAAACACGAAACTGCGCTTGCCTTTCAAACGGCTCACACTGAAGCGAACGGGGACAGTCTTTAACTCACGCTGCCCGTAGACCAGATGCCCGAGCGGGACGGCCGAGGGATCATCTGCCAGGCCTACGTTGCACAGGAAGGCCAGTGCTGCGTCCGAGGGCACCCGCACCTTTCTGCCCAATGTTGCGAAGGCTCGCTCTCCGACGGAGAACTTGAACTTGTCTGGGGCTTGGATTTGCACGTGCCCCAGCAATTGCATCTTTAGATTATAGCGGAGCATCTGCCGCATGAGCGGGCCAGGCACCGCATCCTCCGTCTTGGCGAGATCGACGAGGTAGGCGTCGCCACGATCCGTCGCCAGTTGCCCCGCCGCGTGGTAGCGGCTGACGCGCCCCACCAGCGCCTCGCTGGCCGTTAACTCGACGAGCAGAAACTCCCCGAACCCCGGCAGGCCGCGTTCCTGATGCGGCACGACGACCTCGACCTCCAGTTGGTGCGGCAGGGGCGAGAAGCCCTTTAACAAACCCACCGCCGGGGTTTTCGTGTACAGTTCAGTGCTCATGTTCTTCATCCTCCTCCATCCCCTCAACCAGTTGCCTGCCCAGCAGTCTCAGTCGCCGCGCCGTCCGGGCCACGGCAGGATCGCGTTCGGCAACCTGTTGCAGCAGCAGGGATTCCAGCATTTCGATCTCCAAGCCGCCCAGGTGGGCGTGTTCGTGAGCTTGAACCAGTGCCTGCGGATAGCCCCGCAGGGGAAAACTCGCGTGCGCCGAGTCGGCCAGCAGTGACATGGCTTCGCCGACGCGCTCCGCCTGCCACTCAGAGATGTCCACGGGCATCAGCGGCACCCCTTCGCCCCGATCCAGCCGGGCAATGTGCAGCCGCCCCATCGCCCGGCTGCCGATCCAGCGATACTGCGCGGGCGCAGCTTGGCGCTCCAGTTCGGCGGGCACGGGCAGATAGGCAGGCTCGTCGTTGCTGAAACTTTCGCTCAACCCCAGAGCCACCGACAGGTAGCTCAGCACCCTCGACCGCTTGGCCACCCCGACCAGCAGATGGCCGTGCTTGGTGGTCAGCTTCTCGAACTTCTCGCGTAGCCGCTGAAAGACCGCATCGGTCAGCAGCACGCTGCGCAGCAGGCCGTCGCGGATCAACAGCTTGACCGGCGGCTGGCTGGCGAGCTTGAGGAGCGCCGCCCATTCCATCAGTTCCCGCAGCATCGAAAGCAACTGGCTTCGTTGAAAGTCCGACCGGGGCAGCAACTCATTCCAATCCAGTTCGAGGTACTTGATGAAGCGCTGGAGCCGTTCATTGGATCGAAAGAAAAAGCGCAGGATTTCCTCCGGCGTCAGCGACTGCGCGATGAAGTCCTCGAAGTAGATTTCGCCCAAACTGTCCGCGACCCGCACCACCTGCAACTGCATCGGTTCGAGGCTTAACTTATTCTCTCCGCCATCGGTCGCCACCGTGGCCACTACCGACAGAACCGGCGGCCGCGCCGCACGGATGGTGATCGGCAATGGGTGGAGTCTCGCCAGACGCCTCTGGGTTGTGGACAACTGCGGCCACTCCTGGTTGAGCGCAACGGTGAGACTCCGCTGGAGCCGATCCAGCCTCTCGGTCGTGAAGTGCATCCGCCGGAATGCTGCCCACGAAACTGGTTTGAGAAAAGGAAAATAGACTCCGTTGTGGGCGGCGAAAGGGCGCATCTTGATACCACCACCATGCGATTTGCCAATTCCCTCGCCCCACGAAGTGGGGAGAGGGTTAGGGTGAGGGGTTCCATCCATCCAATGGTGGTTGTATCAAGATGCGCCCGCGGCGAAAGCTCCAAAGTGCAATGATTTGATTTTCCACGGAAGGCGGCGTAGAATTGTTCCATGAAATCCGCCTGCTGCCTGATTTGTTTGATGGCCGGACTCGTCCTGACGGGTTGCGGCAAGAATGAGAAATCTTCCACCACGACCACCACCGTGACCACCGTCAACAACACCCCGCCGCCAGCGCCGGCCGGCAATGGTTATCTGGGCACCATGGTCAAGGCGCAGCAAGCCGCCGTCAAAACGGTGGATCTGACATCGCTGAACGAGGAGGTCCAGCTTTTCAACGTCCAGGAAGGACGCCTCCCCAAGGATTTGGATGAGTTGGTGAGCAAACAGTATATCGGCAAGCTGCCCGCCGCGCCCGTTGGCATGAAACTGGTCTATGATCCGGTGCAGGGCAAGGTGACCACCGCGCCGATTCGATAAACGCCGCCCCTACGGCGCCAGCGCGACTTCATTTTGCGGCACCCAGCCGCGGCGGTTGGCGGCGTCCGCCACTTCCAGCCAGCCCTTGCTGCGATCCACGACCAGCAGTTCCGCGCCGTCATGCACCGTGAACACGCTGGCCGCCTTGTCGTCCGGCCCGAGCCGCACCACCGCTTCGGGCACAATCACGACCGAGGACTGCGCCCCGAAACGGGCGTCCAGCGCCAGGCCCAGGCAGGCCGTCCCGCACACCCACCCCGCCGCCAGCGTCCAGGCCAGGCCGGTGGTGGATTTTTTCCAGGCGGGCCCAATCTGCCGCGCTGTCAATACTGCAAAAAAAAGGGCGGCAAAAACCGACGAGAGCAGGGCCCATTCGTTGAGCGTGAAATGCGTGGTCCAGCGCGTCCAGGAAATTCCCGGCAGGGCGGGCGCGCCCACCCCCGGCTGATTGCGCGCAAATTGCAGGTTGGCCCGCACATCGGGATCGCGCGGGGTCAGCTCCGCCGCCCGGCGCCAGGCGCAGATGGCGCGCCCAAGCTGGCCGGCCTTGAACCAGGCATTGCCCAGATTAAAATAAACCGCCGCCGCCGCCGGCCCGCTCTGCGCCAGCTTCTCGTAGGCGGCGGCGGCGGGCGCGTATTGGCCTTCCTCGTAAAGTTTGTTGGCCTGGTCGAATTGGTCCGCGGCGGAGTCGGCGCGCGCCGCGGCCGCCGCCGCCAACAGCAGCAACAGGCCGCCGGCGCCCTGCAACAAATTGTGCCGAACCGGGGCGCTGGCCGGCGGGGTCATCTTTTGCAATTCGCGCAAAGCCGTTTTCACCTTGGGGATGAGGGAGGCCAGTTCCTGCGCGGTGTGTTCGGGGGTGTAGCGGAACTGGTTGCAGGCATGGAATAATTCCCGCAGCAGCGTTTCGGCCGGTTCGCTCAAGCCCTTGCCGCGCGCCTCTTCCAGGACGGCCTCGGTGATGGCGGAGGCCGGGAGATCGAGGCGTTCGCCCAATTGCTCCTGCAACAAACGGACCACCGTGCCATAGAATTCCTCGGCCTGATTGGCCTTGGCGCGGGCGGAGAGCTCGGTCAAACCTTGTTGCACCAGGCGGCCCACTTCGCGGCGCCGGCGCAGGCGCGGGTTATTGGCCAGCTTGTCTTTTTGACGCCGCCAGAGCAGCGCGCAAATCCAGGCCAGCGGCGCGACGGCCTGCCAGGCGAGAAAACCGGGCCGCTGCAACAACGGCGGCCCGGCCAGCGCCACGGCGCCGAGGCGCACCTTGATGTTGACAATCTCCTGCGCGGGCGGCGGGGATGCGCCCGGGGTCGCGGGGGCGGCCGCGACCGTGGGCTGCGGCGTGGCGGCCGTGGGCAGCACATGCAACGGAATGGCCGGATGGGTCAGCGTGTGAAAGGACCCGCTCTCCGGATCAAAATAGCTGAAGACAAACGCCGGGATTTCCTTCACCCCGACATTTTCCGGCGTGACCACCTGCTCGAAGTACTTCGAGCCTTCAATTTGCAGCGGGTCCGGGCTTTCAAATTTCCTGGCCGGCGGATAGGTCCTGAAGTCGCTCCAGCCCGGTTCATCCGTGGACAGGGACAGGGCATCAAACGAGCCTTTCCCGGTGATGCGGATTTTCAAGGTGATCGGGTCGCCCACGGCCACGGTGGTGGGACCAGCCTCGAATTGGGCCAGAGAAAATTCGCCCACCGCGCCATGGAAGCCGGCCGGGACATTGTTGGTCGGGATGGGCAGGACATGAAATTGCAGCGTGTCGCTTCTGGGATTGGCCGGAGCTGTGCTGAAAGGGTTGCCAAGAAAATCCCTCCGGGTCACCAGGGTCACGCCCCAGGTCGCGGGACCGAGGGTGAGGTCGCCGGCCTTGGTGGCAGTGACCGGGACGCGGAAGCTCAAAAAACTGTAAATCGTGCCATTGATGTTGACTTGGGGCGCGCGCTGGGGAACATCCGGCATGGCGCCGATGATGAAAGCGTCGCTGCTCAACTGCGGCTGCTCCACCCGGCTGACCGCCTGGCAATAACACTTGATCTCCAGCGGGATCACCTGGCCCGCATATATTGTGTTCGTGGGCACGGCCAGTCTGACAAAAGCCCCTTCGAGCTGGGCGGGGGTCGCGGGCAGATTTCCTTTGACGACTTTCAAGGTCAGCGGCTTGCTCGCCAAACGCCGGCCGTCCACGGTGGCCTGGATGGCGGGAATGGTGAAATTGCCTTCGCGCGTGGGATGAACGTCCACCGAAACAATGGTCTTGACTGTCAGATGCGCGCCGTCGAAGACCGTTTGTTGCTGCGTGCTGGTGCCGCCATATTGCAGGCCCGCCACGGGCGGCGGATTGAGCTGGCCCTGGAGCGAGCCGTTTTCCGCCGTCATGGACAAGGTGGTGGATTCCCCCAGGCTGATGGTGTCGCGGTCCAGGGCGGCCTCAAATTTCGCCTGGGCCTGCGCGGCCGCCGCCGCCAGCAGCCAGCCCGCCAGGAAAAGCCCGGCCGCGAAAATCCGGCCCCGGGACCGCTCCCGCATCCTAAGGGCCGGCTCGCGACGGCATGAGTTTGGTTCCAAACGATTCACAATAACCCAGACAGTCTAATAGTTGCTTCTGTTCAGAGGCAAGCGGGGGCGAAGAGGGAGGATGGCAAAGACGCACCGTTTCCAACGACGCCCCTTCCGAATCCGCAATTCGCAATCCGCAATCTGCCATCCTCCATTCTCCATCCTCGCGTTCCCGGAAGTTAGACCTCCTTCCGCGGGAAGAGTCCAAAAACTTCCCCCAACTGATGGCCTTCCTCGATGGGCGCCGTCGGCTCCGCCAGATGAGCCGGCACCCCGGCAAAACCCAGTTGCCGCTGGAGTTTTTCCGCCGTGCCGGGAATGACCGGCCACAGCAGAACTCCCAAAGTCCGGCAAACTTCGGCCAGCGTGTAAAGTATATCATCCAGCCGGGCGGCCTGGGCCGGGTCCTTGGCCAGCTTGAACGGGCTGGTTTGGTCTATGTATTGGTTGGCCCGCGTGATCAAGGCCCAGAGGCAGAGCAGCGCCTCCTGCAAAAGATGGCCGCGATAACAGGCCACCACCCGCGCCCGACATTCCGCCACCTCCGCCGCCAGTTGATGGGTCCCGCGCGGCACCCGCCCGCTGCGATAGCGTTGGATCATGGAAAGGGAGCGGTTGACCAGATTGCCCAGGCCGTTGGCCAGTTCCGCCTGGTACCGCGACCGGAAACCGGCATCGGTCCAATTGCCGTCCGGGCCGATGTCCAATTCGCGGATGACATAATAGCGGAAGGCATCCAGGCCCCACTCCTCTATCACCGCCACCGGGTCCACCACGTTGCCCGTGCTTTTGCTCAGTTTTTCGCCGTCCTTCTGCCACCAGCCATGCACCAGGATTTGTTTGGGCATCTCCAGGCCCATGGCTTTGAGCATGATCGGCCAGAACACCGCGTGAAATTTCAGAATGTCTTTGCCGATGACCTGGACGTCGGCGGGCCACAAAGACAGTGGAGAGCGCAGGGTGGAGAGTGGAGAGTGGAGGGCGCTGGTCACGGCGGGGTCGCCGAGGGCGGCGGGGATGCTGATGTAATTGGTCAGCGCGTCGAACCAGACGTAGGTCACAAAACCGGCATCGAACGGCAGGGGAATTCCCCAGTTCAGCCGCGCGGCGGGCCGGCTGATGCACAGGTCCTCCAACTCATTGTTCTTCAAAAACCCCAGGATTTCATTGCGGCGCGACTCCGGCACGATGAAGGCGGGATTGGCCTCGATATAATCAATCAGCCAGCGCTGGTGTTCCCCCAGCTTGAAATAATAATTCTCCTCCTCCAGTTCGATCACCTTGCCATAAGCCGGATCGAACGAGCCGTCCGGCAGGCGGTCTTTTTCCGTCAAAAACGTCTCGGCGGTGGTCGAGTAAAACCCCTTGTGGGTCTTTTTGTAAAAATGCCCTTCCCCGTGCAACCGGGACAAAATCGCCTGCACCACCAATTTGTGGCGCGGTTGGGTGGTGCGGACAAAATCATCATTCGACAGCCCCAGTTTGCGGGCAAATTCCTGCCACGTCACCGCCAGCGCGTCGCAATACTCCTGCGGATTTTTCCCTTCCGCCTGCGCCGCTTGCTGGACCTTCTGCCCGTGCTCGTCCAGCCCGGTCAGGAAGAAAACCGGTTCGCCCAGGCAGCGCCTGGCGCGGGCCACGACATCGGCGACCACCTTTTCGTAGGCATGGCCCAGATGGGGCTGGCCGTTGACATAATCAATGGCGGTAGTCACATAAAAACATTTGCTCATTCGCCGCATACTGTGGGGCAGGGGAGAAAACTTGGCAACTGGCAACTGGGGGTGCGCTCAACGAATCTGGCGAAATGGGAAGGCGGAAATTGCGTGAAAAGAGGAGGATTCCTTGTAAATTGCCTTTGAGTGAACGATAAAAGACGCGAATGGCACAAAAAGACATGAGCAATCAATTCCTCAGGAGCCTGAAACTGACCAACTTCCTGTCCTTCGGTCCGGACAGCAAGGAGATCGATCTGACGCCTTTAAACGTGCTGATTGGGCCGAACGCCTCGGGGAAATCGAATTTCATCGAAGCCATTGAACTGCTCCACGCCACGCCAACCGATCTTGCCGATGCCGTCCGAATCGGGGGAACCGCGGAAGAATGGCTTTGGAAGGGATCATCCCCGGCGCAACCTGCCAGTATTGCAGCGCGACTTTGGTCCACAACGGCGGCCCGGGAAATTCTTTATTTTCTGGCATTCACCGAAACCCGTGGTCGGATTGAGATTGTTGACGAAACCCTGGAAAGCGGGCTGGATAGAGAGTTGCGGAGTGATGTCTTCTTCCGCCGGAAGGGTGGAGGAGGCGGACTCAAGGGCAACTCCCTCATTAACGTGAAAGTTAAAATTAAGGATGATGAATCTAAAACGAAGTACGCCCCACATCTCATCGAAACCAAAAGTCTCAACGCCGAGCAATCCATCTTCTCTCAGCGCAAAGATCCAGACCTTTATCCAGAGCTTACACATGTGGCGGAGCAGTTCGGGCGCATTCAAATTTTTCGCGAGTGGGGTTTTGGGCGTTCCTCTTCGTTGCGCCAGGCGCAGCCGGCAAACTTGCCAGGTGATAAGTTGCTGCCGACGCTAGTGAATCTTGGGCATGTGTTGAACGACTTGGAACATCAGGATTCGTGGCCGCGATTTATAGAATTGATGCAGCGCTTTCTGCCCCGGTTCACGCGGTTGACCACAAAATTACAGGGCGGCTCCGTGCAAATTTACCTGCACGAGGACGGACTCAAAACCCCTGTTCCGGCCACGCGCCTTTCCGACGGAACAATCCGTTTTCTGGCCCTGCTGGCTGTTCTTTTGCATCCCAAAAATGTGCCGTTGCTGTGCATCGAAGAGCCGGAACTTGGTCTGCATCCTGATGCGCTGGCCGTCATCGCGCAGTTGCTGGTGGAAGCGAAGGCCAAAACGCAGGTGATCGTGACCACCCATTCGGACGTGCTGGTGTCCGCCCTCAGCCAGGAGACGGACTCGGTGCTGGTATGCGATTATGTCGGCGGCACGGAGTTCCGCCGGCTGGAATCGGCGAAATTGCAGCACTGGCTGGAGCAATACCGCCTCGGCGAAATCTGGCGCATGGGCAAACTGGGGGGAAACATCTGATGGAAATTGCCATCTATTTCGAGGGCGGCGGCAATTCTGCGGAAACCAAGGCAGCCCTCCGCCAGGGGTTGTCCGCCTTTCTCAAACCGCTGGTGGACTTGGCCCGGCAACGCCGCTTCCGCTGGTCAATCACCTCTTGCGGAGGACGCGACCAGGCGCGTGGTGCTTTTACCGATGCCCTCGAAAAAGAACCCGGAAAATTCAACGTCCTTCTGGTGGACTCGGAAGAGGCGGTGACAGCCTCGCCCAGCGCTCACCTTGAGCAGCGCGATGGATGGAATCTCCAGGGCGCGCAGGAAGATCAAGTGCATCTGATGGCGCAGTGCCTGGAAGCCTGGCTGGTGGCCGACCCCGAAGCTGTGGCTGCGTACTACGACCAGGGATTTAACGGGAATGCGCTGCCGCGAAGAACCAATTTGGAAGAAGTGCCGAAACCGCAAATCTACGCGGCGCTGGAAGCAGCAACACGACAGACGCAAAAGGGCAGCTACGGCAAAATCAAACATGCCAGCGAATTGTTGAAGCGCGTCAAACCAGAGAAGGCGAGAACCCGGTGTAGTCATTGTGACCGGCTGTTCACGGTGGTGGCGGCCAAAATCCAATCGTAGAGCGTGAGCAACGCCCGCCAGAGCGGCCAACAAGAAAACGCCTATGGGCAAGTGGCCGAAAACATTTGAGAGTCTGCTGAACACTGTGCGGGCCTACCTGCGCCGCCACTGGCAGCAGGCTTTGCAGGTGCGCCAGAAGCTGCTCATCAGCGAAGAGGCCTTCCACCTCTTGCTGGCCAGCGGCGTGGGGGTCATCGGCGGCTTGGTCAGCCTTCTCTTTTATTCGGCCATCGAAGGCGTGCAACACCTCGTCTCCAGTTCGCTCGGCCGCGAACTCACCGCCCTGGTGACGCCGCTGGATTATCTTTTCCGCGTGCTGGTGCCGGCCCTGGGCGGTCTGGGGGCCGGGCTGGTTTTGTTTTGGGGATTTCGTTTCGCCGGCAAATACCGCTCGACCAATTTGCTCGAAGTCGTGGTGGCCGGCGATGGGCGGCTGCCCTTTCGCGTCGGGGTGATCCGAATCCTTTCTTCGTTGATCAGCATCAGCACGGGCGCTTCCATTGGACGGGAAGGAGGCATCACCCAGCTCTCGGCCACGGCGGCCTCGAAGTGGGGGCAACTGGCGCGCTGGCAGCCTTACCGGCTGCGGCTGCTCGTCGCCTGCGGGGCGGCGGCCGGCATGTCGGCGGCCTATAACGCGCCCATCACCGGGGCCATTTTCGCCGCCCACATCGTGCTGGGAAATTTTTCGATGAACCTGTTCGCGCCGCTGCTCTGTTCCTCGGTGGTGGCGGCGATGTTGTCGCGCAGTTTTTTCGGATTGCGTCTCTGGTATGCGGTGCCCAATTACGAATTCACCAGCATCGCGCAATTGCCGTGGTTTTTGGTCCTGGGCTTTCTGGCCGGCGCGCTGGGGGCGGTTTTTCTCAGGTTGTTGCGGAGCAGCGGCGAATTCTTCAAGAAAATGGACCGCCTGCCGGTGCGCATGGCGGTGGGCGGCTTGCTGGTGGGAGTCATCGCCCTGGCCTACCCGGAGGTTCGGGGCAACGGCTACTCCGTCGCCAACAGCATTGTGCAGAATCCGCCGGAAGAATTAGCCTTGATCGGAATTTTCCTGGCCAAACTGCTGGCCACCGTCATCACCGTCGGCTCCGGCGCGGTGGGCGGGGTGATCACGCCGACTTTGTTTCTGGGCGCCGGTCTGGGCAGCATTGTCGGCCTCGAACTGCACCACTATGGACTCGTCCCCGCCCAGATGCCGGTGGGGGTTTTTGCCCTGGTGGGAATGGGCAGCGTTTTCGCCGCCACCACCCGCTCGCCCTTGCTGGCCCTGGTCATGATCCTGGAAATCTCGCTCAATTATTCCCTCATGCCCGCGCTCATGCTCGGATGCGCCATTTCCATCATCGTCTCGCGCCGGCTCCATCCCAATTCCGTTTACACCGAGCCGTTGCGCCTGCGCAGCCTGGAGGTGGAAAGCTCGCGGCTGGGCGCGGCCACCGAGCAGACCATCGGCGATTTGATGCGCGCCCCCGTGCCGCCCGTGCGCGAGAACACCCCGTTGCCGGAGATTGCCGGCCGCTTCCTCGGCAGCCCCAATAATTTTCTCCCGGTGGTCAACGCCGAGGGCCGCCTGCTGGGGATCGTCGCCCTGCAGGATTTAAAGGAACATCTGGGCGCGGGCCGGGAACTCAGCGCCGTCATCGCGGCGGATGTGATGCGCCCCCAGCCGCCGCGGCTGCGCCCCGGGCAGAAGTTGCTCGACGCCCTGCCGGTGTTGCTGGCCAGCGAACTGCGCAACATTCCTGTCGTCAATAATTTTGATGACGACCGCCTCATCGGCTCCATGCCCCGGGCCGAGGGCCTGGCCGTGCTCTCCGAAGCCATTTCCGCCGGCACCAGGATGACCTCTTCGACCGAGATCATTGCCAAAAAAACGCCAGCGCCCCCAGCGCCGCCGCCAGAAGCCAGATGAGCAGCACCGCCTGCGTCCGGCTCCACCCCCGCCGCGTCAGGCGATGGGACAGGTGGTTGGTGTCGCCGACATAAAATGGCCGGCCCATTTTCCAGCGCAGCACCACCACCCAGGCCAGGTCGCCCAGCGGAACGGCCAGCACCAGCAATGGCGTCAGCACCGCCCACTTTTGCGGATGTTTCACCGTGTAAAAATGAGGCAGGATGGCCAGCACCGCCATGAGGTAGCCTGTCAAATGGCTGCCGGCGTCGCCCAGGAAGGCGCTGGCCCTGGGAAAATTATACGGCAGAAACCCGGCCAGCGCGCCCGTGATGAGAAAGCAGGTCGTGGCCACCAGAAACTGGCCCTGGCTGGCGGAAATGATCCCGAAGCACCATCCGCCGATCACGCCCAGCCCGGTGCAAAGTCCGTCCATGTTGTCCATAAAATTGAAGGCGTTGACCACCGTCAAAATCCACAAAAGGGTGATGCCGTAATGGAACCACAGGCTGGGAACAAACAAGGTGATGCGGACCCCGGCGCCCGCCACCACCAGCGCCACCAGCAACTGCCCGCTGAATTTGACCGCGGGCCGCAATTCAAACTTGTCGTCCCACAAACCCATCAGCAGCATGCCCAGCGCCCCGGCAAAAATCGCGGCCACCTGGACCGCCTCCTTGTCAAAGCCATGCGCGAAGATTCTGGCCGTGCCGGCATCCAGCAATGGCCGCGCCAGCCCCACCCGCGCCAGCGTCAGCAGCGCCCCGGCCAGCAGCGGCGCGAGCAGACCCGTCATCACTGCCAGGCCGCCGGCCAGCGGCACGGGCGCGGAATGCAGCTTGCGCTGTCCGGGGTCATCCATCGCGCCGGCGCGCCGGCACCAACGCCGCCAGAACGGCACCGAAACCGCCGTCGTCAGACCGGCGCCGAGCAGCGCGAGCGCAAAAACATTGTCAGGAAAGGCCATCAGCGCATTTCACCTTGTTGAGCAGCCACTCTTCATGTTAATCGCAAACCGAACCTTTTTCCCAGAATAAACGCCCGCCGGTTGTTTCCACCCCATTATTAGTCTGCATATTTCACGCTCCGATGGAAGCGCCAACCGTGCGCCGCGTGAGGGCACGCGGCCTGCATCTGCCGGCCAAGATGTGCAAATTCTGCAGGCCCGGGGTGCTCAGCGGACGCCTTTTTTAACGGGCTGCTAGGGCGTGCGGACGGTGTAGAAGCGTTGGGCATCGTTCGTCGTCGGCTGCGAAGTGAATTGGTACTGGCCGGCAACAATCTCAGCAACGGCCCCGGCCACTGTCCAATCGGTCAGCGGCAATGCCAGGTTGGTGGTGGACAGCACGGTAAAGGACGC
>Ga0187848_10002757_pt1 | contig 13476 bp, 10 predicted proteins | sample June2016WEW_4_40_FD_132424 | JGI IMG/M metagenome (GOLD analysis project Ga0187848, IMG submission 132424) | Peatland microbial communities from SPRUCE experiment site at the Marcell Experimental Forest, Minnesota, USA - June2016WEW_4_40 | ecosystem: Environmental > Terrestrial > Soil >... | reverse complement strand
CTCGACCCGGAGCCGAAGGAGGCCGGTGACTTTCCGGTGATCTACGACGATCCCGAAACGCCAGTATTCAGCCAACGGGCCTGGGACGTGCTTAGCGCACGCATCGGTTGTCGGTGGGAGCGGCTGCCGATCAAGCATCCGAGCAAGAAGCCCTTCTACCTCATCCATGTGATGGAGGTGATCGACTGCGTGGACCACGCGCGCTCAGAGATCGACTACTACAACGACGGCGGCGTAGCGAGCATCGAGCGCTGGTGCCTGAAGCCCGACTTGTTGGTTGGCAAACACGTTTTCCGCACGCCCCTGGCCAGCGGGAGCGATTTGTTGGTGGATGACGTTTTTCGCCGGGTTGTCGAGAGCCACAATCTCAAGGGCCTGCAGTTTCACGCCATACCGAGGGTCAATGCCTCCTAAGCAAGTTTAGGCTGGTCTTACCGTGCATTAAGGCGTGCATAGCGTGACGCAAGGTGCTCAATGGCTTATCCTTACGTCAACACCGGTGTTATCCCGGCGTTTACGCCGGGTACAAATGCGCGGCGACCGTTTTTCGGCCGGCCCAGGTTGCTGTCAGCCCGGTTTACCGGGCTCCCGCCGGCGTCGGGCGGGAGCCGCGTAAACGCGGCTGACACCGCGGGGTGCGGGGGAACAGGCGGCCCGGGCGCCGCTCAACCCGGCGTAAACGCCGGGATAACACCGGTGTTGACGTAAGGATAAGCCATTGAGCACCTTGCGTCAAGCCATGCACGCCTCATTGCACGGTAAAACTAACCTAAACTTGCTTAGGAGGCATCAACCCTCGGAATGGCGTGAAATTCCAGGCCCTTGAGATTGTGGTCCTGAACGATTTGGCGAAAAACGTCGTCCACCAATAGATAGCTTCCGCTGGTCAGGGGCGTGCGGAAGACGTGTTTGCCAACCAACAATTCGGGCTTCAGGCACCAGCGCTCGATGCCCGCCACGCGGCCGTCGTTGTAATACTCGACCTCCGACCGCGCGTGGTCCACGCAGTCGATCACCTCCATCACATGGATGAGGTAGAAGGGCTTCTTGCTCGGATGGATGATCGGCAGCGCCTCCCAGCAGCAATGGATATGCGCGCTAAGCACGTCCCAGGCCCGTTGGCTGAATACTGGCGTTTCGGGATCGTCGTAGATCACCGGAAAGTCACCGGCCTCCTTCGGCTCCGGGTCGAGCAGCTTGACCCGAACAGGCTCCCATTGCCACGCCACAGGCTCATTGCGGTGGGAGATTTCCCAAAGTTGTTCCCCCCTCAGCGCGCCTGTGCCGATGCCGGCAACCGAGCAATCATTGTCATAACGGTAATATCGCACCTGTCGGCTCCTTTGGCGAAGCGATGGTTTCACGGGCAGGGAAATCTCCCGGCTTTGATGTCGCGTCGAATCCTTCCGAGTTCTATCATTATACTATCCCTGGCCGCTTCCCAGGTCTTGGCGGCCCCCGCCGCCCGCCGCAGCCGGGCGGTGACGGCTTCGATTGCCTTTCTCCGTTGTAAGCCACGGGTTTGGTGGATTTGGCGAGTGAGCTTTATCCCGTTCTCCGCGCCGTTGAGGTCGATATGGTATCTGTCGAGCAGGGCTCGGCCATCGGCCGCCCGGGGATCGGTGCCTTGAACGATATGGTGGGGCTCCTCTCCTGGCCCGAAATACGAGTGATCCCTCTCCATGCTCTTTCGCAGGATTTTGGCGTTCTTGGTCGTGTCCCAGGTCTGCGACGATTTCCATTTGTCAGATTCTCTCCTGGCCTCCTCGACCCCGATGGTGAACAGCCGGTCGTCGGTCAATCCGCCCGTCGTTAGCCCGCCCCAGGCGTGCGCGCCTGGTGGGGAATGTGGCCGGAGCGCGGCGTGCCCCGAGCCCTCGCCGAGAATGGCTTCGAGAAAAGTCTCGCAGTCATAGGGGTCCGGCTCGCCGAGCAGCCTCCGGGCGAACGCGGCCACTTCGTCCGGGTCCGGTTCGCCGAGAATCGCCGCCGCGAACGCGCGGCTCTCGGGCGACACGCTCGGTCGGTAGCTATCCATAAAATGTTCTTTCCATTGGGAAAAAAGACGCCGTGACTTCCGGTCGAGCGAGAAGCGAGAACCGATCACTTACTCGTGGGCACCGCCAATCTAACAAATCCCCTGGCCCGATTTCAAGCGCTAAGCTTGAGCCAATGCTATAGCTTGGCCCGTGCCGGCTTGTGCAGCCGCCCGCGTCCGGCCCCGAAGCTTCTTGGATAGCCGCCCTCCGGGGTGAACTAGACGGGCCCGCACGCGCTGGTCCGTCATTCAGCTCCCAAAGCACATCCCTGACGCAAGACCACCGGAAGCCAGAATGACCATGCTCATCCCAGCCGGGCAGCATCGACGCCAACGCTATGATTCAAGTCTGCCGCGATCTGCACGCTTCATGCACGGAAAGACTTCCAAAGCCTGCGTATTGCTTCTCATTCGTGCCTGAAGTAAGATGGGCTAAGTGTCGTAACTACCGTGCTTTAAGGCAGTTGCGAGAAGTGGCCGTTGTTGCCGCCGGGCCTAATACCGCTTCGCGGAAAGAGCCGTGAACGGCCCTACGGCGATGGTGCCGTTTGCACCTTGAGTTCCAAGATACCCGCCCCCGAGGCCTTTTGCCAGTAGGCCCTCCGGCCGGCCACCCCATCGTGTGTGGTAACTCGGAGTGGCGGGGACTTGCGAACATGCCGCCAGCGCTCTCTCGCCGCAGCGGTTCCGGCCCCGATTGCCGGGCTCCCCCAAGACGAAGTACAATGCGACACATTGGCTGCCGGCGTCACTCTGGGTTTCTAAAATGGCCCGGCCTGATTGTTCATTCGGCACCACGGCCGCCAGAAATCCTGTTGGCTAGGCGGGTTGCCGCAGCGGAGCCGGGAATGGAACAGAACCGCATCGACAGCCGCGAGCGGTTATTGCGCCCTGGTTTGGCAATCATATTCGCCGCCCTCGGGCTGGCCGGCGTGGCGTGCCCCGGGCCGTGGTACGTGCGCCACGCGTGCGCGTGGTTCGCCGCCGTCGCCACAGTCATATTGGTGGCACAGTCCGTTGATAAAGTTCTTTCCGGCCGAGGGCCGGTCGACGTCGCTGATCCCCCAGCCTTCCGAGGGCGGCCGAGGTTCCGAGTTCCAATCGGGCTGGGAACGCTGCTACTGATCGCGACCGTGGCCGGGACGCTCCTCGGCCTGAGCGTGTGGAATCGAGTCGGCTACTGTGGTTATGCCTACCCTGGGTATGTTTATGGATTCCCGTTTCGCTGCCTTAATGTGCCGGATTTCGGGGACAGGATGGCGATTGATTTCCTGCTCCTGGCTGCCGACATAACGGTGGGAGTCGCCCTTGTCGTTGGAAGCAGCATGGAAGCGAAGAATTTCGGAAGTCGCCGCCGGTAGATGATGCGACGCCGCGCCACCAAGCCGCAGTCGTGGGGCGGGCCGCCGCCTAGTGGCGCTGGCGGAGGAAGATGGTAGATCGACTGGTGATTTGACCCGCGTCCCGACAGATGCTGCGGGCCCGACTGCGGATCCCGTCACAAATCCCCGCCTGTTTGAATCACTACGGCAGTTCCGGTCCCCCGCTGCTCGCCGGCAAGCAGCCCGGCGAGCTTCCTCCCCGTGCTGCTGAGCGGATAGCCTTGCAACTCGACCGGGCGAAGCCAGCGGATGGGCAGGTGTTCGCGCGGCAGGTGGCGGCCGGAAAGATACTCGGCCGCATAGCAGTCCAGGGTGATGCGGAAGCGGGTGACGCCGTGCCGCAGGGTTTTCAAGTGCGGCCCCGGCCGGACAGTCGCGCCGGTCAGACGGCGGACGTTTTCGACAAGCTCGCGGTCGATATCCGCCGGGCGGCGGCCGCGGACGGCGAAACGCGGAAAATCCCAGAGTCCGGCCCAGCGGCGTCCCTCGGGCCATTGCACCAACAGCACCCGGCCGCGGCGGGACACCACGGCGGCCGCCTCGCGGACCGCCTCGGCCGGTGGCTTGGGACTGCGCAACGGGATCTCCGCCTGGCGGCCTCCAAGCCGGGCGCGGCAGAGCGTGGCCACCGGGCACGCCGCGCACTCGGGCAGCCGTGGCCGGCAGACCTGGCTGCCCAGTTCCATCAGGGCTTGGTTGAATCGGCCCGGGCCGCGCTGCGGCAGGACGGCCTCGGCCGCCGCCCAGAGCAGCCGCTCGGCGGCCGGCGACGCCTGGTCGGAGTCGAAGGCCAAGAGCCGGCTCCAAAGCCGCGCGGTGTTGGCCTCCAGGATCGGCTGCCGCTGGTCGAAGGCGATCGACAGGATCGCGCCGGCCGTGTAGCGGCCGATGCCCGGCAATCGCCGCACCGCCGCGGGGTCTTGCGGAAACCGGCCGGTGTGCTCGCTTTGGATCAGTCGGGCCGCCCGGTGCAGTTGCTGCGCCCGGCGGTAATAGCCCAAACCCTCCCAGAGCCGCAGGACCTGGTGCTCCGCCGCCGCGGCCAGCGCGGCGATCGTCGGCAGTTCCCGCAGGAAGCGCTCGAAGTACGGCCGCACCGTCTCGACCTGGGTCTGCTGGAGCATCACCTCGCTCAGCCAGACGGCATAGGGATCGCGGGTGCGCCGCCAGGGGAGGTCCCGGGCGTTGCGGGCATACCACGCCCGAAGCCTCCGCCGAAACGCCCGCAGCCACGCGGCATCCGGCAGCGGCAATTCGGAGTCTCTCGTCATGTCGTCACCGCCCAAAGAACAGTAGGGTGGGTCGAGCGCCGCGAGCCCCACCACAAGAATTCGCCCGAAGAATGGTGGGGCTCGCCGACCAACGCTGCGCGTCGGTGCCCGTCGACCCACCCTACAGCCTGCGCTCGGCCCACCCTACACTCTACGGACAGGATCAGGCCCCGCTGCCGCCTGTTTGCAGAAGGATTTGGTGGGCAACCTGGTTGGGGTTGTAGCCGCCGGGGAGACGAACGAACAGCTTGCCGTGTTTCAGGCAGTAGTCTCTAACCTCGCCGTAGGAATGGCTGGACCAGCGAATCGCCAGCAGGACCGCCGCCACGTCGGCCCGCGCAACGTAGGACTCGAACTGGTCCACCGATTCGTGTTCCCTGGTGGAAATCCAGACCATTTCTTTCAACTTGAAGGCCGACTTGAAGGCCTCGTGGGCATGGGGCCGGCGCTCGCCGCCGATGAGGACGACCACCTTGTTCTCCAGCAGCCCGGCGACCTCCTGCACCTCGGCGGAGATCTCCCGGCTGACTTCGGCGGAGGGGGCCGCCTGGGTGGCGAGAAAGCGGTCGATCTCGGCCAGGACGCGCTGGAATCCGGGGGGCGTTTCCAGCGCGTCGGGCATGTCGTCGACCAGGGGCGCCAGCATGTCTCGCAGGACGGAGTTGCTCGGCGGCATGCCGTCGTTGACGAGGGACTCGACGGCCGCGAGCACCTTCTTCCAGTCCTCTTCCGAGCCTTGTCCCTCGACGATGCGGCGGGCATGGTACTTTCCCTTGCCCAGCATATTCGCCCGCTGTTTCTCCTGCTTGCGCAGTCCCTCGATCTGCGCGTCTACGGCACCGATTCGTTCCTGCAAGCCGTGCCAGTTGGCCGGATCGGCGGGGTCGTCCAGCCGCATGAACCGCCGCACGAAGATTTGCTGTTCGGCCGCCGTCCGCCGCAACCAGTTGAACACCTTGTCCTGGTCGCTGTCGGGCCGGCCTCCCACCGCGTCCACGGCCATTCGCAATGCCGACTGGGACTCCGCCACCAGATCGAGGGTCTGCTCGAACAGCCCGCGGTTCTTCTCCACGTCCCCGACCAGTTGCCTCAGCAGGGAGAGCACCAGCGCCACCGCGTCGAAACACCCGGCAACGTCCTCCCACAGGCTAAGGTCGTGCGGGGTGGGACCTGACGGGTGGTTCATCCACAGGAAGCAGTCTTCCAGGGCCTTGGCCCTGGCGATGATGTCCCGGTCGGCGGGCTCGATCTCCAGGGCGTAGTCGGCGCCTTCGCCGAGCCGCCGTTCACGGGTGGCGGCCCAACGCGCCCCTTCCGCCTTCAAGCGGCAGCGGTTCTCGATCCGTTGCAGGTCGGCGTCGGAAACGCCCAATCGCCGCACCCATCCGATGGGCACTTCGATGCCGGGAGCGGTCGGCAGGGGCTCGTGGCGCGGCGGAGGCAATTCGGAGAAGACGGGCTCCGCCGGCAGTTCCTGGGCGGCCGCCGCTTCGACCGCCTGCTCCGCAGGCCCCGGCTCCTCGACGGCCGGCGGCTCGGTCAGCTTCAAGAACTGTTGCGCCAGCCGGCGGAGTTCCGCTATCAGCTCCGCATCGCCGATCGCAATCGAGGCCAGCCGGCGTATCAGGGCGAGCAGTGCGGTTTCCAATTCCGAGGACATGCTGGATGTTCCAAGCCGATCCGGCCCCTACGCCACCATTGTCTTGTAACCTACTCCTGGCCGAGCCAAAAAGCAAGACACCCCCGCGCCGTCACTTCCATGACGGCGCGCTCTCAGTGTTGCGCCGCTCCCTCCGCGCTGGCAGAAGGCTTGCGAAGCAGGACATGGTAGGTGTGCCGGGCGATCATCAACTCCTCATCGGTCTTCATCACGCGGACGGTCACCGGGCCCCCCGCGGAACTGATCACGGGCGCGCCGGCGTCGTTGCGGCTCGCATCCAAGCGGATGCCCATGAACTCCAATCCCCGGCAGATGCGCTGCCGGACGAGCGGGGAGTTCGCGCCGACCCCCGCGGTGAAGATCAAGGTGTCCAGTCCGCCCAGGACGGTGGCCAGCGCCCCGACGAACTTCCGCGCCTGGTAGCAGAACAACTCGACGGCCTGGGCGGCGTGGGGATCGCGGGCCTCGCGGCCCAGCAAGTCGCGCATGTCGGAGCTGCTGCCCGATACGCCCATCAACCCCGACCGTTCGTTCACCAGGTAATCCACGGTGGACGGGCTGCGGCCCTTTTCCTGGAGGAGGTAGAGGAGGACGCCGGGGTCGAGGTCCCCCGATCGCTTGCCCATCACCAATCCGCCGGCCGGGGTGAGGCCCATGGTCGTGTCGATGCACTTGCCGGATTGGATGGCCGCCATGCTGGCCCCGTTGCCCAGGTGCGCGACGATCACCCGGCCGGCGGCCGCTTCCGCACCGGCTATCTCCGCGAGTTTCTCCAGGATGTACTCGTAGGACAGGCCGTGAAAACCATAACGGAGCACCCCTTCATGCCACAGGCTTCTGGGCAGGGGGAATCGCTGGGCCACTTCCGGCATTTGCCGGTGAAAAGCGGTGTCGAAGCAGGCCACCTGCTGCAAGCCCGGATAGTTCCGCTCGATGGAGCGAATGGCTTTCAGCTCATGGGGCAGATGGGCGGGGGCCAGGCGGACGATCTCGTCCAGGGCCGCCAAGAGGTCGGGAGTCACGAGGCTCGGCTGGCTGTAGCGGGTGCCGCCGTGTACCACCCGGTGGCCCACGGCGTCCAGGGCCTGGCCGGGAAACCGGCCTTCCAGCCAGTCCAGCAGCATCTTCAACGCCGTATCGTGGTCCGGGAGTTCGGGCTGCTGGTCGACCAGCGGCTGGCCGGCGGCATCGCGAATGTGGAAGCGGCCGCCGCGGAGTCCGATGCGGTCCATGTCGCCCGACAAGGCCCGCGTTTCCGCCTGGCCCATCTGGTACAGCGAGTACTTCAGGCTGGAAGAGCCGCTGTTGATCGTCAGGATGCGGAAGGCGTTTTGGCCGGTCATGTTCGTGCGGGCGAGGAGGCGGCAGGTGGCAGGTGACGGGTGATGCGGAAAGCGTTGTGGTCCGCCAGGCCCGTGCGGCCTGCGGCTAGAGGAACTTCTGGTAGGCGGCCACGGCCATGGCGTCGCAGCGCTCGTTTTCCGGGTGCCCGCTGTGCCCGCGGACGTGCGTGAACCGCACCTGGTGGCGGACGAGCAGGGCGTCGAGCCGCCGCCAGAGGTCCTCGTTCTTGATGGGTTTCCACTGTTGGCCTTCGCGGCGCCGCCAGCCGTTGGCCTTCCATTTCGGCAGCCACTCGGAGAAGCCCTTGCCGACGTAGATGCTGTCGCTGAGGACCTCGACGCGGACGGGCCGCTTGAGGACCTCCAGGCCGCGGATGACGGCCGTCATCTCCATGCGGTTGTTGGTCGTCTCGGGCTCGGCGCCGGCGCGGAGCAGCTCCTTGCCGGAGGCGGGATGCCGCAGGAGGAAGGCCCAGCCGCCGGGGCCGGGGTTGCCGCTGCACGCCCCGTCGGCGAAGAGCTGGACCTCGGCGGTGTCAGGGACGGCCGTATTCAAACCGCGTTTTGCTGAACTCATCGAGGTCCTCGATCAACGGGGAGCCCGGCCGGGCCGGCTCCGCGAGCGTCCACGGCAGGCGGACGGTGAACGTGCTGCCCTTGCCCAGTTGGCTGGCCAGGGAGATCTCGCCCCCCAACAGCTTGCACAGCTCCTTGACGATGGACAGCCCCAGGCCGCTGCCGGAATACTCGCGGGTCATGGCGTCGCCGGCGTCCAGGCCGACGCGGCCCTGGCGAAACTTCTCGAAGATGATCTGCTGTTCCTCCTCGGGGATCCCCACGCCCGTGTCGCTCACGTCCAACACGAGCTCGTCGGCGTCGCTGCGGCGGACGCGGATGTCCACCCGGCCCCCCTCGGGCGTGAACTTGATGGCGTTGGAGAGCAGGTTGTTGAGGATCTGCTGCACGCGGGCCTGGTCCTGCCGCACCGGCGGCAGGTCCGGCGGGATCGTGGCCGCCAGGTCGATGTTCTTCTTTTCCGCCAGCGGCCGGGCCATGTCGCACTGCGCGGCGACGACCTGGGCCACCTGGAAATCGGTCAGGCGGACCTCCATCTTGCCGCTCTCCATCTTCGCCAAGTCGAGGATGTCGTTGATCATGTCCAGCAGGGTGCGGCCGGACTGCTCGATGTTCTGCACGTAGCGCTTCTGCTTCTCGTCCAGGGCGTCGATCGCCCCGAGCACCTCGCTGAAGCCCAGGATGCTGTTCAACGGGGTCCGCAGCTCGTGGCTCATGGTGGCGAGGAACTCGCTTTTCAGGGTGTTCAGCTCGTAGAGCCGCATGTTGGCCCGCGCCAACTCGTCCACCTTCGTGTCGAGGTTCACGTTGGCCTGGCGGAGCTCGTCCTGGACGGCCACCAAGTGGCGGAGCATGCGGTTGAAGGCCACGGCGAGCCCCTCGAACTCGTCGCCGGTGTGGATCTCGGCCCGCAGCGCCGTGTTGCCGCGGCTGATCGCGTCGCTCACGTCGCGGAGGTGCCCCAGCGGCTTGACGATCACGTAGCGGACGATGGCGTAGGAGGTGAGCATGGCCAGGAAGACCGCCAGAATGGCGGTGGCCCAGAGGATGGACCAGTTCTTGTCCAGCCGCCGCTGCGTCGGGCCGTTGGGGAGAGTGACCCGGGCGATGGCCATCAACTCGCCCAGCGACACCGAGGGGCCGCCGACCAACGGCACGCCGCTGCCGCCCAGGTCGATGCCCGACCCCCCCGGCGGCACCGCATGGCAGCGGAAGCACGACTCCTGGGCCCGAATCGCCTCGAAGTACCGGTACTCCTCGGCACCCCGCAATTCCTTCCACTCCGCTGCCGGCCCCGCGCCCGGCTGGGCCTCGCGGCGGGCCTGGAGGAACTCGTCGCGGACTTTCTTCTCTTCGTCGTCCAGCGGTATTCTGCCGCCCGGCGTCCGGTAGGTCCAGATCAAGTCCATCGCCTCGTGCTGCTTGCTGAAGCTCTTCCGCACCCAATCGACCAACTCCTCGTTGAGCTGCCGCTCGTGCGCCACCTCTTCGGGCGAGGGGGGAATCAAGGCCAGGCGTTTCGGCTGCTCCTCGGGCGTCGCCGTGTACGCCGCCAGGTGCCTGCCCAGCATGATCTGCTCGACCACCAGCCGGCCCGTGTTCCGGTTCTGCTCGTAGACCAGCTCGGCCGTCTTCCTGCCGTACCACCAGAAGCTCGTGACGATGACCGTCAGCAGGCCAACGCCGAACAGCAAGAGCAGCTTCAGCTCCAGCTTGGTCTCGCCGAAAACGCGTTTGAGCAAGCGGTAAGACATAACCCCCACATTTTACGGCAAGCCGCCGATGGCCGCCAGAGCAAGAGGAAGGCGGAATGATGAAGGATGAAGGGCGGCACCCGCTTGCGGCTTCGCACCGGGCTCCCGCCGTCGGCCGGCGACCACGCTTCGCATGATACCGGGCCGCCGCCCGTCGCCCGCCCTCCGCCCTCCCGTCTTCTCACAGCATGTTCACCGGGTCCACGTCGGCGATCCACTGGACCCCCTCGGGGGTGTCCAGCTCGCCGGCGGCCTGCCGGACGGCGTCGCGGAGCTTCTGGCCGTCGGGTCCCTGGAGCTGGATCTGAAAACGGCAGTAGCCGCGGAGCCTCGCCAGCGGGGCCGGCGCGGGACCCAGCACCCGGGCGGCTGCCTGGCGGGCCTCCAGGGCCGCGGTGAGCCGTTGGCCGAAGCACAGGGCGAACTTTCGTGCCGCCTCCTCCACCTCAGAGCGGATCACCAGCCGGATCATCGCCGCAAACGGCGGATACTGGAACATCCGGCGGATCGGCAGCTCGTAGGCGGCGAATGCCGCGAAATCGTGGCGGGCGGCCGCTCGAATCGCCGGGTGCTCCGGGTTGAGCGTCTGGACGAGCACCTGCCCCCCCCGCGAGCCCCGGCCCGTTCGCCCGGCCACCTGCGTCACCAGGTGGAACGTCCGCTCGGCGGCGCGGAAGTCGGGCAAGTGCAGGGCCGTGTCGGCCTGGATCACCCCGACCAGCGTGACGTTGGGAAAGTCCAGGCCCTTGGCGATCATCTGGGTGCCCAACAGGATGCGGGCCTTCCCCGAGCGGAACTCGGCAAACGCCCGCTCGTGGCTCCCGTGACCCCGCATCGTGTCGCTGTCCATGCGGAGGCAGGGGACGTTGGGGAAGCGGGCCCGCACCTCCGCCTCCAGCCGCTGGGTGCCCAGGCCGCTGTAGCGGATGGCCGGCGACTGGCATCCCGGGCAGACCCGCGGGGCCGTTATATGGTAGTTGCAGTAGTGGCACAACGCCGTGTCGTCGGTCCGGTGGTGGGTCAAGGCGATGTCGCAAGCCGGGCAGCGGAGGACCTGGCCGCAGTCGGGGCACTGGATGTGGGTCGAGAAACCGCGGCGGTTCAGGAGCAAGATCACCTGGCCGCCCTCCTCCAGGGCCGCGGCGATGGCCTGGTACAACTGGCGGCCGATAGCCCCGCGGGGGGCCCCTCGGGAACCCCCTGGGCGAGCCTCCACGCGGAGATCGATCGTGCCGACCGAGGGCAACTCACGGCCCAAGACCCGGCGGGGCAGCTCGATCAGCCGGTACTCGCCCCGGCTGGCCCGTTCCCAACTCTCCAGCGACGGGGTCGCCGAGCCCAGCACCAGCGGCACGTTCTCCGCGGCGGCTCGGGCCACGGCCACGTCCCGGGCATGATAGCGCGGCGCCGTCTCCTGCTTGAACGATGTCTCGTGCTCCTCGTCCAGCACGATCAACCCCAGGTGCGGCGTGGGGGCGAAGATCGCGCTGCGGGCCCCCACCACGACCGAAACCTCGCCGCCGGCGATCCGCTGCCAGTGCCAGTGCCGCTCCGCGTCGCCGAGATGGCTGTGCAGCACGGCCACCGCCCCGAACCGCAGCCGGAACCGCTCGACCGTCTGTGGCGTCAGGCTGATCTCCGGCACCAGCACGATGGCCTGCCGCCCGTAAGCGACCACCTCGCGGATCGCTTGCAGATAGACTTCCGTCTTGCCGCTGCCCGTCACCCCGTGGAGCAGGAGGGTTTGATGGCTGCGGGAGCGGAGGGCGCCGAGGATTGCACCCAGGGCCGTTTGCTGATCGGCGTTCAACGACAGGGGCTGCTCGGGGGCGACGGCGGGGACGTGGGTCGGCCGAGGGGGCGTGCGGGTGGCTCGGGCTCGCACGAGGCCCCCCCGCCGCAGGGCCCGGATCGGGCCCGCCGTGCAACATGCCGCCCGGGCCAGATCGTCCGCCGCAAGCGGCTCCCGCGCCGCCAAGAGGACTTCCAGCACCGCCCGCTGTTTTGGGGGCAGGTCGCCGGCCGCCAGCCGGGCGGCACCCTTCGGGTCGATGGTAAACAAGGTGGTCAGTCGCGTGCCGGCCTGCGAGCGAACCCCCGCCGGCACGACCGTCTCCAGCACTTGGCCCCACGGGCAAAGGTAGTAGTCGGCAAGCCACTGCGTCAGGCGGAGCATGGCGGGCGACAGCAGGCCCCCGTGGTCGATCACTTCGGTGACGGGCTTCAGCGACCGGCGGCCGGCCGCCTGGGTGGCCAGCCGCACACAGTACCCCATCACCAGGCGATTTCCCTTGCCCAGCGGCACGCGGACCCGCTGGCCCGGCTGCACCCGACCCCGCAATCGCTCGGGCACCGCGTAGTCGAACTCCTGCACGGGGCCCGCCGGCAGCACGACCGTGGCGACCAACTGCTCCGATTGGTCGTCGGCCTCCCAAGGCTCGGGCTCGGGACCGAACAGGCTGCGTTGCGGGTCGGACATGGATCGGGTAGGCTGGGTGCGGCGAAGGGATTTGGGAACCGGGGATTTGGGTATTTGCCGCTTGCGGCTTCGCACGGCCCACCCTGAATATCCCCACTTCGCTTCAACACTTCAAGGTTGTCCATGCGACTGGGCATATTCGGCGGGACGTTCGACCCGGTACACTACGGGCACCTGCTGTTGGCGGAGTGCTGCCGGGAGCAGTGCCGGCTGGATGCCGTGTGGTTCTTGCCCGCCGCGGTGCCGCCGCACAAGCAGCGGAGTGAGCTGACCCCGGCCGGGGCACGGGTAGAGATGCTCGAGTTGGCGGTGGCGGCAAACGAGGCCTTTTGCGTGTGCCGCTACGAGGCGGACCGGGGGGGCCTCAACTACACGGCCGACACGCTGGCCCACTTCCGCCAGGAGCAACCCTCTCGGGAGCTGTTCTTCCTGCTGGGGGCGGACATGCTCCACGATTTGCCGCGGTGGCGGGAGCCGGCGCGGATCTGCGAGTTGGCCCTTGTGGTGGCGGTGCGGCGATCGGGCCAACCGCCGCCCGACTTCGACGCCCTGGCCGGCTTGGCCTCCCCGGAGCGGATCGGCGAGATCCGCCGCCACCAGGTCGAGATGCCCGAGATCGCCCTGAGCGGCACGGAAATCCGCCGCCGCGTGGCTGCGGGCCAGAGCATCCGCTACCGCACCCCCCGCGCCGTCGAGCAGTACATCGCGACGCACGGGCTGTACCGGGCGTGAGGGACCCGTCACACCGACCATGCCGACCATGCTGCGCACGGTGCCCGCTGGTGCCCGGTGACGAGTACAGAAGAGGAACACTGATATTCGCTAGTTGAAGCAAGCGTCCACGCCCGGGCGAAGGGAAACGGACAAACCGCGGATTGGCGCAGGCAGGCGCGGATATGAATGGATTCAATAATCTGCGTTCATCCGCGTCTATCCGCGGTTCCATCTCCTGTTTCTCTGATCTGTGAACGAT
>Ga0187848_10002754_pt1 | contig 13481 bp, 11 predicted proteins | sample June2016WEW_4_40_FD_132424 | JGI IMG/M metagenome (GOLD analysis project Ga0187848, IMG submission 132424) | Peatland microbial communities from SPRUCE experiment site at the Marcell Experimental Forest, Minnesota, USA - June2016WEW_4_40 | ecosystem: Environmental > Terrestrial > Soil >... | reverse complement strand
CTATGGCGGCGATTCTCCGGCAGGGGGTGACGCTGCAACATGCGACTACCACGGCTCATAGTCTCGACCCGTCCGGAAGCGGTTATTATGTTGACGGCACTTTCAATATCATCAACCCGGATTATTCCATAACTCCGCTTTATTATTTGCAAAATTCAGTCAACAAGATGTCTTACACCAAAGTCAATTATTTGACGGTATGCTCGAATGGCGTTGACCTTTTCATGGCGCAAGGCCCGGCGATAATGCAATTTACCACGCCGACTGCATTGAACAAGGGGCCGATTAAACCGGCAACCATAGTAAGGCACTATCAGCGGCGGCTTTGGTACGCAATCGGGCCGATGCTTTTCTATTCCGACCCTGACAATATCGAACAACGGGATACCAGAGAAAAACCCTTCGTATTCAAAGCGCCTATTGACATGATTCTCCCCCTTGACAACGGGATATATGTTGGTGCCGACAAGATTTACTGGCTGGCCGGGAGAGAACCGCGTCAAATGAGTATCCCCGGTGTTGCTTATGATATGCCCGCCGTTGCCGGTACAGATAGAGTATTCGATGGTTCATTAATCAAGACCGGCGGGAAGTGGGGAGCGTTTGTGGCGACTGACGGCGTATGCCTTTGTTCCGATGGCGGACAGATTACGAATGTCACAATAAGACAGTTACTTTTCAGCAATGGGAAGTACGGTTCGGCGCTCATAAAAAAAGATGCAGGGGTTAACGGTAACATAAATCAATACATAGCCTGGGTTTAAAAGGAGACAGCCATGCAACAGAGTGACGGATTTTCACAAGCGATAAGCGGATTGACCTCGTACTATCAGAATCTCCAAGGGGGTGTTTTGGATTTATGGTCAGGGACTATCCCGGCAACGGCGAACTTGGCGCAAACCGGAACTTTGCTGGCGACCCTCACCAACAATGGCGGGGCGATGACCTTTGAGACTCAAGCACAATGGTCGATTACCCTTTCAGGGACGACAAGTGGCTCGGTAAATACGATCACTTTGGGGAATATTCCTATTCTTCCCTCGGCGGTCAATTATGCAACGAGTTTTACCAATACTGCCGCCCTTGTCGCCGCCGCGATAAACGCCGCTCAAAATACTCTCGGTATAACAGCGGTTCCATCTGGCGCGATCATCTACCTTTATGCGCCTCATGGGTCAGGGACTTCTCTGAACTCCGTAATCTGCGCGGCTACCGCTACGACTTTGACTGCGACCGTTGCAAGCGCCGGAAGCCCTTCGACGGCAGGTGTGGCGGCGGTCAACGCCTTGACATGGGCTTTCCCGGTTGTGAGTGCCGGGGTAGGCGCGTTAATCAACGGGACGGGAACGTGGTCAACTACTTCGGCCATAGCAACCGGGACGATAGGTTATGGAGTGTTAAGACTGGATTCCGCCGACAACTGGGGCGCGAACAGCACTTATCGCCGGATACTTTTGACTGCCGGGACTTCAGGGACGGATATAATCACTTCGCTCTTGAATACCACTCAGGGGTCTCCACTCAGCGCAAATATTGAGCAACTTTACGTTTATAATTAAGACAAGTTATGAACATACTTACAGGCACAAACCCACGCGGATTCTCGGCAATCATACCCTCTACGATTCTTGAAACGGGAACAAACCCGCGTGGTTTTTCTGCTAATTTAAAAGTTGGCACTCTGATTAAGATTAAAACCGGGACGAATGCAAGAGGTTTTTCCGCTCAATTGTATCCCGGCATCGGTTTTACTTTTAAGACAGGGACAAACCCCCGTAAATTCAGCATGAAGCTGAATGGGGGGTTCCTGATTAAGACAGGAACAAACGCCCGTTCTTTTTCGATGGTGTTGGCCGGGGTTCCTGAACTGGCTTTGAAGACAGGGACAAACCCGCGTAAGGTCCAAATCTTGATGGCCTTGCCGCAAAATGAGGCATCCACCGTATTGGTGTTGAACCTTATGAACAAGTTGCCAAGTTTCTATGAAAATTACAATTTCAATTCAGCATGTCCATTTAATAATGGGTATCTGGCAATAGGTCCGGCGGGGATATACACCCTTACCGGCGATAGTGACAGCGGAGCGCCAATCAATGCTTCAATCCTCACGGGAGACTCGAATTACGGTACTGACAGGATAAAAACAGACCCCGAAATATTCCTCAACTATTCAGGTGGGGAAATGCAGGTATCGGTTTATGTCGATGAAAGTGACCAGATCGGGCCATTCCAGGTCCCTCAACCTGAAGGTAACAGGACACAGACCAGAAGGGCGAGATTGCCAAAAGGTTTAAGGGGTAGCAGGCTTCAATATCTTATCGAAAACGTCAACGGAGATTCATTCAACTTACAAAGTGCCGATTTAGGCATGAATGTTTCGCAAAGGAGAATACACTAATGTCAACATCTCAGGTTTTTAACAACGCCGGTATAGCTCAAATGATGCAGGCATATTTCAACGATTCGTTTGCCGCGAATAAAAACCTGACGTTGAAATTGTTTTGTAATAATGTGACCCCTTCAGACACAGACACGACTTCGACCTATACCGAAGCATCCGGTGGCGGGTATGCGGCGGTTACCTTACTCAATGGCTCATGGGTAGTTTCGCAAGTCGGTGGCATTGAACAATCTGCTTATGCTTTGCAGACATTCACTTTCACCGGGCCGTTGACAACAAACCCGACAATCTATGGCTATTATATCATAGATAATGCCGTAAGTCCGAATGTGATCACTGCGCAACTACTCAATGCTCCTTCCACTCCGGTCAACAATGGTGATATTTTGAAAGTGACGCCACTTATCCAAGGGAGTCACGGTACGCCCACTTCATAAGGATAAGAAATGCTTGGGTTTTATCCAATATCTGCCGATGCCATTTCCGGGGAGGGAATAACCCTCCAAACGGTTTCTATAGTTGGCTCCGGTGGCTTTGTCATCGGTGGGGCTTCTCCGGTCATCCAATCTATCAATATGGTAGGTTCTGGCGGCTTTGTCATCGGCGGATCCTCTCCATCCACCCAATCCGTGAATATGGCAGGGGTGGGGGGTTTTGTTATTGGTGGCTCGGGGGGGCTGCCAGTCAATGTTTTTGTGATAGGTTCTGGCGGCTTTGTCATCGGCGGCTCGGCGATTCTTTCTCCACCACCTATTCCGGAGATGGTTCTTGCCTGCTCAATTGGTTCATCGAATATCATCGCTTTTATACAATATCCATCGGTTAATGTTTCGGTAAAAGTCGCGTCAATACAGGCTGTAGTAACTTCCTCGGATATGGAATGTGACGTAGAAGATGGAGCGATAATCTTACAACTGGCTGCATAGGGGTTCAAATGGAAACTGTCAATCAAGAATCAAGTGCCGTTGCAACCCTGTCATTTACTGATGTGAATGGAGCGGTAATCCCGGCGTCCAACATCAATACTCTTCTTTATCAAATCTCGGATGAGAAATCAGGTAATGTCCTTCTTCCATGGGTATCGGTTGTTCCGAACGCCAACCCTTATACTGTCAGTATTTCGTCGTCGGTCCAACAAATAGTTGATCCTTGCGAAGAGTACGAAATCAGGATAATCGCCGCCATAGTTACTTACAATTCAAACACTCAGAAAGCGACAGGGACTTTTAAATACCGGGTAAAGAATCTCTGGCGTGTCTTTCAGGATGTTGAAATAGACGGTTCCGGTGGCTTTGTCATCGGTGGCTCGGGGGGGAGTATCTAATGGCTTTGACTTTAACGAACGCCGACAACGTAAAAGAAACTGCATCGTGTTCAGGAACGAGCAACCCTTACACCCTTCTTGGTGCTGAATCCCAGTTCCAGGCGATTAGCGCAGTGGTGGCTGATGCAGGGACGACTCCTTATGCCGCCCAAGGCCGCACAACTGGCGCATGGGAGATTGGAATAGGCACATATGCTTCTTCTGGCGACACCCTGGCGCGTACTACGGTTAAGAATAGTTCCACCGGATCGGCAATCAACTGGACGGCGGAAGTCATAGATATTTTTATTGACTTCCCGGCCTTTCTCGCCGCTGTTGTGGGAGTGAATTATCCTTTCAGCGCGGGCGATGTAATCTATACCGATGCCAATGGAAACTTTATAGGAAGTTCGACAGTCAGTATAAGCGGCAATACAATGACCGCCAGCAACATTTCAGCTTCAGGCAATGTCGGAGTCCAGATATTCCTTTTTGCAGGCACAGCTGGTACGAATGAGGCCAGCGGTGTTTATTACATTGGTGCAACTGAAGAAAATCCAATCCTTTCAGCGTCTATCATAGACGGTACAACTTCTAACCCTGCCAGCCCGAATCTCTGGTTACATAAACATTCAGCAAATACTCCATGCACTTTAGTAGGATCACGTTCTCTTTCCAATGCAACAACACATACACCCCTTACAAATGGCTCGCGTATATTTGTTATTGAGGCTTTGGGTTCTACCCAAACGGGAACAAATAGTTATGAATATCAGCCTTTTGGGTATATTGCTTTCAATGCAAGTGGTACGGGTACAGTAAGCTCGACTTCATCCCCTGGTGATTTTTTTATTTATCTCACTCCGGATGGAAGTACAACTCCGGTAATCGCTTTACAAATAGATAATAGCGCAAGCGCATCTTTCACCGGAAATGTTAAAATTTCTGGTACTTTAACTCTTGCCAATCAATCTGCCAACACAATCTTTGCTGGACCGGCTTCAGGATCAACGGCGGCCCCAACTTTTAGATCATTTGTCGCTGCCGACTTGCCAGCACCCACCAATACGACTTCAGCTTCACCAGATCATGCAATGGCAATTGGTGAAACGGCTTATGTTACTTTTTCTTCAGCCACTTCTGTCCCTCTCAATATCGCTTGTGGAGACGGTCAATTATATGAGGTTACCATAATTGGCGACAGATCAGTGGCGGTTTCCAATAACAATACAGTTACTTTAAGCCCAAACAATACGACATATTCAAGTGCCATATTAGAAAACAGATTTTATATGAGTAACGGAGGGACTACCGGGACATCTGATAATACCATGTCCACCTTCCAGATAAGTGAAGCAAGGGCTACTCTCTCGGAAATAAAAATAAGCACTTTCACAGTCAATAAAACTGTGAGTGTCAAATATTCAATGGAGCAAACTTCGACGAAATATGTGTCGATTGCCACATATATCTGGAACGATACGACAACCGTGTGGTCTTCCCTCGGTACGGTGTCTCTGCCCTATGCTCAAAATGGAACAATTGTAATAAAGCGGATACTTTGATGCCCCTTAAGGTCCAACTTCTTACAACTCAGGGTGGTCAATGGGTAGGGTGGTGTAAACACAAACTTGAAGCCTTGCAAAGTATCCGTAAGCCGGGAGAAATTATCAAACAGGCTTATTCTCTCCCCGGCAATATCATGGCGAAAGTCCTTTCTTCGGACGTTTGCGATATTATTACCATTTGGGGCGGTGCGGGTGGGTTCATTTCTCATCCCCGGACAGTTCTGCATCCCGGCGGGTTAACCCCTTCGGGGAAAGATATATCATCGGTTTTACAGTTTCCGCTCATTGACAACGATCATGGTTCATACAACATCGGGCTTGAAGGCAAAGGGACGCCGACAACGGCGGAGAATTATGGGAATATAGCTTATGTTTCGACTGAGGGCGTGGTGACATGGAGGGGGCCGAGTGGCGGATATATCCTGAACGACCCTTCTCTCCGGATCACTGGGTTGACAAATCAATATGAAGATTACGTCCTTTACACTCCCTTGTCAAAAAATCTCTACCAAGGTGGAGCGGTACTGGCGGCCTTGGCCGGGGTAATCCGGTGCGCGGCGGTAATTAAGGGCGTTTATTGGATCGTCATGAATCTTGGTGGAGTTGATGAACTCTGCTATCAGAAAAATGGCAAATGGATTGTCATCGGTACTCGGCCAACGGAACTTTATCTCGGAACGGCGGTTCCCTGTATCTTTCAAGATAATAAAGTCATCCTTCAGAAAGGTGAATGGACCCTTGCCGGTGTATGGACGAGTTACGAAACGGCTCTCGGAAAACTCACTCGCAATGGCGCATGGGATATTACCGAAACGGCAGAAGGAATTATCTTGCAGCCGGGGGTGAATGCCTCGTTCAAACAATCCGACAAGACAACCGTTTACAATAATTTCAGCAATACTTATGGCAACATCTCGGCCTATATCGTCAGTGGTGGGCCTCTTGTTGTTTCAGGTCCGGCGGCTCCGGTCGATGGAAGCCAATATACCGTATCCGGCGGGAATGGCCCTTATACTTGGTCGATTTCTCAAGGGAATATAAGTAATTCCGGCGTTGTATCAGGTATAAATAGCCTTTGCGGTTCCGCCGTGATCACGGTAAAAGACACTTGTGGCGTGACAGTTACTTATCCCGTCCGTCTGCCGACAGGCGGGAGTTGGCAATATTCGACAGGACAATTCCCGGCGAATACTTCACCGTGGAATCTTTCCTGTGGAGGCGGAGCTTGGTGTTACGATTCTGCGATATTACGATACACTTTAATAAACACAAATCCAGGCGGCATAGTTACATCATGTAATAATAACCCTTCGGGTATACATCCGACTTGTACAGAATTAGGATACCCTAATGCTTGCGCGGGAGCGGGTTATCCTCAAGGTCCGCCTCCTGCTTATAACACATGGACATATAATGGTTCTGGTGGTCAATGTACCATAGTCCAATGGAACTCAACATATACAAATTCATATTATGAAGTGGGCGGGGTTTGTTGGGTCGCCTTGGGCGGAGATTACTATACGGGATACACATATACGGTGGAAGTATGGCAGTGTTAGACTGGCTTGACATAGCATTTTCTCTTAATAATCCACTTGATTACGATGCGTTTGTCAAAGCATGTGAATCAAAAGGCGTTATTCAAAAATTAACGGCAACGGATTATTGGGGAAGGATAAGAGGCACACAACAGGTCATGGCAAGGGATAACCATACAAATCATCAACTTGCTTACGAAAATATCTATACGTTGAATCGGGGGGTTGGTGATACGATAGCAAAAATCACCCATGCTCTCGGAATAACTCCTTGTGGCGGATGCCAAAAGAGACAGGAAGAGTTAAACAGGATAGTTCCTTATGAGTAGCCTTTGTGGAGCTACATTATCTCCCTGCCCGGCGCACAACGTCAATCGTGTGGTAGCGACAAACGGGCAAAGTATCCTGACTCAAAATAAAGTCAGGAACTTCACTATGACAATAGGCAATACGGTAATCCCACTTCAGACTCGTAATCGGCAATTCACTTTGCAATATACTGAAAACACTTCATGGTCAGGGCTTACCATCGTAGTCTGGCCGGATGGAACGGCGGAAGACTGCGGCACTCTTTCAGGCTCTCAAAGTGGTAGCATCTCGGAAAACGCGGTCTTTTCAGATTCTCAACTCGTTTATGTCGATCATATCAACGGCATAGCGATGTGGCGGCAACTGACGGAGACATGTCAATTCAATCAGACTACCTCGAAAATGGCATCTTTCAAAGTTGCTTATGGCGGCTTTTATTCATTCTGGTTCCAGATCACTCCGGTTATCCACCAAGTTGAAAATTGGTATCTTCTGGTGAATGGGGTGAAGGAATTGGTCGATACATGGACGGGGACAAGGACCCTATCGGCATTAAATATATTATGGCCGCTTCCGCCGTCCCTTGCGACTCCGGCGAATGCGCCTTCTGACTTTTACGATTATTATTCAGATCCCGCCCTTGAAATGTCGGATGGGGGGGCTGACTTCTATTATCCTTCATGGCTCCGCACTATGGGATTGAACCAGGCAGTGGATCAACAAGATGCTTCAGACCGATACACTGATTATTTTCTGAATGGTTCAACAGATAATGGACTCCCAGGGACGCAAGCCTTTAACATGCCCTCTGCCGGATACGCAATCCCTCAAGGAAATGCGGTGAAAGATGCGGCAGGGAATATACTCGTAAGTTTTAGCACTAGAAATAAATTCATTAATAGGCTATACTTGGCCGGAAAGCCCTTCATCGACCTGAACACGACCAATATTATGCTAGGAAACCAGCTTAAACTTTATCCGGTGTCGTTAGTTTAAGGAGTGAAACATGGCGACTGCTGTTGACCCTCAAACCATTTTAACTGATTCAGAACAACTTGTCGCTACATACCAAGCATTTATCAGCGACGTTGTTGACAAACTGACTAATTTTGTCAACGGTCGAATTTCCTACGTCACATATCCGACTGCGCCAGTTTTCACGCCGACTGCATACGCACCCATTCCTCTCGGGCAACTTCCGGCTTTGACCCCTGCCGTTTTCGGTGCCGAATTTGGTGATCCTCTTTCCGAAATCGATCGGTTTTACGGTCACAATTTTATCGCTCCTTTGCTCGATTCCGTACAGCAAACGCTTTTAGGATGGATAACGAGCGGTGGGGTTGGTATATCAACTGACGTTCAAAACGCCCTCTGGAATAATAACCGGGCGCGTAGGCAACAGTCATTGCAAGATGCGGTTGACGCCCTTCATTCCAAAGATGCAAATAGGGGATTCGCTTATTTCTCCGGAGATTATGAAGAAAACTCCCTCTTAATCGAATACATGCAACAGGATGAAAATCTCAATTACCAGATTACCGCTAAGATGGCCGAACTTGCACAGCAAAATGTTCAGTTTGCGGTAAGTCAACAGGTATCAATAGAAAGTCTCCAAGCCTCTTTCTCCCAGGGCATGGCCGGTGTTTATCTCAATCTGAAACGTCTTATCATCGAGAAATTCAAAATAGAATGTGACGAGCGGATAGAAGAGTTCAAAGCCCAATTAGAGGCCATTGTCGCTGGGTATAGCCTCTCTGAAACGAATGGCAAACTTGCTATTTCCTACCAGGAACTTCTCGAAAAGCAATGGCAAGTCCTTATGGAACAAGGGACGGACAGGACAAAGAGCCTCATCCAGCAATCAGAAGAAGCAACAAGAGTACAACTTCAGGCAACGGAAACGCTTGTCAGGACATATTCTTCAATGATACAAGCAGCTTTGCTACAGACAAATGGTATCTCATTAAGTTCGGCAACTTCATCGGCAACATAGGAGTAACATCATGCTCAGTCCCGCTATAGAACAATTGGTCCGATCTAAAATAGCTCAATTCAATGTCATGATGGGTTCTCAACTGCAACCAGGCCAAATTCCCGGCATGGCGGATGGAGGGATGACCAAACCCGGTATTGTCCCCGGCCCGATAACATTGGGCGGTGGTGACAATACGATGACACCGATGAAATCGTGAGAATATGTTATCCCAGTTGAGGCCGTCATGGGGATTGGGAAACGATATGGTGCGGCTTCTCATGGCGATGCGCTGGCGATTGGCAAGCATGTCCTCGACAAAGAAGTAATGGGATTGAAAAAGGAAATGGGGAATAATAACCCTCCCCGGAATGCTGATGTTGGGACAGACCAGGCAACCCCGCAATTAGGCCAGGGGGTAGGATTTGATCAGGGCGGCATGTTTGCCCCGATAATGGATTGGACGAACAAGAATATCATCGGCCCGGCGAAAGGTCTTATCATGGGGATTGCTCCGCACCCGACTACGCCTGCTCCGGCTCCCTTGCAACCAAATCAAATGGGAACTGGTCTTTTGAATAGGGCGGCGACACCGAGTCAGACACATAATCAGGCGACAGAAAACGTAGCAAACCAAATTGGTTATGACGATGGGGGAATGATAGCTTCTCATGATATTCCTAGGTTTCAGCCAGAGAAGGGAATCCCACAAACACAACCTATTGACCAAGCGGGAAGGGTTCTGTCTATGGATCAGTCCGGAAGGCGACTTCCTATGCCGGAACGTCCGGGAATTCCTGTTCCGACCACTACGGTAACTTCTCCATCACCCTCAAGGGCAACTGGCAAAGGAATCTCCACTCCTGGCATTACTCCCGAACCAGCCACTACGGGGATTCCCTCTGGCCATGCTACAATGGGCGGCAAAACGGTCAATTATGGGGATATTGGGATAGCAGGTCAAGACCCCTTTGCCGGTAAGACGCCGGTCGAACATGCGAGACAATTTGCACCTCAATATCACGGGATGGCCGATGAGACTCCCAAAAAGGTCGAACCTCAAATACTGGTAGGCAATCCTAGAGGTATTTCGTCATATATGAATGAAAAGGAAGCCTATGCAAAGGGTTTGATGAGCCCCAAACAGAAAGCCGGGTATGAACAGCGGCAGATGGCAGAAAAAGAACTTACAGCCAAAACCGACCTTGCAAAAGCCACGATGGGAATCAAGAAAGAAGAAGCTGATACTCATAAAAAAGCGGCTGAAGATAAAGCCGATTACCAGAAACAACTTGTGGCTTTAAAAGGTAAAGTTGGGAGCGGGATCGTAAGCGGTCTCGATGACCAGACGAAACACGACCTTGCTCTCCAATATCTACAGACAAAGCAAATGCCTCCACTTGGCATGGGTAGCGCGGCAGCGGCAGACCGCCAAGCGATTCTCAATGAATATTCAAAGATCATGCACTCTTCAGGTACTACCCCTGAAGAAGTAACGGCCAGACAATCTGCATTCAAAGCCAGCCAGACAGAGCTTAACAAGTTACAGGGCCAGCGTGGGATTGTAATGGCCTTTGCTGAAACAGCCGATAAGAACTTAGGACTTGTTGAGAAACTTTCTGATACCGTAGGAAGAACCGGAGTCCCTATACTCAACAAATGGGTATTGGCCGGGAAACGGTCTGTTGCGGGTGATCCTGAAACAGCAAAGTTTGATGCAGCCATAAGGACTGCAATTAATGAATATTCCAAAGTCACTTCATCCGCCACAGGAGGACAAGTTACTTCTGATTCAGCGAGGAAAGAAGTCGAAAGTATGCTCAATACTGCCCAAACTCCTGAACAGGTCAAGCAGGTTATTTCTACTCTACGGCAAGAAATGGGGAATAGAAAAGCAGGGTATGATGACCAAATTAATATGGTCAAATCGGCCATTTCAGGCAAGCCGCAAGAACCGGCAGTTATCCCGGCAGGACAAGGCGGACGGATAGAACAAGCTACACATAGAGCCATGAGCGATATGAGAAATCATGACTGGAATAGTCCTGAAGGCCGCGCTCAATGGAAAAAGATTCATGATAATCTTCTCCAAAATGGTTACGGGAAAGATGAAATTGAACAAGTATTCAACACTCTTCATGGGGGCGGATAATGCCTGGCATGGCTGATTACATGGCGGGAGGCGCACCTCCTACAAAGAAAGCCTCAATGGATGATTACATGTCCGGATCACCCGCGCCTACCAATGTCCCTCAGTGGAAGAAAACCGTTTCCAAGTATACCAGAGAAGGTTTGAAGGGACTTGGGATGGTAGGCGGTGCGATTGCTGGGGCTCCTGCCGCTCCTGAATCTCTTGGGTTATCTTCTGTCGCCGGGGCGGGCCTTGGGTATGCTATCGGTAATAAAGCCGCCGATATTGTCGATGTAGGGCTCGGAATCAATAAAGGAGCGCCGTTAAAACAACAAGCCAAAGAATCGGCAAAAGACGTGTTGACGGGGGCAACTACTGAAATGGGGGGGCAAGTCGCCGCGCCGATAATCGGTAAAGGAATAGGACTCGCAAAAGACTACCTCAAAACTCCCATGACGGCAGCAAAGACGAAAGCCGGAGAACTTCTCAACAAGGCTTATGAAGTCGGGCCGGAAGAAGCGGGGAATGCGGCTAAGTTTGAAAATTTACAAGAACGTCAACCAGGACTTCCCACAATGACAAGAGGCCAACAAATAGGCGGCAGAAAGGCCGGGATGTTTGAGCAGAGCCTTTCCGCTGATTCAAGTATAGCCGATACCTTGACAAAACAAGATACGGAAGCTCGACAAGGTAGTCTTGAAACCGTAATGAAGACTCTAGGCCCAGGGAAAGAAGCCCCATCAAGAGTTCCTGAAGCACCGGCAGGAGCATCGCTTTACAGCAGGATAGAAAAGGCTTATGCTCCTATCAAACAAGCTGAAAACGAGGCTTATGCCGCTATTCCTAAATACGAAATGCCGACAACTACCCTTGACCAGACCATTTCTGATATTAAGTCAAAGCCAATGGCTGAAAAAGCCGAATCAGAGTTAAATTCTGCTGTGAATTATATCAAAGGTATGCCAAAGGATACCGTTTCAATGAGGGAAGTATCAAAGAGTCTCGGAAACGATATTTACAAATACACCAAAGCCGGAGATGACAATACTGCTTATCCGCTGAAACAATTGAAAGCTGCGATTGACAAAGATATAGAATCCCTTGGCGATGCGGCAAATACAGGCAAAATCGCAGTTTATCAAAATAAAATTGTTTATCCGGAACAGATCCAAAAAGAACTTGATGCGGCGAAACAAGAACTTTTATTCCCGCCAGGCGGGGGAATGAGGGCGGCAAGCGATCAAAAAGCCATTGAATCAAAAATAGCCGCACTACAAGACACTCTTAATAATGCTCAACCTGCCGATGATGCCGCTGCTGCAATCAAAAACGCAGTGGGAATCAGCAAAGATAAATTCCAACGGTTCAAAACGGATGAAGTTTGGAATGTCCGGAAGAAAGGTCAAGGAATCAACGAACGCGCCGTACCTGATGAGGAAATCAGAAAGCATTTCAGCACCGTTCATGGATATTCGAGCCTTGAACGTGCAGTCGGGCCTGATGATGCAAGAGAATTGATGCGTTCCCACTTCCAGAATGAACTCCGGGGAACTGGTGAACATTTTAATCCGAAACAAGCATTGAACTATTACCGCAAGAATGAAGAAGTCCTTAAAAGAGCAGGGCTCGACGGCGAAGCAAAAGACTTGATTAAGAATGAAATCCCTAATGAACTTCGCCGTATGCTTGATGCTAAACGACTTGAACCAGGTACGACCGATCAACCTTATTTCACAGCGCAAGAGGTCCGGCAGATAGGTAAGGACTACGGCGGGTTAATCCATGAGGCATACGGAGCAAAGGCGGTACAGGCTTTCAAAGATTATCATGAAGTTCTGACCCGACTCGGATGGAACAAGAATCAGGGCTATGCGGCGGGGTCGATGACTGCTGAAAAATTCCTGAACAACCCCGAATGGTTCCTGAAAGAAGGTGAAGTTATTCCTCATCCCCTCAAGAGAATAACGAATATTTTCCTTGATGTCCTAGCGACTTCAGGGGGGGCTGCGGCGGGTGCAGCCATGCACGGGTGGGAGGGCGCGGCGCTCGGGTCTGCGGGGGGCTTTGCGCTTCGGAGAGGATATACCGAAATCCGTAAAGATGCGGCAAATCGTGTTATCCAACTTCTCCGTGAAGCCGTTGTAAATCCTGAAGTCGCGGAAATGCTGATGAAAGTAGCAAAAGCCGGTGGAGATAAACAAGCCATGAGAATAGCCGCTGAAGGCATTGCTAAACTAGGCACAATCGGAACGGCCATGG
>Ga0187848_10002752_pt1 | contig 13482 bp, 13 predicted proteins | sample June2016WEW_4_40_FD_132424 | JGI IMG/M metagenome (GOLD analysis project Ga0187848, IMG submission 132424) | Peatland microbial communities from SPRUCE experiment site at the Marcell Experimental Forest, Minnesota, USA - June2016WEW_4_40 | ecosystem: Environmental > Terrestrial > Soil >... | reverse complement strand
GCATATCCGGTTCGGAGGCTTTATGTTTGAAGGTCTGTTTCAACCCATGCACCTGCTGGTGATCTTCTTCATCGCGCTGCTGGTGTTTGGCCCCAAGAAATTGCCGGAGTTGGGCAAGGGTCTGGGCGAGGGCATTCGCGCACTGAAAGATGGTATGAAGGATCACGATACCAAGCCTGAAATCAAGCCTGAGAACCCGCCGGAAAATAAAGCCTGAGTCCGCGGTAACATCCTGGTTGCCTGCGTGCCCAATTGTCGCTAGTTCGATATAATTCCTGCATCCAATCTCAATAGATTGTGGCGAGTGGGGAGATCTGCAACTCACTTCCTACCTACCTGTGGGATTCCGTTGTGTTCGCAAGCTTAAATCACTTAGGAGGCTTCTTGTACTTAAGAAACTTGTGGTAGGTCTTTTTCTGTTATGGGCGATTCCGGCGCTCGCCGACCAGGTCGTCCTGAAGAACGGCGACCGGTTGACCGGTTCGATCGCGAAGTCCGACGGTAAGGAACTCGTGATCAAGACAGACTTTGCCGGCGACGTAACCGTGAAATTTGACGCGATCCAAAGCATAACTTCCGCAGATGACCTGAACGTCAGTCTGGGTGGCAAGACTGTGGTGGGTTCTGTGACCACCAACGGCGACGATGTTGTTGTCGCAACCAAGACCGCGTTACCGGTGGAGGCGCCGAAGGCTTCCGTCACGATGCTGCGCAGCCCGGCCGAGCAGGCGGCGTATGAGAAGAGCCTGCACCCTGGGCTCGCAGAAGGCTGGAACGGTGGCCTGAATCTGGGCTTTGCCCTGACCCGCGGCAATAGCGAGACCAAGAATCTGAACATCGCTTTCAATGCCACGCGCAAGGGGTTCCACGACAAGCTGATCCTTTACACCAACTCGATTTACGCCACCAACGACCTGCCTACGGCATCGCCCCACACGACCGCGAACGCGATCGGCGGCGGGTTACGCTACGACCACGATTTCGCGGCGCGTGTGTTCGGGTTTGTGAATGGCGATTTCTATCACGACGCACTGCAGTACCTGGACTTGCGGTCCACGGTAGGTGGTGGTATTGGCTTGCACGCGATCAAAAGCGCTTCCACTACCCTGGATCTGCTGGCCGGCGTGAACTACACGCATGAAAGCTACGCGGCTTTCGTTCTTCCACCGATTCCACCCGGCACACCGGTCGCGGCTGTGACCCGGAGCCTGGCGGGCTTGACGCTGGGGGATGCCTTCACACACAAGGTCGGGAAGGGCACAGTCATTACGCAGGGCCTGTTCTTCTACCCGGACCTCACGCAGACCGGAGAATACCGTGGCACATTCAATTTCGGCACGGTCACCAAGCTCAACAAGTGGCTGGGCTGGCAGAATTCTTTCGCGGATATCTATGTCAGCAACCCGCCGAGCGGAACGAAAAAGAATGACCTGCAGATTGCGACCGGTCTGAATTTTTCCTTCACGCACTAGTGTCGCTCAAGGTTACAGACACTACGCTAGTGCTTGTCCCCTTGCTCAACGAAGAATTCCCCGGTTTCCCCCGCTGAAAAATAGCGTGAGGACACCGTCTTCTTGCGCGTGAAGAACTCCACCGCATCCCAGCCGTGGACGTGCAGATCGCCAAAGAACGAATCCTTCCAGCCGGAAAACGGGAAATAAGCCGGCGATGCGGCCACTCCGATGTTCACGCCCACCATGCCCACTTCGATGCGCCGGCTGTATTCCCGCACCGCCGCGCCGTTTTCCGTGAAGATCGAAGTGCCATTGCCACGCGGATCGCTATTCACCAGCGCAATCGCCTGCTCGAGCGTATCCACGTGCATCACGGAGAGCACCGGCCCAAAAATTTCTTCGCGGGCCACCCGCATCTCGGACTTCACGTTGTTCAGAATGGTCGGGCCCACAAAGTTCCCGCCCGCTGGAACCCCCGCCGGACGCCGCCCATCCACCAACAACTCCGCGCCTTCTTGCAATCCGCTTTCGATCGCTTCATGAATGCGCTCGCAGGCAGCGCTCGAAATCACCGGCCCCAGGCTCACCTTCGCATCCATGCCGTCTCCGGCAATCAGCTTCTCAGCGCCCTCTTTCAGTCGGCCCATGATCGCCGATTGCGCGGGCCCAACTGTTACCAGCACGGATCCAGCCATGCAGCGCTGACCCGCGTTGCCGAATGCGCTGCTGAGAACGTTCGCCACGGTCTTATCGACGACTGCATCCGGCATCACGATCATGTAATTTTTCGCACCACCCAGGGCCTGCACGCGTTTTCCGTTTTCCGCAGCGCGCCGGTAAATGTACTTGGCCGTATTGACCGAGCCGACAAATGAAACGGCGCGAATCCCCGGACTATCGAGAATCGCGTTGACCGCATCGTGCGCACCATGCACAAGATTCACCACCCCGCGCGGCAGGCCGATCTCTTCGAAAATGTGAAACATCAGTTCCGCTGTGAGCGGAACCTGCTCCGACGGCTTCAAAACGAACGTGTTCCCGCAAACGATAGCAAAAGGCAGGAACCACATCGGCACCATGGCCGGGAAGTTGAAGGGCGTGATGGCGGCGCAAACCCCGATCGGCTGGCGAATAGTTTCGGTGTTAATTCCGCGCGCCACGCCTTCCAGAATGCGTCCCTGCATCGTCATGGGCACGGCGCAAGCCACTTCGAGCACTTCAATGGACCGAGTGATCTCCGCGCGCGCATCCGACAGCACTTTGCCCGACTCGCGCGTGACCGATGCCGCCAGCTCGTCAATCCGCTGACGGAATTTCTCGCGCAGCGCGTAGATAAATTCCGTGCGCTCGCCCACCGAACGACCGCGCCAGTCCGGCAGCGCCGCGCTGGCGGCGGCGATCGCCCCTTCGACATCCGTCATCCCCGACAACGGAACGCGCGCCAAAACTTTGCCGCTAGCCGGGTTGGTCACGCCGAGAAGACCGGGCGCCTGCGCCATTACCCACCGACCGCCCACGTAGTTCGCGAGAATTCGGGTTGCGGCCGTCTTCTCGGTCATCGTGTCAGCGATCGTGTCAGTGGTCGTGGTTTTATCTACCGACGTCAAAATATTCGTTTTGGTTGTCATCGCTACCCTTCCTGTTCATGCCCGCAATCCGTTTCCCGAGCCGGGCAAAGAGGCTGGCTCACTTACCAAAGCGTCGCACGCTACCCGGTGGCCCCATTTGCTTGGTTTTACCACGTTTTGCGGCACAGCAACAGCCCGGACGTGGCTGAAATGGGCCGAGGAACGCGGGTGAACGCATCAGTGCTGAAAGAGAATGGCGAAGACGTGAGTGTCGTACAGAGTGTCGTAGAAAAGAACGGCCGCGAGGCAGACCGGTCAATCGCGAAGCACATTTCAACGAGCAAGGCGTGACGCGAGGAAGGCCTGACGGAGGTAGTTAAGAACCGCGATGACACCGCTAACTCGATGCCATCGCGCTCGATGCCAATACATAAGGAGCGCCGCTGCGTGGTAAAACCCATAGTTTCCGAGACGCTGGGCCATCTACATCCAGCACTACTTCCTTGGTAACGCCGTGTATAGTCAGATCCCCGGTTACCTTAAGCTTCCCCGCGCCGGCACCTGCAACCCGCTTGGACTTGAAAGTAATCGTCGGGAACTTTGCGACGTCGAGGAAGTGCGGACTGCGCAAGTCGTTGTCAGGCATCTCAACCTGCGTATCAACGGAGTTGGCATCGATCATAACGTCGACGGAGCACTTGGTGGGATCGGAAGCAGAGTAGGTAACGTCGCCGCGCACTTTCGTAAACGTTCCTTTTACGGTCGAAATTCCCAGATGCCGCACAGAAAACTGTGCTGCTGAATGGGGCGGGTCCAGATGCCAGGTCTCCGTTTGCGCCGCAGCCCAGCCATTGACCATGCAGAGCAGCCAAACGAAAGTGTAGACGGGGAGTGTAAGGTCAAGCACTTTTCTTCTTTTCATGTCGGCGGTTCTCTACTCTCGATGAGTTCCCTCTCTTTGGTTTGTGGATCGTACAACGCCAAAAGCGTGACTGTAACATTGATTGCTTCAATTTCCCCCCATGGACGCAACGCATGGCTGCAAGGTCGCAGTCCCTTGCTCAGTGCGCTGGAGGCGGCTTCAAGACCCCGCCGGACATGAACGTGCCGATGCGATTTCCCTTGGTTATCGGCACCAGCAAATGGGAGGGATATTGGTTGCTATGATAGACGGTCACTTGGGCCGGATTGTCTCTCCAGAGGTGCCCGAGGCCGTGCAGATCCAGGAAATCTCTCGGTTTGTCATCCTTGTCCGCGCACTTGATGCGCACACCAAATCGAGATCCTGCTTTGAAAAGAATACCCGTGGGAATTACTTCTATCTTAAATTCGTATACTTGCCCCGGGCTAAGAGGTTCCCGCTTGTCATGCGGGTGATAGGGCTGCCACGGCCGTGACTTCTCCGGGTCGATGCGCCGTTGCGACCCGCGGAGCCAGCCGCGAGTGAGAACGCGTTCGCTTCCACTCTCATCGATCTCCAGGAAATTCACGAACCAGAGCGCTTCGGTGTCGGTGGTCGACGCGTACAGATTGAGAACCATGGGCCCGCACACCTCCGTGTTTTCGACAAGTGGGGGCGTTACAAAAGTGACAGAACCACGCTCTTGCGGGGAGTCAGTAAATGTGGAAGCGGTCTCGTCTGGCCAAAGCTCGTGTTCTGAGAGCAGGGCGCCTTTGTGCAGGTAGAACTCAGTCCATTTCGTCTCCGGCAAAGGCCACTCCTGCGCCGCCTTCCACTCTCCCGTGTTCTGGATGAAGAGCTGAATCGGCGGCTCATCCATAATCCCGGTGTCAACGCCTTTCAACCAATGGTCGAACCAGCGCAGCGACTCGTAGTGATACTGATAAACGGGACGGTCCAAATAGAGAGGAGGGCCAATGATGGGCAAGAATGCTCCCGGCCGAGCTTCATTTCGGTGGCAGGCCGCAGGAGCGCGACGCCTCTGCAGATCGTCCAGATGGTGTAGCGCGCAGGCTGGAACGCTGGAGAGAAGGCCAATGAAGGCGGCAAAAGAAACAGCAGGCCGGTGGAGGGCGAACCGCTAGCAAAGGCGCGCAGCGTGAAGGATGCGCTGCTGATGTCCACTACGCCGCCGGACCTGAGAATTGCCATATCCAGGATCAGCACCCCGAGGTATTCGCCGACCACGAGCGCGCCCAGAACTTCCGCAGACCGTATGCACAAGATGCCCCAGCATTCGCAAGGCCTGGAACGGCACCATAATCTCGCAGTCTTCCACACAATCACCTACGAGTATCAGGATCTTCTTCTGCCCCATGTTTCCTCCTAACTTGTACTTACGCGGAACCGGCAGCTTAGAACCCTGACGCAACAACGCTGGCGCCAGCGCGTTCCAATATCTCCGGCGGGAACGGACAAGCCTTGCGAGTGAGAAGGTCGAGGTGCACTCCGGTTAATTCTGAAGTTGCGGCGACCTCACTTTTCTCGTCGTTGATCAGCTCATGCTGGAAGCGAATGACTTTCTCCCGAACTTCCAGGATCCTTGATCGCACAATGACGAGATCACCTGCGGCAAGTTCTTTCTTGTACGCGGTGTTCTGCTGTACTGCTGCCATGCCGTGCTTCTGTTCGCGAATGTAGGTGGGAGTAATGCCGATGAGCGCAAATAGGCTCCACGTGGCTTCATCGAACTTACTCGTATACCACATCACATTCATATGACCCATGTGGTCGCATTGCCACGGGTAAACAACCCCGCGATACGTGATCGCAGAATCTATGGATTTGTCTTTCATTTCTACCACTATTCCGTTCACAATCATTCGACTCAGGATCGCGCTGCAGCGTTCGTCGCCTGCGGCACGCGCGCAATCTCCTGGCCGGTCGCCGGATCATGGAGAGTGAATGTGCTGCCGCCGGAGGCGTTCCGCCGCTCGCCGTTGATCACCATGCGAGTTTACAACTGGGATAGATCGATTTCGGGAAATGTAGTTGTGCTTTTCATGGAAGTTTGTCCTTTTCTCGGCCGTCACGCGCCCGGCAGCGGCTGTGCGTGCAGGGAACATCTCGTGATTCTAATCCCTTTGGCGAAGTTCATAATGTCCGCCTTCACGCCCCAGCCACGGCAACCCAAGAAGGACCCGGTACGGCCCAACCCAGTGACTACCTCGTCGGAGTGCCGCAGGCGATTTCAGTTTGAGGAAAAGCCTTGGCCATGGCGAAATTCACAATTACCAAGCAAAGAGCGGCAAACGCAAATTGTCGCACAGCGACATCCCAAGCGAGCCATTGCTCGGCGAACTCGGCGTCTCGGCGGTGAACCGTCGTTCACCGGCTGTAGCGGTTCCGTTTCTTATCTTCGTGACGCTCGATGCCGAGCCGGATCAGACGGTCAATCAACTCGGGGTACGTCACGCCCGTTGCCGCCCACAGCTTTGGATACATGCTGATCGCGGTGAAGCCTGGCATGGTGTTGATCTCGTTGACGACAATCTTGCGCGACTGGGGGTCCATCAGAAAATCGACGCGCGCCAGCCCCGTGCAATCGACCGCTTGAAACGCCGCGATCGCGAGCCTCTGCACGGTTTTCATTTCCGCTTTAGTGATCTTCGCGGGGATTACCCCTTCGGAGCCTTGCACCAGATACTTCGCATCGTAGTCGTAGAATTCCTTGCACGGAAGAATTTCTCCCGCGACCGACGCTTTGGGATCGTCGTTGCCGAGCACCGCGCACTCGATCTCGCGCGCCTTATTCTTTTTTCCGCCGACGCCTTCCTCAATCACGATCTTGCGATCGAACTTTGCGGCTTCCGCGATGGCCGGACCGAGTTCCTTGCGATCGTGCGCCTTCGAAATTCCCACCGACGATCCCAGGTTCGCCGGCTTCACGAAGACTGGATACTTTAGCTTGCTCTCCACCAGCTTCTGCACTTTCTTAGGCGCGCGCTCGAATTGGCCGCGCAACACGGTCACGTGTTTCACGATGGGCAATCCCGCCGCGCGGAACAAAGACTTCATGATGTCTTTATCCATGCCCGCGGAAGAGCCAAGCACGCCTGCGCCGACGTAGGCGATGTCGGCCAGTTCGAGCAGACCTTGAATCGTGCCGTCTTCTCCGAAGGTTCCGTGCAGTACGGGGAAAATGACATCCACGTTAATCGCTCGATCCGAGGCGCGCCGCAGATTCGAGTCGGTCTGAAACGGCGCAAGTCCAGAGTCGCGGCGCGCCGGTTCCGGAGGAACGACCACCGACTCGCCTCGAGCCAGCACAACCGCCCCCGGAGTCGCCTCCGGATCGCCCGCCCGAAGTGGTATCTGCGTGGAGCGGACACTCTTGTCCGCTTGCTCTTCGCCCCGCAACAGTTTTTCCGCATGTTCCGCCGTGAGCCAGCGGCCGTCTTTCGTGATGCCGATGGGAACCACTTCGTATTTCGTTTTATCGATTGCGTTCAGAACGGACGCCGCCGACAGCAACGAAACTTCATGCTCGCCGCTGCGTCCGCCAAAGAGGATGCCAACCCGAAGTTTTGCCATGCCATTTCAGTCTGGCGCTCGGCGTGTTTTTCGTCAATCCCAGCTTTGGTTCCGGCTGCGCGGATCGCACCGCCGAGAGGCCCTCAGGGTCGCGATGACAAAGTCTGGCGAATTGAGAGTTGAAGAGCGGATTCTCACTTTCGCCACATGCTGTTAGGTTATTCCCGGCTTCTCAGCGTCAGCGAGGTGTCCTCGGGGCGATGCGGCGGGTCATTGAGTTCATTCTCGATGTGCTTCTGAATGAGTTCCCATTCCGAGCGCAGCGTCATTTCCTTGATGGCGAACTTGGATTCTTTGCGAGCATCATCCACGCGAACCGCCAATTCTTTGTTCTGGAAACGGAAATCGATGACCTCCGCGAGCGGCACCAGTTGATTGGAGGACTTGCCCACGATGAGAAACACGACCTTATCGGTCACCAGGGTGTATTCCGGGCAGCTTTCCTCGGTCGCTGCGGCTTGCGGCGGGCCGAACGTGGTCATGAAGCCTCGGTGCATGAGCGCGCAGTCGCCCATGCGCATACGAACCACGGTTCCATGTTGATAGATACCGATCGGCGTGGCCAAAGCAACCGAAACGCTGCTCAATGCAAGCGCCAATAGCAACGTGAATTTCATAAGTCTCCAATCAGCGAACGCTGCGTTCATAGAAGTAGCCATTTCGGCTATGGAATGTGAGGTTGAGGTTGTGGGTTGGCAAAAGGCGAAGAGAATGAAATCCATCCTGATGGCTGGGCAGAGCGTAAGTCACCACGTAGGAGGCGCGCAGATCTTCGAGCACTGCGTTCAGCACCGTGGCGGCGCCGTCGCGCAGGGAGAAATAGCGCCCACCAGTAGCCTCGGAAACGCGCCGCAGGAACATGCTGCCCGACGATGGGTTCCGAGGCGTCCCGATATCGACGGAGTAGATCAGGGCGCCCCCGTCCAGCACCGCCTCCAGCGCGTTGCCTGCAGAATGCAGGCTGATGGTGTCGTTCCCGTCCGAGAACAGAATAATGACAGGCCGGGCCCCGGCGCGGCGATGATGCGAGATGAAATCGGCTCCAAATATCAGCGCGTCGAACAGCGGCGTTGTGCCGCTGCTCTTCACCGCCAGGAGTTTGCTCACGGAGTCGGAAGCACGGCAACCGCTCGAGCAGAGGATGGCAGAACTTATGCCACCAAACGACAGAACGGCGATGTTGTCGTCGGGGATCGACTGCTCCCGCGCAACCAGTTGCAGCACATCGCTCATGGCAACTCGAAAGCGCGGCGCGACCGATTCGCTCAGGTCGACCAGCGCAACCACGTCGAGCGAAGTTTCATCGGAATGTGTGAAGCTCCGGAAATTGCGGACCACAAGTTCGTTGTCGACTACGGCAAAGTCCGACTTCGTCAGGGTTGCGAGCGCATGGTTGTTCTCGTCGGTGGCGAAGAAGGTAACCCGGACTTCAGAGACGGTGCTGCGATACGTAGGCAGGCCAGAGGAACGGTTCGTGTCGTCGGCAACCGAAGCGTATGTCAAGACAAATAGAGCCAGGAGTGCCGACCGAATGTGCCAATGGCTTAACATTGCTGTCCATTAGTCCTATCGGCGAACGACGGAACACCCCCAATTACCGTGGTTACCCCTTGGAGATGACTAGGAGGTTGGGAAAACTACGCTGTCCACCCTGCGAAGAACAGGCGCTTCAACTCGTAAAGGACGACAAATAGAAGTTCATGAGGGCTCGCTTGACACCGTGCTGAAACAGGTGTGAAATTGTCGGGACTTCGAAGGCCGGTGCCCGGCCCTTCCCCCATGGCACTCGGACCCAGAAGCTCTCGTCGAAGAACTCATGAGCGGGATTGAAGGCTAGATGAGATTTATCTAGCCGCTCATGTTTCCTGCTGGTGGATTTATGAGGAAAGAGCTTCGCATCTCACAGGAGTGGCTATGAATTCGAGCAACCGAGGAAAGAACGTCCTGCCGAAATGGTCCGTATTGCTGGTTCTTCTCGCAGTAACCGCAGTTGCTTCGGCGCAGACCAACAAGAAGAGCACCTCTGCACCCCACGCAGCCGCTCCGAGCAAGTCGGCGAGCAAGCCAGCGAGCGCGCCGCACGCGGCTCCAGCGCAGCACACGGGCGGCGCGACCAACCGCGGGCCCGGCGGGAACGCCAGTCACGCCACTGGGGGCACACACGCCGCCACTGGGGGCACGCACGCCGCCACCGGGGGCACACACACCACCGCTGGGGGCACACACGGCGCCGCTGGGGGCACACACGCCGCCACCGGGGGCACACACACCACCGCTGGGGGCACACACGCCGCCGCTGGGGGCACACACGCCGCTGGAGGTGGCGGGCATACGCCGGCAGGAAGCAGGAACGTTTCTCTGAAGGGTGGAGGAACGGCGAACATCCGCAAGAATGGACAGATTCGATCGGTTAATCGCAACGGCATGCACATTGACCATGGGATGCACGGCGGGCGCACGGTCGTGGGTGAACACAACGGAGCGCGCGTCGTGAACACGGGACGGCACGGCGGATACGTGCAGCGGTCCTATGTCAATCGCGGCGGTCATTCCTATTATTCGCGCACGTACTATGACCACGGCCACTACAGGTCCGGTGTGTATCGCGGCTACTACTACGGCGGCCATAACTACTACGGCTACTATCCCGGCTACTGGTACCACCCGGGATTTTATGGATGGGCCTACAATCCCTGGGCGGCGCCGGTTTACTGGGGCGTTGGGGCCTGGGGTTGGGGAGGAGCGCCGTGGTATGGCTTCTACGGCGGGTTCTTCACGCCTTATCCCGTCTATGCTTCGCCGGCGTTCTGGCTGACGGACTACCTGATTGCGGCGAACTTGCAGGCGGCCTATGCGGCTCGGCAAGAGGCAAATGCGGACGCGGCAGCGGCGGAGGATGCGCAGGCGAGCGGCGGCGGAGGCGGCGGTGGTTCGAGGGCCGTGGCCCTGACTCCCGAAGTCAAGCAGGCCATCGCCGATGAAGTGAAGGCGCAGTTGGCCGCGCAGCAGGCACAAGCGGCACAGACCGGCGGTTCCGCCGCGCCTGCACCCGCGAACGCCAGCGGCGAAGTTCCGCCGGCGCTGGATCCGGCAAGGCGCACCTTTGTCGTGGACAGCGAACTCTCCGTAGTGGCGAACGGGCAGGAATGTGGGCTGACCGCGGGTGACGTCATCATGCGGCTCACAGACACTCCGGATGCGGACAACATGGTAAACGCCAGCGTCTCGGCGAGCAAGAAGTCGGACTGTGCATCCGGACAAACTGTAGCCGTTAAAGTGGACGATTTGCAGGAGATGCAGAACCACTTCGCGGAACAACTCAATAACGGCTTGGGCGAACTGGCGAAGAAGCAGGGTACGGGCGGTATTCCGAAGGCGCCGGATACGGGCACCACGGCTTCGGATGTACCGCCTCCGCCGCCAGATACCACGGCGGCGAAGACTCTGGATGATCAACAGGCGGCAGCCGATCAGACGGAGATGCAGGTCAAGCAGGAAGCTGCGGGATCGTCCGGCGGCGGGTTGTAGAACAGACGATTTCAGAACGGCGGTTTGATTAATCAAGCACAGGGAGCGTCGGATGACGACGCTCCCTTCTGCAAATAAAGTGGCGAGATATTCCCCGACTCTGTGCTCACTGTTCAGCGCACCGCTCGGAGTCGAACATTGGGAAAAGCTGAACCGGAGGGTTTTACCATGTCGCAGAAATTCCACGCTTTGATTCCAGGGTTTGTGCTTCTGGCTGCCACGATCTTTCCGATGTCGCTGGCAAGCGCCCAGGCGGTTTCTCTGCAGGAGCAACTGGCTGCGCAATACAAGCTGGTGAAGATGGGGTCGGACACGGGCGGATATTCCGTGGTAGAGGCGGGTACGCTGCTGGCCGTCCAAAAGGGCGGAATTCTCGGCGTGCCTTATTCCGACAAAACTGTTCTCACCACTAGGTATGAAGGCGGAACGGTGCATTCTCCCAGCGGATTGATGGTGCAAGGGCGGAAGGCCCTCCTGGGACATTTTTCGCAGACGCAGTCGCAGGGGCAAACCACCCACTTGCTTGCGGTGGGAGACAAGGTATATCCCCAGAAGATCGATGTTAACGTGGCCAAAGACAATGTTACTCTCAGCATCGTCGCTTGCGACACCTGCAACAAAACCGATCCGCCGACCTACAACAAAGCGCAAGTGGTCTTCCAGTTCCCCGCCGGCACTTTGGCAAACGCGAGCGCAGGTCAGGTGGAAGATGTCATCGGGCAGCTTCTATCGATCAGCAGTGAGGATGCGCAGCAGCAGGGCGGCGATCAGGGTAATGGACAGCCGGGCGGCAACGATCAGCAAGGCAACAACCAGGGCGGAGGACAAGCGCAACAACAAGCGCCTCCGCCGGAACCTCAGCAGATTGAAAAAGGGCAGACGCCCGATCAAGTGAAAGCCGCGCTCGGCCCGCCGGACAAGATCGTCAATCTAGGCGCCAAGCAGATTTACGTTTATAAGGATCTGAAGGTTACGTTTCTCAACGGAAAAGTTTCCGATGTGCAGTGAGCGGGAGTTTAGAGCTGCGGGCTTCGAGCTTCGAGCAACCTCTCGACCGATTGCTCGTAGCTCGAAGCTCGTGGCTCGGGACGACAATTGATAGAGTTTCTTGACAGGTTCCTAGAGAATTTTCTTCCCGAAGGCCGAGAGTGCCAATTCGACGGCTAAGTCGGCGGTCTGGTTGCGCTCGTCGATTACCGGATTCACTTCCACGATTTCGAAGCTCAGCATGTGTCCATGGTCAGAGATGATTTCCATGGCGAGATGAGCTTCGCGATAAGTGGCGCCGCCCCAGACCGGAGTGCCGACGCCGGGCGCGTCTTCGGGATCGATCCAATCCATGTCGAGGGAGACATGATAGCCGGCGGTGTTGTGTCCGGCCATGCGGAGGGCTTCCTCCATGACGGCGCGCATGCCGCGTTCGTCGATGTCACGCATCGTAAAGACCTCGACCCCGGATTTGCGAATGTTTTCTTTTTCAAAACTGTCCACGTCGCGGATGCCGACGAGCACGCAATTTTCCGGCTGCACTTTGGGCGAGAAGTCGTAAATCTTGCCCAGTTCGACGGGAGGAAGGCCCATGAGCGCGGCGAGCGGCATGCCGTGGACGTTGCCGCTGGGGGAAGAGTCGGGCGTGTTCATGTCGGTGTGCGCGTCGATCCAGAGGAGTCCGATTTTCTGGTTCTTGCGGCGGTAGAACTCGGCCACGCCTGACACCGTACCCGCGGCGACGGAGTGATCGCCGCCGAGGATCAGAGGAACTTTGCCGGCTTCAAGCGTCTTCAACACCAGGTCGGCGCTCTTGGTGCAGGTGGCGGTGATTTCCTTGAGGTACTTGGCGTTGGCCGCGCCTTCTTTTTTCTGCTCGGGGATGGCGACTGCGATGTTGCCGGCGTCTTCGACAATGTGCCCGATGGCTTCGAGGCGCGCTTCGAGTCCGGCGACGCGGACGGCAGAAGGACCCATATCAACGCCGCGGCGGGATTGGCCGAGGTCAAGGGGAACGCCGATCACGCGGATCTGGCGTGGAGTGATGTTGCTGTACGTCGTGCTACGTTGAGCCATATGCTTCCTATTTAACCGCAGAGATCGCAGAGGTCGCAGAGATAGGAAAGTTGTTCACTAATCTGCGAATTCCGTTCTTCAGCATTGTGCAGTGAAAGTTTAGGAGTAAACCCACTCGGCAATTGGCTAGCTTCAGATAAGAAAGCAATTGAGCGTCGTGCACTGAATTTAACTTCTCAACAGCTTTGATTTTCACGATCACGCAATCGGCTACTACTAAATCCAATCGGTAGCCACAATCGAGCCTTACTGTCGTTAGCACATGATATGTCCGGTTGAGATAGCAAGTGATATGTCCGCTTTGCAGGCGGCGGGGGTAGGAGACCATGGAAGGCATGATCTCTTACACGCAGGCCGCGATGGAGCGGACGAT